>Ga0209517_10005214_pt1 | contig 16649 bp, 14 predicted proteins | sample PeaSoiMetSII2010_FD_187695 | JGI IMG/M metagenome (GOLD analysis project Ga0209517, IMG submission 187695) | Peat soil microbial communities from Weissenstadt, Germany - SII-2010 (SPAdes) (version 2) | ecosystem: Environmental > Terrestrial > Soil > Wetlands > Peat | place: Germany...
TCGATCCTTTTCAGAATACACTTCGCCGGCAGGATGCGTTTTCCTCCTTCCTGCCGGCTGACCAGTTAATCGCCCTGTGGGGAGCGGGCGGGATTTATTACAAACTCATGCAGAACTACAGTGTGCTTGCCTCGGAACGGTACCTGCTGGTAGATGTGAACTCCTCGCAACAAGGGTTGAGAGTTTGCGGAAAACAGATCCATTCGCCGAATCTCATTTTGCAGAACAGAATCAAAACAGTCGTCATTTGTGCCTTGAGTCGGAAGGATGAAATTTTAGCTATGCTCCGAGATCAATATCCACCTGTCGAGCATGTTTTTATTCCTGCCTTCGAGATCACTGACGATGGGATCGTGCCGGTTCTGCAACCAGTCAATCAGTTCCGTATCCGGAAAACGAGAAAGGCGGCCTATGAATCTTGAGGAGGTTCTCGCAAAGAACAGAGGTTTTAAAAACCTCCATGCCGGGAAGCGAGGCTTCATCATTGGCAATGGTCCATCCACCGCGTTGCAGGACTTGAAGTTCCTCAAAGGCGAGATAGCGATCGCAGTCAACGCGTTTTACCGCCATCCGGATGCAAAGATTATCAACCCCGATTACTGGGTCATGGCCGATCCGTTTTTCTGGGAACAGCCGGGTGCACTTCAACCTGCCCTGGATAAGGCTGTGAGTACAAAGATGTTTGTGACCACAGCCGGTTTGTCCTTTTTCTCAGGGACAAGAATGGGCACTCTTATAGATATGCATTTTTACCACTATGATATCACAAAAACCATAGACGTACCTATAGATTTTTCAGAGGGGATTCCTCATTTCGGCCACAATGTTGCAATTGTAAGTCTTATGCTAGCTTTCTATCTCGGATGCAATCCTATATATCTTATAGGTTGCGATCATAACTTTATGAAAGTAACAGAAGAAGAATATGAAAGCAAGGTGCTCGATCATTTTTATCACGACCCGAATCAGTATAAACTCGATGAATGTTTGACATGGGATCAGTGGACCAGCGCAATGGCTATCATGGCTCTTGAGTACGGGCTGCTTAAGTCCTATGCGTCACTCTGGGGCGTTGATGTCTTCAATGCGACAAGGGGTGGGTACCTGGAAGTATTTCCCAGAAAATCCTACGAATCCCTGTTCCCTCATTCCTGCAATGCAGACACCGTCAAGGAGCATGCGCAGTACCTTCGGGATGGTTGTTCGTTAGTCAATGATTCAAGGCATATCGACACCGAATTTCGGGACTTAAGATCACTGATCACTGAATTTCATTTGCAGCCTCGTGTATCGGCCGGATCATTTCAGATCGAGTCAATCCAGCCGAACGGGGAATGTGATATCGAATTTGCCTGCCGCAAGTGCGGCGTTCAGGGCAAGGTCAAGGTAGCGTTCTGGTTTGGCACCGCAGTGCAGTGTCCATCCTGTGGCTTTAAGAACTTCATCGATCCTTTTCAAAACGCATTTCACCGGCAGGATGCGTTCTCTGCCCACCTGCCGTCAGACCGGGTCATTGCCCTGTGGGGAGCGGGGGGGATCTATTACAAACTCATTAAAAAGTATAACCTGCTTGCTGCGCAGCGGTTCATTCTGGTTGATGCAAACCCATCCCTACAAGGATTGACCGTTTGCGGGAAAACAATTCACTCACCGGACATCGTTTTGCAGAACAACATCAACACAGTTGCAATTACCGCCTTGAGTCGCAAGGATGAGATTCATGCCACACTCCGGAGGAACTACCCCTGCGTGGAACATGTCCTCATACCGGCATTTGATATCACCAAAGATGGAATTGTACCGATCTTGAGGGTTATTGATGAACAGTGTATCAAAACAGATCTTTGAGCGCATAAAATCTACCGAGAAAAAGCCCGGATTTTTGGATGTGCTGTTCGGCGAACATAAGCAGGAAGCCCTACAGGGGACCCCGGTCGTATTGTTCGGTGCAGGAGGTTTGGGAGCAGAGCTATGTTCGACTTTGCACTTTCACGGAGTACAACCGGTTTGTTTCTGTGACAATGATGATTCCAGGGAAGGAAGCAAATACTGCGACCTTCCTGTGATCACTTTTCAGGAATTGAAGGAATCATTTCGAAACAGCCTGATCGTTATCGCGTCACACAAATATATAGGTCCCATGACCGATCAGTTACTGGGAAATAGGTTCAGCGGAGATCGCATACTCTGTAAAAGTTCTGATGTTTCTGCACCCATTGTCTTCATGTTTTCGATGATCGGCACCCAGTCACTGTTTTCCAGCTATAAACAACAGTGCGGCACCCGAACGGTATTGGACACTTTGCTGGAGCAGGAGCAATCCCTTTCGCAGGCTTACGACCTGTTCGCCGATGAGCACTCACAGGACCTTTTTATCTCGAAGCTTTCGCTTTTGGCATCCGATGGGAATTTCGAGTTATTCGGGGATTTCATTCAATCGCACAGCCAACCTGTGCTTGAGTTCGGTTACGGCAATTACGACGGGACCCCCGAGGATTATTACTATTTCAACAACGACGTTCTCTCTCTATCGCCCGGCGAGGTGTACATCGATGTAGGGGCCTATGACGGCGACACGGTTTATACCTTCGTGGAGGCATGCAAAAAATTTCGAGTGGATTATACCAAGATCCATGCTTTCGAACCGGACCCTCACTGCTACCAGGCGTTGCTGAAAAACACGGCCGGCTACAAGAATGTCGTCTGTCATCCATCAGGAGTATGGTCGCAGTCCGGTGTGCTGCGTTTCACTTCTTCTGAAAATGCCGTTCATGACCAAGCCGGCACAATCGACCGTTCGGGCGATATCGAGGTTGAGGTCGTCAGTCTTGACGAGTCTTTGCAGGGAGAAAAGGTTACTTTTATCAAGATGGACCCCGGCGGCAACGTGATTCCTGAAGCAATCATGGGTGCTGCCGGCATAATTGCGCGGCACAAGCCCAAACTCGCTCTCGGAGCTTACCATGCTTTGGAGTCAATCTTTGAGATCCCGCTCCTGGTGCATCGAATCTGCCCCGACTACAGACTGTTCCTGCGCCATAACACGTATCATCTGTGTGACACGGATATGTTCGCCACACTCTGAGTCACTATAAATAATGCCGGTCATTTTCGATCGAAGCAGGAGAAAATAATGAATGAAGTGCTGGCGAGAATTTCTGAAATATCGAAATCCCGTGAAACCGAGGATACCCTCGATATGCTTTTTGGAGATCATTTGCGTGCCGCCCTTAACGGAACAATTCCGGTCGTACTGTTTGGCACTGGGGCGGTGGGTAAAGACCTTTGCCAGATACTACAGTTACATGGGGTGCAACCGGTTTGCTTTTGCGACAATAATCCTTCCCAGGTCGGCTCCCGGCATTTCGGGATCCCCGTTATTTCATTTGCAGAATTGAAACAAACGCACCGCGATCATCTGATTGTTGTTGCATCATGCAAATATGCGGACGAAATCCGTCAGCAGTTGCTGGATCATGGCTTTCCCCCTGACAGAGTCATATCTATTTCGTCAATCACTAATCCTGAATTGCTAGGTTATTATCAGCACTGTGCCTATTACACAAACAATCCTCAGCATTCCCTTACAATCAAAGATCTTCGAAATAATCAGGAAGTATTGACGGCAGCATATAATCTTCTCGCCGACCAAAGATCGAAGGACCTTTTCGTTGGACGGCTCTCACTCTTTACGTCAAGGTTGGATTTTTCTCAGTTTTCAAAATATATTGTTACGTATTCCGAATTGAACGAAAAGGAGCGAGAGTCCTTTCCGTTCTATGTGTCCCCGGAAGACTATGGTTACTTCAACAATGACGTTGTTCGCTTGCAAGAAGGGGAGACGCTCGTGGATGGCGGCTCTTTCAACGGGTTATCGACCGCCACTTTCGCAAAAACCTGCGAGAGGAAACAACTGGTTTATAAACGAATCTATTGTTTCGAGCCCGATTCCGGGAACTTCAGTGTCTTACAGCAGAATACCGCTCATTTACCCCGCGTCACGCACATTCAACGTGGCCTATGGTCACATGGGACGACCCTGACTTTTCTGAGCGCAGGCGAAGGTGATCCAGCCGCGCACATGGAAGCCTGTAGTACCAAGTGTACTGATACATGTTCCAACAAAGTTGAAGTACAAACGATAAGCATTGACGAACAGTTTCTGGATGAGGACATTAGCTTCATTAAAATGGATGTTGAAGGAGCCGAAATAGAAGCAATCCGGGGTGCGGTTAAAACTATCCAACGATGCCGACCAAAGCTGGCCATTAGTGCTTATCACAAACACAGCGATATTTACCAACTGCCGCTATTGATACACAGCTTGTGTCCAACCTATAAACTTTATCTGCGGCATTACGGTTATACGGTTTTTGATATGGTGCTGTTTGCAATCCCCCAATAAAGGAAGAATCGATGAACGAAGCTCTCCTGGAAATCACGAAACGATCCAAGTCCTACCAAGAGGCAGATTTTCTTCCTACCATCTTTAGGGACTTTCGAAATGAAGCCGTAACGGGTAGTGTGCCGGTTGTACTGTTTGGTGCCGGATCAGCGGGGAGAGAATTATGTCCTGTTCTGAAGCTGCACGGTGTTAATCCGGCGTGCTTCTGTGACAATAACCCCTCGCGTACGGGGGAATTGTTTTGTGGGTTGCCGATCATTTCGGTGTCGGAATTGCGCGAAAGACACAAAAATAGCCTGATTGTCGTTACAGCCGGCGCCTATCGAGATGAAGTTAAACAGCAGCTTGTTGAGATTGGATTTAATGATAAAAGGATACTGACGATAGCGAACCAGGAGGCCCTATGCTACTATACGCACCTTGCTCAATGGTACTGGCCGGAAGATGACCTGCTTTTATTTGAACATGAACTATTTAACATATACAATCTACTTTCGGATCAAAAGTCCAGGGATATTTTTACCTCCAGAATAGCTCTTTTCGTTCGAGGGGCCGATTACCAATCCTTACGCAACTTCGTCTCGAATTTTTCCGACATTGAGAATACACGCGATTCAAGCTCCCAGGACTGTAAAAATTCTACCAGTGAAGCATATTTACAATTCAATAACGATTTGCTCCTGCTGGGAGACAATGAAGTTCTCATCGACGGAGGTGCATATACAGGTGATTCAACTCTTGAATTCATAAATGCCTGTACTAGAAATAATTTGAAATATCGAGAAGTTATCTGTTACGAACCTGATCCTGGGATATTCGAGGAACTGAAAAAAAACACCGCTCAACACGAAAATATCTCATTGAAGCCTTTCGGCCTCTGGTCACATGCATCGTCCATGGAGTTTGTCGACTCGAATACCCTAAAGCCTGGAAGTACTAGGATTCTATCGGCATACGACGATAATAACTCTCTGCCCCGCAGCGCATCCGGGAGAACGGAAATCTCCACGACCAGTATCGACGAGGACGTCCCTGATAAGGCTGTAACGATGATAAAGATGGATATCGAAGGGGCCGAGATGAACGCCCTCCATGGCGCAATGCAGACGATAAAGAGATGCCGTCCAAAACTGGTCATTAGCGCATACCATAAACGAAACGATCTTTTCGAGATTCCCCTGCTTATTCATCAGATGGTGCCGGACTACAAATTCTACTTCAGGCATTTCAGCAACAACTTGGGCGAAACGACCCTTTTTGCCATTGCGTGATGCGAATTCGATGGCGGCCTTCAATCTTGCCGCATCATTCGCTCGGGATTTACAGGATATTCGATTTTCATCTGCGAAAGGAAACAAATTTTGATTGGGGCGTTCAAACAGAGACTTTCTCGGCTTTTTGCGCAGGACGCGTTCCCGCACGATGCGTTCTACATCGACAAGGCGTTCCAGGGCCGGAAGATCATCGTCTATGGGGCGGGAGAGTCTTTTCATTATTTCAAAGAGGTTGTCATGCGGCGGTACGGGTACACTCCGTCTGCGGTGCTGGATCGTAGATTCGGCCGTGACGATATCTTCGAGGGGATACCGGCCTTTTCACCTCTGGAATATCAGCCTTCCGAAGACGAAAAACAGAGCGGAGTGGTGGTCGTTTGTCTCGGCAAACAACGTTACTTTGACGAAGTTTTCCAGACCCTACGCAACATGGGTTTTCATCATATCATCTCACTTATGGATATCTACGAGATACACAATCCCTTTAGCCTGCCGCGGGAACTGGAGGGCAACGGGTTCCAATATTACTTAAAGCAAAGGCAACAAATCGAATCTTGCCTGGATATTCTCGCCGACGACAGCAGCAGGGACGTCTATCTTCAGTGTCTTCAGACCCATATGCAGAGAAAACCGGTTGCGATTCCCATGTGTGCAAGAGAAGAGCAATATACCCCCAAAGGCATCCAACTTTCCCGCGGCTATTCACGTTTCATTTACTGCGGAGTCAGCGTGGGAGAGATGTCAGGAGTATTCAGCCGGGTGGGCAAAGTGGATGAACTGGTGTGCTTCGAACCCGATCCCAATCAGTTTGCATTGACAGCTCAATACCTGTCGGAGCACCATGAGCAAATTGCGCAACGTGTAACAGCAATTCCCTGTGCGGTCTACAGCCATGAGACAACCATGCCTTTTAGCTACTCCGACACCAGTTTCGGATCAAGAATCCTGGAATCCGGGGGGGCCCGCATTCAATGTGTTTCGATAGACCATGTCCTCCACGGCTTTGATCCGACTTTTATAAATATGGACATCGAAGGCGCGGAACTCGAAGCGCTAAAAGGCGCCGAAAAAACTATCCGGACGAGTCGCCCAGACCTGGGAATCTGCGTTTACCACTCTCCCAGCCACCTATGGGAAATACCGCTCCACCTCCATAACCTGAACGTTGGCTATCACCTGCATCTGAGGAACTATACGGCTCTCACCGGCGAAACGGTCCTCTATGCTTCGACGTGTCCCCTGCTCTCTTAACTGATACAGGTGGGGACAGGAAAACAGGTAATCCGTTTATAGATTTTTAATCCTTTCATTTATACCCGTTTCACCTGCCGCGGAAACTGTAGGACCAACCGGTTTCAGTCTTAAGTAAGCGGAAACTGTAGGACCAACCGGTTTCAGTCTTAAGTAAATCGAAGGGGACAAACCACACTGGCGCGACTGTTGCAAGCAAGGTAGTCCTGATTGTCATTCTATGACCGGGCGGCCCGGGCATTGCATCTTGGGCCACACTCTGCGATGTGCAGCGACGTAACCTTGTCTTGGCTTCAGAGATATATGACTAAACAAATCCTTGCCATAATAACTGCCCGCGGTGGCTCTAAAGGAGTTCCCCGCAAAAATATCAGGGTGCTTGGTGGTAAGCCGTTGATCGCCTGGACGATTGAGGCGGCCTTACGTTCCATCGATAGTATGCGTCTTATCGTATCTACGGATAATGCCGAGATCGCCGAGGTAAGCAGAGAGTACGGCGCTGAGATACCTTTTTTGCGCCCTGTCGAGCTTGCCGGCGATACGTCGACATCTGTTTCGGCAGTACTGCATGCGGTTGTCTGGCTTGCAGAACATGAAAATTATCGCCCTGATTTGATTTTGCTGCTTCAGCCGACCTCCCCTTTCCGTTCCAGTCAGGATATTGACAGTTCCCTAAAGCTTCAGAGAGAGAATGCAGCCGATGCGGTGGTGAGTGTCACGCCAAATCTGCGCCCCCTTCAGTGGCTAAGGAAAATTGATGAACAGGGAATGCTTGTCGATGCCCCGATTAATGATACTATCGCCCGCCGCCGGCAGGATGCGGAGCAACTCTATCAGCTTAATGGGGCGGTATATGTGATAAAATCAGAGGTTTTCATTCGGGAACAAACTTTTTATCCGCATCAGACCAGGGCTTATATTATGCCGCCCGAGCGCTCACTGGATATCGATACGGAATTGGATTTCCTGATAGCTGAACTCTTCATGGGGCACCTTATGCAGAAAAGAAAGGCGTAAGACATGAGCACCGTTCAGATTGCAGGCCGTAGCATAGGCCCGGATCATCCTCCGCTTGTCATTGCCGAGATCGGCATCAACCATGAAGGGGATCCCCGCAAGGCTATTCGCATGATTGACGACGCCCATGCTGCAGGATGTGAGTGCGTCAAGTTCCAGTCTCACATTATTGAAGACGAAATGATTCCAAACAATGTCATCCCCGGCAATGCCAGCGAGTCGATCTGGGACATCATGAAACGCTGTGCCCTTAACGAAGAGGAAGAGGCCCAACTCAAGGCGCATGCAGAATCGAAGGGCATGATCTTCCTCAGTACGCCTTTCTCGCGTGCCGCCGCCGAGCGGCTGGAGCGTTTGGGGGTGGCCGCATTCAAGATCGGATCAGGCGAGTGCAACAACTACCCGCTGGTTGAGCATATTGCACGCTTCGGCAAACCGGTCATATTGAGTACGGGGATGAATAGTATGGAAAATATCTCCCGGGCTGTGTCGGTGGTGCGGCGTCATAGAGTTCCCTTTGCCCTCATGCATTGCACAAGCGTGTACCCGACACCCTATAACAAGGTTCGTCTCGGTGCATTGTCCGAGTTACATACGGCCTTCCCCGATGCCGTCATCGGTCTCTCCGATCATTCGCTGAGCAATTACCCTTGCCTGGGGGCGACAGCGCTGGGTGCCAGCCTGCTAGAACGTCATTTCACATCGGATAAGACTTGGTCCGGCCCCGATATTTCGATATCCATGGACCCTCAAGAGCTGCGGGAGTTGATTGCCGGCAGCCGGGCTATCTTCGAGGCGAGTGGAGGTCGCAAGGGTATCCTGGCAGACGAACAGCCCACTATTGATTTTGCCTATGCCTGTGTTGTCACCCTTCGAGATATACACGTGGGAGAAATCCTCAGTATGGATAATATCTGGGTTAAACGTCCCGGGACTGGAGAAATAAGGGCTGAACATTTCAACGACCTTCTGGGGAAGCGTGCCAAAGTGGCCATAGAGGCTAACAAGCAGCTCAGGTGGGAGGCTATTTCATGAAAAAGCGTCTGCTCTTTCTAACCGGGACGCGCGCAGACTTCGGCAAGCTTAAGCCGCTCATACGCGCTGTGGACGATGACGACAGCTTCGAGTACGACATTCTAGCGACCGGCATGCATATGATCGGGTTATACGGTTTGACCGTCGACGAGATTTACAAAGCCGGTTTTAAGCGCGCCCGCATCTTCACCTACCAGAACCAGATGGAAGGTGACCCGATGGAAGTAACGCTGGCCAACACTATCCAAGTCCTTTCACGCCATCTGGCTCGATGGAAACCGGACCTGATGATCGTCCACGGCGATCGCGTTGAGACGCTGGCCGGAGCGATCAGCGGTGCGTTCTGCAACATTCGTGTTGCGCACATCGAGGGGGGCGAGGTCTCGGGGACGATCGACGAACACATCCGGCATGCAGTCTCCAAGCTCTCGCACATGCACTTCGTGTGTAACGCCCGTGCCGCGCAACGCCTAGAACAAATCGGCGAAGCACCAAATTCTATCTTTGTCATCGGATCGCCTGACATCGACATAATGCTCTCTAAAGAATTGCCAACTTTGGATCAGGTCCGCGAGCGTTTTGAAATCAAATTCCCGGCATATGGCATTGTGCTTTTCCATCCGGTGTTACCTGAGCTGGAAATGCTCAAGGAACATGCTGAAACGCTGGTGGAGGTTCTACTTCGCAGCCGCCGTCAGTTCGTGGTCATTTACCCTAACAACGATCGGGGCTCTCACCTCATTCTGGAAGCCTACCGACGGCTCGAAAACAACCCGAATTTTCGCGTCTTTCCGTCTATGCGTTTTGAATACTTCATCAGTCTGCTAAAAGGCGCTCGTATGGTTCTGGGCAATTCCAGCCTCGGCGTGCGCGAGGCGCCTGTTTTCGGCGTGCCGAGCGTCAACATCGGGACCCGGCAGTGCAACCGCTTTTGCCACGAATCCATTGTGAATGTGAGTCACAACCGCCCGGAGATACTTCTGGCCTTAAATGAGTGCTGGAACAGTCCGCGCTTCAAGCCTTGCCATTTCTTCGGTGATGGTCGCAGCGCCCGACGTTTCATGGATGCCATACATAACCCTCTGATTTGGAACATATCACAGCAGAAGTTATTTATCGATCGAGAGCTCATGCCCGCATTCCAGTTCTCATACGCCGCCGGGGAGTTACAGGGGTGACAATACAAGCGCGATACAGGGATGTGCCTCATGGTTTGATGTTTCACCACTTTCACGGTGGGAATATCCCCATCTCGGAGGGATCTTTGAGCGCCGGGCAGTTTAGGGACATTTTGGTTTACATCGGGTTAGAGCGCATCTTGCGTGCAGACGAGTGGCTGAAGGGTGCAAAGGAAGGCACGCTCCCCGATGATGCCGTTTGTGTCACTTTTGATGATGGTTTGTACAGCCAGATTGAAATTGCGTTGCCCGTCCTGCGCGAGTTGAACCTGACCGCGTTCTGGTTCCCTCATACCATAGCCCTATCCGGAACGTGCGACCAACTCGAACTTTACCGATACATACGAAACTACTGTTTCGAGGACATTTCGGAGTTTTATTGCCTGTTCGAAAGGCTCGCCCGCGAGAAATGGCAACAAGCCATCGAGAGTGGCTTAGCTCGATTCTCGCACGAGGAGTACTTCAAGGAATGCTCCTTCTTCTCTGTAGCGGACAAGCGTTTTCGGTATTTGCGCGACGAAGTGCTAGGCCCCATTCATTATGCCATGATTATGGAGCAGTTGCGCGACATGGTGGGAGTCCTGCCGGAGAAGGTTGCCGCTGAATTGTTCATTCGCCGGAAAGATTGGCAAGCATTAATTCAAGATCAAAACGTGATTGGTATGCATTCTCACACGCACCCGACCCGATTGGCGGAACTGCCTCTACGAGAACAAGAGTGGGAATACGCTTGCAACAACTCAGTTCTGATGGATAAACTTCAGTATCGTCCGGAAAGCGTCGCGCATCCGTGCGGATCCTTTACAGAAACAACCTTGGGTATTCTGAGGTCAATGGGAATTAAAATCGGTTTCTCCGCTAACATGTGTCGACCCGTCGGCAGAGACCTGGAATATCCGCGGCAGAATCACGCCAATATTCTAATGGAAATGACCTGCGGAGTTGCAGCCGAAAAATCGCTGCACACGCTCTAACTAGTGGTTTTCGGAGCTCATTATGGAATTCAGCACCACCGAGCGGACAACCCGCACTGTATTCGATGGTATCCAAGCCGGCCATGAGGCCCTGCCGGCGTCATTGCAGCGCTTTCGCACGTTAATCACAACCGCCGGGTTGGGCGTTCCCGATGATTTCTTCCACGGCAAGACCTGCGCTGACATAGGTTGCGGCGCAACTGTGAATTCCACGTTCAACCTGCTTAATCTCAACGCCGAATTCGTTCATGCGCTGGATTTAACCGAGAGTTTCATCGAACCGGCCAGACGCGTGCTTACCGCAGAACCTGGTTTCAGCGGGCGGTGGCAGTTGGATGTCGGCAGTGTCGCAAGGCTCCCCTATGCTGACAATAAATTCGATTTTGTTGTCTGTCACGGCGTGATCCATAACGTCGAAAACGATGATCTGGCCTTGAGTGAAATATACCGCTGCTTGAAACCAGGTGGCATGGCCAACCTGACAGTACTCGGTAAGGGCGGCTTGATCGGGCGACTCGTGATGGAGCTACTCCGCGACGAATACCGGACAAATCCTGAATTCACTGCTTTACTCGATCATGGATTAAATCCTGACTATCTCGCACAACAGATCGACTGGCTAAAGATGCAGGTCGAAAACGACGGATCAGAGTCCTACCGGTTAAGCCTGCAGTTGCTCGACGCTCTCAAAGGATTGCTCGACCATGATTGGATTCTCACACTCCAGGATCGTGTGCAGACTCCGGTTTACCACACTTATCGCGAGACGGAATTTGAGTCCAAACTGGGCCGGGCCGGATTCTCTGCATGGCGAAGGATTTCGCGCAAGCCTGTCTATCAGAACATTCGTAAGATTCTGGCACCGCTGTATTTTCACTACCAGATGCCCTTGGCTCGTCTCCTCTTCCAAGATGGGGCTTTGGTGATGGTTGCGACAAAATAGGTTGAGGATTTCGAGGATGTCTGCAGATATTGATGCGATTTTGGCCGAATTGAGCGGCGCAGGCTGGGCCGATGCTCTTAACGATCTCCCCAGCGAGAAGCTGACCTCGGGCAAACTTCAGAATTTGAGTCTGGCGCTCGAAGAATACCGCGCCCGAAGCATAATCGTGAGGTCCAAGCCGGCTTTCTTTGTCATCGAACCGACAAACCACTGCAATCTGCACTGCTCACTTTGCCCTACCGGGCATCGTGACCCGGCAGTGCCGAGGGGACGGATGGCGATCGAACAATTCAAAGGGATCGTTGATGCTATATCGGAGCACGCGCTGGTTGTGAATCTACTTAACTGGGGCGAACCCCTGCTACACCGGGATTTGCCGAAATTCATCGCATATGCGGATCTGCGCGGGCTCTGGTCGGTTGTATCGTCGAATTTTTCGCTGCCGATTACGGACGCGTTTCTCAGGGACATACTGGAATCCGGCCTGGGTGTGTTACATGTAAATTTGGACGGAACCGATCCCGACACATATGCTATTTTCCGACAGGGCGGCGACTTCCATCGCGTTACCGAGAACCTCCGGCGAGTCGTGCGTATGAAACGGGAACTGGGTCTGAAGCACCCGATTATCGAGACCTCCATGATCGTCTCGCAGTATAACGAGCACCAAATCCAGGCTTCCTTTGAGTTGTCAAAGCAGCTCGGGGCTGACCGGCACAAACTGTCCAAGCTTCAAATCGACCCGAATTCCAGCTTCGACTGGTTGCCGCGTGACCGTCAGCATGCCTATCGGAATTATTTTGATGACGACAGTGCAGAAAGTTTGTGCCCATGTTCACGGCTGTACACCTTTATGGTTGTCAACTGGAACGGCAATGTGGCTGCTTGCTGCCTAACCTATGATGAAAGAAGCGATCTCGGCAACTGTCTCTCGGTGTCCCCTGACAAAGTGTGGAACAACGAAAACTTCCAAACGGCTCGCGGCGTTTTTTCAATCGATCCTGACGACCGGCCTTCGGCCCGGACCATCTGTCATATCTGTCGCAACCGGCTGGGCAGTAAGTTGCTATCGCATTACCGCGGTACATTTGCGCTGGCACTGCCTGGCCTGGAAGACCGTTTGGACGACCCGGCGACAAAGGAGTGATGCTATGAATGAACCTGTTTCAATGGAAACGGTTGCCAAGCTCTACAAGGGTGGCCACAATGTTATGGCCTTCTTCCGAGAATTGAATGGGAGCCAGGAGACCAATACACTGGATGCCATAATGGTCTCGTATGATCTTCAGTCAGGGACTTACACGCGCGCACTTGAGACGACCTCCTATGCCTCTTTCATGGAGCGATTCTCGACCGCAGTCGCTGCGCTCATGGATGGCTTTGCACCCGGGTCTATTCTAGAGGCCGGGGTTGGAGAAGCCAGCACCTTCGCCAACGTCATGATACGCATGAAACGACGTCCGGTTCGTTGCGCAGGTTTTGATCTGTCATGGTCACGCGTATTCTACGCCGCGAAATACGCTCGTAAGTTGAATGTCCAGGCGGAGTTTGTCGTCGGAAATCTGACATCCATTCCATCGCCGGATGCATCGTTCGATGTAGTCTATACCTCCGATGCGGTTGAACCGAATTACGGACGAGAGGTCGACATTCTCAAGGAACTGTATCGTGTCGCACGCAGATATGTCGTGTTGCTGGAACCGTCCTACGAGTTGGGTTCAGATGAAACCCGGTCGCACATCCGGGATCACGGCTACTGCCGGAATCTGCGCGGCTTTGCTGAAGGACTCGGCTATAAGATCGTCGAGCATCGTCTTTTCGATCATTCCTTCAATGAGAAGAGCCAAACCGGTTTGTTAGTTATAGAGAAAGATCCGCCGCCATCTCCCGGCGAACAATGGATGGGTTGCCCTATTTGCAAACGGTCGCTCACGCCGGCTACGGGACATTTGTATTGCGAGCAGTGCCGACGCATTTATCCTGTCCTCAGAGGCATTCCCTGTCTGCTGGCGGAAAACGGCATACTCGGCAGCAAGTATCTGGAGGCCGATTGAATGATAGGGGCCGCCAAGACATGAGAGGCGCACTATGAATGATTCCGTATTTGGTTACCGTTTCGATGCAAGCTTCGAGTATGAAAACGGATTTTACCTGACCGCAGGCTTGCCGCGATTCTCAAAGTTTCTAAGCCATTACGAGCTATACAAAAAGATTGTGGATCTGCCCGGCCACGTCGTCGAGTGCGGCGTGTTCAAGGGTGCTTCATTCCTACGTTGGACGGCGTTTCGTGATATTCTCGAGAACCCGTTCTCACGCAGGATTGTCGGCTTTGATAGTTTCGGTCAGTTCCCAGAGACCGAATTTGCGCCTGATCGGAAACTGCGTCAACGCTTCATCGAAGAAGCAGGCAGCCAGAGCCTTTCTGTAGAACAAATGATGCTTGTGCTCGAAAAAAAGGGGCATCAAAATGTGGATTTGGTACCCGGCAACATTGTGGAGACAAGCGCCGAGTACGTTCGGGCGCATCCCGAGTTGAAAATCGCCCTCCTGCATATCGACACCGACATATACGAACCCGCTCGCGCAGCGCTGGAAGCGTTCTATCCATGCATAGTGCGTCAAGGTTTGCTTGTCTTGGACGATTACGGCACGTTCCCCGGCGAAACCCGGGCGGTGGATGACTATTTCGCAGGAATCGATGTAGCAATCCAGAAGTTATCCATTAGCCATCACATACCGGCGTTCATAGTGAAGCCATAGGCGGCAATCAGAAGGAGGCGTATGCTTTTGTTCACTGCACCGACTGTCTGCAACGTCGAGATTACCGAAGCCTGTAATCTAAGCTGCACGCATTGTTACAACCACTTTCGTCCCGCGGGCGGCACTCGCGAACGAATGACCCCGGAGAACATGGATCGCCTGGTCAACTCCTTGGCCGAGGCCGGTGTTTTTCACGTCATACTGTCAGGCGGCGAGCCCTTCATCAACTTCGATGTGCTCGTTGAAGGCTTCCGATTGCTACGGGAAAAAAACATCTCCTTTAGTTGCAACTCCAACTTGATACTGGCGACGAAGGAGCGCATGCAGCGCTTGGCCGAGGCCGGTCTGGATCATATTCTGACCAGTCTCAACTCATGTTATCACGACGTTAATGATTCCATGGTGAATGGTCACAAAGCGCTGGATAAAATCAAGGGTGGAATCAGACTGGCACGGGATCACGGCATTCGTGTCAGCGCAAATATGATCGTTACAAAGGCAAACCGCGATCACGTTTATGAGACGGGCAGACTCGCAGCGGAGCTTGGATGTCAAAAGCTCTTTACCACGCGTGCCGTGCCACCCGAACGCGCAGAGAATCCGCGTCAGACTTCCTTCCACATGGAGCGGGAAGAGGCTTTAGCCATGCTTGAGCAACTCCTGCGTGTGAAGCAGGAGTTCGGACTTATGATCGGGACCCTTGTAAGTTATCCGCTCTGCCTGCTTGGCGACCTGGAACGGTTCAGCGATTTGGTGGGCCGCGGCTGCCCCGCGCAGTCCGGCCATGCAATGAATATAAGTGTGACAGGCCAGTGCACACCTTGTGTTCATCAGAGTAAGAGCGACGGCAATGTCTTCAGAGAGGACATACGCGCAATATACGCGCGGATGCACGCCTGGCACGATGGTACGCACACTCATGAGGCTTGCACAGGCTGCCCGTATCTGGGAATTTGTCGCTCGGGTTGTCGCAGTACAGCAAGTGCGTACACGGGCTCTTTCCAGGGCTCCGATCCGTTGATGATTGGACCACACCACTTTTCCAAGCCATACGAATTGGTACAGGATCGAAAGATCATAGAGGGTATTCGCGAGGGCGCTCGCCTGCGAGTGCCCTCGCGGTTGCGGTTCCGCAAAGAGCAAGGCTTCTACCTGCTAAACATTCGCTGGGCCAATACAATTACCTGTCCAGAATCACTCGCACAACAGTTGATCGCGCGTTTAGGAGGAGCCCCATTTACCGCTGCCGAAATCGGTTGGGAAAATGCCGAGACCCTGGCACAATTATACTGGAAGGATGCACTGGAAAGTCCCGACTTTCAGATGGTAAGACCACCCGATAAGCTAGGCCTGAGCGCAGGTCTCACCGCGTAAAGATCCGGGATAGCGGCGACGCAGCCCCGCCATTATCCCGCCGCTTCGGCACAAGCTTCGGGTCAAACCGAAGCTCTCTTCAGCCTGTGCGAGGCAGGAGGATAGGAGAAAACAATGGAAGAACAGCTTCGGGCTGTGCCCGGAACGATAGTCTGGCTTGCGCCATTTTATAATCGAAGCGGCTTTGGCGTTGGAGCGCGCACAATTGTCAGCGCTGTCCACAGGGCCGGGGTACGAGTCAGGATCATATCGGTCAATCAGGTAGAACCCGGTATAGATGATTGCGATATGGCCCTGATCAAATCGCTTGAATCAACAAAGGTTGTTCCGCCGATTACGGTTATCGTCTCTCACGTGCCCGGCAGAAGTTTGTTGGATTTAAAGTGGCCCGAACCGAACGTTCGCATATTGGCCACAACTGTGTTTGACTGCTGTGCC
>Ga0209517_10005215_pt1 | contig 16645 bp, 18 predicted proteins | sample PeaSoiMetSII2010_FD_187695 | JGI IMG/M metagenome (GOLD analysis project Ga0209517, IMG submission 187695) | Peat soil microbial communities from Weissenstadt, Germany - SII-2010 (SPAdes) (version 2) | ecosystem: Environmental > Terrestrial > Soil > Wetlands > Peat | place: Germany...
ATCAAGGAGATTGAGAAGGCGCTGCGCGTCGCCGACCTGGGGCTCAATCCGCAGACCGACGGCAAGCTGATCCGCGTGCCCGTTCCGCCCATGACCGAGGAGCGGCGGCGCGAGGTGTGCAAGCACCTGAACAAGGTGCTGGAGGAGCATCGCACCGCCATCCGCAACGTGCGCCGCGATGGCAACGACGTGCTGAAGAAGCTGGCCAAGGACAAGAAGATCAGCGAAGACGAAGAGAAGAGGGCTCTGGAAGAAGTGCAGAAGATGACAGACGAAGAGATTCGCCGCATGGAAGAACTTTCGCGCAAGAAGGAAGCAGAAGTCATGCAGGTGTGAGGGGCGACAAGCGATTGGGTGTGACGGTGGGGCCTGGTCGCGCGGCGGCAGGCCCCATTCCATTTTAGCTGGATGGAGCAAGGTTGCTGCTTCGCTACCGGCGGGCTACCAGATAGTCTGGACCGCATATTGGCGGATCGCATCGTCCGAAGTGAGCAGGGGTACGTTCTCCTCGAGCGCCTGAGCAATGAGCAACCTGTCGAACGGGTCGCGGTGAATCCAAGGCAGCTTCTCAATGCGAGTTAGATCTCCGAGACGGACCGGGATCATCGCGAAGCTCTGCTCGTGCAATTGCTCGGCGATGCGGGAAACAGTGAGCCCGTAGGTTGGCAATCGGCCTAAACTAATCTTGATGGCAATCTCCCACAGCGACACGATGCTCACCAGCCGTTGATTCGCACCGTCCTCGACAATCTCGCGTGCCTGCCCAGATAAACGGGCGTCGCCGCCCATCCACCAGAGCAACGCATGCGTGTCGACGAGAACTTTCAGGGGCAAACCCTCACTTGGAGACGGTTGCGGGCTTCGGTTGATCAGGTTGCGGCTTGATCAGTTCTTCATCCGGTACGCCACTCAAAATCTGGCCATCGTAAAACAGGCTCTCAAGCTCTGGATCAGGATCAAGGAAGTTATCCGGCACGGTGAACAGACCCTTAAGCGCGCCAAACTTGAACTTCTTCGGCGCGGGGGGCTGCACGGGCACAAGCTTGACCGCCGGCTTGCCCGCGCGAGCGATGATGACCTCTTCTCCGGCCTCGGCCTGGAGGATCAGCCGGGAGAGGTTGGTCTTGGCGTGATGGATATTGACTTCCATAGAGGAAGTGTAGCACAGATTAGCTTAGCTAAGCTAATTGTGAGACTCTCTCTGCTCAGTTAGATCGATGAATCCCGGTTTCTTTTCTCGCGAAGAATCGGTTAGATGGCGGAGATTCGGTAATTCTTGAGAGGATACTCCGGCTTAAACTCTTCTCTCATGGAGATGACGCCGCTTGTCCAGAGAAAGTAGGGCGACGCGCTGGCAACTACTAGAAGTTCCAAGCCCTCAACCGTGCGCAGGATCAACCCTGATTCAGCGATTGTCCCGGACTCCCTGATCTCCATCTTCAGCGCCTTTAGATCTGCGTTGAAGGCCCCGGATGCATCTACTAATTGCTCATCTTCATAAGGTGCCAACACCGTTTCGAATTGAAGTACGCCTACTTCTATCCGTTCAGCGAGATCGTGCATTTCTGATTGAATTCTCAATCCGGTGCCGTCTGCTCGCCAGAGTGTTATTGAGCTCGGTCTCTCAATCGAGTCAATCTATGCAGTGACTTCTCTCACGGGCCGACAGAGCTCGCTAGCCAGGTGGGCTTGCCCTTTCCAATTGAACGAGATTCGTTTCATTCGGAGTCGATTCGCCTGCTATGGATAGATGCGGTGGAGGGTGCGGGCGAAGGGGATGGTTTCGCGGACGTGGTCGAGGCCGCAAATCCACGCCACGGCGCGCTCGATGCCCATGCCGAAGCCGGCGTGCGGCACGCTGCCGTAGCGGCGCAGGTCGAGGTACCACTGGAAGGCTTCCTTGGGCAGGTTGTGCGCCTCGATGCGGGCGTTCAGGAGCTCATAGCTTGAGACGCGCTGGGAGCCGCCGATGATTTCGCCGTAGCCCTCGGGTGCGAGGACGTCGACGCAGAGGGCAAACTTCGGGTCCTTCGGGTCGGGCTCCATGTAAAAGGCCTTCACGTCGGCCGGGTAGCGGTTGACCATCACCGGGCGGTCAAACTGATTGCTGAGCCAGGTCTCGTCGGGGGAGCCGAAGTCGTTGCCGTACTCGAAGGGGGCTTCGAGGTGGCCATCCCGGTGGGCCTGGTTGAGCATGTCGGCGGCCTGGTCGTAGCGGAGGCGCGGGAAGGGCGGGATTATAGCTTCTAATTTGGCGCGGTCGCGGCCGATGACGGTGAGCTCGGGCCCGCGGTTCTTCAGGACGCTTTGCACAATGTGGGAGAGGAAGTTTTCAGCCAGCTCCAATAGACCGTCGAGGTCGCAGTAGGCCACTTCGGGCTCGATCATCCAGAACTCGGTGAGATGGCGGCGGGTCTTCGACTTTTCCGCGCGGAAGGTAGGGCCGAAGCTGTAGACCTTGCCGAGAGCCAGGGCGGTGGACTCGATGTAAAGCTGGCCGGACTGGGTGAGGAAGGCGGGGTCGCCGAAGTAGTCCACCGGAAACAGGGTCGAGGTGCCCTCGCAGGCGGCGGGGGTGAGGATGGGCGGGTCGGTGCGGATGAAGCCGTTCTGATCGAAATATTCCGCCGCAGCGCGCATGATCTCGGCCCGTATGCGGAGGATGGCCGACTGGCGGGGAGAGCGCACCCACAGGTGGCGATGCTCCATGAGGAAGTCGACGCCGTGTTCCTTGAGGGTGATGGGGTAGGGGTCGGACTCGGGGACGCGCTGGACGACTTCGACGTTTTCGATGTCCAGCTCGTATCCTCCCGGGGCCCGCTTGTCGGCGCGGACTTTGCCGGTGACGATGACGCTCGACTCCTGCGTCAGGCCCTTGAGCGCCTCGAAGACCTCGGGTGCGACGCTCTTGACGTGGGCCACTCCCTGCACGGTTCCGGTGCCGTCGCGAAAGATGGGGAAGAGCAGCTTGCCGCTCTCGCGCGAGTTGTAGAGCCATCCTTTCAGGGTGACGGACTGGCCTTCATACTGGCCGAGAGTGGCGATAGTCGCCACCACTAGCGGCGCCTGCGGTGCGGCAGCCACCTGCGGTGGGGCAGACGGCGCTTGCACGCCAGGAGTGATTGGTCCTGCGGGAGTGGTGCTTTCATCGGGCATGGACAAGTTCCTCAAAGCGGCCGGCGAAAACCAACGCTGGCCGGACTCTCTAGGATAACGCTGCGTGAAGGGCTACCGGGCTGGTGCGAGCGCTGCGGCCAGCGCCGCATCCAGAGTGGGATGGGTGAATCGGAAGTCGGCGCTGGTGAGGCGGGCGGGAACGACGCGCGCGCTGGCCAGCAGGGCTTCGTCGGCCATTTGGCCCAGGGCCAGGCGCAGGGCGAAGGCTGGGGCGGGCATCAGGGCGGGGCGATGGACGGCGCGGGCGAGGGCGCGGGTGAATTCCGCGTTGGTCACGGGCTGTGGGGCGGTCAGGTTCACGGGGCCGGTGAGCGTAGGGGTGTCCAGGGCGAAGAGCACTGCGGACACGGCATCGGCGAGGCTGATCCAGCTCATCCATTGCCGGCCGGAGCCAAGGCGGCCTCCGAGGCCGAGACGGAAGAGAGGCAGCATCTTGGCCAGGGCGCCTGCGCTGGGACCGATCACGACGCCGAAGCGGAGGTGGACGACTCGGAGGACGGCATCGGAGGCTGGCTGCGCCGCTGCCTCCCACTCCCGGCAGAGATTGGCCAGGAATCCCGAGCCAGGCCCAGAGCTTTCATCCAGCATCTCGTCGCCACGGTCCCCATAGATCCCGGTCGCAGAAGCCACCAGCAGGGTCTTCGGCGGCTGGCGCAGAGCTGCCAACGTGACGGCGAGAACCTTTGTGGAATCCACCCGGCTCGTCCGAATCTCGCGCTTGTACGCCGGCGTCCAGCGATGGGCGGCGACGCTGGCGCCACTGAGATGGATGGCCGCGGTCAAGCCTTCGAGCGGCTCGGGATCGGTAATGGCTGGCGAGGCGGCGGGGTTCCACTGGAGCTGGCCTGCAGCAACGGGGTCGCGGCGCACCAGTTGCAGGAGTTGAGCGTTGCGGCCACCGAGCGCCAGACGCACGGCTGTCCCCAGCATTCCAGATGCGCCGGAGAGGAGGATTTTGGACGAAGCGGGAGATGTGTTGACGGGATGGATTTTCTTTCCCTCCTGGTGAATACAATACTGCTTGTGGCTCAAGGATGATTTAGTGGCATGGGAAGTTTTTTTGATCTGGACAACATTCCGTTCCGCGATGCATCCTAGCTTCATGGGTAGTCTGGAGGAGCGCATGGGTGAGCTGGCGGTGGTGAAAAGCGAGGAGACGCAGAAGACCCAGGTCGATCCGGAGACTGCCGAGCGCTTTATTGCCGAAAAACGCATTGGCGAGCGCATCAAGAGACTGCGGCTGAAGAAGTCCATGGGCCTGGTGGAGCTGGGCAAGCATACGGGTCTGTCGGCCAGTTTTCTCTCGCAGCTGGAGACGGGGCGGGTGGTGCCTACGCTGCGGAATCTCTCCCGCATCGCAATGGTCTTCTCGAAGGACCTGTCCTATTTTTTCGAGAACGAGCCCAATGCGCTGTTCCGGATCCACCGCCGCAAGGAGCGTGTGCGGCTGCCGCAGACCGGGGTGGCTACGCCCACTTACTACTTTGAGAGCCTGGGGTACATGGTTCCTGACCGGCACATGGACCCGTACTTTGCCGAGTTCATCCCTCTGACCAAGGAGATGGAGCCGAAGGCGCACATGCATCCGGGGTTTGAGTTCCTCTACGTGCTGGAGGGCGAGCTTGAGATTCACCATGGCGACCAGGCATGCACGCTGGAAGCCGGCGACGCGATCTATTTCGATGCGAGCACGCCGCACTCGTACCAGTGCGCCGGGAAAAGGCCGGCCGGCGCCATCATCGTGACCATGCACCAGGCGCCGCCCGCGCAGCCGATTCCGCTGCGCGCGCAGGCTCAAATTGCACGCACCGATTCCCAGACCGCAAAAGCCGCGCCTACCCCGCTGGGCCGCTGAGTACTGCCCGGCGCATGTTCCTGACCGGGCAGGGACAACACTTTGCGCATGGCTGGGTTCTTAACCGGAGAGCGTCACGCAGAAGCCTGGGCGGGACATCGAAATTCTTCAATCGAGGACAAACCTATGAAGAAATGGCTTGCACTTGGGGCCTTGCTGCTGCCCCTTTCTCTGGCGGGGTGTGCCCATCCGCAGCCTGTTGTTTACGGCCCGCCGCCGGCTGAATTCAACGAGATTGCCCGTCAGGGCTTCCACGATGGATTTGAAGCTGCAAAACGCGACGTGGCCCGCAACCTGCCTCCGGGTGTGGAAAAACACCCGAAGTTCCGCAACCCTCCGGTGCCGCCGCCGGCTGTTGAAGACTACCGGCACGGTTTCCGTGAGGGCTACCAGGCGTTTCTGCATCGGACACCGCCGCCTCCGGGCTACTGAGGACGCGCGCGCGAGGGCCCCGGCGAACGAACTCCGCACGGGCCCTGCCGCGGAACGAATCAGCCGGCGATTCCAGCGAAGTAATCCGCCACTTCCTGCCAGTTGTTGACCCGGACGAAGCCGGTTGCGGTGAGGTTGTGCGGCGCGGTGTAGAGCAGGCCCTGACCCTCAAAGCGCAGCAGGTTGCGCGGCAGGTCGTCGATGAGATAGTCGGCGCGGAGGATGCTCTTGTTGCCGCAAAACACGTAGTGGGTTGGCGGGATGAAGGGGAAGTGGCGCTGCAGCCAGCGGTACTTGGGGCCGAGGGAGTTGGGCACGGTCATGGCCTGGGTGGCGATGAAGACTTCAAAGCGCTGGCTGAGGTCTTTGAGAACCTCCTGTGCGCCCGGCATCAGGGCCAGGTCTTCGAAGAAGTCTTCGGCATCGAGGAAGGCGCGCAATTGCGCCTGGCGGTCGACGGGGGTGACCTCCCACAGACCCTTGCCGGCCAGATCCTGCGGCCTGATCTCTTCGTCGAAGGTCTGGTTATAGCGGCGCAGGTGCTCGGCCAGCGTGTCCGCCATGACCTCATCCATATCCACACAGATGCGCCGCATCGCTGTGCTCTCTAAGCTCCTGCCTGGGATTTGCTGTTCCTGGATTTTGCTTCGCGGCCGGCTTCGGGCTGGGGCGCCTTGGGGACCGGCGCGAAGGCAGGGTCCCAATAGAGCAGCCGGCCGCAACTGTCGCAGGTGAGCAGTTCGCCCTCGCGCAACTGGTTCCAGGTCTGCGGACGCACGCCCATGCGGCAGCCGGTGCACTGCTGATTCTCAGCCCGGGCCAGGCCTGTGCCGCGCGAGGCGGACAGACGATCAAAGCGGGTGAGCCACTCCGGCTCAATGGCGTGCCGCAGCGTCTCGCGCTCCGCGTTCAGGCTGGCCAGCCCGGCGTTGAACTCATGCTGGCGCAGCGCCACGCGGGCACGGGTCTTGTCGAGGGCGCCGGCCAGCAGCTCCACCTGGGCGCGGGCGGCAGCCAGCGCGGCTTCCTGCGTTTCCGCCCGCTCCAGACTGGCAAACTCTTCGTTCTCCAGACGGTCCGCCTCACCGGAGACAAACTGGATTTCGTGTTCGATGGCTGCGGCCTGCTCGGGGGTCTTGACCACATCCAATTGGGTGCGAAAGCGGACAGCCTTCTGGCGGTGGCCTGCAATCTCCCGCTCCAGGCGGGTGCGCAGCGACTCCTCGCGGCTCAACGCGTCGGAGGCTTCGGCGGCCTGACGTTCGGCGGCGGCCAGAGCAGCTTCGGCCTGGGCAATCTCGGCGGGCAGCGCACGCAGGGCGGCGTTCAGGCGGGCGCGCTCCAGATCCGCGGCTTGCAGCTTTACGAGCTTTTCGATATGCACTTGCATCTGTGATAGGAAGTCTACGCCCTGGACCGTCTATTACGAAAAGATGAGTACGAGGGTTGTTTCGGCTGGCGGAGCCTCTGCCGACGGAGAAAAGCACCCAAAGACGTTCCACATCGCGATTTTTAGAGCTAAGTGTCCTGTTTTCTTATGACCCCCGGGAGGGGAAGGGGCCTCAGGTCGGATGAGACGGCTGCTCCCTCCGGAATCTTCGATTTGCGACTGTGGAGTAGACAGGCTGCGGAAAAGGACTGTGTTTCAAGCGGGCTTCCCAGAGAACATCCCTCAGGGGATAAGTGGGTGGGTTGAAACCCACCCCTACCAACCCTCGTTCATTTTCGGCTAGTTGCGGAACCAGAATTGGTATCCCCCGAAACTGCTACGCTCAAGTCGACGCGACCAACAGGGAGCGGCGACCTCGCACAGACATCGACAGGGCACAGTAATTCTGGTTCCCCTCTAGTTGCGGCACGGTACCCCGGCTCTGAAGATTGCCCCGGTACCCGGTCGTGACCTGATAGAGAACCCTCGCGCATCGTCGCCGGCGCGGCGATGGCGGTCCTGCGGGCTCGAAGGATGCGCATGGCGGCAGTTCAGACTCCACGGTGGATGAAGCCGCTCCCGCGGTCAAGGGGGGGCTCCGTACACCGCGCCTGGCCTGGCGGAGGGAGACGCGCCGATCTCACAGGCGATCAGGCAGATGGCCCGGGCGGCCTGCGGTCTGCCTGCGGTCGAGGGGAAGAAAAAGGCCTTCAGCCTTTTCCGGTGAGGCGTTGCGCTCTATCCGTGGTGGCTATGGTAATGGTGGTGATGGTGATGTGCCGCCGGCCTCTGCGCCAGCGACGCGACCGGAGTTGCGAAGCAAAGAACAACCATGAGCCCGAGGAGAAGCTCTTTCACGTGTGAATAGACGCTGGTGCCGGTGGCCGGATTACGAGGGTTCTCTGCCGTTCCGGAGCCCGTCGAGTTGGTCCGGAGTCTATTCTTGAGTCTGGCCTTGATTCTGTTTGGCTTCTTCTTTGGCCTTCTGAGCGGCGATCTTCTCGGCGGCATCCTGGGCGCGGGCCTGGGCATCGAGGCCGTGTGTGGGGTCCCTGTGCAGGAACTTGCGGGAGATGTCGGGCCAGAACTCCTGGAAGATGGCGCCCAGCCCGCCCTCGGCGGTCACGGTAAGTCCATTGGTGATGGTCTCGCCAAATCCGGATTCGTTGGAGGGATAGTAGAAGTTTGAGATTGCGCCGGAGATGATGTTGCCGGCCACGTTGGAGTAGTTCGGCTCCCACTTGCCGGTGTTGTCGTGCTTGCAGATGACGTTGGTGGCCAGGGCGTAGAGCAGGCGATGGGTCTTGCTGCCGTGACCGAGGCGGAAGTAGCGGGGGTCCTGGTGCAGGACGGCGGGCAGGATGCCGTTGCCGATGATGGTGCCGTCGAAGGCGTCGAGATAGGCGGCGCCGGAGCGCTTGCCAAAACCTTCCCAACCCCAACCGAAGCCGGTGTCGTCATCGAGGGCTTCGTGGTAGCCAGCAACCAGGAATGCGGCGGCAAAGGTAACCGGGTCGACTGCGGAGTGGAAAGCAAGATTCATCTTCTGGCCTGCGGTCAGAGAGACGGCGTCGGCGCGATAGGAGATGTTGAAGGCGGGAACGATTCCCAGGGTCCGCTGCTTTTCCTGTTCCTTGATCTGTTCCTCGGCTTTTTCGCGCTGGCTTTTTTCCGCATCGGTTTGCTGGACGGGCGTTTGTGAGCTGGAGCTGCCCTGGGCGGCGGGGGTCTGAGCCGGGATGGCTGAAGTCTGTTGGGCCGGCGTCTGTTGATCCTGAGGCAGGTCTGCGGCCGGCGCAATTTGTGGCTGGGGAGTTTCGGGCAAGGCGGCAGCTGCGGTCACGAGCTGGTTGGCGCCGGCCTGCTGCGAAGCCAAGGGGATCGGCAACGCCAGCAGGGCGATGCACGGGAAAGACAATCCAAAAAATAGACGAAAAACTGAACGCATCATTCACCAGTTGTGGAGTCGGCGCCCTTCTTGCCGGTCTGACTCAGGAAGGCAGATCGAACCTGATTTGCGCCGGTCCGGAACCGGTTTCAAATCCGGGGAGCAACCATAAGGGTTAACCACGCCAAACCGCAAGTTGCCGATCAACGCGGCCGGCGGGACTACGTTTCCTTGTGCGTACATTAAGCCTCTTTGTTAGACGCAATTGGACGCTTCGCGGACACAGAAAATGCCGTGGCCGGGCCCGGCATGCGGACTTCGAGTGGAGTTTCTGCGTGACTGGCGTGTAGAGTGGGGTTCACGTGAGCTGGACAAGGAGGTTCCGCGATGGGCAATCCTGTGGTGCATTTCGAGATTATCGGCGAGAATCAGCAATTGCTGAACGACTTCTATGGCGGAGTCTTCGACTGGAAGATCGACCAGGTCATGGAGGAATATGCGCTGGTCAATACCGGCTCGGGAATCGCCGGGGGCATTGGCGCCATGGGCGAAGCGCGGCGGCATGTGACCTTTTATGTTGAAGTTGCGGACGTGGTGGCGGCGCTCAAGATGATCGAGAGCAAGGGCGGGAAGCTGGGGTTTGGACCGCATCCTGTCCCCACCGGCGCCATCATCGCCGGCTTCACCGATCCCGAAGGGCAGCTGATCGGGCTGGTGCAGCAGCCGAAGTAGAGCGGCGAACCGATTTGAGAGTCAAGATTTCTCGGCAAGAGTATGAGCCGCTGCCTGAACGGTGATCATCAGCGTCATCGGATTTGTGGGGGACGCAAGGAATCCAAGTTTCTCGTAAAATCGCTTCGCGCTTTCGCTCATCGCATGGACGAGAATGGCTCGAATGCCGGCGATTTCGGCGGCCTGAACCGTTCTAAGGACTGCATCCCGCAAAAGAGCCGAACCGATCCCATGTCCCTGGAACTTGAGGTCGATGGCAAGCCGCCCAATCACCATCACGGGGATGGGGTTGGGCATGTTCCGTCTCACACGGCCGGGAGCATCCATGTGCGCCGCCGCGCCCGCGGCTAACGCATAGTAGCCAACAACCCTGCTTCCAAGACAGACCACGTAGGTCCGGGAAGCGCCGCTCTCTTCATTGGCTGGCGCTCGGCGCTGGAGCCAGTCGTCGAGCTCCGGCTCGCCGCATCGGAATTGCGAAAGATCGTGAGCTGGGTTCTGTTTTTCCGGAGCGCAGAGTTCCCCAATCTCTACTTGTCCCATGGCGCTTTCGTCTTGAGCAAGCGAGTCAACCCGGGATTGTCTTTGAGCGGCGCATCCAGCAGGTCGACAAAACATTGGAATGCCTCGTCGTCCATATGGAAATAACGCTGGTCGAGCAAGACCGATTCCGCCTCCCGGCAAGCGGCGTCCAGCATGAAGTCGGAACGGCTGCGGCCTTGCGCCTCTGCCGCCCTGTCAATCAGCGCCTTCTGGCTGCGGGTGACGCGCAGATTGATGTTCTCGGCGCGCAACTGGCTCGATTCCGGAGCTGCAGTGCCCATGGATTTGGCCTCCATATGTGATCACAATCAGTGTACATCAATGTGCGCACAATGTATACGCTTATTCAGATCGTCGCTCCGAGACGCCGTTGAAGGCCGAAGGTGGAGTCTCGTGGTTTCCCACGCTTGCGCCAGGAAAAAGGCGCAAGGATGGGGCACGGGGCACAGGTTCCTCATTTATCTACCCAGCCGGGATGCTCGGCAAGATAGCGCGCTCGGGCCGCCTTCATCTGAGGCTTGTAGACCGCATAAACCCTGGAGATGGTTTCCCGCGTTTTCGCGAGCTTTATCCTCTCCCAGTCCGCGCTCATCAGTGATACGGCATCGCCTAACTTAAAGCACTCAGGCGACCCGCGAAAGTGGTCGGCTCCCAGCCTTTGATAGGCGTCGAGAACCTCATGCATCAACCCTCTTGAGATTCCATGCTGGTAAAAGACGATATACATCGGCATCAGATCGGTCTTCTGCATCTCCTCTTTGATCGCCGTCCAGAAAGACTCCGGCCAGTAAGGCGCCCCAATGGAGCGGTTCTTATCCACGGCAGCAATCCAGCTAGCTCGAAAGGAGTCAATTTCCCCGCTGAGACGGAGATAATCCTTGATCTGATCGACGGTCGCTGGATCCTCCATCGGAGGAAGCGAATCGGAAACGCCAGCCGGTGCGGCCGACACGGGAACGCTGGTAGTTGTCGGCTTCTGTTCCTCTTGCGAGGCTCCCGCAATCGGTATGAGAGCAACCGCCGCGAGGCCTGCTAGAAAACACTTTCCCAGTTTGTGCATGGCTAAAGTCTCGGAAGTAGCTTAAACGATCCCGGATTGTCTGACCGCAGAATCATCTCGATAATTTCACGCAGCGAAGTCGATGAAGCCGCGCTGCGGGTCGGTGGAGACCAGCTTCACCATCACCTTGTCGCCCACGTCGAGGCCCTTGCCTCCGCTGACCAGCTTTCCATCCACGTTCGGATCGAGGGTGCGGACGAAGGTGCCGTAGTTGTTGACGCCGGTGACGATGGCAGGGAAGCTTTGGCCGACGCGCTTCGCGAGCACCACGGCGGCGATGCGCTTCTGCATGTCGCGCTCCACCTTGCGGGCGTTGTCTTCCATCAGCGTGCAATGGACGGCGATGACATTGAGGTCGTCCTCGGAGTAGGGCTGGGGCTTGTGGGCCAGAAGCGCCTTCACGAGCCGCTGCGTCACCACATCGGGGAAGCGGCGGTTGGGAGCGGTGGAGTGGGTGTAGTCCTGCACGGCCAAGCCGAAGTGGCCGGGCGAGGGCTCGTTGGGCTTGACCAGCACATACTCGCCGGGGCCCATCAGCTTGACCACGGTCAGCGACAGATCGGGAAAGTGGTCGGGGTCTTTCTGCTTCTGCGCCAGCAGGAAGTCGTTGAGGGCCTTGGAGTCGGGCTCGGCGGGCAGCGTCGTGCCCAGAGCCTGCGCCACTTCGACGATGCGGTCCCAGCGCTTGGGCGTGCGGACGATGCGGCGAATGGAGGCTACGCCGGCCTGCTCGAAGGTGCGGGCAACCACGCCGTTGGCCGCCACCATGAACTCCTCGATGAGCGAGGTGGCGCGGTTCTTTTCCAGGCGCGCGATGTCGACCGCCTGGTCGGCCAGCATCACCGGCCGCGTTTCCACCGTCTCCAGATCGAGCGCGCCGTGCTGGAAGCGGCCGCCAACCATGCGCTGGGCCGCAGCGTCCTGCAGCTTGAGTTGCGCGGCCAAATCGGTACTTGCGTTCGGACCGGCGCTCGCGGCTACCTTGGCCGGCGCAGGCCCGGTCCCTTCCAGCCAGGCGCCGACAGCATTGTAGGCCAGTTGTGCGCGATTGCGGACCAGAGCTGCGTAGACCTTGCCGTCGGATGCTGTGCCGGCCGCGTCCACCAGGAATTCGATGACGTGGGCCATGCGGTCTTCGTTCTCGTTGAGCGAGGTAATGCCCTCGGAGAGCTCGGCGGGGAGCATGGGAAAGACTCTGACGCCGGTGTAGACGGAGGTGGTCTCGCTTTTGGCGTGGCCGTCGAGCACCGTGCCCAGGCTGACGCGGGCGTCCACGTCGGCCACGCCGATGAGCACGCGGATGCGGCCATCGGGCAACTGCTCGGCCCACTCGATCTGGTCCAGGTCTTTCGAGGTATCGTTGTCGATCGAGGACCAGAGCAGCTTGCGCAGGTCCTGCGCTCCTTGGGCGGCGGGCAGTTCAGGATGAGCCTGAATGCCGGCAAGTTGGGCGGTGGCGCCAGCTGGAAAATCGGGCTGGAAACCGTGTTCGATCATGGATGCGTGGGCGGCGGCGACAAGATTGAAGTGCGCGGTGTGGTTGGAATGCATCGAGAGTTTGGCTCCTCGGAACTGACAAGCCAGCCTACCACGCCCCCTGCCAACTGCGGTGGGGCAGACGCCGCTGCGCAGCCATCCGTGCTCGGCGATGCCCCTGAGCTTCTGTTCAGTGTTCTCGGGATGAAGACTTTTGGGGACCGAGCACCCGGTTTCACTGAGAGGGAGCTGGGCCGACCGCCAAATCTGCTCGATTCCGGTGGGGAATCGTCTGGTTTGCCAAGTGCGACCTCCCGTAAGTCCTTTGTTTTAGAAGGGGTCAAAAGAGGGGCAACACGTAAGTCCTTTATTTCGATAGGCGGAAGGAGTCATTTTTTTGCGTAACCTGCTTGTTTTCATTGGGTTGGGACGAAACAGGGGGGGGCACGGGGGGCATAGGCGCTAAGCTAAGGCTTCGCCAACCACTTTGAACCAGCTTGGTACGCTACGGGTGGGGTAATCAAACTAGAAACTGCACAACGCATAGGGTTACCAACTGGTTATCTTAGCGCTCATGGCACGGGGGGGTGCTCCATGCGGAGGGACTTCTGTGGGAGCGGCAGCCACTGTTGTCGAGAGGAGGTCCATGCAGACATTGTGCGCGGTTGCGCGGTAATTATCTGCAAATCAGCAGGGAGAAAAGTGAGGACGAGGGCAGGTCGGTTTCCGTTGTTTGATTGTTTGAGACCATTCGCTGCGCCCCTAGGGGCGCAAATCCTGCTTGGCCCGCTTACCCAGTATTCCGCTACGCTCCATGCTGGGCTATTCTCGTCCCCTCCCTCCGGGAGGGGTGAGCGGTGGGAAGTCAAGAGCTCATTTCTCCGGGAGCTGGTGCGGAGCGGGCAGTGAGGGGCCCGTTTTGATGGCAGGTTGCGAGCCAGTGGTTCGTGGATGGGCGGTTTGGGGTCGAGGCTTCCCACCCTCGCGACAAAAAACAAGAACGTCGCAAGGATAGGGCACCCAACGGTTGTGGGGTGTGAGGCGCCGGGTTCATTGCAGCCGGAACGAACTGGGGCTGCGGACGGGCTCAGGGGCAATTTCCTACTGAATGCCGAGGTCGGAGAGAACCTTGGGCTTGGATTCGTCCACGGCGAGCAAGTTGTGGCAGGCAGCGCAATCCTGCGTGATGCTGGTGCCGTCCTTGGCCGCGTGCCCGCCGTCGTGGCAGCGGAAGCAGCCCGGGTAGCTCATGTGGCCGATATGGTTGGGATGGGTTCCCCAGGACACCTTCATGTAGGGGAAGACATTCTGGCTGTAGAGGGTGACCAACTGGTCGCCGGCGGCCTTGACCAGCGCGGCTTTGGCAGCCATCACATCCGGATGCTGAGAGCTGTAGAAGGCCTGGAGCTCAAGCGGAATCTTTGTGCCGGCCTCCTCTTCCGAGGCGTAGGTGGCCTTGAGCAGTTCGAGGCCCTCCTTGTGGACCCAGGGCAGATCGGGACTGATGGCGCCCTCGGACATGGCGCGGTTGATGGCGTCCTCCACAGTGACAAAGGTGTGGGCCGCGCGGTTGTGGCAGTCGATGCAATCCATCAGCCGGCGCTCGCCCTTGGGAATGCCGCTGCCCGCATCGGCCGTGGCAAACACGGTTTCCGAGCCATCCGCATTGCGCTTCTGCACCCAGGGGATGGCGGTCCGCGTCTCGTCAGTTGCGACGTATTCGATGTGTCCCAGGTGAGTGCCGTGAATGCCGCTCAGTTGGCTGAGCGAATCGCGGCCGCCCAGGTGGAGCACCACGACGGTCTGGGTCTCGGTGTTCTTTTCGTCGTCGGCAAAGCTCGACTTGACCAGCAGCTTTTCGCCGATGAAGCGGGCCGGCGTGTGGCAGCCCTCGCAGATATACCGCGCGGGGCGAAGACTCTGCACCGGCGACGGAATCGGCGCGGGATAGCGATCGAAGCTGACCTCAAGCAGTTGCTTGGTGCCGTTCACTTTGGCGGCAAAGTAGGAGGCCGCGCCCGAGCCGATATGGCAGGCAACGCAGTCCACATGGGAGTGCGCGGAGATCTTGTAGGCCGTGTACTCGGGATGCATGACGTGGCAGGACTGGCCGCAGAACTGAGGCGAGTCCATGTAGGCGGCGCCGCGATAGCTGGCCATGGCCACAACCAGCAGGTTGACGATGGTGGCCACCAGCACTATATCGAGGCCGTGGCGGAAGATGCGATCGTTGAGATCGATCTTGGGGAACTGCGCGGGAATCTGCCCGGCCTTCTGCAGCTTTCTGCGGCGCACGAAGACGCCGATGGGAATGATCACCAGCCCAGCGATGAACAGGCCGGGGAGAAGCAGGAAGAAGATAATGCCGAGGTAGGGATTGTCGTTGGGCCGGCCAAAGAGTTCCACCAGCCAGTAGCCGATCATGGTGACGCCGGAGGCGCTGGTGAGAGCGCCGCCCGCTAGACTGATCGGGTTGTTGCCGAAGAAGAGCGCCGGTCTTACCCAGTGCTCACGGAATTTTTGAAGCAGTGGCACTTTGCCCCCCAAATGCGAATGAATTTTCCGCCACAAAGAGCGAAACCTCGAGGGGTGCGCCCCGCGCGGGCCGACCCACGGCGCCGATCTCTGAATAAAATCAGCCCATGACAGCCGGACCTGCGGTCAACACCGGTCGGGGTTTCGCTCCAGGCGATTCTGGTTCCGATTCCCGCGGTACAGCGGTTTTCCAATTGCTGTTGAACGGAGCCACTGGCCGGGAGTGTCTCTTTCCTGAAGAAAAAGACACGTGCACGATGCCAGAAGTGCCTCGTAAATTGGAAAACCGCTCTAATTGTACGCGTTACTTGAGGCCGTGGTAGTAGGTCGCCACGTCCTTGATCTGGGCGTCGGTCAGCCCGGCGATGGGCTTCATCTTGCCTTTTCCGTTCTTGATGGCGGCGATGATCTGGTCAACGGTAAGCGCCTGGATGGCAGGATCGGAGACAGGCTTGATGCCCATCATCTTGGCCATCGCCGGGGCGGGTGTGCCGGTGGCGCCATGGCAACTTGCGCACTTGGCTTTGTACGTTGCATCGCCGCCTTCGGCGAAGCCCACGGCACTGGCCAGACAAACCACAACGGCCAGAACCACCTTGGAACGAATCGACTTTCTCATGTGAGACTCCTTGAAGTTTGAAAGCGAGGATGCACACGGCAAAACTCGCGGGTTGAATTCTCTCATACTCTGCAGTTGCGACGACAAGCATCCAGCACCGCACCGGATCGAATGAACTGTTGCACGGCACGCTCCTGAGGCCTCTTCGCCCAAGCCGCGATTGACTGCGGGTTCCGGCAGAGATTCCTTCAGGAGGTCTACTGCTTGCCCATTCTGCGCCGGTCGAACGAAGGCCGGCGATCAATGGGGAAAAGGGAGTGGACCGGGAGTTCCCAGGCCACACCAGGTTGATTAAAAGGCGTACCGGACGCCCAGGGTGCAAATGCCACTGTGGGTAAGGGTGCACAACCGATAAACACGGAACCCGGCCGGCGAGTTGCGCAGACACATCTGGAAATTGGCCGGTACTGTCATCGCTCGCCTCTTACTCGGTTGATTTGAGGAATATTGCGCTGGTGTTGGAGCCGTGAATGCTCGCATGGCAAATGGTGCACGACTGGTATTGCGCCATTTGGTTGTGCGACGGTCCGGCCGGCGGCCCGGTGGTGAAGTTCGGCGATGGAGAGTGGCACTGCAGGCAGATGGTATTCACGTTGGCGCGGTTCAACAGGCGCGGATTCGGCCCGCCGTGCGGCGTGTGGCAGGCTGTGCAGCCCTCGGTCTTGACCACGGCGTGCTCGTGGACCCAGGGTCCGGCCTTCTCGGCGTGGCACTTGACGCAAACGGCGTCCTGCCCGGTGGCCGACTTGAGGCCGTTCTTCTCAAAGGTGCCGTGCGGATCGTGACAATCCGAGCACTGCACGAGGCCCTCGTTCACCTTGTGGTGGTTGGGCATGTTGAACTGCGCGTTCTTCTCGGCGTGGCACTGATAGCAGAGCACGGGCTCCGGAGCCTTGAGC
>Ga0209517_10005216_pt1 | contig 16642 bp, 16 predicted proteins | sample PeaSoiMetSII2010_FD_187695 | JGI IMG/M metagenome (GOLD analysis project Ga0209517, IMG submission 187695) | Peat soil microbial communities from Weissenstadt, Germany - SII-2010 (SPAdes) (version 2) | ecosystem: Environmental > Terrestrial > Soil > Wetlands > Peat | place: Germany...
GCCAGCGCGACAGTCGAAATTTTGAGAGTCCCCATTGCAACCTCGTAACAGCCAGCCCGCGGAGACCTTGAGTGTACAATCGTCGAGCACATGCAGTCACTCGGAGTTCGCGCATGATTCGATTCGTGTTGTTGATGTGTCTGACGGCCACCGTCTACGCTGCGGAATCGACCGTCGATATCGACACGGCGGCGCGAGTTTACCAGGCCGCCGCCATGCGCGAACAAGTGCGTGCCTCGTTGGGAGCGATGCCGGAGCACATTCGCCAATTGTTTGCCACCGATACCTCTGCAAAGTTGTCGGAAACGCAGCTCGCAGCGGTTTCGGCTGCCGCAGTGCGCGGATTTCGCATCGACGTGTTCGAAGCGCCCGCGCTGCAGACACTGGCCGACAATCTCGACCTGCCGACCTTGACCAAGATCGAAGCATTCCTGGCGAGCGATTTAGGCAAGCGCATGGTGAGCGCCGACCTCGCCGCGGCCGAGCTCGGCGAAACGAACATCGATAAAGTGATGAGCGGTGAGATCACGGCTCCGTCGACGCCGAAGCGCGATGCCCTCTTCGACAAACTGGAGCGCGCCACGCACTCTGCGGAATCCACCGTGCACATATTCTTGAGCATGGGGCAAGCCGTGGCGGTGGGCACGGCCATCGGTTCCGGCATGGATCCGGTCCCGGTCGCAGAGAGGGCACAAAAATCGGGCGATGCCAGCCGCGCCGGATTGGAAGAGAACATGCGGCTGCCGATGCGCCGATTCTTGGCGTATGGATATCGCGACCTCAGCGATGCCGACCTGAAGCACCTGCTCGCTTTCTTGGAATCCACGCCGGGCAAGCGCTATGTCGCGGCGTACAACGCGTCGATGGGCGCGGGATTCAATGCCATGGGCCGGCGCACCGGCGAACAACTCGGCGAAACGCTGCGCGAAATGGCACAGGCCGACGTGGCGCCGCCCCCGGAGGCCCTTCCGCCTGCCCGGATAGCCGCGCCGCCGCCGGCCGGGCCTCAGCCGGCCGCGCCCTAGCCCAAGTCCTTGAGAAACGCGCACAGCAAACCGCAAATAGTCTTGATCTGATCGTCCAGGCGATGCTCCGAATCGAGGATGTGCAAGGTCGCACGGTGCTCCCGGGCCCACCGGATGCTGTTGTCGACCGGAACGACGGCGTCGCGCCATCCGTGGACGATGGCGGTGGGACATGCCACCTGTTGCGGGGTATGCGCCTCGAAGCCCGGCATATAAAACGCGGGCGCCAACAGAAATAGGCCTCTTGGCTTGATGCGCGCGGCAGCCGCCGCCGAGACGTGACCGCCCATGCTGGAACCGACCAGAACCGACCGCTCGATAGTCCCCGCCGCGGCAACGAGCTTATCGACGCGCGCGGCTGGATCGTCCAGGCCGCGGTAGTCCACCGATTCCACCGCCATTCCCAGACTGCGAACCGTCTCAGCCATGGCCGTAATCTTCGCACCCCACGGACCGCTTTCCTTACCGTGGGAAAACACCACCGTGCTCAACGAAACACTCATACCACCTCATTTTTGTCGCCCTGCGCGATCAAGAAACATAGAGCTCCGGCCGCTATCCCATGCATGGCATTGGAGGAAGAACAGTCGAACGCCGCGCAGGAGATGCATTCGGCCCTCGACTGCCTGCGGAACTGCGCCGACTTGGCCGGGGTTGATACCCCGACCCTGGACCTGCTCGCGGCCGGCGCCTCGCACTTCTCGCTGCCTGCCGGCAGTCAGCTGTTCGACATGGGATCTTTGCCCGATGGAGTATATCTCCTCGTCAGCGGCCGGCTGGGCGTCGGCAGATCGCTCAATGGCGGCTGGGAAAGCGAAATTCCGGGCGGTGAACTGGTCGGCGAGGCTGGCTGGCTCCTGCAGGAGGCGCGCAGCGGTGCCGTAGTGGCACTGCGCGACAGTGAGTTGCTGCTCCTGCCGAACGCCGTTCTCGACGCCGCTGCCGCCACGTCCACCGCCTTTTCGATCGCGATAGCTCGGCGTTGCGCACGCCGGTTGCATCGCAGCAATCGACAGGCCCGCTCCCTCACCAGGGCCCGGGTGTTGGTCATCGTTCCCAATAACGACGAGATCGACGTGGCGGATATGGCGACCCGGTTGGTCGCCGAGTTGGCATGCGTCGGCACAGCGGAACTGGTATGGGATGTTCGCGCCAGTACCCACACCTCGGCTTGGTTCCATGGCATCGAAGAACGCAACGATTTTGTCGTGTATGTAGCAGATCCCTCGGAGTCGGGTTGGACGCGTCAGTGCTGCCGCCAAGCCGACGTGATCCTGCTCGCGGCCCGCGCCCGCGCCAATTGCAGACCATGGCCGCAGAGCATCACGGACGCGGCGATCAAACGCGGCGCTCGCATCGACCTTGCGCTGTTGCACGACGGATCGTTCGAGGCAGGCGCGGCAACCCGCTGGCTCGACTGGTTGCCGGTGACGTTGCATCACCACATCGTCGAGCCCGCCGATCTCGGCCGAGTCGCGCGTCTCCTGACGCGCCGGGGCGTGGGGCTGGTGTTGTCCGGCGGCGGCGCGCGCGGCTTCGCGCACCTCGGGGTGATTCGGGCGCTGCGCGAAGCGCGCATCCCCATCGACTTCGTCGGCGGGGTCAGTATCGGATCCATCATCGCAGCCGGTGTGGCCATGGGCTGGAGCGATGAGGAAATGCAACTCCGATATCGCCGCAGCTTCGTTGCTACCAACCCGGTCAATGACTACACGTTTCCAATCGTCGCCCTGACCCGGGGCCGCAAGGTAACGCGATTGCTGGAGCAGGAGTACGGTGACATCCTGATCGAGGACTTGCGTCAGCCGTTCTTTTGCATCAGCGCCAACCTGACCACCGGCCGGGCATTCGAGCACCGCCAGGGACCGTTGGCGCACGCACTGCGCGCCTCCGTCGCCATTCCCGGCGTCATGCCGCCGGTGATCTGCGGCGATGACATCTTGGTCGACGGTGCCACCATCAATAACCTGCCGGTGGACGTCATGCAGCGCCACGCGCCGGGCCTGGTGATCGGCAGCGATGTCGGCGCCGAGCGCGCGCAATGCGCCAGCCGGCACATCCACATTTTTCAAATTCTCATGTATGCAGGATCGGTCAACAGCGCGGCGAGCGCAGCCGTGCAGCGCGCGCTTGCCGATGTGCTGTTGAAGCCTCCTCTTGCGAACGTCGATTTGCTCAACTGGCAAGCTTTCGACCGTGCCATCGAAGCCGGCTATACCTATGCGCGCCGCACCCTCGAATCGCTGCCGGATCTCCCGCGCATCACGACCATATCAAAAGGGATACCGCGGGTCAGTTCGCTGGTGACCGAACTCGAAAGGCGGTTCGCGGCCACGCGGAATACTTAGGCAGGCTCCTAAGGTCTCAGCCGATTAGCCAACGCATCGACCCACTCGAGGTCTGCCGGACTGGCTTCGATCATATTCAGCCGATTGAGGCTGACGGGAGTCACCTTGCTGCCCGCGGCGGAGTGCGAGATCCGAAAGCAGTGAAACTCGCCCCGGCGGACGGCGGCGAACCCGACCACGATCTGAAAAGAGTTCGGAGCCGTGCATTCGATCGGGTTGACCCGCTTGTCGCAGATCACGAAAAAAGATTCCTCCAGGCCGCGTGCGCCAAACGCGCCCGCGGCGTGCAACCGCTCGAAAAAATCCTGCACCTGCGCCATCGCCAACTCGGCGACCTCCGCACGGGGCTTGGTGAGGACCACCCATCGAGTGCCGCGCTCGAGGCTGTTGAGAATGAATAAGGCCAGCCGCCGCGCGGCGAGGCGCTGCCAATCGGCCGCGCCGGCCGTGCCGGCCGCCAGCGTGCGCGGTTGCACACCGATTCGAGTCGCCGAGCGCACGGCTTGCATGGTGTTCACGCCGAGAGCCGCCAGTCGCATGCGCTTATCCTCGGTCACCAGGCAAGTCGGCCGGTACCCGGGCCGCAGAATGGCGTCGCCGACCTTCGCCGGTCCCCATACCGGAGAGGCCTCGTCCGACCGCGCCAACATGCCCGCAACCGCGCCGCAGGGCGCAAATGACTCGAAGTGCCCGCGTAATTTGTCGTACGCCAGGATCCTCGGAAAATACATCAATGCATTTTCGCTCGAGAAGTTCCAGTGGCGCATGCCTCGCAACGCGTCCTCGGCGGTATGCCACTCGGCGGGCGGGTCGATGACGAGCAGAGCCCGCCGGGCTCTGCAATAGCGCGCCGCCACCAACATGACGCTGGGCCCGACGTCCTGGTCGCGGGACAGCGGCGGAATGCACAGCAGATTGAAGTACTCGACGCTGTCGAGCGCGAACAGACCGGTCTGATCTCCCGCGGAACCGATGAGATCGTAATCCATCAATGGCGCCCCATCGTCACCATCAGCGTTCGAACTGACGTAACCGGTGGGCAGACCGCTGCTGGCATCCAATGTTTGATCGGGACGCTCCGTGGGAACGGTGCCGGCGAGCTGGATCAACTCCGACGACGCGAGCACGTCGCAAACATAACGCTCCGCTTCCGGCACTATCGACAGCCGTGGAAAAATTTCCTGATCCTCGACCTGTGCCGTGCCGTGCACCCGGACACGCTGCACGACGAGATTGAACTCCATCGAAGCGGCCGCGGCGATGTTGTCGTAATCGACACTGGCGCGCAGGAATTCGCGCGTACCGGGACGCACCGCGCGCAACTTGAGGACCTGCGCACCCGCGTTCAACGTCAGCGTCGCCGCACGCGCCCCATTGACCACGCGGACAACGAATGCCTCGCGGCCGCCGTTATCGAAGAAATGCTCCATGGCGTACCCCAACGGGCTGGGCTGCCAGAGACCGCCGAAGATGTGTTGGAATTCCGCGAAGCTCGTCAGCAAGACAGGCTGGTTGACCGGACCGCGCAACGTCCTGCCCACGAATGCCGCCCGCGCAGTACCTAAGCGCGTGATGGATTGATCGGGGCCGCGCTCTTCTTCAACTCGGATGCCTAGGCCGTTCGGCGTTGCCAGAAATTTCCCCAAATTGAAGGGACGTCAAGGCAACTTTATCACACCGTGGGCAAACCTTAAGCGCCTTAGGTTCACGGCGCAAACAGCGGAACATCGCGGCGCTTGAGCAACGGCACCAACAGCATGCCGGCCAGGAACCCACCGATGTGTGCGCGGAACGTCACGCTCGCGCCGCCGGCGTGCCAGCCCAAGTCGCTCACCAACTGCACGGCGAACCACAGCAGCAGCAGCAGCATCGCGGGCAGCCGCAACGTCGTGAAGAAGAACGGCAGAAGCACCAGCGTCAGCACTTTGGCGCGCGGGAACAGCAACAGATACGCGCCCAGTACACCCGATATTGCGCCGCTCGCACCGATGACGGGATAGGCCGAATGCGGATCGGACAACGCTTGGGCGTAAATCGCTGCAATACCGCACAGGCAATAAAACAGTAGATACCGGGAGTGTCCCATGCAGTCTTCGACGTTATCGCCGTAGATCCACAGGTACAGCACGTTGCCGAGCAGGTGCAGCCAGCCGCCGTGCAGGAACATGTAGGTGAACAAAGACGCGTAGCGCGGGATCCATTCAAGATCGACGGGCAGACGCGCATCCGTCAACAACACCGCAGGAATGGCGCCGAGCGCAGCGACGACGCGGCGGCTCGCTGCGGCTCGCTGCGGCATCCAGCGTACGCTGCCATAGGAACACGCTGCAGCATGCCACGATAAGCGAGATCGTGACGTACGGCTTGAGTGCGGAGGGTGTGTCGTCCTTGAGCGGGATCATTCGTGCGTTACGCCGGGCGTCGCTACGCCGTGCGTTACGCGGGGCGTCGCTACGCCGTGCGTTACGCCGGGCGTCGCCGCCGGGGACGGCAAAGCATCCCGCGCTTCTGCGCTGCGACGCTCGAGTTCGGCTCGCGCCTGCGCAGCTTCCGCCTTCTTGCGCGCGATTTCATCGAGCATTACCTTCATCCACTCGCTACTCATCGGAGGTCTCGGCAGCCTCGGACGGCGGATTGACGATGGCATCGATGGCCGCCACGGCCTGCGGATGATAGGCGGCGCGCGCCAATTTGAAGACACGCTTGGCCTGCACGGCGCCGGCAGGCGTCTTCATCAATTCCTCGTACAGCGGCGTGATGAGTTTGCGGCGCCCGATCGACTGCAAGTATTCCTCGAGACGCACGTAGCTGGGCTGATAGTGGTTACGGATTACCAATAAAAACCAGCCCCGGCCAATCTCTGCATTGGCGCTGCGGGTAAACCCGAACGCCTGATCGAGATCCGACATCTGCGCCGCGGTCAGCGTGGCGGGCATGTTGTCCAGGAAGTAAAGCCACTGCTGCGCCGCCCAATCGTGGGCATCCAATTTCTTCGCGGCCACCCTGCCTGAGACCCAAGCCGAACGCGCCTCGTCCACGGGCGCAAACGCATCCGATGCGGGCAGCACCGCATCCGGCGGGAGTCCCGGACCGCTGACCCACGCCATCACCTCATCCTGCGTGACGACGCCCGGAAAACGATCGAGCAAATTTTCCTGCAGGTACTTCACGAATTGCTCGGTGGTGATGCTCTTGAACGCGAAATGATCGAAGTACACGCGCAGGAATGCATCGAAGCGGTCGCGCCCGAACTTGGCTTCGAGGTAGGTCAAGAACAGCCGCCCCTTTTCGTAAGGGACATCGGTGAACACTTCGCCCGGGTCGCGATCCCGCAGATCGATCGCCAATACCTGATCCGCGGGTTTGAGCCTGCCCAGGTCCTCCCGCAGCGCCCGCAATCCCAGCACGCGTTCCATCATCTCGCGTCGCTCGCCGTACACCGCATTCATGATGCGGCTCTCCAAGTAGTCGCTAAATCCTTCGTTGAGCCACAAATCCCGCCAGGTCGCATTGCTCACCAGATTGCCGGACCAGGAGTGCGCCAGTTCGTGCGCGATCACGGATACCAGACTCTTGTCGCCGGCGATCACCGTGGGCGTTATGAACGACAGACGCGGATTCTCCATGCCGCCGACCGGGAAACTCGCCGGCAGCACGACGATGTCGTATCGCTCCCAGCGATACGGACCGAATAGCTTTTCGCCGGTTTGAATCATGGATTCGGTGTCGGCGAATTCCTTCGCGGCTTGCTTGACCAGCGATTTCTCCGCATACACACCGGTACGGGGACCGGTCTCCTGGAACGTGAGATCACCCACCGCCAAGGCGATCAAATACGAGGGAATCGCCTCGGGCATGACGAACGCATACTCGCCGTTGCGTTTGACCTTGGGGTCATTCTTGGCGCTCATGACCGCCAACACATCGGGCGACGTATGGACGATGGCCTTGTAGGTCATGCGCACCTGGGGCGTATCCTGCAGCGGAATCCAGCTCCGTGCGCCGATGGGTTCGGACTGTGTGTACAAGAAGGGTTTGTGTTTGGTTTGCTTGGCGGTGAGCCATTGCAGCGCCGGCGCCGTGGGCGAGGTTTCGTATTCGATGCGGATGAACTCCGTCGACCTTTTCGACGGCGGGAGTTCGATGACCAAGGCCTGGCCGAGGATGGGGTCCTTTTTCTCGAAGTGGTAAGGACGGCTCACCCATGTCGTTTCGCTCTTCGAAGTCGCGCCCAGCACGTCCTGCGCCTTCTGCGTGACCTCAACGACGCTGAGGTCACGCGTATCCAGGATCAGGTCGGTGGCGCCCGGATCCAGGCGCTTGATCTGCAGCCCGACGACGCCGCGCAACACCTTCGCCGTGGAATCCACACGCAAATCCAGTTCCAGACGCGTCACGCGAAACTGCTCGATGTTGGCAAAGGAATGATAATCGAGCCCCGACTGAATGGGCGCGAGGTCGGAGGCCGGTACCGCGCCGGCAGGCACTGCGGCGGTCGCCACCAAACTCGAGCCGACGAGCGCCAGGCCCGCGACATAATGACGAATCATGGAATTCTCAACGGTTAGTGGTCGGTTGCGACTGCGATAGGGGAGGTGCTTTGGCCTGGCCGCTCACGAGATCGTTGAAGGTCTTTTCGTCGACCAACAAGCCGGTCTTTCCATCCCAGTTCGAGCCCTCGGGCAGCGTATTGTCCACCAGCAGGGACTGCGACACCACCGCATCGGTCCCACCATGGCCGCCGGTGACCGGCACGGGTATGGCACGCGGCGAGTGGGCCACGTCGCCGGCGCGCTGCCAGTCGATGCCGTCATCCCGCACCGAGACCTCTTTGCGCAGCTTCGGACTCAGCAAATGAGCCAGCAAGCGCTGGCGGTTATTGCTCCAATCGCGCGAATCGTCCTCCATCACCGCATAGGCCTGCAGGTACAGGGTGGCGTCGCGCGTGCCGAACAAATACGGTTGATTGACCACCGTTACCTTGGTTCCGATGGGAATCAAATCATAAAAGACCGCAATATCCTCGGGGTATAGCCGCATGCACCCGTGGCTCGAGCGCATACCCACGCCGTAAGGTTTGTTGGTGCCGTGGATGAGATAGCTCGGCCAGCTCAATCGAAACATGTATTGACCCAAGGGATTGTCCGGTCCCGCCGGCACACGGGCGGGAAGCTTCTCGCCATCCTCGGCGTGTTCGTTGCGCACCGATTTCGGGACCACCCACACCGGATCCTTGGTGCGGCTGACGATCTTGGTGGTTCCTTCGGGCGTTTTCCAACCCACGCGGCCGATGCCGATGGGATGCGTGTAAACGAGTTGCGGCTCGCCCTTCTTGTGCGGCGGGTAGTAAAAAATGCGCATGGCGGCGACGTTGACGACCACTCCCTCGTGCGGCGCCGCCGGCAACACGAATTGCGTGGGCACCACCACTTCGCGGTCGACACCCGGGAGCCAGGGATCGACGCCGGGGTTCGCAAGCAGCATCTCCTCATAGCCCACGTCGAAGCGTCGCGCTATATCGGGCAGCGTATCGTCTTTGCCGACCACGGTCCTTTGTACGTAGCCGACGATTTCCGTGTTCGCATCGATGTCGAATCGATGCATGGCCGCGGGCTTCGGGAGTTGCGGCGCCGGCGGCGCCACCGGCGCCGGCGGCGGTGGCGCCGGGGCGTGTCGAAACAGCGAACATCCGGCCGCGCTCAACGCCAGAATCAACACCGGCATTAACGGCCAGCGGCACAACGTCACTTGAGTTTTCACCATCCGCCTATCTACAGCAAAGTTGGGCGATCAGGCAATTGATTGTGTCCCGGCCCAGGTTCCTTCGCTTGCGCCGGATAGTGGCGCGCCAGCAACGTGCCCACCGCATCGACGCCTGCGATCGCGCCGGCTCGATAGCGTCCGTTGCGAAAATGCTCTTCCATGAGGCGGCACACCGCCTCCCACTCCGGCTGGCTGACTCGGTCCTTGAGTCCCCGATCCGCGGCGATTTCGACGGCGTGGTCCGCCAGTTGCACGTAAATCAGCACGCCGTTGTTGTGTTCGGTGTCCCAGACCTTCAGGCGACCGAACACTTCGAGCGCGCGATCCCGGGGACCCAACTCCCGGATGATGTGCAGCGGTGTCAGCGAGGTTTCGATGGCGAAGCAAATCTCGCCATCGTGCGTCCGCTCGGCGCGGGCGATGGCCTCCTCGATGGCATCGAGCGTCGTTTTGGGGAACAGCATGCGAGCCCGCCAGTGCGGTGCCGCGACGTGCCGAATCAGGCGACCAAGCTGCATCACCAATTCCCCGAGGCGCCGCCGCCGCTGAAGCCGCCCCCGCCGCCGCTGAAGCCGCCCCCGCCGCCCCTGCCGCCCCCGCCGCCGCCCAGACCACCGCCAAAGCCGCCCCAACCGCCGCCGCCCGCCGTCCAACCGCGCGAGGAGCCGAGAAACATCGCGAACAAGAAGCCGAGCACACCGGCGCCCACGCCGATGGGAACGAGATGGCTCAAGAGCCACGCAATCACGCCGACGAGGCCGCCGGTCGCCAGTGAGCCGACCATTGGGCCGAACAGGCTGCGCAGCACCCCGCTGGCAACGACCACGGCCACCAGCAGCAGCGGCCACGCATTGCCCAGGCCATTGCCGCGGCCCTCCCACTTCTTATCGGGTTCCGGAAGCGGTTCCCCCTCGACCACCGAGATGATTCGATCCACTCCCGCTTCGACGCCGCCGTCGTAGTCGCCGAGCTTGAAATGCGGCGTGATGGTTTCGGTGATGATGCGATTGGCGATCGCGTCCGGCAGCACGCCTTCCAGCCCGCGGCCCACTTCGATTCGTACGCGCCGATCGTTCTTGGCGACCAACAGAATCGCTCCGTCATCGACGCCCTTGCGGCCCAGCTTCCACGCGTCAGCGACGCGAATGCTGTACTGCTCGATTTCTTCCGGCTGAGTCGTCGGCACGATCAGCACCGCAATTTGGCTGCCCTTCGTGGCCTCGAATGCCGCAAGTTTCGTCTCGATGCGGTTCACGGCCTCGCCGGACAGGGTCCCCGTCAGATCGATAACCCGCGACGTCAACGGCGGGACCGCAACCTGGGCGCGCGCCGTCAGCGCGGCCAGGACGAGCATTAGTATTGCCGCAAACCGCGTCAATGTGCCGGCGCAGTAGCCGGAGGAGGCGCCCCGGCCGAGGGACTGCCGAAATCGACGGTCGGCGGCTTGGAAATCGTCGCTTCGTTCTCCACCGAAAAATTGGGCCTCGGCTTGTAACCGAACATCTTGGCGGTCAGGTTGCTGGGGAAGGACCGCACGGTGATGTTGTAGGCCTGCACCGCTTGGATGTAGCGATTACGCGCCACGGTAATACGATTCTCGGTTCCTTCGAGCTGCGCTTGCAGATCGCGAAAATTCTGGTCGGACTTCAATTGCGGATAATTCTCCGTCACTACCAGCAATCGCGACAACGCACTCGATAATTCGCCTTGGGCGGCTTGAAACTTGGCGAAGGCCTCGGGATTGTTGATTAATTCCGGCGTCGCCTGAATGGCGCCGACCTTGGCGCGTGCTGCGGTTACGCCCAACAACACCTGTTGTTCTTGTGCGGCGAAACCCTTGACAGTATTGACTAAATTGGGAATCAGATCGGCCCGACGCTGGTACTGGTTGAGCACCTCGGACCACGCCGATTTGACCTGTTCGTCCTGTGCCTGCAAGGTATTGTAGCCGCAGCCCGATAGAAGAATGGCAGCGACCACCGTCAAGACCCAAGCGGATTTACGCATATGTTCCCTTCATGCACCTCGCGACCCGGAGGCTCGTACCTAAGAGTCTAACACCACCGAAAAAAAAGCCCCGAGTGTTGAGCTCGGGGCGCAGATGCGGACTTCAATGAAGGGAAGTAAAGCCCGCTAGGGGATTGAAACGCGTCAGTGCAGTTGGTGCCACTGCAAGACTTGAATATCGGTTTCCTCGAGATCGAAACTGCGTGCCAGCATTTTGGCGATGTCGCGATTACCCTGTACCTTGGCGGATTGATCCAGGAGTTCAACGACACCCCGGTACTCGCTGTATTCGATGGCGTCTTCCGACTGTGCGATAAAGTGGGTGTAATATTTAGCGCTCATGGGCCAGAGTTTAAAGATATAAGGGGTGTTCAATCTGTGAGCAACCGCTCAACTGAACGCCGAGGTTGATGAAGCGGTTCACGTCTTCAGCATCCCGATCGAGTTATTGCGCTGTGTCAAGATACCGTCCACCCACGACGCCCGGCTCGAAGTACGTTACACGCGAAGGAGCGCAGCGGCTGCGCGACGAACTCGACCAGCTGTGGCTGCACGAACGACCGCGCGTCACGATGGCCGTATCCGAAGCGGCCGCTCAAGGCGACCGGTCGGAAAACGCCGAATACACCTACGGCAAGAAACGCCTGCATGAGATCGACCGGCGAGTCCGCTTCCTGCGTAAACGTCTCGAGGGCATGATCATCGTCGATACCGCCGTCGGCGGCGAATCCCGTCGCGACCCGAAGCGAGTGTATTTCGGGGCGTGGGTGCAGCTCGAATACACCAATGGCGACGTGCGGTGGTATCGCCTCGTCGGTCCCGACGAATTCGACATGGCTGCCGATTACATCAGCATGGACTCACCGCTCGGCCGCAGCTTGCTCGGTAAGCGCCTCGATGATGAAGTCACGGTCGCGCTGCCGTCAGGCACGGACACCCTCGTCATCGTCGCGATTCACTACGGACCTCGTCCCTGAGGTCCGGCCCAGGAGCCTAGGAGCCTGGATTGCGGGCTTTCAGACCACCCGAACGTTCTTGAATTGCCACGGATCGGACCTGTCCAGATCCTCGGCGAACAGTTCGGCGCGCTGATGCAGCGGCGTCCAATCGGTGTACTCGCCGACCATCGTGCCCAGATAGGGCTTGCAGATCTCGAACGGACGCTCGAAGTCCATTTCATCCGGTTCGATGATTCCGCGGTTCGGATTCTCGATGGCCCAGATCATTCCGGACAACGCCGCGGCCGTGACTTGCAGACTGGTGGCGCTGTTGAACGGCGCCAATTGCCGCGCTTCTTCGATGGATAGCTGCGACCCATACCAGTAGGCGTTCTTCTTGTGCCCGGCCAACAGCACGCCGAGTTCGTCGATACCCTTGGTAATCTCGTTCAACATGATGCGTTTGTTGTCCTGCAGCCGCCAGTTTCGCCCCGCGAACTCATGGACCGACAACACCGCGTTGTCGCAGGGATGGTAGGCATAGTGAGAGGTCGGCCGGTATGCCACGCGATCGCCGTCCTTGACCGTGTAGTAGTCGGCCAGCGAAATGGCCTCGGAATGAGTGATCAAAAAGCCATGGAAGTGGCCGGCTTCGGGCGTCCAGGTACGGACCCGTGTGCTGGCGCCCGGACGATTCAAGTAGATGGCGCAGCCGGATCCGATTTCGTGGCGTCCGCCGTCGACCGGAAAATGCTTCTCGTGAGTGCCCCAACCGAGTTCGGCCGGCTGCGCCCCTTCGCTGACGAACCCGTCCACCGACCAGGTGTTGACGAACTCGTTCATCTCCTTCGGCACATTGGCCACCTGCGAGTCGCGCTCGGCGATGTGGATCACCTTGATGCCGAGCGTCTGCGCGAGCTTTGCCCAGTCCTCGCGAGCGGTGGGCATACCGGCATCCACATGCGTGTCCTTGGCGATGTTCAGCAGCGCTTGCTTCACCAGATGCGACACCAGCCCCGGGTTGGCGCCGTGCGTCAACACGGCGGTGGGTGCCTCCTTGGAGCGATTGCGCAGTTTCAGGGCGTCCAAGCGCATGGCATAGTTGCTGCGCGATTCCACGGTGGCTTTCGGATCGACATAACCGCCGGCCCAGGGTTCGATGCAGGTATCGAGATACAGGGCGCCGCGTTCGCGCGCCAACTCGATGAGCGCGGCACTCGAGACGTCCACCGATAGATTCAGCAGAAAGTCGCCGGCCGACAGCAACGGTTCCAGTGTGCGGCGATAGTTCTCGCGGGTGAGGGCGGTTTTGACGAACTTGACCGCGAAATGCTCGGCTTCCCCCCGTCCGGCATCCTCGGCGCTGATGATGGTAATACGATCCGCCGAAGTGCCGATGTGACGCAAGATCAGTGGCAAGATACCCTGTCCAATGCTGCCGAAACCCACGAATACGATCCTGCCGCCAAAATTCACATGCACTTCGTGTTTGCTCATAATTTTTTTCCCAATTTGCTTTTTCCTATACGTTTGACATGATTGCTGAAATTGCCCGCGGGAGTACCCCCGTGGCGTGCCGCTGCCAGCCTACCTGGCTGCACACAAAACCTCCAAGTTTCCTGTATAGAGGCGCTTCGCGCCGAATCTACGGGGTGCAAGCCACCCCGTCCCTGAAAGCGCGCAGCGCCTTAAATCACCGCCAATGAGGCGGATAGGTTCGCTCGTAGCCGGGTAGCGATTCGATGCGACGGATCCACCGCGCCAGCGCCGGGTAGTTTCGCTCCATCGGAAGAAAGCGCGCGCCGAGTTCGGCCGCTGCACTGCGGTTCAAGGCGCGCCGCAATACTTGAATCCACGGAAAAATCACCATGTCGAGGGCGGTGTAGTTCGTGCCGACGATCCATTGCTCCTTGCTCAACCGCCCTTCGATGGTCCGTGCTTCGCGCGCCACCACGTGCATGGCGTCGGTGAGAGCATCGATGTCTTCAGCGACCCGATCGGCGAAGATCGCGTTCACGATCGTCGACACCGAGGGTTCGGCGTAGGCTTGGAATTCGCAGATGACGCGCATGATGACGCCGGCTTCCTCGGGGCTCAGCCCGAAGATCGGCGGCTGCGGGTACTTCAGATCGAGGTAATACAAAATGGCGACCGATTCGAACACCACGTAGTCGCCGTCCTTCAATACCGGTAAGCGGCCGCGCGGGTTCATCTTCAACATCTGCGGCGACTGATGTTCTTGCTTGTCGAAGTGCAGCAGTTGCGACTCGTAAGACAGCCCTTTGTGTTCCAGCGCCAAAAGGATGCGCCACGAGAACGGGCTGCCGCTGCCCCAGTAGAGAGTGAGTGCCATATGCCGATTGTAGCGGATGCAGTCGCAGCGGCATCGCGATAAGCTAAGATTCATGACTTTTACGACCCTCATCGACGTTGCGTCCCTGCGCGAATTACCGGCCGAATCCGTAGTGCTCGACTGCCGGTTCGACCTGGCCAAGCCCGGCGCGGGCCTAAAGGCCTATCTAGCCGCGCACATTCCCGGCGCGCGGTATGCGGATCTGAACCGGGATTTGGCATCGCCGGTCACGGCCGACAGCGGCCGACATCCGCTGCCCTCGCCCGCTGCTTTGACTCAATTCTTGGTCTCGCTCGGCATCGGCGACGAGACGCAAGTCGTTGTCTACGATGACGCGAACGGCTCGTTTGCGGCGCGGGCTTGGTGGCTCCTCAATTGGCTTGGGTTATCCCACGTCGCCGTCCTCGATGGCGGCTTCAAGGCGTGGGTGGCAAGCGGCGGTGCGGTCGAGTCCGGCGAGCCGGTAACTCCGGTCGCTGCCGGCGCGAAGCGCTTGACGGCACGGCTCCGGCCGGAAACGGTGATGACCGCCGCCGAAGTGCTGCGGGCCGCGCAGGATCCTCGGCGCCTGCTGGTGGATGCACGCGCGCCGGAGCGGTTTGCCGGTAGCGTCGAACCCATTGACCCGGTGGCCGGACACGTACCGGGCGCGGTCAACCATCCCTTCACCCGCAACCTAACTTCAGAATCACGGTTTCTGCCCGCCGCCGAATTGCGCCGACTCTGGTTGGAGCGGCTGGCGGGAAGGGCTCCGCACGACATGATTGTGATGTGCGGCTCCGGCGTCACCGCCTGTCACAATCTTCTGGCAATGTCGCTGGCCGGCTTGCCGGGCGCCAAGCTCTACGCAGGATCCTGGAGCGAGTGGATTCGCGACCCCAGCCGTCCCGTGGCGCGCACCGATCCCGCGTAGCGCCATCATTTACATGCAGCCCCAATTTGTTATCGTGCGCGCCACATGAACATACCTGCAAAAGTACTGCCGGTGAATTCCACCTGGAAGATCGGCGATTCACTGGATCTGTACCAGGTCGAGGCCTGGGGCAAAGGTTACTTTTCGATCAACCCCGACGGTCACGTGGTCGTCAGACCGAGCATGGACGCCAGCCGTGAAATCGATCTCTACGAGGTGGTGCAAGGCCTGAAGGCGCGCGACCTACACACGCCGGTGGTCATTCGTTTCTCCGATATTCTCGCGCATCGACTGCGCCACATCGCTGATGCCTTCGGCACGGCGATCGCCGAGAACGGCTACAAGAACCGCTACGCCGCGGTGTTTCCGATCAAGGTCAATCAACAACGCCTGGTGGTCGAAGAAGTCTACCGCTACGGCAAGGAATTCGGTTTTGGACTCGAGGTGGGGTCCAAGCCGGAACTGCTCGCGGTGATGTCGATCACCGAAAATGCGCCTGACCGCATCGTCGTGTGCAACGGCTTCAAGGACGATAGCTACATCGAAGCGGTGATCCTCGCCACCAAACTCGGCCGCACCATCATTCCGGTGGTCGAGAATTACGAAGAAATTCATTTGATCTTGAAGCATGCGGAACGGTATGCCGTGCGGCCCAAAATCGGCGTGCGCGTGAAGCTCGCCAGCGAGGGCGCCGGCCGCTGGCGCGAGTCGGCGGGCGAAAAATCGAAATTCGGCCTGTTCATCAGCGAGATCCTGGATCTGTATGCGCTGTTGAAAGAACGCAACATGTTGGATTGCCTGCAACTCGTGCATTGCCACCCGGGCAGTCAGCTACAGGACATCCGGCGAGTCAAAGATGCCATCAACGAACTCGCGCATGTGTATGCCGAGCTCAAGATCATGGGGGCGGGGCTGCAATACATCGACATCGGCGGCGGTCTCGGCGTCGATTACGACGGCAGCGGCACCAACTATGAGTCGTCGATGAATTACACCCTGAACGAGTACGCCAGCGATGTCGTGTATCGCATCAAGAGCGTCTGCGACGCGCGCGACGTGCCGCACCCCATGATCGTGAGCGAGTCCGGACGCGCTATCGCCGCCCACCATAGTCTCCTGGTGTTCGACATCTTGGGAGCCTCCAAGTTGGACCAATTCCAGGTATCCGGGCGGCCGGACGATGATTACCACGGCCACGAGGATTTGCCGCAGCCGGTGCGCGATTTGTTCGACAGCTATCGATCGGTCAACGAGCGGCGCCTGGTCGAGTGTTACCACGATGCGTTGCAAGCCCG
>Ga0209517_10005217_pt1 | contig 16642 bp, 12 predicted proteins | sample PeaSoiMetSII2010_FD_187695 | JGI IMG/M metagenome (GOLD analysis project Ga0209517, IMG submission 187695) | Peat soil microbial communities from Weissenstadt, Germany - SII-2010 (SPAdes) (version 2) | ecosystem: Environmental > Terrestrial > Soil > Wetlands > Peat | place: Germany...
GCTTCCAGTTCTTTCGCCGTCGCCTGTATATCCCGCACTCCCAGCGAAAAATGATTCTGTATGCCCAACTCTCTGTGGTCCGCGGTCTCCGGAATCATCAGCATGTACTCGAGCCAGTTGTCTCCATCCGGCACCTGAACCATGTACCAATTCGTTTCGCCTTTCTTGAATCCGCCGTGCCAGTACACCCTGAACCCCAGGGTGTCTTCATAAAAGCGGCTCTCGGCCTTGCTATCCTTCACCACAAAGCCGGCGTGAATTATCCGGTTGCTGATCGCGCCCGGCGGCAGAGCCTCTGGGGCGCTTGGCTTGCCTTCCACAAACACAAGCTTGTGGTGCTCCGGGTCCAGCACTTCCAAATACTCCCTTCCATCGGGCCACTGCAGAATCTCACCTGCCGGAACTCCTTTCGCAGACAGGTAAATCAGCATCTGCCGCACACTGTTCGTCGCCAATCCAATCTCCGGCAGAAACGAACCTTTATCTCCCACGCCCGTCTTCACCAGCTCCACGTGCTGCGCTCCATTGATGCTGAAACACGGATCCGCCACGCCCTTGCAGCTTTCCCCGCCAGCTTGTAGCCCCAAAACTCCACCGTAAAATTCCTTGGACTTCTCAACGTCCGTCACCTTCACCTTCACATAGGCAATCCCATAAATCTTCGGCCGGCCCGCATCCTCCGCCGCGTGCATCCACACCGCCATCAGCAGCACCGCCACACTCAACACAATTCGCAGCATGTTTTTCATTTGTCCACTCCACGCACCCCTAATTTACATGATTTGTGTAGGACGCACGCGATCTTGCCGCCAACGATAAATACACTATCACCTAAGTGGAAGCCGCGCGACTGGCGATGGAATGGTGGAGGCGGGGGGAGTCGAACCCCCGTCCGAAAAGCGCTGCGGGTGGTTAGGCGACAATCCGATTATAGGATAGAAATCAGGGCCAATTCTGCAATACTGAGCCATGTGCTGGATGACGATTTCCGGTTGGCTTCACGACCATGAATCTCTCGCAATCTGGATTGAAGGAATCGCCCTCATTTTAATCTTCGGTCTGGAGTTGAAAGAATACTGGAGACAAGGGCGCGAACGGAAAGAGCAGCACGAAGAGCTAGCCGCTCAGATGAAGATTGCCCGAGATGCGGCGGATGCTGCCAGACTGAATGCCCAAGCTGTCATCAATGCCGAACGTGCTTGGATTGTCGTGACTGCTGAAGCCTCTGAACCCGATGTCTTCGAGTTTCGAGCTAAGAATGTCGGAAAGACTCCCGCTAAATTTGTCTCCAGCTTTTGCGAAATGTCTGTTCTCGACAGGAGTGACAAACTTCCCGCCGAGCCAACTTACAAAACGGAAATGTACGATGGTTTGCAGCCCACGCTCTTTCCGCCAACAGATGCTCGGGCTATTTTCAGAAAAGACCTTCGCAAATCTCAACTAAGTTTGCTCGACGAGGAATTGCTGAGATGCATCTCGGCGGGATTCAAAGAAGTTTATTTTTTCGGTAGTCTGAGCTACGTAGATACTTTGGCTCCGGAAAAAGACGGGAAGCCCGTCTTCCATGAGACAAAATGGTGCTTCAAGCTGATACCAATAGTTGGGGCTTTGCCCCTCTCACACCCTTACCTTTTTCCGCCGAGTTATGTTGACTACTCCTAGAAAAGAGTCTCACTGTTTTCGGGCTGCGAACTCTTTCAGCTTGCTGAGTGGGAATTGTAGCTTCTGAACGGGCGCGTTGGGTGGGAGTTGAAATCCATTAAGCCAGTTGAAATTGTTCATCACGTCCCGTGAGTTGCGGGGATTCAACATCGCCAACTGTGATAACTCAGCCGGGGTCTTTGCTGGCGCGGGAGCCACGATGCACGCCTGCGGTTCATAAAACTGCATGTCATGGATTTTGCAGCTTCCCGTGGACAAGAACTCTTTCCATGTGGTGGCGCAATGGACAGCCGCGAACTTGAGGTTGTCGAGAGGGGGTGGAGACGAGTTGAGCAGTATTCCGCCCGACCCCATGTCATGCAGAAAGGCGATGGCTTTTTGACGCTCCTCTTCGGATTGGTAGACAACCAAGAGAGTCAACGGCTGGTCGGTCATCCGCGTCCAAGGATAAGGGGGTTGCAACGCGGTAGCCAAATAGATGTCTTTGGTTCCCTCCGCGGAGAAGAGAAACTTGATGGGCGTCAAGGGCTGAGCGGGGTGCATCACGGGTGTTTCTATCGTGGGAGGCAGAGTTAGATGCTGGACTGCGGCTCGGCAATCATCGGGTGTCTGTGTAAACGCCGGGAGCCAGTAGCAGGCGAGAATCAACACACATCCGAAGGCTTTTCTCATTTCAACGCCTTGAGTAGTAGAGTCCGCCGATGACGCCGCTCAGCATGTTTTCTCCATGCGCCTAACCCTTTTTCCGCTTCCTCGCTTCCAAAACTGGTGGAGGCGGGGGGAGTCGAACCCCCGTCCGAAAAGCGCAACGCCACGAAGCCTACATGCTTAGCTCAATTCGCTGGGTTTCGCCTTCCGCGCTCAGAATGAGCAAGAAACGCAGCCGGCTAGTCCGATGGTTCTCGCCCAAGCCTTACGGACCGAAAGGCTCAGGCCAGCTCACTGTATGACGCTTCTTGCCGGGCCCGTGAGCAAAGCCCGGGGAAGCGTGCGCTTAATTAATTAAGCAGCAAGTGCCAAGTTGTTATTGGCAGTTCTAGTTTCCATCCTGTTACGGGCGGGTGGGCCCCGGCATGCCTTCGAGACGCGACAGCTTCCGTCGAAACCGTGTCGCCCCCTGAAGGCTCTATTTTACCACGCCCCACGCCCCCTTTTTCTACTCTGCCTTTTTTCTCTCCCGTTCTAATCCTTGGACGCGTTAACATCTCTCCTGCTAATCCTGGAGATCCTCCGATGACACTCAGAATCCTGTTCGTTCGCCAGTCGGTCCTCCTCCTTCTTCTGGCTTTGTTCATTTCCCCGCTTCTCGCCGCCGAAAACTATGCCGTCATCGTCGAGCGCGATGTTTCCGCGAAAATGCGCGATGGCGTCACTCTTCGCGCCGATGTTTATCGCCCGGACGCGGACGGAAGGTTTCCGGTTCTCCTGAAGCGGACTCCCTACAACAAATCCGGCTCCGGCCACGAAAATGAATTCGCGCGCAAAGCCGCTTCCCGCGGTTACATCGTCATCATGCAGGACGTTCGCGGCCGTTACACTTCCGAAGGCGACTGGTATCCCTTCGTCCACGAAGCCAACGACGGTTACGACACTGTCGAATGGGCCGCCGTGCTTCCGTATTCCGATGGTCGCGTCGGCATGTGGAGCGGTTCTTACGTCGGCGCCACGCAGATGCTCACCGCCATGGCGCATCCGCCGCATCTCGCCGGCATTTGCCCGGTAGTCACCGCCAGCAACTATCACGAAAACTGGACCTACCAGGGCGGCGCCTTTGAACAATGGTTCAACGAGTCGTGGACCTCCGGCCTCGCGCAAGATACGCTCAATCGCTCCATCCAGAGATCCTCCAACGCGCGTCTAGGACAAGATGTCCTTCCGCTCACGAACTATCCGCTCTTCAATTTACCCACGCCCGGCGCCGCCAATATCACCACGCCCGCGCTCGCGCCGTATTTTCTCGATTGGCTGTCACATCCTTCCTATGACGATTATTGGAAGGCCGTCAGCATCGAAGCGCACTACGCCGACATTCGCGTTCCCGCGCTGCACATCGCTGCGTGGTACGACATTTTTCTTGGCGGCTCGCTGCGCAATTACGAAGGCCTGAAAGCCAACGCCGCCACCGAGGACGCGCGCAAAGGTCAGCAACTTCTTGTCACCATCGGTGGCCACGCCGGTGGCGGCCGCAGGATTGGTGACCTCGATTTCGGCCCCGAAGCCGAAAAATTCGACGAAACGGAAATCACTCTTCGCTGGTACGACTTCCTCTTCAAGGGTATTCCCAACGATTTTGCCAGCGGCAACCGCGTCAAAATTTTTGTCATGGGCTCCAATCGGTGGAGGGAAGAATCCGACTGGCCGCTCGCGCGCGCCAAGACCACCAAGTATTTTCTGCACTCGCAGGGCGCGGCCAACTCTTCCCGCGGTGATGGCTCTCTTTCCACGTCGGCCCCTGCTTCCGAACCCGCGGACAAATTCACTTACGATCCCGGCAAGTCCGTGCCTACTACCGGCGGCCCGCTTTGTTGCGATTCCGGTCATCTTGCACCAGGCCCGAAAGACCAGCGTGCTGTGGAAGAACGCGACGACGTTCTTATCTACTCCACGCCGCCACTTGAACATGACGTCGAAGTTACGGGTCCCGTGCGCCTCGAATTCTTCGCCTCATCCTCCGCGGTGGATACAGACTTCACCGCCAAGCTCGTCGACGTGTATCCCGACGGTTCCGCCATCAACATCGCCGAAGGAATCCTCCGCGCAAAATATCGCGATTCGCAGGAGACTCCCACGCTCCTGGCGCCGGGCAAGGTCTACTCTCTGGCCATCGATCTCTGGGCTACCAGCAACGTTTTTGGCGCGGGCCATCGCATTCGCCTGGAAGTCGCAAGCAGCAATTTCCCGCGGTTCGATCGCAATCTGAACACAAGCGAGTCCGCGGCCACGTCCGCCAAGTGGGCCACCGCCACCAACACCATCCTTCACGACGCAGCGCACCCCTCCGCTCTTCTGCTGCCCGTGGTCCCTTAGTCCGCTTCGTGGAGCAGGGCTCAACCCTGCTCCCCATGCGCATCCATAAGTAGGGGAAGGTGGAGTCCGCGCACCCCGCATACCTGAATTGGGAGAGCGCGACTTTTCAGTCAGCCGCTTCACTCCCCCTAACTACTCTGTTATCAATTAGTTACGTCGCACCCCTCGCGTAGGAGCAACAATTGGTCACACGCTCCCTGCGTCCCCGTTGACTCCCCGCCGCGTTCCTCACAGAATGAACATTCAGGAGAATTTCCGGCGAAAACGCCGAAGATTGCCATGGCACCTGAACCCAATCCGATGGAGCAAGCGGTGGCGCGCGCCGTGCGCGATAACCTCGAGCGCATCAAACGCACCAACGAGGAACTCACGCAGGCGATCAGCGATGTCGTCGCGGCCTGCTCCAGCAGCCGTCCCACCAACGCGCTTCCTCCGATGTTGCGCGCCCAAACGGCCGCTGCTGCCCTGACAGCTTCCATGGATGTGTTGTCGCGTTTCATCGCCATGGCACTGCAAGCGGGTCCCCGCAGCCCTCTGGAAGAGAGCATCGCTCAGGCCATTGGCGTCGCGTCGCCCGAAGCGCCCGCCGCCCCGCAACGTCCGGCGCCCAGCTTTCCGGCTCCCCACGCTGCCGCTCCAAGCGCCGCGGCTCCCGCCCGACTGGAACCCGTGGAACCTCCTTCCTATGACCTTGAGCCCACGCTTCCCCCTCCCGCTCCTGTAGAATTGGAATTGCCGGAAGGAATGGCTGGCGTCGACTCCGAGTTCGACATCAACCGGTTAACTCCTGAGGAACAAGAACTCCACCGCCGCGCAAATCGCGTGGCCAAAGTTTCGATGCAGGATATTAAAATGTTACGTCCGGACCTGGTTAGGCTGGGCCGCGAACACAAAGATATCTGTATCCGACTGAAAGATGACATTGAGAAAGCCCATCGAGAATACGACCGCAGATTTAAGCCCATCATGGACCACCCAGTCGATTACTTTTATCGCTGGTTGGTGGAAATCCTTGCCGACGGTGATCCTTCCTTGCTCGGCGAATACCCCTACGCCACGGCTGGCAAATCGCGCTAAGCACACCGCGACGCTCGCCATCGTGCGGCGCGCTCTAGCGCTGGGGCTTTGCGCATCATTGTTGCCTGGCGGCTCTTCTTACGCCTCCGTTACCACTGCGACCCAATCGCCCGCTGCCGTCCGCAACGTTTCCACGACGCCGCAGACCACTACTCACAAAAAGAAAAAAGCCGCCAAGCCCAAATCGCCCGCATGCCGTACCGGCTGCAAGCCCGATACCACGGCGCCGGCGCTCGATGCCGCGACTCCTGAAGACGCCGCCGCGCAAAAAGAGCTGGCCCTGCTGGCCCGCGACGTTCATCTCGGCACTCCCGGGTCCTATGAAAAGCTCGCCGGCTTTGCCAATAAGAACTCCGCCAGCGTCTGGGGACAACGCGCGGCCCTCGCGCTGGGCTACGAGGAATACTCCCACGCCCACGCGCAGCAGGCCCTCGTTTGGCTCCAGAAAGCCAAGGCCGACCCGCTTCTGTCCGAGTACACGCTTTTCTGGACTGCGCAAAGCGAGCATGCCCTGAATAAAAATGGCGCAGCGATTCAGGATTTCACCACCCTCTTGAAGGACTATCCCAACACCGCCATCAAGGAGCAAGTGCTGGAGGCCTACGTACCCGCCGCAGTGGAAAGTGGCCATCCGCAGGATGGTCTCGACGCGCTCGCCGCTTATCCCGCCACATCCTCGAAGCCTGGTCTGGTCCTGGAGCGTGCTCGCGCCAATGAAGCAGCTCGCCACCTGGTGCCCGCCGCCAAGGATTACCAGACGCTGTACTACAAATTCCCGCTGGCCGATGAAGCGCGCGACGCTGGTAATGCCCTGCCACGCTTGAACAAGCAGCTTCACAGCGAGTTTCCTTACGCCACCGGGGAGTTGCAGGACCAGCGCGCACAGGATTTCTATGACGCGCACAAATGGAAAGAAGCGCGCGCCGAGTACGAAAAGCTCGCGGCCATGTTGAAAGATCCCGCCAACCCCACGCGCCAGCGCGCTCTGGTGCGTCTCGCGGAGTGCCGCCAGCATCCGAGACCCGCGCTCAAACTGCTTGCTTCGTTGAATGTCAGCGATCCGGAGGCCGACGCGGAGCGTCTTTACACGCTTTCGCAGGACTATCGCTCCGAGAAGAACGAAGCCGAGATGCTCGCGGCCATCGAAAAAATCTGGGAAAAGTATCCGCAAAGCCGCTGGGCCGAGGAAGCGCTGATGGCCGGCGGAAATTATTACTGGGTGGAGTTGCAACGCAGCAAGGCCGTCAGTTATTACCAGCGCGTCCTCGACGCTTTTCCTGCCGGCAGGAGCGCCTACAACGCGGAGTGGCGCATCGCCTGGGTCGCTTACCTCGATCGGCTGCCTATCGCAGACGACAAGCTGAGTATTTTCCTGCGTAAGTATCCCGTTTCCCCAGCGGCGGTGAACGCCCTTTACTGGCTCGGGCGCAACGCCGAACGCGGCGGCAATCCCGCTCATGCGCGCGCCTACTACGGGAAGGCCATCGAGCGGTTTCCCACCAGCTATTTTGCGGAGTATGCCGCGACACACTTGGAAAAGCTTGGCTCGGGCGAAGCGGATCCCGTGGACTTTCTCACGCAAATTCCGCCCGCACCGCCGCTACGCGTGTTTGACGAACCGGTCGCGCCAAATGTCGCTGACCGCTGGAATCGCGCGCAAGCCCTGCGCACCATCGCGTTCGATGCTTCCGCTGAACTCGAACTGAAAGCCGCCTTTGCCGCCACGGCCTCGCCGCGCTTTCTGGTTGAAGCCGCGCAAGCTGCCTTCGATCAGGGCCACTTCGGTACGGGCATGGCCTATGGCCGCATGGCGGTCCCGAATTTCGATGCGCGCGCGTTTAAGGACGTTCCGCTGAACGCGTGGAAGGTTCTCTTTCCACTGCCTTATGAAACCACACTGCGTCGCGAAGCCGAGCGTGACGGTTTCGACGCCATGTTCGCCGCAGGGCTCATCCGCCAGGAATCCACCTTCCAGGCGGACGCCGTCTCTCACGCTAATGCCATCGGCCTCATGCAGATTCTGCCCAAGGAAGGCCGCCGCCTGGCCAAACAGCGCAAAGTCCGCTACACCAAATCTTCGCTCTTCGATCCCGAGGTGAACATCGAGCTGGGTATGTTGTATATCGCCGAACTGACGCGCACCACCGGTGCACCCGAATACGCTGCCGCTGCCTACAACGCCGGAGAAGATCGCCTCGCGCAGTGGAAGGCGGAACGCACTTACGAGGAATTCCCCGAATTCGTCGAATCCATACCCTTTACCGAAACCCGTGAGTACGTCCAGATCGTTCTACGCAACGCCACCATGTACCGCCTGATTTACGGCGAACCCTCCACATCGACGGTTTCGGCCGCCATCCACTCCCGCTAATCCGCGGCTTTTCGGTCCTCCTTCTTGTTCCGCCCACACCATGAACTTGAGGGTGCCCCATCCTTCGCGTATTTTGCGAAGGGTGGGCTCTTTCGTTCCAATGCCACAAACCCTCTTGCTTCCTGATAACTGATCGCTGAAATCTGATATCGGATCCCTGATAGCCCTATCCGCGCGCTGCACGCCGGCCCTTTGCTACAATAAATCCCCATGTCCACACCCGAAACCAACATGACCCACATCGCCCGCCGCATGCTTTCCGCCAAGGCCGAGCAATTCACCGAGTCGGTCATTCGTGAAATGACGCGCCTGGCGCTGCAACACAACGCCGTCAATCTTTCCCAGGGTTTTCCCGATTTCGCCGCGCCCGATCTAATCAAGGAAGCCGCGCGCCAGGCCATTGCCGACGACGTCAATCAGTACGCCATCACTTGGGGAGCGAAGCCGCTGCGCGACGCCATCGTCGAAAAATTCGTGGCCACTCAGGGCATCACCGTCGATCCCGAGCGCGAAATCACCGTTTGCTGCGGCTCCACGGAAGCGATGATGGCCTCCATGATGGCCATCATCAATCCCGGCGACGAAACCGTGGTCTTCGAGCCCTTCTACGAAAATTACGGCCCGGACGCCATCCTTTCCGGCGCCACGCCGCGTTTCGTGAAACTTCGTCCGCCCGATTGGACGTTCGACGAAAGGGAACTGGCCGCCGCTTTTGGCCCGCACACCAAGGTCATCATCCTCAACACGCCCAACAATCCCACCGGCAAGGTCTTCACGCGCGCCGAACTCGAATTCATCCGCGATCTCTGCATGCGCTGGAACGCCTACTGCATCACCGACGAAATCTACGAGCACATTATTTACGATGGCGCCGAGCACATCACCATGGCGCGGCTGGACGGCATGCGCGACCGCACCATCGTCATCAACGGCATGTCCAAAACGTACAGCGTGACCGGTTGGCGCGTCGGCTGGGCCATCGCCCCGTCCGAAACCACGCAAGCCATCCGCAAGGTCCACGATTTTCTGACCGTTGGCGCGGCCGCTCCGTTGCAGCAGGCCGGTGCCCTCGCGCTGAAATCGCCGCCGTCCTACTACGACAAGCTGGCCGCCAATTATGCTGCCAAGCGCGAGCGCCTACTGAAAATACTCACCGCCTCAGGCTTCACCGTTTACAAACCCCGCGGCGCCTACTACATCATGACGGACATCTCCCGCTTCCATTTCGACGAGGCCAAATATCCCGCTGGCACGCGCGACGTCTCCTTTGCCAAATATCTGGTCGAGCACATCGGCGTGGCCTGCGTTCCCGGCTCCAGCTTCTACAACGATGCGCACGACGGCGCCTCCCAGGTCCGCTTCACCTTCTGCAAGAAAGAGGAAACCCTGGCCGCCGCCGAGGCCCGCCTCGCCAACCTTCACGCGTGACGTGCACACCCGAAGCTGCCAGGCTACCCGTTTCGCCCTTGTGCTAAAATCTCCCCGTTAGGAAAGGGAACCCACCGTGCCCCTCGAACTTGCGATCATTCCGCCGCAGACCAAGCTTGAATCCAACGCGGATGGCCAGGCCTTCGACATCTCCGCCACCACCACGCGCACCTTCCTCTGCGAGCTCACCATCACCGATCAGATTGAGCAGGAGTCTCTCGATGTATCGCTATGGGGTTCCGCGGATGGCCAGAACTTCGGCAAGAAGCCGTATCTGAAAATCCCGCAACAGTTCTATCGCGGCACTACCAAAATGGTCTTGGATCTCTCCCTGCGCCCGGAAGTGCGTTTTCTACGCGCGCGCTGGGAGCTCAACCGCTGGGGACGCGTTGCCCCCACCCCCATGTTTGTGGCTGGACTGGCTCTGACCGAAATTCCGCCGATGTCGCGAGACACCTCTACCAAACGAGCCGCTTTGGCTCTATCGTAGCGGACACTCAGCGGGGAGAAATCACACGTTCTCCATCGTTCATCTGTTTCCTAAATAAGGAAGGGGTAGGAAGCTATTGGTCGGTTGCCCTGTGGTGGTTAGCTTCCTACCCCGCGAGTGGTCTTGTTGGTATAGACGAGGCTACCCTCAAAAAAGTTTCCTGACCTCAATAAGATTAATCGTCAATTTAAAGTAAACTCAAGGCGAAATATGCAATCCCATAGTCGCGCCTGACAATGTTCCAAAAAGTTCCCGCGTTACGGTTTACCCTGCCTCAACCGTATCCAAATAACGCGCCACCGAGGCCTTCCACCGGAACCTCTCCGTAATGGCCTGCTGTAACGACTGTGCTGCCGCGGGTTCCCCGTGGGTCAGGTACACCTGCTTCGGCGGCATCTGCAGCGCCGTCAGCCAACGCAGCAACTCACTTTTCCCCGCATGCGCCGAAAATTGCCCCATTTCCACAATCTCCGCCAGCACCGGAACAACCTGCCCAAACAGGCTCAAGGTTTTCGCCCCTTCCTGCAGGGCGCGCCCCCGCGTTCCCTCGGCCTGGAATCCTCCCAGGATCACGGCGTTCCGCGCATCTCCCAGGCGCTGCGCCAGGTGATGCAGCACGCGCCCTCCGGTCACCATGCCGCTTGCCGAAATGATGATGCACGGGGTCTTCACGTTGTTGATCTGCTTGGACTCTTCCGCGCTACGCGTCAGGTGAAATTCGTGCACGCTCAGGGGATCGCCGCCATTCTGTTCGTCGCGCGCAAACAGCAGGTCGTGATCTTCCTTGTGTTTTAAATAGAGATCCGTGGCGCTCAGGGCCATTGGGCTGTCCACGTAAACAGGAACCTTTGGGATGCGCTGCAGATTTTCCAGTTGCCGCAGGTAATACATAAAAGTCTGCGTACGCCCGATCGCAAACGCAGGAATGACGATGGACCCGCCGCGCTTCACCACGCGGTTCACCACATCGCCCAGGAGCGCCAGGGGATCGCCCGCCTCGTGCTCGCGGTCGCCGTACGTGGATTCGCACAGCAGCAGGTCAATCTGCTTTGTTACCGGCGTGACGGGATCATTCAGGATGGGCTGATCGTAGCGGCCAACGTCCCCGGAAAACACGATCACCGTCTTCTTGCCGTTCTCCGTGATCGTCAGCTCGAGGCTGGAGGAACCCAGGATGTGTCCGGCATCATATGACTCCACGTGGAATTCCGGCGAAATGTCGAAGCCGCCGTTGCGCGGCATGGGTTTCAGTAGCCGCAGCACCGGATCGACGTCGTCCGATGTATAGAGCGCCCGCGGGTGCGGGTGCTTGCTCCACTTGTGCTTGATGGCGTCCTGCGTTTCTTCTTCCTGTAAATGCCCTGAATCTTTCAGCAGGAGTTCCGCCAGTTCGATTGTCGCCGGATTGGCAAAGATGGGCTTGCGAAAGCCGTCGCGCACCAGCACCGGTAGCCACCCGGTGTGGTCCAAATGCGCATGCGTCAGAATCGCGTAGCTGATCGTGTTCAGATCCACCGGCAGCGGATTCCAGTTGCGCTGCTTCAGGTCATCCGTGCCCTGAAACAACCCGCAATCGACGAGGAGTTTCTTGCAGGCCGCTTCCACCAGATATTTGGACCCCGTCACGCAACCTGCTGCGCCTAGAAAAGTGAGTTTTGCCATGATGCCTGCATTTTACTGGAACGCCGCCGCCCCCCGCGATGAAAAACCAGCAAAAGTGTCACCTAACGTTCCATACTTTCACTTGGCGAAAGCCGTCTCGGGCAGACTTCTGGAGGCGCCAGTAAGCAATCAATGCCGCAATCCTCTATCGCCTGCTGCTCCAGCCGCTCACTGAATGTGGTAAACTTTTGGAAGTTCCTCCGGTGGGGCCGTGGCGCAGTTGGGAGCGCGCCTCGATGGCATCGAGGAGGTCGTGGGTTCGAATCCCATCGGCTCCACCATTTGAAGAATCCAAAGAACTTACCCTAGAAAAACGCTCACTGTTACCAGGCACTGTTGCCAGCTCTGAATTTTCCTCTTGCATTCAAACATGAATCTTTCACGCTTTCATGAGGAAAACGGATATGGCTCATTACACACTCATCGCCCGCATCAACGCAGGTAACGGCAAATTTCCGTTCGTCAACGTGCGGTTCTCGAAGAATCATCGTCCGATTCCAATCGAAGGAGCAACCTACTACCTCCGTCCGAGTACCAGCGGCAAGCGAACACCATTCAAGATCGGCAAAGATGTCACCATGGCTCACACTGCGCTGATCCGAATGGAGGACGGCCAACCGCTCGAACGCAATGCCGCGTTGCACGCCGCACCAACATCCACTATTTCCGCTGCTGCGCCCCGCAGAAGGGTCGCGGACGCCGCGCGAGAGTACATTGAGCGGAGCAAGCAAAAATCGCGCAGGACCTACTTGGGTTATCGCATCGCCGTCAACCTGTTCGTCGCCAGTTGTAAGAAGACTTATTTCGACCAGATTTGCCGCGACGACATGCTCGACTTTCTGCACGACTTGCGGACTCGTCCATCCAGAGAGACCGGCCAGCCAATCGGCGAGTCAACCGTGTTCAACTATTTCCTCAAGACAATGGTCTTCCTCAACGACCGTGGCATCGGGAAGTACGTGGCAAGGGAAGATTGGGTGCAGAAAAAAGACTGGCCTGTCAACGTGGACAAGCGCAACAAGAACAAGAAATATGCGACCTACGCGGAGCACCAGGTCGCTGCCATGATCCAGGTCGCAAACAGCATCGAGGAAGCGCTCGTTCGCTTTCTAGTCGGGACCGGCCTCCGCATCGGCGAAGCAGCGGTCGCCGAGTGGATGGACATCAATTGGGAAGACAAGACGATCTCGGTCCGTTTTAAGCCAAAGTTCGGCTTCAAGCCCAAAGACTATGAAGAGCGGACCATCGCAGTCAGTGATACGTTGCTCGCCTGTCTAAAGAGGTATCGCGGCAACGCGGCGGATGACGCACTGATTTTCCCTTCGCCTGCCACAAAGACTGTGGACAAGCATCTAGATCGAATCATCAACGGTCTCATCGACAAGGCGAACGAGGCGGATTACACGGTCAAGAAACCGAAGAAGCCCTGCCACGCTTTTCGCGTGTTGTATGCCACGCGGCGGCACCAGCACGGCGTTGACATCGAAACCTTGCGGCAGGAACTTGGGCATTCCGACATCACAACGACACAGATCTACTTGCGGTCGGCGGATACAAAGTCCGATGGACACCGCGCCCGAATCAATGAGGCGGACAGGTTCTCTATGACCGCAATCTGCAAGCCTTCCCTCCGTCGCACAGTTACCGACCCATCCCCTAAAGAAGAGATTGCTTGTATCCAATAATGGATGTATAATGCTCCATATATGGAGAAGTGCGAGGAGGCCAGCGTGGCAACCGTCCATCAACTAACAGCGGGCATTGCCTGGGAAAAGCCAGCCGATCTTTCCAGTAAGGATGTGCTGAAGCGATTGAGCCCCTCGGGGGTGAAGGCGTTCTTGAAGATTCGCGAACTTTGGGAATTACGCGATGAAGACGCGAGACAATTGCTGGGAGGCATCTCAAATGGTGCATTTTACGAATTGAAGAAAAAGGCGCGTGGCACGCTTGACCAGGACCGGCTAACGAGGATTTCCATTCTAACCGGGATCTTCAAGGGGCTAAACATCCTCTACGGCAAGAAGCTCGCCGACCGTTGGATTCAATTGCCGAATGAAAATCCGATGTTTGAAGGGGAGACTCCCCTTACCTACATGGTTAGGGGTGGACTGCCGGCGATGTTGCGCGTGCGGCAACTTCTGGATTCTCGCCGTGGCGGGCGTTAACTTGTTACCCAGCGTTTCGGATGTTCTTCGTGATGACACCCATCGTTTAATCCCCTCACGTTATAGCGACCAGGGCGAGAGCGTTCTTACGCGGCTGACTGATGATGCCGAGGATTTGAATGCGCTATTCGAACTTGAGGGAGCTACAAACGACCGCCTCCTCGGAGAAGCTGGCCTGCTGCCTGGTATTACGGTACGGGAACTGGTCTTTGGCCTTTCTTACTCGCGTATTGTCAACGCAGCATTCACGCACGCCAGTCCCTTCGGCAGCCGCTTCAGCGGGCCGGAACGCGGCGCTTGGTACGCGGCGTTCACCCGCCAGACCTCGGAGCTGGAGGTGGCTTACCACAAAAGCAAAGAACTGCAGGAGATCAGGTGGCAAGAAAAGGAGATTTTTACTTACGTCGATTTCCTCGCCGATTTTCGGGGCGCGTTTCACGACATCCGCAACGACACACGTTTTGGAAATTGTTTGGACGCAAACAGCTACAAAGCATCCCAACGTTTGGCCGGAGAACTTCTTGAGCGAGGATCAGCCGGTGTTGTGTACCCGAGCGTGCGGCATGAAGGCGGAACTTGCATAGTGTGTTTCAGGCCCGCGCTCGTGAACAATGTCCGGAAAGGCTCGTCCATCTCCATCACTTTTGAAAACGCACTTGCTATTCCCGAAATTCGAGAACTCTAATTGACCGTCACTTGCGCACCTCGCGCTGTGCTAGGAACAGTTCCACAGAGGCAAGCCGGAACCGAAGACGATTCCCCACCCGGATGTAGTTCAGAAGTTTTCTGGAGACCCAACGACGGATTGTCTTGGGCCTGAAGCCCGTGAGACTGGCCAATTCATTTGTGCTCAAAAGAACATTCGGATCATGCTCGTCAAGCAGATGCTGCTTCGACAACCTGAAGGCCCCTTTTTTCTCCGCCGGATTTTCTGCTTGTTCTGGCTGAATGTCGCCCTTCGCGCGGGACAAGTTTGGGCTCAATAGCGCCCTCCGAACAACCTCTGCTTCCGGCGGAAGCTGGTTGTAACGAACAACCTTGTCTGCCTGTTGCACCAGAATATAGTCCGACATCTCGCGTCCAGTCTGCTCACGATACACTCGGTTCATTTCGGCTCGCGAACGACCTACTACTCTCGGTGCCCATTTCTCGAATGCCTTGACCAAGGCCTTGCCCGCAAGTCCTTGTTGTCGCAACACACCCAGGAGAATCTTTGCCTCCCACAGAGGAGACACACTCCATTTGCCTCGTGAGCGGCGATGCTCCTCTTCGCCTGCCTCGATTCTTGAATCGGTTCGCTTTTCGTTGCTATTTGGTTTCGGGATAATCTCCACCGCGGGCTCCGTATGGCTAAGAGGCAACTCGAAAACTCTCGTTCTCGGCGGAGAGCACGCTTCGTATCTGATCTTCGAATCGTTGCCTTCTTCGACTGCGACGCTTGCGGACGAATTCATTGCGGTGCGCGAGCCATGTACTCTTAGCGAGTCTGGGTTCTGGCGCGGATCGAGTTGGATGCTGCGATATTTCATAGGCTTTCAACAATGGAAGTCTTGAACCTTGGGACGGCCCTCCAAAGAATATGCTTGCTTTAGGTAGGCAACATGGACTACCATTCTGACTACAGTCTATATGACTGTAGGAGACATTGTCAACCATAATGTCGATTCTAAAGAAGAAACCCCGGCACGAGGTCATCTCGATTCGACTCAGCGAAGACCGCCTCAAGCTGCTGGAGCGCTACCAGAAAGTCCTTAGTGAGCAATTGAGACGAGAGGTGTCTTTGGGAGAGGCCGCCTTCCTCGTTATCGAGAAGCGCGTCGAAGGGATGGACCGTGAAACAGCCCGTCATGAAATGCTCAGCACGCCGACCGCTTCCCTCTATCACATTCGCAAGAAGTGGGAATCTCAGCACGCACTATCTGCCGCCGAGTGGGATGTGCTCATCCACTATGTGCAGATCGGAGCGGAGGAGGAGGTCCAGGAACCGCCACTGCTCTGGCCTGCGATTCCTTCAAGAGAGGCTTACATCGCTTTGCTGGATGCCTTCGAAGCGGTTTATGTGAGCCGGAAGAATCCGGACTCAAAGCACACCTGGTACTACGTTCGCAACCTCGGTGGCGACTCCGCTGGCGTTCGAACATCCGATGAGAAGCCAGAACAGAATCACCAAGCAGTTCTGAAACAGATCTCGGCGCGGAAGCTGTTACTGAAACCCTCTGAAAAATGGGAGCGCCCAGGCTCAGTCGCCAGGTGCCTTCTTGTAGCGATTCGAGACGAAGAGGTAGAAAGCTCCAAACTCGATCAGGTTCTTGCACCATTCTGGCCGACTCTATGGGGACTTGCCGCTCGGGGCCATTCGCTAACGCACGAACGGCAACCCGTGCGCCTGGTCGGTCCCAACGAAGATGATTTTCGCCACCGGATTATCTTGCCCGAACCGCTGGAGTCGGATGATCTGAGGCTTTCCTTTGCAGGCATCAGTCGCCCTGAGTTGGGTATGTCGATTGATCTCGGTCCAACTCGTCGCATGAGCTTTCTAATCGCCCGCTACCCGGACCTAGCCGAGCTTCTGACCTTGCTCGCGGGATGGCCCATGAAACGTTCGTGGAACGGCAGGCATTTCGTTGCAACGCTCAGCAAGGAGAAGGGCGGCACGACGATCACCCTTTGGCTGAGACGGAACGATGTTGGCATCGAGTTTACCGAGCGCGAGTGGGTAGCTCTACGTGAACTCTCCCAGAAAGCCTCAGCCCTTCCTGA
>Ga0209517_10005221_pt1 | contig 16636 bp, 12 predicted proteins | sample PeaSoiMetSII2010_FD_187695 | JGI IMG/M metagenome (GOLD analysis project Ga0209517, IMG submission 187695) | Peat soil microbial communities from Weissenstadt, Germany - SII-2010 (SPAdes) (version 2) | ecosystem: Environmental > Terrestrial > Soil > Wetlands > Peat | place: Germany...
GGGATGCAAGCCGCCCTGCATCAGTACGCCCGTCCCGCCCAGTTCGACGGTCTCGCGAATCTTGTCGTAAATGGTCTCGAAATCGAGGATGTATCCCTCTTGAGCCTTCGGTCCCTTCAATGGCCGATAGAAAGCGCAAAAGGTGCAGTACTCGGTGCAGTAGTTCGTGTAATTAATATTGCGGTCAATGATGTACGTGACCACGCCCTCGGGATGGAGACGGCGACGCACCGCATTGGCCTCCATGCCGATGCCGACTAGATCGTCGGAGCGGAACAGATCGACCGCTTGTTGTTTGGTCAGAGACATGGTTGTCTACAACAATTCTAGCGGACACCGATCCGAAGAGCCAACCGAGGGACCACTGGCAAGGCTTGCTTCGCTAAGAGCGCGAAGAAAGCGCATGTAAGGACCTCAACTGGCCGCGGCCTTGGCAATTTCCAGAAAGCGCAACGGGGCGGCTCCCGGCAGCGCTGCGCACTCCTCCGCGTATTGATAAAAAAGCCGCAGGCCGGCAAGGCATTCCGCATCCAGAGAATAGTGGATGCTGTGAGTCAGGTAATCCTTTACCATCGACTGGCTTAACCCCAGCCGGGGCGCCCACTCGCGAGCGATCTGGTCTACATTCTCTGGCTCCAGCCCGTGGTCGCGAGATTGCTGAAACAGGGCCGCCAGGTCCATATCGTTGGCGGCATCCCGCAAGGCTGCTTGCCGCACCGCCCAGAAGGCAAAGACAAACGGCTTGCCGGTGAAGCGGATCCATTCTTCGGCAAGATCGTAGGTAAAGTAACGCGAGCGATCAATCTGCAAGGCCGGATCCCCAATCACCAGCCCGGCATCGTGCTGCTCAAGCATTTGTCCGATGTCCGGCGACATTGCCGAGAAAGTTCTTTCTCCGCCCCACCATTTCGCAAACAGCACTTTGGTCAGCGCGACTGAGGTCATCGAGGAAGTATCCAGCGCCACCGTCCGAATCTTGTCCACCTGGACTTTGCTGACCAACAGAATGGACCGCACCGCCCGCCGCGACGCGATTGCGACTCCGGGAATAATGGCAAGATCGGGGATGCTGCAATATGCCGCCGCAGGAATGATTCCGATATCCGCCGACCCGTCCCGCAAGCTGGCCGCACACTGCGCCGGGAGCGTGTAAGAAATATCAAAGGCCACACCTGCCCTCCCGTGCTCGAAGTCCCACATGAGCGGCGCGGTGTTCAGGTAGGAAATGGCGGAGATGCGAAAGCGTTTCATTCGGGGGGCTGTTTCGATTCTAACAAAGCCCAATTCTAACAAGGCCCAATGTTCATCTAACCTTGACTCCAGTTCGCTGCCGTGTATAGATGCGCCAGAAGCCTGATGGAGGTCATCCGTGCCTGCAACCCTCACCGCAACCGATAGAACCGTGGAAACCACTACCCGCCAGTGGCTCGCCCTCGCCCTCACGCCCGGCCTGGGGCCAACCCGGGGCCGCCGCCTGGTCGAGTTCTTCGGCAGTGTAAACGCCGTTTTTCAGGCGTCCCTGACCGAATTGGAAGCCACCGGCATCCAGGCTACCTCCGCCCAATCGCTGGGTACGGGTCGGTCGCTGGAACTGGCGCAGGACGAACTTGCCCAGGCGGCGGCTGCGGGCGTGAAAGTCATTTCCATCGATGACCCGTCCTACCCTTCCCAGTTGAAGCAAATCTACGATCCGCCGCTCATCCTCTATGTCAGGGGCAATGACGCCGTGATTTCCCAGGCAGGGATCGCCCTTGTCGGTACCCGTCACCCCACACCTTACGGCCTGGGGATGGCGGAAAGGCTGTCCTGCGATCTGGCCGCCCGCGGGCTCGTCATCTTCAGCGGGATGGCCCGCGGCGTGGACACTGCCGGTCACCGCGGCGCTCTCGCCGGGAAAGGGAAAACCGTGGCTGTTTTCGGCACAGGAGTTGACGTCGCTTACCCCAAGGAAAACACTCGCCTCATGGATCAGATCCTGGCGAAAGGAGGGGCTGTAATCTCCGAGTTTCCCATGGGAACGTTTGCGGCGCCTCAGAATTTCCCCATTCGCAACCGCATTATCAGCGGAATTTCTCTGGGCGTCCTGGTGGTGGAGGCGGCGGAGTACAGCGGCACCCGCATCACCGCGCGCTGCGCCCTGGAGCAGAGTCGTGACGTGTATGCGGTCCCTGGGAACGTCACCAACAAGAACTCCTGGGGCCCGAACACCCTTATTAAACAGGGTGCCAAGTTGGTGGCCACCTGGGAGGACGTGTGGGAGGAACTCCCTATGGATGTTAGACTTAGGCTCCAACCTCAAGGTACCGATGAATCGCCGGCGGGCCAAACTGCATCTCTATTTCAGGAAAACGAACTGCCGCCCCACGAAAAAAAGATCTTTGCCCTGCTCAAAGCCGACGAAGCCACCCACATTGATGAGATCGTCGAGCGGTTGGAGCCGGGATTGTCCTCCTCCGAGATTTTCGCAGCGCTCTTCGAGCTGGAGTTGGCCGGCAAGGTGAAGCAATTGCCGGGAAAGAATTTTGTGAAAAGCTTTTAGCTGTCAGCTTTCAGCCATCAGCTTTCAGCTAAGGGAAATGGGGACGGGAGGTCAACATCGCAAAGTTTCAAGAATCTCAAAGTCTGGGAGAAGGCCCACGTTCTGACGCTGGACGCGTACCGATCCAGCAAGCCCTTCCCGCAGGATGAAATGTATGGGTTGACGAGTCAGATGCGAAGGGCGTCAGCTTCCATCGGAGCAAATATCGCCGAAGGAACCTGTAGACGAGGAGATTGCGAGTTCGGTCGATTTTTGCAGACTGCCATCGGATCAGCCAGCGAACTGGAGTAACACCTGTTGTTGGCACACGATCTGGAGGTGTTGAAATCGTTCGATTATCAGCGCCTTTCACAGGAGGTCGTTGAAGTAAAAAGGATGCTGGCATCCTTGATCCACAAGCTGAGAAGCGGTAGCTGAAAGCTGAGAGCTGACAGCTGAAAGCCGTCGGTACCTTGTTGCCGCCGCCACATTCGTGCTAGCTTCGAAAGCAAATCACTCACTGAGGGTCTATTGAGCAAAGGTTTAGTCATCGTCGAATCGCCGGCTAAGGCGAAAACCATCCAGAAATATCTGGGTGCGGGTTTCACAGTCGAGGCTTCCCTCGGCCACGTGAAAGATCTGCCCAAGAGCACGCTGGGTGTCGATACCGATAACAACTTCGAGACCGAGTACATCGTTATCCCCGGCAAGGAAAAAGTTCTCGCCAAGCTGAAGAAGCTGGCGCTATCTGCCGACAAGATTTATCTGGCGCCTGACCCGGACCGCGAAGGCGAAGCCATCGCCGCCCACCTGGCAGAAGAACTGGGCGATGGGGCCAAAACCAGGAAGAAGAAAAAGAAAGCCAAGGGCGAAGACGAAAACGGCGGTGAGCGCATCCGCCGCGTCACCTTTAACGAGATCACACAACGCGCGGTTCGCGCCGCCTTCGAACATCCCCGCGACATTGATCAACACCTGGTAGACGCCCAACAGGCTCGTCGCGTTCTCGACCGTCTGGTGGGTTATCAGGTTTCGCCTCTGTTGTGGGATAAAGTCCGCCGGGGCCTTTCCGCCGGCCGGGTACAGACGGTTGCGCTGCGCCTAATCGTCGAGCGTGAGCGCGAGATCAAGGCCTTCGAGAAGAGGGAATATTGGACCATCGATGCCCATCTCGCCGGCCCCAAGCCGCCGGCTTTCGACGCCCGCTTCGTCGGTAAAGGTGAGGAAAAGGTCGAAGTTCACAACGGTGAGGAAGCTGAGAAAATACGCGGTGCTCTGGAAAAAGCCGACTGGTTGGTGCGTTCCGTCGATCGCAAGGAGCGCCGCCGCAATGCGACTCCGCCGTTTACCACCAGCAAGCTGCAACAGGATTCCTCGCGCAAACTGCGCTTCAGCGTGAAGCGCACCATGATGATCGCACAGCGGCTGTATGAAGGCGTGGAATTGGGCGAGGAAGGTCTGGTCGGCCTTATCACCTACATGCGTACTGATTCCACACGCGTGTCGGCAGAAGCCCTGACCGAGGTGCGGGAGTACATCAAGAGCCAGTACGGCGACCAGTATCTGCCGCAGTCGCCCAATGCCTACAAGGAGAAGAAAGAAGCCCAGGCCGCGCATGAAGCGATTCGGCCGAGTTCCGCGGCCCGCCATCCCGACCAGATCAAGCAGTACTTGAAAGAAGATGAGTACAAGGTCTACAAGCTGATCTGGCAACGCTTCGTGGCGTCGCAGATCACACCTGCCGTCTTCGACCAGACCACGGTCGACATTGATGCCAAATCCGGCGCCGATACTTATTGGTTCCGCGTAACTGGGTCCGTCATGAAGTTTGACGGTTTCCTCAAAGTGTACGAAGAATCCAAGGAAAGTAAGGACGAAGAAGACGAGGAACTGAAACACAAGCTACCTGCGCTCGAAGCCGGCCAGAAGCTGACGCTCAAAGAGTTGAAGCCGGAGCAGCACTTCACCGAGCCGCCTCCGCGCTACAACGAAGCGTCGCTGGTCAAGGAGCTCGAAGAACGCGGCATCGGCCGTCCTTCCACCTATTCCGCCATCCTGAGCACCATTCAGGAGCGGCAGTATGTGCAAAAGCTGGGGGGCAAGTTTACGCCCACGGAAATCGGCCTCGTTGTAACCGATCTTCTGGTAGCGAACTTTCCCGACATCTTCGACATTCAGTACACCGCCCGCCTGGAAGAGGAACTCGACGAGATCGAAGAAGGCAAAGAAAAATGGACCGACGCGCTGGCCGACTTCTACAAGAAGTTCGAGAAAGACCTCAAGTACGCCGCCAAGCACATGGAGAACATCAAGCGGATGGAAAAGCCCACAGACGAGAAGTGCGAGCGCTGTGGCTCACCGCTGGTGATCAAGTGGGGCAAGCACGGTTCCTTCTACGCCTGCAGCTCGTACGACAAGGAAGATCCCAACAGTTGCACGTTCACCAAAGAGAATCCCATCAATTTGCCGGACCTTGATTCCGCGGACGTGCAGGAAACTACGCAAGAGGAATACTGCGAAAACTGCGGCCGGGTGATGGTGCTGAAGCGCGGTCGCTTCGGGCAGTTTATGGCGTGTACAGGCTATCCCGACTGCAAAACCACGCGCCGACTGGATCAGGGAAAGAAAGTTCCGGATATTCCGCTTGACGAACCCTGCCCCAAGTGCGGACGGAACATGATGATCCGTCACGGACGCTACGGGGAATTTACGGCTTGCAGCGGTTATCCCGAATGCAAATATGTGAAGCAGAATTTCATCGGGGTAAAATGCCCGCTCTGCAAAGACGGCGATCTGGTCGAGAAGCGGGCCCGCAAGGGCAACACTTTCTACGGTTGTTCCAATTACCCCAAGTGTAAGTTCACCTCAGCCAACAAGCCGATTGCGGAGAAATGTCCGAGCTGTGGCCATGAGTTCCTGGTGGAGAAGTTTGTCAAGTCGGTCCCGGTGATCGCCTGCCCAAATAAGGAATGCGACTACGAGCGGTCTGCGCCCCTGGAAGCCGCCACGGCTACGCCCTAGCCTGACCGGGAGTACACTTATCTTGAATCCCAGCGGCCAAGCGCTCATCGATAATGGCGTCAGCCCGGGACCAAGTTTTAAATAGACCCCACAACATTCCATAGGAGAATTGCATGCCTAATACACCGACGACCGCTGATGCTGAACTGATTCTCAAGCTCTACGACCTAAGGCGCGAAGCAGAAATCCGCAAAGCGCGAAACTGGTGGCTGGGCTTTTGGCCTAATTCAGCCGACGATATCCTGAAGATTGCTACCGCCCTTGGCTCGCAAGAGAACGCCTGGATGCGCCAGGTAGGTGGATACTGGGAGATGGCGGCTTCTTTCGTGCTGCATGGCACCCTCAACCGGGAACTCTTTTTGGAAGGCAGTTTCTCCGGAGAGATGTTCTTTATCTTCGCCAAGATCGAACCCTTTCTGAAGGAGCTGCGCGAGAAAATGCAGAACCCAAAGATGTTTGGCAACGTGGAAAAGCTGATCATGACCTCGCAAGGGGGGCCAGAGCGATTGAAACAAACCCAGCAAACGATTGCTGCGATTCGCAAGGCCGCAAAGGCCGCCTAGGAATCGAAATTGTGATGGGGCGGCTGCGTTTGCCGCGGCCGCCCTGGTTTCTCTGCTAGGAAATGTATTCCCGGATGTACTCATCGCGCGACGCAGCCAGTTCATGCACATCGCCGTCGAAGATGATCTTGCCATCCCTCAGAATAAGGAAACCCATGGGGACCTCTCCCCGCATGCCCGGCGGCAGCGGCTGCATCTGATTGGTCTTGCGGTCGAAATAATTTGCCGCCATGATGAAGGCGTCTTGCAGCCGGTGAGTGACCAGCAACGAACTGGTCTTATAGACGTCCCGCTGCTTCACGATCAATTGAACAATCGTCGTGGAAGTGACCGGATCCAATCCTCCGGTCGGGGAATCGTAAAGCAGTATCTCCGGATGGGTAATAATGGCGCGGGCAATGGCGACGCGCCGCCGCATGCCTCCCGACAGCTCAGAGGGAAACATGTCCACCGTCTTCTCCAGTTCCACGAAACTCAATGACTCGCGGACCGGTTTCTCAACCTCTTCTTCTGTAACGTCACCTTCCTCGAGCAACCGGAAGGCAACATTTTCCCGCACGGTGAGCGAATCGAACAGCGCGCTCTCCTGAAAAACCATGCCGATCTTACGCCGCAGATCGAACAGATCCTCTTCCCTCATCTGGGTCACATCTTCGCCCAGTACGTGAATGTGCCCGGCATCGGGTTTCATCAGTCCCAGGGCGAGCTTGAGAATCGTGCTTTTTCCCGAGCCCGCGACGCCGAAGATCGCTTTGGTCTCACCTTTGGACAGCCGAAAAGAAATTCCATCCAGAACGGTCCTGCCCTCGAAAGCGATGGAAACCCCGTCAAAGGCAATGACTGGCGACTGGGAGCTTTCCGTCGAGGTGTGGCGCTCGTCAAATGTGAGCGGAGGTGCGGCCATGAGGTCAGCGATAGGAAAAAAGCGCCATCAACAACTTGGTGGCCAGCAAGTCCACCAGCAGGATCAGCACCGACGACGCCACCACTGCCTGCGTCGTGGCCCGGCCCACACCTTGTGTCCCACCTCGAGCCGTGACTCCGTAGTAGCACCCTACCGTGGCAATAATGAAGCCAAACAGCACCGGTTTCACTAGGCCCATCAGCACATCCTGGAACATCAGAATCTGGTAGGCGCTGTTCCAGTATTGCCGCCAGTCGACTCGAAACAACAAGGTGGAAATCAGCGATCCGCCGAACAATCCCAACAGGTCCGAGATGATCGTCAGGAAGAACAACATGACCACGGTGGAGACTACCCGCGGAGTCACCAACTTCTTCATCGGGTCGGTGCCTAGCGCGCGCATGGCATCGATCTGTTCCGTCACCACCATGGAACCCAGTTCGCTGGCCATGCCGGAAGAGTTTCGGCCCGCGACCATCAGCCCGGTGATGATGGGACCCAGCTCGCGCACCATGCCTACCGATACAAGCTGCCCGATCAACGAAAGCGAACCAAACCTTTGCAGCGTATTGGCGCTATTCAACGCCAGCTCCGCGCCGATCGACAGCCCAGTCAGCACCACGATGGGCAGAGATCCAACGCCAATCAGGTCGGCTTGCTGCATGGTGTCAGCAAAGTAGCGGGGATAGCGAAAAAGATTGGCCACTGACCGGCTGGCTAGCAGGGAATAATCCTGGATCGCCTCCAGCTTGTCTTTGGCGAAGTCTTGAGGGGATGTCAGTTCCATTGCGTCGTCTCGGAATCGCTCACGGCACTATAGCAGAGAAAGAGGCCCGCTTTCAGCCCACTTGGCGCTGGCTGGGTCGCGGAGAAACCGGCAACCGGCCATCCGACGCTGGCTTTCGGCTATTCCTTTGTTTTTCGCTTAATTTCGATGTTGAGCCGCTTGATCTTCTGATTGAGCGTCGAGAGGGGCACATGAAAGCGCTCCGCGGCATCGGTCTGGTTCCAATTGCATTTTTCCAGCATGTCGATGATGACCCGCCGTTCGCCATCTTCCATGATGTCGAACAGCGAAGCGTCCGAGCGGTGTTCCACGGCAGGGAAGGCCGCGGTCCGGCCCACGATCTGGTCGGGAAGAAGTTCCGGGCCGATCTCCTCCTGCGTGGAAAGCACGACGGCGCGCTCGATCACATTCTCCAGTTCACGCACGTTACCCGGCCAGGAATAGGCCATTAGCGGCCTGAGAGTTTCCGTCGTGATGCGCCGCAGGGAGATCGCATTCTCCTTGGAGTAACGGTCGAGGAAGAAGCTGGCCAGCCGCGGAATGTCTTCGCGGCGCTGGCGCAAAGGCGGCAGATCAATGGTGATCACGTTGAGACGGTAAAAGAGATCTTCCCGGAACTTGCCCTCGCGCACTTGCTGTTGCAGATCGACGTTGGTGGCGGCGATGATGCGCACGTCCACTTGAATCTCGTGGACTCCGCCCAGATGCATAAACTTCCGGTCCTGTAGAACGCGCAGAATCTTGCTCTGCATGTCCAGGTTCATGGTGCCGATTTCATCGAGAAACAGCGTGCCCCGGTCAGCAACCTCAAACAAACCCTTCTTGGATGCGATCGCGCTGGTGAATGCCCCCTTCACGTGCCCGAAAAGTGTCGATTCCAAAAGATCCGGCGGCACCGAGCCAGTATTGACGGGAACGAAGGAATGGTCCCGTCGCGGAGAATTCAAATGAATGGCTTTTGCGATGAGTTCCTTACCCGTACCGCTCTCGCCCTGTAAAAGCACGGTAGAACGGCTGGCCGCGACCTGACCCACCAGATCAAAAATCTTCAGCATGGGCTCGCTCTTGCCAACGATATTCTCAAAGTTGTAGCGCTGCTTGAGGGCGCGCTTGAGTTGAACGTTTTCTTCCTCGGCCCGGTGGCGTGCAATGGCCGCGCGCACATCAGCGAGTAGCTTTTCGTTGTCCCAGGGCTTCTGGATGAAATTCGCCGCGCCCACCTGCATCGCCTTAACCGCGTTCTCCACCGTGCCATAGGCGGTGATCATGATGATGGAAAGCTGCGGATCCTGGGCGTGAATTTCGGCTAGCAGTTCCATACCATTGCGGTCGGGCAACGCCAGGTCGAGCAGCACCAGGTCAAAATTGTGCTCGCCGATTCGCGCCAATCCCAACTCGCCGCTGTCGGCCGACTCGACGGCGTAACCTTCCATTTCCAGCAGTGTCTCCAGCGATTCGCGGATGGCGGCCTCGTCGTCAATGATCAACACTGAGCCCATCGACGAGTGGGTGTCGTTCATGGGGCGCGAGATGACGGCGGCTTCAGACACTGACTGCCTTCCGGGTCAGCGGGAAATCCAGATAGAATCGCGTGCCCTCGCCGGGGCGGCTTTCTACCCGAATCTTTCCCGCGTGCTCTTGTATGATTCCGTAACTCACCGACAAACCCAGCCCTGTGCCCCGTGGCTGGCCTTCGCGCGATGCCTTGGTGGTGAAGAAGGGATCGTAAATGCGTTGGATGTGCTCTTGCGCGATTCCTGACCCGGTGTCCGATACCACGACGCTGACGCCTTCGCCGTTGGAAGTGGCAATCCGCAGCGTGCCGCCGTTTGACATCGCGTCCTTGGCATTCAGGAACAGATTCAAAAAAACCTGCTGCAGCCGCCCGGCGTTGCCGCTGATCGACGGAAGATGCTCTGCTAATTCATTTTGTACCTGGATCTTCGAGGTCCTGAACTGGTGTTCCAGCAACGCCAGCGTGTCGTGGATAATCCGATTCACATCGACCTCGGTGAACTCAGTGCCGCTGGTGCGCGAGAAGTTCAAGAGGTTGTTGACGATCTCCGAGGCCCGGAAGGTCTGCTTGGTGATCTTCTCCAGCAGCGCGCCCCGTTGCGGGTCGCCTTGCAGTTGTTTCGACAGCATTTGGGCGTATGAGGAGATGACCGCCAGCGGCGTGTTCACTTCGTGGGCCACACCCGCGGCCAGCAGTCCGATGGACGAAAGCTTGTCGGCTTGCGAGAGCTGGGCCTCGAGTTCGACCCGCTCGGTAATGTCATCCATGATGATCAGCCGCCCGATGACGTTGAACTTGCGCGTGACCAGAGGCGCAATCGCGACGTTGACGATCCGGCTCTCACCCGTCGGCGTATTCAGCCGGAACTTGTAAAGGTTATGGATGCCCTGGTTCTGCCGCACCCGGTAGAACTCTTCGACGAAAGCTGCCGGCAATATCTCGCTCAAGGGGCGCGCCAAGACCTGCCAGCGTGGCAGCGCATACATCACTTCCATTTGCGAGTTCCAGGACTCAATGCGGTCAGCTAAATCCACCGCCAGTACGCCCACATTGATGGACTCGACAATGTTCTCGTTAAAGTCTTTCAGGCGCTCGTATTCGGCGACCTTCTGCTCCAACGAGGCATACAGCCGGGCGTTCTGGATGGCGATTCCCAAATATCCCGCTAGGGTCTCCAGCAGTTCCACATCTTCACTCGAGAGGAAGTCGCCTTCCACGGTTTTTCCTAGGCCCAGGACCGCGACTGTTTGCTTCTGGGCGTGGCAAGGGATGTAGTAGTTCAAATCCAGCCGCGCGATGGTCTGCTGCGCGCTCGGCGTTTCGCGTGGCACCTGGTGGGTGTTGTCGAAGAAGATATGCCCCGCGCCGAGTTCCGGCCGCGGAGCGGCCAGAAAGCTCAGATCCAACCCGCTGGTCTGAGTCATGCCGAATGATTTCGAGAGCAGAAAACGTACCGGCCCGTCTCCCCCGGAGAGAAAAACAGCCATGCGGTCCACCAGCAGCGTCCGCGACAGGCGGTCGACCACCGAACTCAACATCTCGTCGAGGTCGGTTTCCGCGCTCAGTTCGCGGCCAAATTCGATCAGCGTCTTGCGGTAGTCATAGCGCGTGCGATAGAAAAACTGATCAATGCGCTCCTGGATCCACTTGCGCACTGGATCGAACACCAGCGCTGTGACCACAATCGCCAGCACCAGACCGATGGGGCCGGAACTGGGTACCCGGGCGTGTACTACTTCCGCCACCGCTGCCACCACCGCGAAATACGCACCGATAATGGCCGCTGCCGACAGCGTGTACACCATGCCGCGCTTGAAGATCAGGTCCACGTCCATCAGCCGGTAACGGAAGATGGCGTAGCCGAACGTCAGCGGAAGGAGTCCGAGCGACAGGACGGAAACCTTCATGGTGTTTTCCGGCAGCGTGCCCGCCAGATAGGGGATCACGTAGAACAACGTGAACGGGGTGATCGCCAGAATCGTTCCCCGGGTGATCCATTTCAGTTGCTGACGAAGAATCGGTGTGCCAGCCCTGCGGTAGGTGTTGACCAGTACCACCGCCGCGGCGATGAAAAACACCGCCAAATAAGCCATTTGCAGGCGATCCAGGTTCCAGCGCAAAACCTCGCTGGCTCGCAACAGTTGCAGCGATGCGACATGCACGCCCAACAACAGCGTCCCGGGCAGGTAAATCGCGGGGATTACCCAGCGATGCTCGCGCACGAATTGGCGTCGTTCCGGAAAAGTCAGAACAAAATGCAGGAATAGGGCCGGCTGTAACATCCAGGCGACCACATTTCCCCAATAAATTGTCCAGTCGAACTGGTTGAGCTTCCCGCTGTAGTGGAAGGTGTAGAAAATGAACGAAACCAGGCAGAAAATATAAAAGTGTGTCGAACCCAGCGCCGTCCACCGCCGCAATAACACGTAAAGTCCAACTCCAAGGTAGATCAGGCCAATTAATCTCAGCCAGTTGTATTGCGAGCGCTCGGCGGGGACTGGAATCAGTACGACGTCAACCGGAACCGCCTGCCGAACCAGCGAATACGTGGTCTTGGACCAGGCGCCGACACGGAACAGTTGATGGCTGAGGGCTGCGGTGGTGGTCGCGGGGTGTTGGTCGATCGCCGTCAGTTGATCGCCGACTTTGATTCCCGCCCGGGTTCCCGGCCCACCCTCATCCACTCGGGCTGCCGCCAGGCTTCCGCCCTGCTCTACCCACCAAACGCCGTCCGTCGGCAACTGGAACGAGCGTTCCGCCTGGAAGTTGTATCCTGCGTAAATGATGGCCGCCGTGGTCAACAGAGCCAGCAGGATCACGGTGGAGCGGACTTGAAAGTCCCTGTTCATGGACGGCGACGGCACCAGCCGCGGGCTGGAGGGTTCCTGCCCCACTCTTTGCACGTTCGCTGCCATGACCACAGCCATAAGAGAGCCAGTAAGTGGCTTGGAAACATCTAGTTCCAATATTATAGGGGCAATCCCATGGTAAAGATATGTTTTTTGGAAACCGTGTTGTGATATTTGGTAACTGTTTGATTTAAGTGTCGGTTAGCGCTCTTGTTTCCCACATCCCCACAATGGGCGAATCCAGTAGAATCATGTTTCTGCTATGAGCTCCAGCGAAGAAGTCATTCAGCGCGAACGCCAGTTTCTACTCCAGACCTACAGTCGATACCCGCTCGTAATCGCCCGCGGCAAGGGTGTTTTCCTTTTCGATCTTGACGGCAAACGCTACTTGGATTTCGTCGCCGGTCTGGGCGTAAACGCTCTGGGCCACGCACACCCCAGAATCGTGAAGACCATCCACGAGCAGTCGGCGCTCGCCATCCACTTATCGAATCTCTACTACAACGAATACCAGGGGCTGCTCGCCGAGAAGTTGTGCCGCCTCTCGGGCTTGCAGCGCGCTTTCTTTTCCAATAGCGGAACAGAGGCGATTGAAGGTTCCATCAAGCTGGCGCGGCTGGCGGGGCATCGCGCCGGAGGCGAAGCGAAAAGCCGTCTGGTGGCGTTGCAGGGTTCTTATCACGGCCGCACCTTCGGCTCCATGTCGCTTACTGGGCAGGACAAATACCGCAAAGGTTTTGAACCCCTGCTCGAAGAAGTGAAATTCGTCGCCCGCAACGATGCTGAAGCTCTTCGGGCGGCGGTCGATGACAACACCTGCGCCATCGTGCTGGAGCCGATTTTCGGGGAAGGCGGTATCCACGAATGCTCGGTGGAATTCTTGCAGGAATGCCGGCGATTGGCCGACCATCATCGCGCTGCTCTGATCTTCGACGAGATCCAATGCGGTTTGGGACGCATGGGTACGATGTTTGCTTTCCAAAGCTTTGGCGTGACCCCTGACATCGTGGCCATTGCCAAACCCATCGCCGCCGGCCTGCCGTTAGGGGCGTTCCTGGCGAAGGAAGAATTCGCCTCCGCGATTGCGGTTGGGCAACACGGAACCACCTTCGGCGGCGGTCCTCTGGCTTGTCGCGTAGCGCTCGAATACCTCGCGGTTCTGGAAGAGGACAAGCTGCTGGAAAACGTCGCGCGCGTCGGCGCTTACTTGCAGCAGCAATTGACACTGCTAACCGAGCGCTACGCCGCTGCCCAGGAAGCGCGGGGCCGGGGTCTGATTCAGGGCTTGCAGCTTGATGTCCCTGCGCGTCCCATCGTGGAGCAAGCCCTCAGTGAGGGCGTGCTCTTCAACAGCACGCAGGACACGGTGGTGCGTTTCCTCCCGCCGTTTCTCCTCCAGGAGAAGCATGTCGACAAAGGCATTCGCGTGCTCAAGAAATTTCTGGGCAAGAAGCGTCGCAAGGCCTAGCAGTCTCCCCACATTCTCTAATGACAATCACTGTGAACCTCACACCTCACCAAAGCAACATTCCCATCGAAGATCTGCGAATGAATCTCGATGGGCTGAGCTGTCGCTATCAACGCGCCGGCTCGGGGCCGGCGCTGCTGCTGGTACACGGTCTTCTGGGATATTCATTCTCGTGGCGTTACACGATTCCCGCCCTCGCCCATCAAGCCACGGTTTACGCGCTTGACCTGCCGGGCACAGGTTTTTCAGATCGCTCGGCTGATATGGACTGCGGTCAGACCGCAAGCGCGAAACGGTTGTTGGGTTTCATGGACCAGGCGGGTATCGCATCCTGCGATCTGTTGGGAACCTCTCACGGCGGGGCGCTGGCGATGATGGCAGCTACACTGGCACCGCAGCGTGTGCGGCGATTGATCCTGGTTGCGCCCGCCAACCCCTGGTCCACCTACGCCCGCTTCCTGATTCCTTTCCTCAGCAGCCCCGTGGTCGCGCCGGTCTTCCTGCAATTGGCCCCCCGGCTGCGCGTTGTCCAGGAGTTCTACTTCCACCGGCTGTTTGGAGACACCCGGCGTATCCGGCCGGGAACCCAGGAGGGCTACGCCGCACCCTTGCGTACTCCCGGATCGTTCGAGTACGGCCTGAGAGTGCTTCGCACCTGGAAGCAAGACATGAGGGAACTCCAAGCCGTGATCCCCCGCATTGCCCACATTCCTACGCTGCTCATCTGGGGCGACCGCGATGCCGCCGTCGAGCCCGCCTCCGCCTATCGGTTGCAGGCGCAATTTCAAAGTTGCCGCCTGATGATGCTGGAGGGCGTCGGCCACCTGCCCTACGAAGAAGTACCGGAAGAGTTTAATCGGGCCGTGGCGATGTTCTTGTCCTAGCGATTAGAGAAGCGATTAGAGAAGAGAGACGTGCGAAAGGCAATTGATGCTCCCCCTGCCCAGTGCTAACCTCGACACAGAAACTCCAGATGCCTGCTTCCGCGAAGTCGCTCACTACCCCTGAACGCCGGCCTTTGGCTCGTGCCTTGCACCTCGACGTTCCCGAGGTCTGGGTACGCTTCTTGCTAGCCATCGTCGGACTGGTTCTGGCTTTCGCGGCTGCACTCTTTTCTACCGTAGCCCGCGAAGCGGGCAGCCTGTGGGGCACGCTGGTGCTTGCTTCCACAGCACTGCTGCTGGCTGTAGTCGTGGGGCTCACCACTGTGCCCTATCTCGCTCGGCGGGTTGTCGTCTCCCGTTTACGGGACGCCTTCGACTACGATGTGACGCGCATTGGCGTAGCCTACGTCGTCACCGTGCTGCTGATCGGAATCGCTGCCCTCAACACCGGAAACAATCTGCTCTACATCATCGTGGCGGCAATGCTTGCAGCAATTCTGGTGTCCGGGATCGCTTCGGCGGTAGTTTTGCGGGATCTTGAACTGGACATCCATCTCCCTGAACACGTGTTCGCCGGTCGTTCGGCGCTCGGCCGAATCGTGTTGCGCAATCCCCGCCGTTGGCTGCCGTCATTTTCCGTGAACGTGGTCGCCATAAAGAAACCAAGCCCGAGGCGTTGGCGGTGGGTGCCGGCGACTTTCACCTTCCCGCCGAAACGCGCCCCCGGTGAGCAATGGGTCAATTTGCCCGACCGCAAGCTGCGTCGCGTGGAAGAGGCCAAGACTGCCCCCGGCATTTTTGAAGGCTCGGCTTACTTCCCCTACATCCCGTCGGGGAGCGAACTTAAGGCCGACCTGTCACTGCGTTTCCCTAGCCGCGGACTCTACCAGCAGGCAGCCTTTGGCCTGGCAACCCGTTTTCCCTTCGCTTTTCTGGTCAAGACCCGCCGCATTCCCCTTGCCCGCGAAATCATCGTCTATCCGCCGGTGGAACCCGCGGACGAATTCTTTGAAGTGCTCCCCCTGATCACCGGGGAGTTCGCCACTTTCACGCGCGGCCGCGGATCTGATCTCTACCGCATCCGCGAATACGCGCCCGAAGACTCGGCGCGGCACGTGGACTGGAAAGCCACCGCCAAGTCAGGTTCGCTCAAGGTGCGGGAATTCAGCCGCGAAGACGAGCGCAAGCTGCGCATCGTCTTCGACAATCCTGCGGATGGAGTGCTTTCCGAGAGTAGCTACGAAGAGGCCATCGCGCTCGCGGCCTCGCTCAGCTGGCATTTCGCCGCGGAGAACACCGAATTGTCGTTTGTCGCCCAGGGCTATGACGGGACCCCCGACCTTTATCGTTTCCTCGCCTATCTCGCCACCATCAACCCACAGTCCTCGCCGTCCGTGGTCGAAAGCCTTCAGCCCTCCGACGACTACAACATCATCTTCACCGCTCAACCCCGTGGCGGCATTCCCACCGCGCTCTGGGCCTGTTCGTATTTCGTGTTCATGCGCTAAGGGCGTAGCCCTCGGTCCCTGAATCCAGAGCCGAATTCATTTGCGCGCCCGTCAGATCTTAGGTGCGATGAGACGCCAGCCTAGATGCCGTAGTTGACGGCCCGGAGCGCGTCTTTGTAGGCGTCGCGCGCTTCCGTAGCTTTAGTGTGAGAGTCGTGCTCTTTGAAGTAGGCGGCATCCCAATGTTCCATGGCGATCATCGAATGGTCGGGAGTGGCTAAGGCTTCCTCAGCGCGAATGGCGTCAACCCATTCATCGACGGCCTTCTTATAGGCCAGGCGCAATGGATCCAGATTCACTTCGCTCATAGCTCTGCAGATTAACGCCGTCCCCTAGCCTGGTCAATCGGATGGGCTGAATTTAACCGAAAATTAATGCAGAGGAACAGGGTTGACTTCTGGCCAGATAGCTTGAGTTAGCGCCAAGAAGCGGGTCCTCAGAGCACGCAGTTCTTGCCCCACCCCAGGCCCGGATTGGACCCCGTCGGTCTTTTCTCCTGCTGAATACTTGGTTTTCCCTCTTTCCTGGAGGCACATTTCGGCATATACTCGCGCCGATTAGCGATTCGCGCACGACAGGAGGCGGACGAGTGAATATTTCTGATTTGATCAGCAACCA
>Ga0209517_10005222_pt1 | contig 16635 bp, 19 predicted proteins | sample PeaSoiMetSII2010_FD_187695 | JGI IMG/M metagenome (GOLD analysis project Ga0209517, IMG submission 187695) | Peat soil microbial communities from Weissenstadt, Germany - SII-2010 (SPAdes) (version 2) | ecosystem: Environmental > Terrestrial > Soil > Wetlands > Peat | place: Germany...
GATCTGGATCATAAATTTTGAAGTCAAGAAGAGAGAATGCGTATGCGTAAAGCGACGTTTAGGACCGCAGCCGGATTGGTCGGCTGTATGCTTGCACTGACGGTTGGATGCGACAAGTTGAAATCGCGCGACCAGTTGAATCAGGGCGTGCAGGCATTCAGAAACGCAAAATATAGCGACGCGGTGGAGCATTTTAAACAGGCCATCGCGCTGGACGAAAACAATCCTTACGCGCGTCTCTATCTGGCCACCGCGTACATGTCGCAATGGATCCCGGGCGCCGTATCCCCGGAGAATACCGACATGGCGACCAAAGCCAGGGACGAATTCATGAAGGTGCTGGACAAGGACCCGAATGAAAAAACGGCTCTCGTGTCGCTTGCCTCCCTGAATTACAACGAGGCGTCTTCATTGCCTCCCGACCAGAAAGTCGCGAAACTCGACGAGGCCGCGAAGTGGTACAAGAAGGTGATCGAAGTGGATCCAAAGAACAAGGAAGCATTTTATAGCCTCGGCGTAATTGCCTGGGCCAAGTGGTATCCGGCCGACATGATCGCGCGCGCGAATCTGAAGATGAAGCCCGAAGATCCCGGTCCCATCAAAGACAAAAAGGTCAAGGAAGAACTCAAAACCCAATACCTGGGGATCATCGATGAGGGCATGAGCGATCTGCACAAAGCGCTCGAGATCGATCCGGAGTATGAAGACGCCATGTCCTACATGAACCTGCTGGTTCGCGAAAAGGCCGACCTGGTCGACAGCCCGGACGACTATAAGCAACAGGTTCAGGTCGCCGACGGTTGGATCCAGAAGGCCCTGGACACCAAGAAAGCCAAAGCCGCGCGCCAACCGACCACCGGCGGCATCACGGCAGAGCCGGCGAAGTAACGGCCGCGGGTCCTTGAACCCGCACGATACACTGTAAGTAACAATGCCGTCTGATTCGACTGAGGTGGCTCCCACCGCAGTCTCCGCCGATCCCGTCGCTCAGATTTTCACGGAACTCGAATCCCGCATCCGTGAATTTCGGCCCAACGAGGATCTGGCGCCGCTCGAAAAGGCATACCGCTTCGCCGCCGCCCGCCATGAAGGCCAGAAACGCGCCTCCGGCGAGCCGTACATGGTCCATCCGCTGCTGGTGACCCGCCAGCTCGCTGAAATGCACATGGACATGACGTGCCTCGAAACAGGTCTTCTGCATGATGTGGTGGAGGACACCTCGGCAACCCTCGATGAGATTCGCAAGAATTTCGGCGACGAAGTGGCCCGCTGCGTGGACGGCGTCACCAAGCTGAGCAAACTGAATCTCGCCTCGCGCGAGGAGCGGCAGGCCGAAAGCGTCCGCAAGATGCTGCTGGCCATGGTCGACGATATTCGCGTGGTCCTGGTGAAGCTGGCCGACCGTCTGCACAATATGCGCACGCTCGATTCGCTGCCGCGCGAAAAGCAGCTCCGCATCGCGCAGGAAACCATCGAAATCTATGCGCCCATCGCGCACCGCCTCGGCATGGGCCGAATCCGCGGCGAGCTGGAGGATCTCTCCTTCAAATACCTGGAACCCGAAGCATCCGCGGAATTGCTCAAGGAATTCGACGCCGCTCGCGCTTCAAATGAGGCTCTGCTGCACGAGGTCAAGCACACCGTGGAGGTGAACCTGGCTCGCGAAGGCATCCCCGCCCGCGTCGAAACTCGGGTCAAGCGTGCGTATTCCGTCTACCAGAAGCTCAAGCGGCAAAAAATAACCTTGGACCAGGTGTACGATCTGCTGGCGGTCCGCATCATCACCGATTCGGTGAAGAACTGCTATGCCGCGCTCGGCGTCATTCATAATGAATGGCATCCCATCCCCGGACGGATCAAGGATTTTATCGCCATCCCGCGTCCCAATCTGTATCAATCGCTGCATACGTCGGTGATGGGCCCCGAAGGGCGCCACTTCGAAGTGCAGATCCGCACGGAGGAGATGCATCGCATTGCCGAAGAAGGTATCGCCGCGCACTGGAAATATAAGGAGGGCCGTCGTGGTCCCGCAACCGCCGCGGACGATCAGCGGATCGCCTGGCTGCGCCAACTGGTCGAGTGGCAGCGCGAGCTCCGCGATCCCGGCGAGTTCATGTCCACGCTCAAAGTGGACTTGTATCCGGAAGAAGTCTACACCTTCACGCCGCGCGGAAAAGTGATCATCTTGCCGCGCGACGCGACGCCTATCGATTTCGCGTACGCCATCCATTCCGACGTCGGCAACCGCTGCACTGGTGCGAAAGTCAACGGCCGCATCGTGCCGCTCAAGTCTTCGCTTCGCAATGGCGACGTAGTTGAGATCCTTACCCAGCCGGGACACCTGCCGAGCAAGGACTGGCTCGCGGTGGTCAAAACGTCCAAGGCGCGCAACAAAATCAAGCACGTCATCAACACGACGGAGCGTGCCAAGGCCATCGAAATCGGCGAGAAACACCTGGAAAAAGAAGCCCGGCGTCTGGGTGTGAAAATGGCGGAGGTCACCAAGAGCCAACTGGAGGCCGTTGCCAGCGAATACGGCTACAGCAAGATGGAGGATCTGCACGCCGCGCTCGGGTACGGCAAGTTTTCTCCACGCCAGGTTTTGCAAAAGCTGGCGCCCGATAAAATTCCGGTCGAGCCCGCGCCGGAGCCTTCTGCGCCCGCGCCGTCCCGTCCCGTCATGCCCGAAGGCGGGCACGACCTGGTCATCAAGGTGAAGGGCATCGACGACTTACTGGTGTACCGCGCCAAGTGTTGCAATCCGATTCGCGGTGAAGCCATCGTCGGGTATGTGACACGTGGGAAAGGCGTCGCCGTGCATTCCGTTAACTGCGCCAACGTGCAGAATCTGATGTACGAAGTGGAACGCAAGATCGACGTCGAATGGGCCCGCAGCGCCTCGCAGTCGTTCCCCGTGAAGCTGATCATTCACACCGAGGATCGCCCCGGCATGCTGAATCAGCTCACCACCGCGCTGCTCAACGAACAGACCAACATCCGCAGCCTGGAAGCGCGTACCGACGGCGCGCCGGAAGCGATCATCGACATCACGGTGGAGGTTCGCGATAAGAAGCAGTTGGAGAAAGTCGTCTCCGCGCTGCGCCGCATTTCCGGGGTGCGAGACATCGAGAGAGTCAATCAGTGACCGCCGAGCCCGAGCACATCGCGATTTCCAAATCCAAGGGAATCAAGATCGACTGGAAGGACAACCATCACAGCGAGTACGCACTGGCCTACCTGCGCGACGAATGCCCCTGCGCCACCTGCACCGGCGCACACGGCACGGAGCCGCAGAAATCGAATTACTCGGCCCCCGCGAGTCCGTTCCAGATGTACAAGCCAGTTCTGAAAATGACCAACGTCGAACCGGTCGGGAGCTACGCCATCAGAATCGAATGGAGCGACGGACACAACACGGGAATTTATTCCTTCGATCATTTCCGCAAGATATGCCCGTGCGACGAGTGCCGGAAAGTCGGCGCTGCTTCATCCTGACCAAGCGACGCGGCCATTCACGATCGTCATCACGGGCCCTCCAAGAAACGTCCGACCGTCGAACGGCGAATTCCGACTCTTCGAAAACGATTTATTGACGTCGTAAGTCCATTCGCGATCGGTGGAGAAAATCGTTACGTCGGCGGGAGCGCCCGGGCTCAAAGTTCCCCGCTTCAATCCCAGGATCTTCGCAGGACCGCTCGTGAACAATTCCACGAACCGGATCAGTGAGATCTTTCCCGTATGCACCAGGCTTTCGAGCGTGACTCCGATGGCTGTCTCCAATCCCAAAATTCCGAAAGGACACTTCTCGAATTCCTGCATTTTCTCGCTGCCCGGATGCGGAGCATGATCGGTCGCGATCGCGTCGATCGCTCCGCTGACCACGCCCGCTACCACCGCGCCCACATCGCATTGCGACCGCAGCGGCGGCTTCATCTTGAAATTCGAGTCGTACGGAATCATGTCGGCGTCCGCCAGAGCCAGATGATGCGGAGTCGTCTCCGCGGTCACCGCCAGCCCGCGAGCCTTCGCGAAAGCGACCATGTCCACCGCGTGCCGCGACGAAATATGCGCCACGTGATAGCGCGCGCCCGTCAACTCGGCCAGCAGAATATCCCGCGCCACCATCACGTCTTCCGAACATCCCGGGATCCCGCGCAAGCCCCGCCGCACCGATTCGAATCCTTCATGCATGTCGCCGCCCGCGCTCAAATGGAGGTCCTCGCAATGATTGATTACGGGGATTCCAAAGCTGCGCGCAAATTCCATGGCGCGCCGCATCACGCGGGCGTTCATCACCGGCCGCCCGTCATCGGAAATCGCAACAGCGCCCGCCTCCAGCATTGAGCCGATGGCTGCCAGTTCCTCGCCCGCGCTGTCCTTCGTGATCGCGCCGATGGGGAATACGTTTACGACCGCGTGCCGCCGGGCTTTCTCGATGATGTAACTGGTGACGGTGGCGTTGTCGTTCACCGGCGACGTATTCGGCATCGGACAGATGGAAGTGAATCCGCCGGCCGCGGCCGCGCGCGATCCCGATTCGATCGTCTCTGCGTGCTCGAACCCAGGCTCGCGCAGATGTACATGCATATCGATGAAGCCGGGCGCCACGATCAGTCCCGAGGCATCGAATACTTCCGCGCCGCTCAGGCCTTCGCCGACTTCGCGAATTAATCCGTCCTCGATCGCCACATCCGCGATGCCGTCGAAGCCCGAGGCCGGATCGATCACCCGGCCGTTCTTAATTACGAACGCCACGCAACACCCTTTCGAGCACCGCCATTCGCACGGCAATTCCGTTTTCCACCTGGCTCAGGATCACCGACCGCTGCGAATCCGCGACTTCAGAAGAAATTTCGCGCCCCCGATTGATGGGACCCGGATGCATGACGATCACGTTCGGCCGGGCCAATTCCAGATGTTCCAGCCGCAATCCGTAAAACTGAAAATACTCACTGGCCGGAAAGGACGCCTCATGCTGCCGCTCCAGTTGGACGCGGAGCATCATGATCACATCGGCCTGGCAGATGGCTTCCCGCATATTGGTGGTCAGCGTGATCCCTGGCGCGATCCGTTGCAACTCCACCGGGAGCAGCGAAGCCGGCCCGCACAACACGATCTGCGCCCCGAACTTCGAAAGCAGATACACGTTCGACCGAGCCACGCGGCTGTGCGCGATGTCTCCGATGATCGCCACGCGCAGCCCTTCCAGCGCCGCGCCGCGATCGAGAATGGTGCGCGCATCGAGCAGCGCCTGTGTCGGATGCTCATGCGTTCCATCGCCGGCGTTGATAATCGGCGTGTCGAGATAGCGTTGCAGGAAATGCGGCGCCCCCGATGCGGCATGGCGCATGATGATCGCGTCCGGCCGCATCGCGGCCAGCGTGTTGAGCGTGTCCACCAGCGATTCGCCCTTGGAAACGCTGGATGCCTGCGCCGTGATCGAAATGGTATCGGCGCCCAGTCGCTTGGCGGCAATTTCGAAACTGGTGCGCGTGCGCGTGGACGCTTCGAAGAACAGGTTCACCACCATGCGCCCGCGCAACAGGTCCAGCTTGCCCCGGTCCCGAGGCTGAAAATTCCTGGACCGGTCCAGGACCTCCTGGATCTCTTCGCGCGTAAGATCTTCGATGCCCAGCAACCCGTGCGGCACCCTCACGCTCCCTGTGTTTCCGGAACCCTCTCCACCAGCAGCACCTTCTCCATTCCGTCGATCTCCTGGAACTTCACTTCAATGATTTCGTTCGCGGTGGTCTGCACTCTGCGGCCGACGTAGCTGGCTTCAATCGGCAGTTCGCGGTGCCCGCGGTCGATCAGCGTGAGCAGTTGAACTCGCGAGGGACGCCCGTCATCGAACAGCGCGTCGAGCGCGGCTCGAATCGTGCGGCCCGTGTATAGCACATCGTCGGTGAGAATAATATCGTGACCCGTAACCGCAAACGGTATATCCGTCGCGTTCAAAACCGGCTGATGCGATACGGTCGAAAGATCGTCGCGGTACAAATTAATATCGAGGATGCCCACCGGGATCTTACGGCTCTCCAGTTCCTCGATTTTCGCGGCCAGCCGTTGCGCCAGCGGCACGCCGCGCCGCCGGATGCCGATGAATGCCAGTTTGTCCAGGTGCGCGGTCCGTTCCAGAACCTCATGCGCCAGCCGCACCAGCGTGCGGTCGATCTCGGAGGCGCTCATCAATTGACTTTTTTCGCGAGTAGCAGGCATAGCGGGTAAACGCTCCAGATTAACACAACTCGCGGGCGCTCAATAGCGCTTCAAGCGCGAGTGAATATTCTTGGCGAGCTTCTCGATATCTTCCGCCTTTTTCATCGCCTTCACCGAAACCACGTCCTTGTCGCTATTCTCCAGCTCAGCCTTCAACTCTTCGGCGAGGCTGGCGAGCCTGGCGGCGTCTTGCAGATTCCGCTTATAGTCGTCCTTAACGATCGCCTCGCGAGTCGGTTTGGTATCCGGCGGCGCTTCCTGCGACGTATTGACTCGCGGCCCTTGTTTCAAAGGTGGAGGCGGCGGTTGGGCGAGGCCCGCACCCAACACAAGGCACAGGAGAGACAGGCGTTTCATCACCTACAATGATACAAACCCGATGATGAGACTGGCCGCGCTGCTGTTGCTGGCCGCACCCGCTTTTTCCGCCGAACTGGAGCTGCGCTACGCCGCGCTGGAGCGCATCATCGCCGAACAGCTTTTTACGCAGGATGGCCGCCATTACGTGCGCGGCAACCGGTCGACGAAGTGCCAGTTTGCCTATTTGGAAGCGCCGCACATCGATAGCGATCGCGGCCGCCTACGCGTGAAAGCGCGCTTCAGCGGACGCAGCGCGCTGGATGTTTTCGGGGGATGCGTAGGGCTGGGCGACTCATTCGACCTCACGCTCACGGCGTCGCCCGTGGCGAAGGATGGGGCCATCAGGCTTAACGATGTGAACGTGTCCACCGTGAAGGATTCCTACTATATCCGCCGCGTGCGTGCCGCTCTGTCCGGGAGCATCTCGAAGGATTTCAAGATTGAAATCCGCGATCAGGCTCGCAAGCTGATGACTCAAGCTGGCCCCTCGTATCAGCAGGAAATGGCTTCCTTCGATCTGGGCGAAGTTCACGTCTCTCCCGACGCCCTGGTGCTAGAGATCGAGTTCCGCGTGGTCATCAAATAGTGCAGGGACGCGGCCAAACGTCGTAAAGTAAAAAATGGTCAACATCGGAATCGTCGGTCTGGGGAATGTAGGCATGGGTGCGCTCACGATTCTCGCGGAGAACGCGGATCAGATCGCGCTCAAGCTCGGTTTCCCATTGTGCGTGCGCGCAGTTTGCAGCCGCGGCGTGCATAACAAGCCGCTTCCGCCACATTTCGATGCGGCAATGAAGACCACCGATTGGCGCGAAGTGATTGCGAACCCGGAGATACAGATTGTGGCCGAGCTAATCGGCGGCACCACCGTGGCCCGCGAAATCATCGACGCCGCCATCGCCGCGGGTAAATCCGTGGTCACCGCGAACAAGGAGCTGATGGCGCGCGCCGGGGCCGAGCTGTGGGATCGCGCCATCGCCGCCCGCATCAACCTGGCCATGGAAGCCAGCGTCGCCGGCGGCATCCCAATTCACGCGGTGCTTCGGGAAGGAATTTCGGGCGACCGCATCGACACGCTGTACGGAATTCTTAACGGCACGTGCAACTACATCCTGACCGAGATCGAGAGTCGCGGAGCGGACTTCGACAGCGTTCTGCGGGAAGCCCAGGAAGCAGGCTTCGCCGAAGCCGATCCATCCGCCGATGTCGACGGTTTCGACGCGCGCTCCAAGCTGGCGATCCTGTCCGCTCTTGCCTTCGGCGAGCGGATCGTCCCGGAGGATATTTACACCGAAGGAATCCGCCGCATCGCGCCCGTGGATTTCGAGTACGCGCATCAGTTGCATCACACCATCCGCCTGATCGCCTCGGCGCGCCAGACCCCCGACGGCTTGATTCTATCGGTTCGCCCGTCCCTGATTCCGCAATCGACCATCCTCGCTGGCGTGCGCGGCGCCTATAACGCGGTGTGGGTTCACGGCCGCTACGGGGCCGATACGTTTTACTATGGCCGCGGCGCCGGCTCGCATCCGACCGGAGTCGCCGTGGTCAGCGATTTGATGCGCGTCGCCCGAGAGATCCGTTGCGGCAGCCCGGAGCGCGTCTCGCCGTTCGCCCACGCGCGCCTGGGCGAGTATCTGCCGATTCCCGTGACCCTGCACCGGTCCGCTTACTACTTGCGCTTTCGTGTTGAGGATCGCCCCGGCATCATCGCTCAATTGGCCACGGCCTTGGCCGCTGAAAATATTTCGATCGACGCCATTCTGCAGTTGCCCCAAGCGAACTGGCGCGACCTGCCGTTCGTCATCACCGTGGAACCCGCCACGGAACAGTCCATCCGCTCCGCCATTGCACGCATGGCGGAGTTAAACTTCTTAGTCGAGCCTCCGCTCGCCATGCCCATGGAGAAATCGCTATGAAAAAGCTCGCATTGATTCTGTTCTGTGCTTTCACCGCCTGGTCTCAGGTCGCCGCCGACGCCAACAAGGGTTACAAAACCAAAGAGGGTCGCGACAAGGTGGCGAAAACCTTGGATAACCCCGAACGCGACAAGAATCAGAAGCCGGAAGAAATCATTACTCAGATGGAGCTCAAGCCTGGTATGACCGTCGCAGACATTGGCACCGGTATCGGCTACATGCTTCCCTTCCTAAGCCACGCCGTCGGACCTTCCGGAAAGGTTTTCGGAGAAGATATCGCGCCTGATTTTCTGGAGCGCGCTAAGGTCAAGGTAGACACCGACAAGCTAACCAATGCCAAATTATTTCTAGGTACGGAAACCGATCCGAAGCTTCCCGCAGGCTCCGTCGATACCGCTCTGGTGCTCGATGTATATCACCATTTCGATTATCCCGACAAAATGTTGGCCAATATCGCCCACGCATTGAAACCCCGCGGCCACCTGGTGATCGTCGATTTCTATAAAAAGGATCGCCCCGATCACGTGCGACTGGAACGCGATGACGTAGCCAAAGAAATCGAGTCCAACGGCTTTCACCTAATTTCCACGCATGATCGAACTGGCAACAATCAATACATGCTCACTTTCGAAAAACGATGAATCTTCTCGATGACCTTGACCGCCGCGGCGCCATCGATCAGGTGACCGATCGTGAAGCTCTCGACAAGCTTCTCAACCAGCCCGGACAAGCGATCTACATCGGCTTCGATCCCACCGCTGACAGCCTGCACGTCGGCAGCCTGGTTCCGGCCTTGATGCTGGCCCGTTTTCAACGCGCGGGCCATCGGCCGATCGTTCTGGTCGGAGGATCCACCGGCATGATCGGCGACCCAAGCGGCCGCACTGCGGAGCGTCAGCTCATGACCCCGGAAATCGTTGTCGCCAACTGCGAAGGTATCCGCCGGCAGCTCGAACGCTTCGTGAGCTTCGAAGGCGATAACGCTGCGATCATGGTGAATAACTATGATTGGACCGGAGGAGTGAGCTATCTCGACTTTCTTCGCGACATCGGCAAACATTTTACCGTCAATTATATGTTGGCGAAAGAATCCGTGCGTCGCCGCCTGGAAGATCGCGAACATGGTATTTCCTACACCGAATTTAGCTACATGCTTCTGCAAGCCTTCGATTTTCTTCAGCTTTATGACACTAAGCGCTGTAAAATTCAGGCCGGTGGAAGCGATCAGTGGGGAAATATTACCGCTGGTATCGAATTAATTCGCAGAATGCGCGCCGAACAAGCTTTCGGGATCACGTTTCCGCTTCTTGCAACCAGCTCGGGCGAGAAATTCGGGAAAAGTGCCGGAAATGCGGTCTGGCTGGATAAGAATAAGACGAGCCCCTACCAATTTTATCAATACTGGATCAATACCGACGATCGCGACGTCGAGCGGTTCCTGAAGCTATTTACGTTCCTGGAAATCGCCGAAATCGCGGAGCTCTGTTCGAAGCCGCCGGAGCAGCGCGCCGCTCAAAAAAAGCTAGCTGAGGAAGTCACCCGTATCGTGCATGGCGAAGAAGCTCTCGCGCATGCGATCAAAGCTTCGAATGTCCTCTTCGGCGAAGAAATCGATGGACTCAAGGATCGCGATCTCGCCGAAATCTTCGCGGACGTTCCTTCTTTCAACATCGAAGCGATAAGTATAGCCAACGGGCTCCGCGTGACCGACGCCTTGGTCCGCAGTGGAGCCGCGAAATCGAAAGGCGAGGCGACCAGGTTACTCGCAGGCGGCGGCGTGTACCTGAACAATCGTCGTGTCGCGGCGGCCGACGCCCAACTTCGCCGGGAAGACTTAGCGTCGGAAACGATGTTCGTTCTACGGGTCGGCAAGAAGTCTTACTATCTGGGCCGCGTCAATACTTAAAGAAGTCGATCGGCTCCAGACTGGTAATCTTCCAATTCTTGCCCCGTTTCTCGACCGTGCACTTGACCACCTTGCGTCGCGGAGCCTGATCCTGAATCTCCAGCACCCAATCCAGCTCCAGCGTCCGACGATCGTCCTCGCCCGATTCCGTCGCGATCTCGATCACGGACCCGATCTCCCCGCGTCCCGCCAGATCTTCCACCTCATCGCGCAGCTGTGCAAATCCGGGCATCGCGCTGTCGAAATGATCCATAAACTGCCGAGCGTTATGGTCCTCATGAGCCTGTGCCAAATCGGCCGCCATCGATCGCAGGAAATTCACCATCTCCGGCGAATCCGCCATCGCCAGCGCGGCCACAACGGCGAACAGCCGAATCATGTCCGGTAACTCGCGTTGATCCGAATATAGTCTTCAGTCAAATCGCAGGTCCAGAACCGAGCCTTCCCGCGACCTTTCCCGCCGATCGAAAACCGGACCAGGCACTCCGGCAAGTCGAGTTTCTTTTTCAATTCGTCCTCGGAAAACTCCGCCGCCAGCCCGTCCCGGCACACTGCAACATCCTGGAAATCGATGTTCACGCGCTGCGGATCGAAAATCACCCCGGCATTCCCCGCCGACGAAAGGATGCGTCCCCAATTCGGATCGGATCCCGCGATCGCGGTTTTCACCAGCGGCGAATTGGCGATCGCCCGCGCGATCTTTTCCGCCGCCGCGTCGCTCGACGCCCCCTCCACCTCGATGGTCACCAGCTTCCGGGCTCCTTCGCCATCTTGGACGATCTGCCGAGCCAGCGATTCGAGCACTTCCGTCAGCGCAGCTTCGAAGTCCTTCAACGGAGGTTTGCTCCCAGAGGCGCCGTTCGCCAGCACCGCCACTGTGTCGTTGGTCGACGTGTCTCCGTCCACGGAAATGCGATTGTAGCTTCGGTCGATCGCGCGTTTCAGTGCGCCGCGCAACTCGACCGGCGATAGACTCGCGTCGGTCATGACGAATCCCAGCGTCGTCGCCATGCGCGGCTGAATCATGCCGGACCCTTTGGTCATCCCCGCGATTCTCGCACCGTTAATTTCCGCGAACGCCGTCTTGCCGGTCGTATCCGTAGTAAGAATCGCTCCGGCCGCGTCGTCGAATCGTGAAGCGTCCAGGCCGGCGACCAGTTTCGGCACCGCGTCGACGATCAGACCCCCATTCATCTCCACGCCGATGACCCCCGTCGACGCAGGAAGAACATATTCCGTCTTCGAGCCGATCGCCTGCGCGACAGCCTGGGTGCATTCGAGCGCCACGAGTTCCCCGGTCCTGGTCGCACAGTTCGCATTCCCAGCGTTCACGATCACAGCCTGCACGCGGCCCCGCCCCGCGCGGAGATGTTTTCGCGCCAGCTCCACCGGCGCCGCCACCACGCGATTCTTCGTAAACACCGCAGCAGCCGAGGCGAGCGTGTCCGAAACGATCAGCGCCACGTCGTCCTTCGGGACTTTGCGAATCCCCGCGTAAATCGATGCGTAGCGATACCCGAGCGGTAAAGTCATGTCAGCGACTCACCCGCTTCGATCGCATTTCCGTTCAAAAACGCCGCCGCAGCCATGCGCTTCTTGCCCTCCAATTGGACCTCCAGCAGCTCAATCGACCCGTCGCCGGCGCCCAAAAACAGCCTTCGCCTGCTCGCCGCCAGTTTTCCCGGCTTCAATTCCATCGCCGCCCGCGCCGCCTTCCAGACATGAAATCTCTGTCCTCGAAAAAATCCGTAACATCCCGGCCACGGTACGAACCCGCGCACCCGATTCAGAATTTCCGTCGCAGTCATCGCCCAATTCAGATGCCCGTCCTCGCGCTTCAGAATCGGAGCATACGTCGCCTGCGAGGAATCCTGGTGTTCCGGCACGATCCGCGGCAGTTCGGCGAGCGTCCGCACCAACAGCTCCGCGCCAGCAACCGCCAGCCGCGATCCGAACTCGACCGCCGTCTCCTCCTCGCCGATCTCGGTCTCCCATTTCAGCAGCATGTCGCCTGTATCCAACCCAGCGTCGATCTGCATGGTGGTCACGCCCGTTTTCTTCTCGCCTCGCGCGATGGCCCATTGAATCGGCGCTGCTCCGCGATACTTCGGCAGCAGCGATCCATGCACGTTGATGATCCCCAGCGGCGGAATATCCAGGATGCTTTGTGGAATGATCTGCCCATAACCCACTACCACCATCGCCTCCGGCGCCATGCCGCGGATCTGCTCCACCACCTCGGGCCTTCGCACTCGCTCCGGCTGCTCGACCGGAAGCCCTAACCGCATCGCACAAACTTTCACCGGTGGCATCGCCATGGTCTGGCCCCGCCCCTTTGGACGATCCGGCTGCGTGAACACCGCGACCACTTCATGTCCCGCCGCAACGGTTCGCTCAAGGGACGGCACCGCGAACTCCGGCGTTCCCAAAAAGACCAGCCTCACCCCCACTCCCCGGCCTTCTGCAACTTCCGGATCTTGCGGCGAATCAAGTCGCGCTTCAGTGGACTGATGTGGCTGATATACAGCGTCCCGTTCAGATGATCGGTCTCATGCTGGAACGCGCGGGCCAGCAGATCCTCGCCGGTCAGCTCGAACTCGGCGCCTCTTGCATCCCGCGCCCGCACCGTGACTTTCTGGGCTCTGGTCACCGGCTCGCGGAACGTCGGAAGGCTCAGGCAACCCTCTTCGCTGGTCTGCGCGCCTTCCCGCGACACGATCTGCGGATTGATCAGCACCAGCTTGGCCGTTGGATCCTCGCCCGTCGACACGTCGATCACCGCCACGCGCTTGCCAATCCCGATCTGCGTCGCCGCCAGGCCGACTCCCCGCGCAGCGTACATCGACTCGAACATGTCGTCGATCAGTTGGTGCAGCTCCGGAGTATCGAATTCAGTGATGTCCTGCGCCGTCTCTTCCAATACCGGCTGACCGTACTTCACAATCGGATGAACCATCAGAAATTCTTCACCTGCTCCAGGTATCCCTCAAAATTCCGCCGCGTTTCCGTCAGCGAATCCCCGCCGAACTTCTCGATCATCGCCGATGCCAGCACCAGCGCCACCATCGCTTCTCCCACCACGCCCGCCGCCGGAACCACGCAAACGTCGCTGCGTTCGTAGGCCGCCAGCGCCGGTTCACGCGTGGTCAGGTCGACGCTTTCGAGCGGCCGTCGCAACGTCGAGATCGGCTTCAGCATTCCACGCACCACGATGTCCTCGCCGTTCGTCATCCCGCCTTCCAACCCTCCCGCCCGATTCGCGCCGCGCCAGAAGCGCCGCGCTTCGCGCTCATAATGAATCGTATCCTGCACCTTGGACCCGAACGCCGCGGCGCCCTCCGCCGCGAATCCGACTTCCACACCCTTCACGGCTTGAATCGACACGATCGCCTGCGCCAGTTTCCCATCCAGGCGAGTATCCCACGCCACGTGCGATCCCAACCCGGGAGGCGCGCCACGCGCGACGACCTCAAACACCCCGCCAACCGTGTCCCCCGTCCGATAAGCCTGATCCACCACAGCCTTCATGCGCTGTTCGGCCTCGGGGTCGACGCAATTCAACAGCACTTGGTCGCGCTGGCTCAACTGGACCAGTTCATCCCATCCCGCTGCCCGGTCTAGCCGAGCCTCGCCCACTCCGATCACATGACTCAGCACGCTGATCCCGAATTCCTTGAGATAAGCCTTCGCCAGCGCCCCCACCGCGACCCGAGCCGTCGTTTCCCGCGCGCTCGCGCGCTCCAGGACATAGCGCGCATCCGGAAAATTGTACTTGATTGCGCCCGCCAGGTCTGCATGTCCCGGTCGAGGCCGAGTCACGGGTTTTTTCTTGTCCTCCGCGCCGTCCGAATCCTCCACCGGAAGCGCTTCAGTCCAGTTTTTCCAATCCTTATTTTCGAGAATCACTGCGATCGGGGCGCCCACGGTCATGGAATGCCTCACGCCGCTCACGATACGCGCGTGGTCGCTCTCGATCTTCATCCGCCCACCCCGCCCATAGCCCTGCTGGCGGCGCCACAGCTCGCGATCTACTGCCTCCACGGAGATCGGGACGCCTGCCGGTAACCCGAGCAGCGTCGCCACCAGGCACTCCCCATGCGATTCCCCGGCTGTTTCAAAGCGCAGCATGCGAAAGAAATATGGTAACAAGGCGTCTGAAGTGGAAAGGAAGGGCGCAACAAAAGAGAAAAGCCGCGAGAAACCCTCGCGGCTCTTCTAAATTCGGAATGCCTGACTACGACGCTCTAGCTCGCGTTGAATCCGGAAACTACTTTGGAAAAAATCGTGCTCACGGCCGGCATGACTGCCGGCGGCAGGAACCCGGCCACGATCACCGCGATGGCCGCCGCCAGTAGCGCGTACTCAATCATGTCCTGGCCGCGAACATCTGTCCACAGTCTGCTTACGGCCGCCTGGTAGTGTGTCACCATGATCGTCACCTCGTCGTCACCTTGCACTGCTCTGTAACTATCTTCTCGGAAATCGTGGCATCAAACAAGGACAAATTGACCGTAGTATACGCCATCGAAAGTCCTTATTGACTCGTACTAGGGCACTCGACTTAAGCGATATCTAAGTAGCCGCCCTTAAGGATTCGACTGGGCAGGGTACCGAATCACGGTGAAATTTCCTAAAACTGCTGTGTCTCCAGTGGATGTGGCCGTGTCCCCCTGGAATGAAATGGTCAGATTTTGAGTCGTGTTAGCATTTGCCGATCCCGCCGCCGCCGCGAAACTAAGGCTGTTTCCCCAACTCTGCGTGTCCCAGTTCTGGCCCGTGGCCGATATTCCGAAGCTCAAGCGACCGGCCAGCGCCGTTTCCGTCGATGCCGCCGTCCTTGAAAGCACCGTCGTTCCCGCCCACACGATCGCTCCGGTAAATCCTGTGCTCGTCCCCGTGTGGGAATATTGAAACTGCACTTCGACCCGGTCGCCCGTGCCCAGCAGCCCCGCCGGGATGGTACAACTGCCCAACTGTATGAGCGATATGGCTGATGTAGACCCGCCCGTACTGCTGCAAATCACCTGCGCCGCCGTCAGGCTCCCCAACGGATTGCTCGGATTGGCATACCGGTAGCTGGCCACCATCACATCCCCGGTCTGCGGCGTCGATGCAGCCAGGAACGTGACCGTATTCGCGCTGAGCGTATAGTCGACGCCCTGTTTCATCAGCAATCCGTTCAGCGAAAGATCCAGGCTCGCCGCAGGCGACGGCGCGAACGCCAGTATGAACATCAGGTTCGAGCCATTGATCGCTCCCGACGGTGTCTCGCTGTCCGAGAACGAGGGCAGCAACCCGCTTCCGCCGCCGGTTCCACATGGACCCGAGCTCCCGTCAACCCTCACGCAGTCGCTCAAGTTCCCCGATGCGCCGTCGATCTGGCCCGACGAATTGATCACCGCCGCCCGTCCCAGCGTGAATCCGACGCCGTCCTGCGGCCGCAGCGCCAGTTGGTTTTCGAGCCCCGTCACGTCCGAAATCTGGATTGCAGTCGTGATCGGCGGCGGACCCACCACCGTCCCCTGGGACACCAGAACGTCCCTGACGCGCAATGTGACTGTGCTCGGCGGCACGGCCCAAACCTGCGTGAACTGATTCACTCCCTGGCTGTTGAACGTGACGTTGTACTGCGCCCCGGCCGACGCGGTGGTGGTCGGGACCAGCGCTACTTCGAGTACGCCGTTCACGATCGGAAGCGACAGGTTGGCCGTCGCGATGTTCGAAGTGTCGCCCGCCTGAAACGCGGCGTAATTGATGAACAGCGTGCCGTTAAAGCGCGTCCCGTCCGCGCGATAGAGAATATCCTGAATCGTGGTCAGAGCGGGCTGCGCGGCCGCCAAGGACGCCGCCGCGACCGCCAGTAACGCAGGCCGTCTAAAACTGAGCATTCGAACTCGCCTCCCAGCGCCCTCAGTCTAGACACAGGCCGTTTTCCCAGATGGCCTCGTGAACCCGAAAAGTGCAGTCTCTTAACGACATAACGAGGTTGAAAATTCAGAAATACGCAGATCTTTTGCAAGCGGCTATCTCAGTGCTGATGCTGCTTGGACGCCTGGCTCACCGTCGTACACGGAGCTTCCGCCAGCGCGCATTTGATGTGCTCAAACTGGATCGTCGAGTGATGGATCGCGAACCGGTCGCACAGGACCGTGTTGATCCGGCGCAGAATCGATTCGCTCGCCGACGGAGGCATGTCCTCGATCAGAACATGGCAGCTCAGCGCGTGCGCTT
>Ga0209517_10005223_pt1 | contig 16632 bp, 18 predicted proteins | sample PeaSoiMetSII2010_FD_187695 | JGI IMG/M metagenome (GOLD analysis project Ga0209517, IMG submission 187695) | Peat soil microbial communities from Weissenstadt, Germany - SII-2010 (SPAdes) (version 2) | ecosystem: Environmental > Terrestrial > Soil > Wetlands > Peat | place: Germany...
GGCCATCAAGGTCAATCAAGGTAACTCGACTAAATCAGGCCTGCGCACACGCCTGGGAGCCTTTCGGATTTGAGACTTCGTCACGTGCTCGCGAAGACTCCTGCTCGCGAAAGCCTTCGGAGTTCGGAGTTCGCCTGCCCACCGTAGCCTTGGCGAAGGTGGGTCATTCCCCCTGGTCTTGGGACGGCTCCGGGACGCCTCGGGACGCCTCTTGGGACGGCTCGGACCCCCACAACGACCAATGTTTACGGCCTCTGGGACGGTGGGACGGCTCCCGGGTAGGGTGAGGCTGGGAAGACAGTTATGAATCAGTGAAATAGTGAGTCAGTGAAGGCAGCCTGGCCGGTTCCGGTTCTTCTGGCCCTATTCGCTTGCCAGCCATTCGTCTGCCACAGTGGCTTTCCGGTTTCCCGGGCTCCTCAACGAGCGTGCTCGCGAAGGCTTTCGGAGTTCGCCTGCCCTCCATAGCCTTGGCGACGGAGGGCCCGCCCACCGTAGCCTTGGCGGAGGTGGGTCATTCCCGCAGGGCCCGTTTGGGAAAATTAACCAAACCGCCTCCCATTGGGCGGGATGGTGGATGATGGAAGGCGCGGAAGGCGATGGAGCCTCGGACGTATCTGACCGATCGGACCGAGCTGACTGATCTGACTTACGCTGGAGGAGGAGGTTTCATTGACGCGCCGTCGCCAAGGCTGTGGCGGGCAGGGCATTTTTCATTTTTCATTGAAGAACACGGGTTCGCGGTCGGCGGGCGTTGGTGCGGGCGAGGTGCGGGCGCAATGCCTTTCAGTCTAAGCAGGGGATCATGAGGCAGGCTTTCAGCCCGCATTACGAATCGACGGGATTAAACCCAGGGCTGCGCGGACTCCGCTGGGCTGGTATGATACGGGCCGTTGGCCCTGGGATCAGGGCCCCGAACTCCGAACTCCGAAAGCTTTCGCGAGCAAGAGCGTTCGCGAGCAGGAGCTTTCGGGGCACGCAGTCCGTGCGGTTCGCGAGGAACAGCCCGGGCGGCGGGAGGTGGATCCGGCGGTGTGGGCGCGTTGCCAGAGAAGCTAGCGCCGACTCAGGTCGGCGGCTACGCCGAAAGATTGGGCTGGTCTGGGCGCCCGTGACGTTCGAAGGTGGCAGCAAGCTGAGCAAGCTGCGCGCACTTCCGCGTTCGCCGAGTTATGGCGGGACAGGCCAAACGCTTCGCGAGGTGGGGCGCCACAGCATAAACCAACGAGCAGGCATCTGTTACGATTGTGCCTTGAAACCGGAACTTATTTCTGCACAAACCCTTAGCCTGGGGGTATGGGATTCCGCGCCTGCGGGCCTGCGCGTCGATGCTCGACAAGGGGGCGTTTCTCTTTTATTTTGGCGGTATGGCCGAGACTGCCGTCCCGGAAGTGCTGCCGGGCACCATTGAGACGACCGAGGAAAAAGGCGAGAGCAGCCTTGAGCCGGGTTATCTGGTCATCTGCTGGAACGATCCCGTCAATTACATGCAATACGTCACGCACGTCTTCCAGGTGGTCTTTGGTTGGGCGCGCAAAAAGGCTGAGTTTCACATGCTGCAGGTCCATAACCAAGGCAAGAGCATCTTGACGCGTGAGAGCCTCGAAAAAGCCGAGCATTACGTGCATCAGCTCCAGAAGTACAGCCTGCACGCCACCATGGAGCGCGACGAGTGAAAGTTCAGCGGACAGAAGGCCGCTTCCACCTGCACCTGAGCGCATGGGAGAAGCGCTTACTCTTTGAATTGCTCCGGCTGTATCCCCGGTCTGGCTCGCCGCGTAAGTCGGCTCCCAAGCCGACGCACTCGCCGGACCTGCCCGCCAGCGAACGATTGCTCCAGGAGACCCTGACCGAGCAGCGGAAGGAAAATAAAAAGCTCGTGCAGGCGTTCCTGGCCGACCCCAGCCGGTTCCAAGACACCAAAGCGGGCACCCGGTTGTCACTGAGCCAGCTCGAAGTCGAGTGGTTTCTCCAACTCCTTAACGACATCCGCATCGGTAGTTGGGTGTTACTGGGTTCGCCCGAAGAAAAGCGTTGGCATTTGGACCCAGAGACTGCGCCACATCTCTTCGCCATGGAAATGAGCGGCTATTTCGAATCCCAGTTGCTGGAAGCCCTGGAAGGGGACGCTTAAACAACACACCTTGGCCCCGACCGAGCGCCAACCGCCGCTCGACGTTCCCACCTTCCGCCATGCCCGTCGCCATTCTCAACCACCGGCTTCGCTTCCCTGACCCGCGTCTCAGCGACGCGGAGGGTTTGGTGGCCATCGGCGGCGAACTCTCCGTGCCGCGCCTGCTGCTGGCGTACCGGACGGGGGTTTTTCCTTGGACGGTTGTCCCTCTGACATGGTGGTCGCCTGACCCCCGGGCAATTTTCGAGTTTGACCGATTCCATGTGCCCCGCAGTCTTGCCAGAGTCCTGCGCAAGGGCGCCTTTCAGGTTACGATGGATCGCGCGTTTCGCCAGGTGATGGAAGCCTGCGCAGCGCCTAGCCCTGGCAGGCGCCGCACCTGGATCAGCCCGGAATTTATCGAGGGCTACACCCAACTGCACGAGCAAGGCCACGCCCACAGCGTCGAATGCTGGCAGGCTGGCCAACTGGCCGGCGGCATTTATGGCGTGGCCGTTGGCGGTCTTTTCGCCGGCGAGTCCATGTTCCACCGCGTTGGCAACGCCTCCAAAGTTGCGCTGTTCCATCTTTTTCAGCACCTGAAACAGCGGGGATTCGTCCTCTTTGACATCCAGATGTTGACGCCGGTGACCGCGCGGTTGGGCGGCGTCACCGTCTCGCGCGACGAATACCTACGCCGCCTCGCTCAGGCGGTCGAAAAGTCCGATTGCGATTTTTGAATCTTGAGTTTTTGGATGGGACATTCGAGCCCGTTAACAAGGGCAAGGGTTATCAGACGTCGCTACGCGACTCCACGAGGTTTTTGGGTGCGTTCCGTGGACTGGAAGTCCACGGCTTAACTTCAGAGCATCGCTCCGCGATGAACGAAACGATTCGAGGTGGGAAACGGTTGGCTGGGGTTTCGGGCGTCCTTGGCGTTCGAAAGCGGCAGCCCCGAAAGCTTTCGGGGCTCATCTTTTCCCGAAACAGCGCTTGCTAGACATAGCCTTGGCCCCTTGGCCCGGAAAGCGAGAGAAGGGCCTCCTCTCTCCGACCCTCTCCTCCAGAGGAGGAGAGGGAGAAGGTTCGGGTATCAGAGTGCGCAGCGGCTAGGCGGCGCGTTCGGGCGCGGTTGGTTTTCAAAAGCGGCAGCAAGCTGCGCGCACTCCTTACGCTTCGCGCGGTTCGGCCCAGGCGGCGAAGGCGGCTCTCGGCCGGAGCTTGCCCCGTGAGATCAGGAGCCGGCTACCGCGTGTGGATGTCCAGCGAAGGCATTTTCGGTTAAAGATTAGAGCAAGCTGCGCGCACTCCATACGCTTCGCGAGGTACGGCCCGGATGGCGAAGGCGGCTCTGGGCCGGAGTTTGCCCCGCGAGATCAGGTGCCGGAGGTCTCCGCCCCCGGCTCAAGAATAGCCCTATCTGCGCTTGTAATCCGTGGAGGCCTCGCTATCCTGTAGGCTCGAAATATAGATTTAGTCGCAGCAGACGGTTGAAAAACAAACAGAGAAGAGTTTCGCGCCGGCGGGTTTTGACCGTCCGCTCGCTGGGCAGATGGACGTGGCGTACGGGCCGGTTCGGGGCGCGCGGCGTGCGCGGCTTGCTGGCTGATGCGTGCCGGCCCATTCACAACCCGGCGTTTATCCCCAAGCCCCAGCTATGGGACCCCCAGGGCATCACGGTCGCCTGGCTGGGCCACTCGACCGTGCTGTTGAATTTCTATGGCCTGACGATTCTCACCGACCCTGTACTGGGACGGCGTGTCGGGGCCAATACGGTCCTGGGAACCATCGGCGCCAAGCGGTTGATAGCCCCCGCTCTGCGGGCGGCGCAACTGCCTCCTATCGATTTGGTGCTGCTGTCTCACGCGCACATGGATCATCTGGATTTCGCCACTCTGCGGGCTTTGCCCGGTGCTCCGCAAGGGGTCACCGCGCACGGCACCGGCGACCTGCTCAGGTTCACGTCGCTCGTCAAACCGGTCGCTCTGGCATGGGGCGACCGAACGCGCATCGCCACCACGCGCGGGGACGTGGAAATCCGGGCGTTTGAGGTGAAACATTGGGGCGCTCGCTGGAAATTCGACCAGCATCGCGGGTATAACGGCTACGTGATTGAACGCGAGGGCAAGAAGATTATTTTCGGAGGAGACACGGCCTGGACACCCTCTTTTCGGCAGTTGCGGCGGCAGGGGCCCTTCGAACTGGCGATTATGCCGATCGGCGCTTATCGCCCTTGGGAATGCTCCCACTGCACGCCGGAACAAGCCGTGTGCATGGCGAATGAAGCCGGGGCAAAGCATTTTCTGCCGGTACACTTTAAGACCTTTCCTTTCGGGCGCGAAGGCAGCGCCGAGCCACTCGAACGCCTAGAGGCGGCGATCGAGCCTGAGCGGATTGCCGTGCGCGATGTCGGGCAGACCTTCCGCGTTGCTTAATGAGGAGTGCATGCAGTTACCGCACTGTCTCGTATCGCCGGTGGTGCAGGTCTCCGAAGCACGAAAGCACCCAGAGCGTTGCCCACAGCCAACTCATGCGGAGGAATCCGCGCTGGCGATAGCGCCGCATGGACGTGGTCGCGGCTACCTCACCAATGTACTTGTAACGCCCGAAGCTCTTCAAACGCCGGATCAGTTCGCTGTTCTCCCGCACCTCGAGCCCTTCGTCAAAGCCGCCGCTGGCAATGAAGTGGCGTTTCCAGCAGACGATGACCCCCGAACTTCCTGAGTGGAGCACTGCGCGATGCAGGAAGTTCTTCAGACCGCACACCAACCGGTACGCGGAGCGCTCGCAGTCAGGCCGCCCCCGAATCGTGGCGGCGGCATCCGTTTTGCCGAAACGCTGGACGATGACCCTCAGCGCCAGGGGTTCAAGGCAAGTATCGGCATCCAGAAACACCAATAAATCGCCCTGGGCCATCCGCGCACCCAAATTGCGCGCCACGCCCAAGCTTTTTTGAGAAAGCACGATCAATCGCTGACATCGGCCGCGGGCCACCCGTTCGGTCCCGTCGGTGCAGCCATTGGCGACCACGATGACTTCGAACCAGGAATAATTCTGGTGTTGCAGCGCTTGGAGGGTCCGGGCCAGGTATTTTTCCTCGTTGTGCGCAGGGATGATGATCGAAATCAGGCGGGTGGGTGGCGGTTGGGTTGCCAATCGTGGCCGGAGGGGCCGCTCCGCTTCAAAGGCCTTTTTGAGTGTCTCCAGCACCAATGCGCGGTTCCGCATTAAGAATTGTCTTGTCTCCATATCTCCACCATACAAAATCTGGCCGCGGCTCGGTCGCCTGCCATTGGGGCGTAAGCCCTAATTCGGCGGTCGCGCGCGGCCAGAGCACGCCACCGCCGCCCAGCAGGTGGAATTCTGCTTTGACGAAGTAGCCTGAAGCGCTTAGATAATGAGTAGTCTCTCCGGTGGACTGGCCTACCGAGGGTCGGGAACACGGCGCGGAATAGTTCCTGTTCGGTATCGGAGCGCGATGAGTTGATGAGCACGAGCGAAAAATCTCTGAAAATGGTCACTTGCCCGGCGTGCGAGGCCAAGGTCTTCATCCCGGGCGACTTGCCCCCGCTGGCGACGCAGCCCTGCACGCGCTGTGGGCATGCCCTGATGATGCCGATGCAATTGCGCCAATTCGAATTGCGCAGCAAAATTGCCTCGGGTGGCCAGGGTAAGGTCTATCGGGCCTTCGACACCGTGTTGGAACGGTTCGTGGCGGTAAAGTTGATGCGCAAGGAACTGGAAAGCGATCCGGTGGCCTTGGAAGGGTTCTACCGTGAAGCACGTGCCTGCGCGTCACTTAATCACACCAATATCATCCACATTTACGCGTTCGACGAATCGGAAGGGCAGCGCTACCTGGTGATGGAACTGGCGGATCACGGCAGCCTGGATACTCGGATCGAGAAACAGCAGCGCCTGGATGAGTTGGAGGTGCTGGATATCGGCCACAAAATAGCCTCCGCCCTCGGCGTGGCGCTCAAGCACAACCTGCTCCACCGCGACATCAAACCGGCCAACATCCTCTTCGATAATGACAATGAGCCCAAACTCATTGATTTTGGCTTGGCTCGCAACGTCGAGGCCGAACCGGAATCAACTACCGTAACCGAGGGAACTCCTTATTACGTCGCGCCGGAAAAGATCAAACGTGAGCGGGAGACCTTTTTGTCCGACATGTACAGCCTGGGGTGCACCTTGTATCACGCATTGACGGGCCACGTGCCCTTCGAAGCGCCTACGGTCGAAGAACTAGTGGTCGCCCACGTTCAGACGCCCCCCACGCCACCCAAGGACGTTTTGCCCGAAATCACGCAGCCGACCAGTGACGTGTTGATGCGTGTGCTCGCGAAGAATCCCTCGGATCGTTTCTTAAGCTACGATGATCTGACCATCCATATTTACAACGCTCGGTCCCAGTTGTTGATTCAGCGCACGACGCAGACTCCGCCTGGCAAAGGTGGCAAGGGCAAGACGAGTTGGTGGCGCCGCTGAGCCCTACAGAGGAATCCACTGGATAGACTACGACCATTCGAGAATGCCCCGTCGCTCCGCTCCGCCCAGAGCGGTGTCGCCGCTGCGCTCCCTCCTTCGCCTGGCTTCGGCCGGGCAGGCTGCCACCGCACTCCGAAAGGCTGGCGTCCTTCCACATTGTAGTGCATCCTTCGGATTCCTCAGTAATTCAAAAAGAAAGGCAGGCCACTGGGCCTGCCTTGGCAAATCAAAGTTGTTGCTCCCGCTATTACTTACTCGTGGTGGGCGGCGCGTTCGTCGAGGGCGACATGGGCCGTTTCGGTTCCGGCCGTGGCCCAAAATAAACATTCAAGGCCACCATCTTGCCATCTTCGTTCGGCCGGGCTGACCCGCTCACATCTTCGCCGACTACCCCGTCCTCGAGGGTGGCTGCCTTGCCGGCTTTCATGATCCTCGTTTGTGAGCTGATTTGATAGGTGGTCTCGCCCACGGTGATGGTTTTAGCGGTCGTGTCCACGCCCGCCAGTTTCCCATGGAACCCATGCGCACGCTGCTTTTTGGCCGTGGAGGGTGTATTCGTGTTTTGCGCCAGCGCTTGGACGGGCAGGCCGACGATCGCCGTGGCCAGAAGACCCAGAACTCCGATTTTCAGAATTGATTTCAACATTCTTGTTTATAGGTTAAAAGGTTGATCAGACTGGACATTCGTAATCAAGTCGCCCGTCATTAGCAAGCCCTTTCTGAACTTTTCAAAACCGTTACCAACCTCCCTCGACCAGGAGAGCAGTGACGTTCTTGGCCAGATCGCCCGCCAGCAACGGAAGGGCCTGCCGCTCGCTGCTCGTCAAATCCGAGCCCACCCGAATGAGCGTGTAGCCGGTGACAGGCCGGTCCAGGAGCACCTTGCCGGTGCTTCGCTCCCGCGCGGTGACCTGGGCCGTCAGCGTTAGCCGGTAGTCGCTCACGGTCAGCACATCGGCGGGATTGAACGCCAATTCCAACCTGTGATAACGCGTGATGACTCCGCTGATCACGATGTCGCCTTCGTCATGTGTGTCCAAGCGATAGGTGCCGTCGCGCTGCAATTCCCGGCGCAACTCGTCCGTCACGGCGTCGGTGAGGCGAGGTTCGATTGTCTTATTAATGAAGGGATGGATTTGAACAGACCGCGCGCCGGCAGCTTGGCCATTGACTGGCCCCAGCCTGTAGCCGGCGCAACCGCATAAAGCCAGCGTCGCCGCGACCCCAAGCAGGCAGGGCGATGCTCCGGAGCCGTTCAGCGCCTGTGCGAGCGTTCTCGCCGCCAATCCTCGCCTCCAGCTTCGATGCGTCGAGGACAGGCTAGGTCGGAAGCGGCTCAACGCGACAATCATTCCAAGGAAAGTCTGGAGAACGTTCCTCACGGCGAAGGCTTTGCCGGCGGGCTCTCTTTGCTGGCCTGCTGCTGGGTACGTTGCTTGAGCGCATCGATCCGCCGCCGCGCTTCACTGGCGCGCGGCGAAGAGGGATCTTGCAGCAGGACTTCATTGTAATAAACCACCGCCCCGCGCCACTTCTTGTATTTCTCGTAAAACTTAGCCGTTTCAAAACTGCCCCGCGCCTGTTCGGTTTTTAATGTGCCGATCACCTTCTGGGCCTCGGCCACGCGCGTGTCGTTCGGATAGAGCGCCATAAAATCAGAGAAGGTCGAGATGGCGGAACCGGCGGTGCTTTGGTCGTATTCCGCTCTTTGGGACTCTTTGCGGTAGGCCATCCCCTCCCGGTAAAGGGCCTCGGCCGCGATCTGCGGCCGATCATGGTAGCGGTCGCTGGCCAGCTCGTAAGCTTTGACCGCCAAGGGGTAATTAGATTGCTTCTCGCGCGCCGCGCCGATTTTGAGTTGCGCCTCTGGGCCCACCTCGCTGTAAGGCCCATTTTTCACAATCTTCTCGTACATTTGCGCGGTTTTATCCATGGACGGATAGGGAATATAGCCCCAGAGTTTAAACCATTTGCCGGCCAGGTGCAGGTTCGCGATATGGTATTGGCGCTCGACGATCTCCTGGTAGTTGGTGAACTTGGGATGTTTGTCAAGCACCAATTGATATTCCTTGAATGCTTTTTCGTCCTTGCCCTTGGCCTCGTAACAACGTCCGACCAGGTATTGCGCCTGTGGAGCATAATCGGAGAGTGGCCAAACCTGCACGACGCGGTGGGAGGCTTTGAGCGCCAGGGTGTAATCCTTTTTGTCGAAGGCGTCCTGGGCCACTTGCAACTGATCTTTGGCCCGTGCTTGCCGCCAAGCGCCCCCGCCGCCCCCGACTGGCTCGTAAGTCCAGCCTTCGCCAGGGCGGTAAATCAGTGGCGCCGGGGAAGAGAACGGCAGCGCAGCGACGAACACTACGACCAGGACCACCCGAACAAACCAACGTTTCATGCGGCCAGCCTAGGCAGGACCGATGCGCGAGTCAAGAAGGCCAACCAGGCAGCGATGCTCGCCGTCAATCTTGGTTGGGAGCGCGAAAAATCACCCGGGCATAGGCGTAAGCCAGAGCCTCGCCGATCACCATCCGAACGCCCTGGCTCGAACGCCACCACCGGCCCGGCTCGTAATCGCGGGACGGCAAGGAAATGACGCCTACGATGACGCCCTTACCCAGCGCCTTTTCGAAGAGCAGCCGGGAGCGCCGCGCGTGAGGACCGAGGGTCAATAAGTTCAGGTTAGTAACGCCCAGCCCGTGCTCATGGAACCATTTCCCCAGGAACACCGCTGAGGTGTAGGTGCGATCCTGAGGCACAAAGGGCGCCGGCACCGCCTGAACCTGGTTTGTGCTCAAGCCCAGACTGAGCATCGTGGCCGCCCCCAGATCCGCGTATGTCTTGTACTCCGAAAGCGGCGCCCCCATCTCGATCGGGCCACCGGTGACATAGAGCTTCTCATAGTGGTTCCGCCGGAATTCAGTTACCGCCTCTTTGAGCGCAAAGTCTGGCTCCCACCCCTCCACCACGAGGACGCCACCCGGCCGAGGATCGTTGACCGCCAGAAACGGACAGACCCCATACAGAGCTCCGGCCAACAGGACGCCGCAGCCGAGCAACACGACGGCCCAGCCCCACGCGGTGGGCACGAGGCATTGGCGATAGCGCAGCAACCCAAGCCACTTCCGCTTCTCTTCCGCGCTCATCGCGTATCCAGCCTCACAAAATAGAGCCCTGCATAGACTTTGGGATCGATCATCAGGCCGGCTTGAGCCTGGGCAGCCAGCCAATCGCACGCCTGCTCGAGCGCCACTTCGTGCACGGTGATCGCTTCATGTTCAACGCCTCCTCCCGGGTTCACCCGCGCCAAGCCCGTAGCTCGGAAAATGGTGACCATTTCGGAGGTGAGGCCGCTGGACGCCGGCCCGCAGGTCAGCGGTTCGATGTGGGACGCCTGGTAGCCGGTTTCTTCCAACAATTCCCTGAGGGCGGTTTGCGCGCTGGATTCCTCCTTTGGGCCGCCGTCGTCGCCGATGATCCCGGCAGGTAGTTCGATCGTCCGGGCATGAACTGGAATGCGGTACTGCTCTACCAGGAGCAATTTGTTTTCTTCCGTCACCGCCACAATTATCGCCGCCCCCGTGGCATTCACTCGCTCGACATATTCCCAATGTCCTTCGCGCGCGAGAGAGAGGAACTTGCCGGTGAACAGGGTGGTCATTTCTGAAGGCGGGGAGCAAGCCGTTGGGACCTGTGTGCTGTCCAGCACCAACACTCCCGCCTGGACCATTTCGGCAACGGCGTTCTGCACGTCGTCCGATTGAAGATTCACCCCGCGGCAGGCATCCAGGATCAGGAACGTTTTGAACCCGAGACCAACGGCATCCAGCGCCGTAAACTTGACACAGTAATCGGTGGCGAGGCCGCACACATACACATCGGTTACGTCCCGGGCCCTGAGCCACTCGCCCAGGCCGGTAGCTTGGCGATGGCCATTATCGAAAAAACCACTGTAACTGTCCACGCCCGGGTCGGTGCCTTTGTGGAACACCCTCGCAATGCGTTCACGATGCAAAGCCGCGGCGAGCTCCGCGCCTTGGGTGTGCTGGACGCAATGGATTGGCCACAGTGTCTGCGGCAGCCCGTTGAGCTCGGTTTGCTCAAAAGGTTTTTTTTGCGGATGATTCGCGGCGAAGCTCCCGTGGCTGCGTGGGTGCCAATCCTGGGTCGCCGCCACCAGCGGGAACCTGGCTTGGAGCCGGTTGACGATGGAAATGATCGCATCGCCCTCCGGCACCGCCAAGGCGCCGCCCGGCAGAAAATCATTTTGAATGTCCACGAGGATCAGCGCTTGCATGGTTTGTCTTTATCCGGTAGCGACGCTCTCAGGCTCTTCGTTGTGGGTGATGCAATACGTTTCTCGGACAACTTCGCGAGCAGTGTCATCATCGTGTTCCAGTTGCGGTTGGTGAGCGATCCACCAAGGTGTTTTTCCAGTTTGCCGAAGAGCGCGATCGTTTGCATGGTCCGCCGGTAAAGGCCGAGGGCGAACCTGCCTCGCACCGCAATGATCTTCACGAGCCAGGCTTGGCCGGGCGGAAGACTCAGTGGAAGAGCAGGCAAGAGCCGCGGGCCCTCGGCCAGCACGCCGATGAACCGGACGATCTCTGGCCCCGCCACTTCCCCGGCAAAGGGATCTGCGGAAGCCAGGTCCAAAATTTCCTTCGCTTCACAAATCATCAGTTCGGCTTCGAAGGGAAGGTGGCGGCGAAATTCGGAGCGGAGCTGGGCTCGACTAATGGGCTTGGCGACCACAAAGGTTCCCGCCGCGCCCACGCTTGTTACGCCGTATTTCGCTAACCTGCTGGCAAGGACGCTGGGGCGGAAAGACTTATTTCCGCCAACGTTGACACCTTTTAGGAACACGACCAGTGGCATAGATCCTCCGTAAAATCGAATGGTTCTTCGCTGTGAAACAAGCGCAAAGTGCGCTGAACGGAGCGATTATCTGGCAAACAACGGAGTACGCGAGGCTTGACTATCATGGGATACGCCCTTCGATATAATCGCCCAGTTTCGGGTTCAGACGATCAGCGAAGATACCGTGGTAACGGGTAGCCTTGATCTCCCAGGCGATGACACCGGTGCTGACCGGTAATTGGCACGCCATGACGTTGGAGCAGTCCAGCCTGCCTAGCAGTATCCAGAACGTAACGTTGAGCACGAAAACAGCCGCCCAAATCAGCTCTCGGCGCCGCACCAACCGAAATACGTTGCAGAACAGGAAGAAATGCCCCGCAGCAATCGCTACCACCCACCATAAGCTGCTCCCCGGAAGGTACAGAACAGCGCCCGCCGCTCCGAAAGCACTCAGGGCGACAGCATCGGTGGCAGAAAACCGGCAACCCCAGGTGCGTTTGCACTGAGTCGCAGCACAGGTAGAATCTAGTTCTGCCTTTTTCATATCGGAGGCAATCTGTCTCGATCCGGCCATCGAAGGGCTCCAGCGCGGCGAGTGCGGGGTGTGGTCACTTCATGTGACTACGTGGGCCAGCGCCGTTGAGCTATCGTTTACGCATGTTCCATAGGGCACAACCATCAATCTGCCAGTTCGGGCGGGGCGCCGCCGGGCGGCGAGTGGCGGCGTTCACCCTGATCGAACTATTGGTTGTCATTGCCATCATCGCCATTCTTGCGGCATTATTGTTGCCGGCGTTAGCACGGGCCAAAGCACGGGCCATAGCCGCCATGTGCATGAACGAGAATAAGCAAATGTTGCTGGGTTGGACAATGTATTCCTCGGATAACAGCGATCGCCTGCCCATCAATTCGGATCAGAGCTTGTTTTACCAAGGCACGCCGTCGTGGGTTTATGGGTTCATGGATTGGAGCAACGGCTCCCAGAACACTAATATAGATTACCTGATCAACCCGGCCTGGGCTTTGCTAGGGGCTTCTCTCGCCAAGCAAGCCAAGGTCTTTGCCTGTCCGGCCGCCAATTACTTGAGCCAACCGCAAGTCGCCCTGAACTGGACCTCTCGCTCGCGAAGCGTCGCTATGGATGGTGCGGTCGGTGACGGCGTGGATTATCCGGGGTTTCCTTTCAGTTCAGATTTCTGGCGCGCCAAAAGGATGGGTGACTTGGTTCAACCCGGCCCAAGCAGCAGTTGGGTTTTCACCGACGAACACCCCGATGCGATCGACGATGGAATTCTTTATACCTACTACGGTTACACCAATGGGACGGGCCAATTCACCGAATTGCCGGGCAGTCAGCACGCCGGGGCCTGTGGCATGGCCTTCGCCGACGGCCATGCCGTCATTCACAAATGGATGAGCCCTCAAACGGTCGTGCCGGTGATTTATAGCCGAGACGGGCGTCAGCGCGTCGAAGTTAGTAACAGTCCAGATCTCGCGTGGCTTGCGCAGTGCACTCCACGTCCGCAGTAAGTTCACCAAAACCCAAAATGTATGAAATCCATATCTAACAAACTGTTGGGCGTCCTGGCTTTTGGGGCGCTCTCCATGCTCAACACGCATGCTGGCAACGTCACCGTGCTCGAAGGCTTCGAGCAAGGCTTCACCACGAACAGCCAGGGCATCACGAACCTGGCGGAGTTTACCAACTATGGCACTCGAGACAATGGCACCAATTGCACCATCAGCATCTACACGTCGGTGGGCCCGGGCGATCCGCGTGTGACCGAGGGCACCAACTCCGCGAAAGTGGTCTTTCCGGTGAGCGGGTTCGGCAACGACTTCGGGTTTGGGCTTTCGGACGCCGCCGCTGCTACGGTCGAGCAGGCCGCCGCCGCCCCGCAGGCCGCGCGCTACATCCTGCGTTATGACGTCATCTTCGAGCACGTTGACCAGTTGTTCTATTTTAACCAGGAGTTCTTTATCGGCAACGAGTGGAACTATGTCCGGAGCGGAGGCGCATTTCTGACCACCTATAATGGGGTGCAGTACGGAACGGTCAGTTTCTCCGTCCCACTGGACCTTGCCGAACTCCATTTGCCGACAAATAGCCCCTCGGGGAACAACTCGGCGGATTTTGGCGCCGCCGGTATTACTGGGCTTACGGCCTTTATGTCCGACAATTTCGCTGGTCTGAACGGAACCACCCTGACTAACTTCACGATCTATATTGACAATTTTCGCCTGATCGACACGTACCAGACGCCTTCGACCGTGCCGGTGGTCTATCACCTCCAGTCCTTTGAAAGCGGGCTGGGGGGAGCCATGAACCTGGCTCCTACGAGCACGACCCTAAGCTTATACACCACCAACGGCCAGTACGATCCGGCAACAGATATGGGGGTGGCGGGCATTTACACGGGCGGCTATCCCAATACACTGGAACAGGAGAGTGACTTTGCGGTGACCGACGGAACGAACGCCCTGGAGGTGGACGTGACCGCGCCTTATTATAGCTATGACGTGTTCAGCCTGCCGTTCGCGGGCACACGGCTGGATCAAGTCCTCAGCCTGGGCTTGACGCCCGCTCAGCTTGCCCACTACACCCTCCGATGGGATGTCACCACGCCCATGGTCCCGATCGCGAATGGAGGATCCGATGGAGATTATATCCAAATTGACTACAATTCTATCAACGGCTCGGTCTTGCCGATGTCCACTGGGCGCCGCCAATCTACTGTCACTCAAATCGGGCTCCAACGAGAAACCTACTCGCTTACCCTGGATCAGATTCCCTACTTCGCCAGTCCGCCGTCTTTGGGTTTCTCCTATAGTCAACCGGGCTATCCTTCGGCCACTTGGGGGAATTCCCCCTTCTTTTTCGATAATTTCCGGCTGATCAACACCGCTCCTCAATACACCTACATCACTTCACAAAGCTACAATCCAGCGACCATGCAGATTACACTGACTTGGCTGTCCGAACCGAGTCAAATGTACTCCATCCGGTTTTCTTCCAACCTGTCGGCTGGCTTTACGAGCTCCTTGGCGTCCAATATTCCCTCGGGTGGGGACCACACCACGAAGACCGTTTCCGTTCCCTCGGGCTCGGGTTTCATGCGAATTGTCGCGCAATAGCCGGGACCGCTACGGTCAAGCGTCAAAGACGGCGATGACGGGTTCGCCGGCTTTTGACCATTTCCAAGCCCTTCTGCGACTCGTCAGATTGTGCTGCGGAATCGGAAGCCGGTTTGCATGGGCCATCGCCTTGGGCCGGCTTGTATGGACGGAAGCTGGAAGGTAAACTAGAGCCATGCATCGAAGCAAAGTCGGCGGCCCACGCACGAATCGGGCTCTGGCCTCGAGGCTTGCCGGGCTGTGGTTGGCTTGGTTAGCGGCTGTGTTTGGAGGCGAGTGCCGGGCGACGCTGCTGTGGAGTGACCTGGGGGCCACCCTCGCCTATGAAACGGGTGAGGGGAGCGACATCCTGCGTGGGGCAGTTAAGCGCGACGATTCCGCCACGGACACACTCTTTTTTAAGTTCCACGTTGACCCGTTGTCCGATGCCAGCACGGAGGAATATTTCGCCGCCTTCGAGTTGTATGAGCGCGGGGAAGAGCGGTTGGGGGTGGGGAACGCGCTCAAAGCTTGGGCCTACAGCGCCTTCAAGATGGTGGACATCGGCGACACCGTGGTATCGGATTACGTGGACCTGCATTCCTCGCGGCCGGAGCTTTCGGGTGGAACCAATTCTGGGGCGTTCCTGCCTTATGAGCATCCTCATCGCGGCCTCGAGAGCACGATTGTTTTCAAGGTGCAGTATGTTCCCGGCGGAGATGACCTTATCACCGTCTGGCTTAATCCGGATCTGGGGCCCGGCGCCGGTGAAGCAAGTCAACCCGAAAATCTCATTACCCATCTGAGCGCCGATGCTTCTTTCGATGAAATCCGGCTTCGCCACGGCGGCGGGGGCGGCGGCTGGATCTTCAGCGACATGGAGATCGCCACGTCCTTTGCGGATTTTGTGCCCACCAACGGCCACGTGGAGAGCGGCGCGGAGACGCGGTTTGGTTCCGGCAGCCTGCCGTTCACGTTTCACTCCTGGCAGCGCGAGCAGGGCCTGCCGCAAAACTTTGTACGGGCCCTCGCACAAACCCGCGATGGGTATGTCTGGGTGGGTAGCGACGACGGTGTAGCCAGGTTCGACGGCTCGCGCTTCGTTTCATTCGGTTTGCGCGAAGGGTTAAATAGCGGGCCGGTCCGAACCATGGTGGGTGACAGCGAAGGCAGCTTGTGGATCGGGAGTACCGCAGCCGGATTGACTCGCTGGGGAGACGGTCAGTTCACCACGGTGAGCAACCTGCCTTCTGATTCGATTCTGGCGCTGACGGAGGACACTCTCCACCGACTCTGGGTTGGCACGGAAGCTGGACTGGCCCTATGGCAGGACGGCCAGTTGCGAACACTTCCATTCGCAGACCCGTTCAAAGGCAAAGCAGTGACTGCGCTGACCGCCGATCGGCACGGCCATATCTGGATTGGGGTCAACGGCACCGGAGTCTTCGAGTTTGACAGCTCGAGATTGTCGCGGGTCTCGGATCCGTCGGTGGAGGCACTTTTGCGGTATCCGCATTGTTTGCTGGTGGATCAGCACGACCGGTTATGGGTCGGGGCGGCCGATGAGTTTGTGTTATATCGTGAGCAGGGCCGCTGGCGCACGCATCGCATTCATCCGCACCAAGGCAGACCCTTCGTTTCAGCCCTGGCTGAAACGCCCGATGGGATCGTGTGGGCGGCCTCGCTGGGAGAAGGGTTGATTCGCTTCAAGGAGGGAGTGGCAGAGGCCGTGAACGCGCGCAGCGGGTTGAGCGACAATTTGGTAGAAACCCTGCTGGTCGATCAACAGGGCGTGTTGTGGGCAGGTACCCATGGAGGATTAAACCGGCTGCGCGCGCAGACCGTCATCTCCTTTGGGCCGATGGATGGTCTGGGCTACGGGGCGGTGCAGGGTTTGGCGGAGGTTGCGCCTGGCATCATTTGGGCCGGAAAGCCCGGCGACGGGCTGTACGGCTGGGAAGGACGGAGCTTTCGCCGTTTGGCAAATCCAGGGCTATCACTGGCTGGTCCGCAAATCAACTCCTTGCTGCGGGCGCGCGACGGAAGCTGTTGGG
>Ga0209517_10005224_pt1 | contig 16632 bp, 8 predicted proteins | sample PeaSoiMetSII2010_FD_187695 | JGI IMG/M metagenome (GOLD analysis project Ga0209517, IMG submission 187695) | Peat soil microbial communities from Weissenstadt, Germany - SII-2010 (SPAdes) (version 2) | ecosystem: Environmental > Terrestrial > Soil > Wetlands > Peat | place: Germany: Weissenstadt...
ATCCACACCACCGCCGACTCGCACAACCGCGTGGTGGTGGTGGAAGTGATGGGCCGCGATGCCGGCTGGATTGCCTATGCCTCCGGCGTGGCCGGCGGAGCGCACGTGATTCTGGTTCCGGAAAAAGACATTGACATAGACCACGTCTGCGCGCTGCTCAAGTACAACTACGACCACGGCAAGCACTACGGCGTGGTGGTGGTAGCCGAGGGCTGCCATCTGCCGGAGGTGGGCCAGGTGATCGGCTCCACGCAGGTTGACTCCTTCGGCCATGCACGCCTGTCCGGCATCGGCGAGGCGCTCGCGGAGTTGATCGAAGAAAAAACCGGCTTCGAGACGCGCTCCGTGAACCTGGGCCATACGCAGCGCGGCGGCGTTCCCACGGCCTACGACCGCACCCTGGGCCAGCGCTACGGCCTGCATGCCATCGACATGGTGCACCAGAGCAAGTGGGGCCGGATTGCGGTGCTCAAGGGCACCGACATTACCGACATCACCATCAAGGAAGCCATCGCCACCAACCGCCGCCTCGATCAACGCTTCTTCGCTGTGATTGCGGGCCTGGAAGCGAAGGTCTAGACGCCTTCCTCTGTTCGGCGTTGCAAGAAAGCCACTCTCATGTCGAGGGTGGCTTTTTGTTCTGCGCTTAAAGAGGAGCGGCCAGAGCGTGCTGTAGAGTGAGGGTGTGCATTACCGCCCCTTCAAGCCGGACGATTTTGCTGCGCTGTATGCGATCGAAGAAGTGTGCTTTCAGCCGCCGCATCGCTTCAGCCGCGGGTACATGCGCCAACTCATCCGTCAGTCCAATGCGGCCACATGGATTGCCGGGGACGAGGCCCGGATGTGCGGCTTCGCCATCGTGGAATGGACGCGGGAGAGTGCGGGCTTGCTGGCATATATTCAGACGCTTGAGGTTCTCGCGGATGCCCGCGGCCAGGGCGTGGGCGGGGAACTGCTGCGCCGCGTGGAAAGCTCTGCGGACGCCGCGGACGCTGAAGCGATCTGGCTGCATGTGGATGCGGACAATGCCGTGGCCATTCGCCTGTATGAGCGGCATGGTTACCAGGCGCGGAGCCGAACAGAAGGCTACTATGGACGCGGCACCGCGGCGCTGATTTACGAGAAGGCGCTGCGCGCGCCGCACATTGCCAGCTAGAAATTCCGAGATCGCTGATGCCGCAGCTTTATCTCGCTAGATTGCCGTGCGCGTAAAATGGAGGCAGGTCTCATGTCCATCAGCAATCCGAACCTCCCCAAGTCGATTCTGGCGTTCCGATCATATACCGCCCGAATGTTTCTGCACGATCTTCTCGCCGGGGTCACGGTGGGACTGGTCGCGCTGCCGCTGGCCATGGCCTTTGGCATCGCCTCCGGCGTGACGCCGCAGGCGGGTCTCTATACGGCAGTGGTGGCCGGGTTTCTGATCTCGACGCTGGGCGGATCGCGCACGCAGATCGGTGGACCCACCGGCGCTTTCGTTGTGATCGTCGCCGGCATTGTGGCCCGCTTCGGCATGAGCGGCTTGGCCATGGTCACGGTGATGGCCGGCCTGATTCTGCTGTTGATGGGGCTTACCGGCCTGGGTGTTGCCGTGCGTTTCATTCCCCGCATGGTGGTCATCGGATTCACCAACGGCATCGCCATTCTGATTGCATCCACGCAGATCAAGGACTTCTTCGGCTTGCGCACCGGCGCGGTGCCCAGCGAGTTTCTGCCTCGCATGCGCCTGCTTGTGGCGCATTTCGGCAGCCTCAACCCTGCGGCGCTGGGATTGGGCCTGGGCACGCTCGCCATCATTTTGCTGCTGCCGCGCTTTACCAAGAGGGTTCCCGCCTCGATTGTCGCCCTGCTGGTTTGCACCGGTGTATGCGTCGTGTTTCATCTGCCTGTGGAGACCATCGGCAGCAAGTTCGGCGGGATTCCGCGCGGGCTGCCGCCCTTTGCCTGGCCCGACTTTCACTCCGAACACATTCTGCCGCTGATCCCCTCGGCGTTCACGGTGGCGCTGCTGGCGGCCCTGGAGAGCATGCTCTCGGCCGTGGTGGCTGACGGCATGACCGGCGACAGGCACAACCCCAATGTCGAGTTGGTGGGACAGGGGATAGCGAACATGGTCTCGCCATTGTTTGGAGGCATTCCCGCCACCGGCGCCATCGCGCGCACCGCAACCAACATCCGCTCCGGCGCTCGCTCGCCGCTGGCCGGCATGGTTCATGCGGTCACATTGTTGCTCATTCTGCTGGTTGCGGCGCCTTTGGCCAGCTACATCCCACTGGCGACGCTGGCCGCTGTGCTGTTTGTGGTGGCCTACAACATGGGCGAGTGGAACGAGATTGGCGGCATCTTCCAGTTGGACCTGACGGCCATTTCCGTGTGGCTGGTCACCTTTGCGCTCACCGTCTTTGCCGACCTGACGGTGGCCGTGGCCGTGGGCATGTCGCTGGCTGCGCTCTTGTATATCTATCGCATTGCCGACACAACTACCGTGGTTCCGGTGACCGACGAGTATATTCGCGACGGCCTGCCGCACGTACTTCAGGGGCGCATCCTTCCGCCTTACGTCTCTCTGCTGCGCATTCACGGACCCTTCCTGTGGGGCACAACGGAGCGATTGGTGGAGGCGACAGTCAACATCAATGCATTTGCGCCGGTGGTCATTCTCCGCCTGCGCAACATGACGGCGATCGACGCAACCGGCATTCACGCCATTGAGGCCTTTGCCAAACGGCTGCACGAATCCGGCCGGACGATGCTGCTGTGCGGAGCCATGCAGCAGCCCTCGAAGCTGTTGCAGGGCGCGCGCTTCCAGGACCGCGTAGGCCGCGAAAACATCATGCCGAATATTCAGGCGGCGCTGGACCGCGCGCAGCAGATTCATGCCGCGCAGAATTCCGCGCTGGCGAGTTGACGGCCGTCTTGCTGAAAGATGCGCAACCATCCTCCGCGCGCGCCGCGCCCGAGTCGCCGGCTGCCTCTGACGCGATAGTCTTGAGGGGACACACCGGAGCGCGAGATGGACGCAGGCGAAACGAATAGCAGCGGCGCGGCTCCCGCTGAGGTGTATGCCCGTCGATTGCACGAACTGAACGTGGTGCAGGCTGCGGAGCGGCGGCGCGAGAAGGCTCTGGGTTACACCAAGCTTGTGGTTGCCGCGGTCACGCTGATCGCCGCGCTCCTGTTTCTCCACTACCTGAAAGCCCTCGAATTCCTGCTGCTTCCCGTGGCCGCTTTTCTGTTTCTGGCCGTTCTGCAGGAGAATCTCATAAGGCGGCTGCGCTTTCGTGCCCGGGCCATCACGTTCTACCAACGTGGACTCGCCAGGCTTGAAGATCGCTGGGCGGGCAGCGGCGAAGGCGGCGAGCGTTTCCTCGACCAACTGCATCCCTATGCGCGCGATCTTGACCTGTTCGGCACGGGATCGCTCTTCGAACTGCTGTGCACGGCGCGGACCCGCTCTGGCGAAGAGACTCTTGCCGCGTGGCTGCTGGCCGGCGCGCCGGTGGACGAAGTCTTCGGCCGGCAGGATGCGGTGCGTGACCTCGAGGATCGGGTAGGCTTTCGTGAGCAGCTCTTCTGCCTGGGCGAGACGGTCCGCCAGGGCGTTCATTCCGAGCCTTTGGCCGCGTGGGGCGAGCGACCGCCGGTCTTTGCCGATCGGGGCACACGGGTTGCCACGCGTCTGCTCGCCGTCCTCTGGCTTTTGAGTCTTGTTTCCTGGGCACTGTGGGGCCTGGGCGACGTTGCCGGGGCGATGACCGTTCTGAATGTGGCCTGGGCGCACCGGCTGCACAAGCGGCTGGAACCCACTACCGATGCTCTCGAAAGGGCAGCCGACGATCTGGAACTCCTTTCCGGCGTCCTAGGCCTGCTCGAGCGCGAGCCGTTCCGCGCGGCAAAGCTCAAGGGGCTGCAGGCGGCTCTGAACCACGACGGCATGGCGCCCTCGGCGGCGATCCGCAAGCTGGCGCGCCTGGTCGAGTACATTCGCTCGCGCCACAGCCTGTTCCTGCGCCCGCTGGATATTGTCACCTTCTGGAGCGCGCAACTGGTGTTTGCTGCGGAAAGCTGGCAGCGGGAGTTCGGCCCCTCCATCCGCGCCTGGCTCAAAGCGGTGGGTGAGTTGGAAGCTCTCACTGCTCTCGCTGGCTACGCCTACGAGCATCCCGCCGATGCCTTCCCGGAGTTCGCCGCCCCCGATGGATCCGGGAACGCAGCTGTGTTTGACGCCGAAGGAATAACGCATCCGTTGCTGCCTGTGGCCAAGGCGGTCCGCAACGATTTGAAGCTGGGTGATGGCCTGCAACTGGTCATCCTGAGCGGCCCGAACATGGCTGGCAAGAGCACCTTCATCCGCAGCGTGGGCGTGAACGCCGTGCTGGCGCAGTGCGGAGCGCCGGTGCGCGCCACGCGCTTGCGCCTCTCGCCGCTCACGGTGGCCGCGTCCATCTGCATTCTCGATTCGCTCTCCGGCGGCGTCTCGCGCTTCTACGCCGAGATTCACCGTATCAAGCGGATTTCTGAATTGACCGCCGGACTGGTTCCAGTGCTATTCCTGCTCGACGAACTGCTCTCCGGCACCAACTCGCACGACCGCCTGGCCGGCAGCGAGTTCATCGTGCGCAGCCTGGTCGAGCGCAACGCCATCGGCATTGTCAGCACGCACGACCTGGCGCTGACCCGCATTCCGGAAGCGATGGGAACGCGGGCCGCCAACTGCCACTTCGAAGACCGGTTCGACGCGGGCCAGTTGATCTTCGACTACAAGCTGAAGCCGGGCGTGGTGAAGACGAGCAATGCGCTCGAACTGATGCGGGCCATCGGGCTGGGCGTGGACACTCCCTCGCTATAGCTCCCACCAGTCCAGCATCAGCATGCGCGGATAGTAGAGACCTGCCCTCACCACCGCGTCAGCCCCGTGCAGATTGCGCAGCACCTGTGCGTAGGTTTCGAGCTGGCGTGCAAAGAGCGGGCGGAGCTGGGGCAGAGCCATAGCGGGGTCCAGGTTGTCGGCGTGCGCGGTCTTGAGGTCCACAATCCACCAGGCCGCCTCCCCTCCGGATTGCGTGCTGAGGCCGGCGCGAAACACGCGATCGACGCGCACGTTGGTGAGATTGCCGTCGACAACGCCCGACCAGCTCACTTCGCTGGCGGCGTCAGGCTGGGGTGCGAGAATCCATTGGGCAACGGGGTCGCGCGAGGCATTGAGCGTAAGTTGAAGTGCGTCGGCCGCAATGCTCGCGGCTTGCTGCGGCGCGATGCCAGAGCCGCGGACCTGGGCGGCGATGCGCGGCTCGAACCTCCGCAGAGCCGCTCGCGCGCCCTCCCAGCCGGTTGTTGCGCGCAAGCGGGCCAACTCCTCGAAGAGCGAGTGGACGGCTGTCCCGAGGGCGCGGGAGACGAGGCCGCCCTCGTGGCGGGAGTAGGGCCGAGAAGAGACTGATTCGGATGGGAAACCTGCGGGTTGAGATTCGTGGTCTCCCGCCCTTTCCGCGGAAGACCACGGAAAGGATGGGGTACCCAGGCCTCGTGCGCACGCGTAGTCCGGCGGCAAGCGGCGCAGCAGCGTCGGCTTGCCCGGAGACGGCATTGTAATCACGTTGCCGGATGCAGCGATGCTCTCGATCTCCGCATTCGCCGCTTCCTCGGCAGCGGTGGCTGTCGGCGGGCGTGCAGCCGTCCACGCGTCGAAGCGGGCGCGAATCTCTTCCTCCAGAGCCGGCCAGGCTGTAGCCAACAGGCCGACCGAGGGGTCGACGAGGCTGAGCTCGCCGTTGGCTTCGACCTTGTAGCCGGGGCGGGCGAAGAGGTGCAACTCATCGCGGGCGCGCGTGGCGGCTACGTAGAGAATGCGGCGGGTCTCCTGGGATTCGCGCTCGCGGTACACCCGGTCGACCCAGGCCTTCGATTGGCCTGAGTCCTCGCCCTTGGATTGCAGCGGGGCAACGAGGAACTCGGTGATCGCGCCTGCGCCGGCAGAATCGGTGGGGCCGGAGTCGCTGCCCGGTTGGACGCCGCGTTCCAGCCAGGAGAGCAGCTTGCGGCTGCCCTGCGCCGTCCGGGCTTGCAGGTCGGGGACGATCACCACCTCGAACTCCAGGCCCTTGGATTTGTGGATGGTCATAAGCTGGACGCCGCAGTCGCTCGAAGTATCGGGATCGGCCAGGGCGGTGAGCTTGTCCAGGGCTGCCAAGAGCGCCGGGCCCAGCAGGTCCTGCTCGCCGCCGGGCAGGCGGTCCAGGCAGTTCCACAGCAGGTCGAGGTTGGCGCGGGCGGTGGCGTCGCAGCAGGCGGCTCCGCCCAGGCTGAGCCAGATTTGTTCGAGAGCCGTGCCGACGGACGCGGTGGACAGACTGGCGCGAAGGGCCGGCGCCATGGCGATTGAACAAAGGAGGCGTTGGGCGGCGCTGCATCCGGCCTGGCTCAGCAGCGGGAGGCGCTCGGCGAGCAGGTCCGGGACGGGGCGGGAGAGCAGCGCGGGATCGTCGGCGCTGGTGAGGATGTGCAGGTCGTCGAGGGTGAGCCCGCACCCGGGGGCGCGCAAAACGCCCAGCCAGGCCACGCGGTCCTGGGGATTGAGCAGGGCGCGGGCCAGGGCCAGTGCGTCGAGGACTTCGGGGCGGGCTCCAAGCTTTTCCAGATCGACGGCGCGGAAGGGGATGTCCGCCTGGTGCAGCGCCTGGGCGATGGGGATGAGCGAGTTGCGCGTGCGGCCGAGGACGGCGATGCGGTACTTTTCTTTGGCTGCCTTGGCCTCTTCTATCCGTTCCCGCCGGTGGCGGATCAGTGCGATGATTTCCTCAATCTGCCCGGCCTGCGCTTCATCCTTTTCGGAGGCTTCTCCGGGAGCAAGAGTCGATTTTGCTGAGGCTTGCGGGATAAATGCGAGGTTCAGCGTGAAGTGTGGGCCGAGGCTGGGCTGGTCCTCGCGGGCCGGGTTGGCGGCTGAGAAAGTGACGCCGCTGCCGTCGTCCTCGGCGAAGACCTGGTCAAAGACTTTGTTGAGCCGGTCGACCAATGGACCTACGGTGCGGAAGCTGGCCGTGAGAGGAACGAAGTCCAGCGTGAAGGGCTCCACGCCGGGGATCTCGAGGCCGATCGTCTTGACGCGGGAAAACAGCTCGGCGTCGGCGTCGCGGAAGAAGTAGATGGACTGCATGGGGTCGCCGACGGCAAAGAGGGTGCGGCCCGCGCGGTCGGGCCACGCTCCGATGAGGCCGGCGAGGAGCTGGTGCTGGCGGCGGCTGGTGTCCTGAAACTCGTCAACGAGCAAGTGGCGTATGCCGTCGGCTACGGCCAGCGCGGCGTCGGTGGGCAGGCCGTCCTCGCCGGTGAGAACGCTCTCGGCAATCTGGGCCACTTCAATGAAGTCCACTGCGGCGGCCTCGGCGAAGACGACCTTGAGCTGGGCCGCGGCGTGGCGCAGCAGGGTAAAACAGGCACGGACGATGAGCCAGTCGGCTTCGGAATAATGCACTGGAGGCAGCGCGGAAACTGCGGCGAGTTTGGGTTCATGGGTCGGGACCACACTGAGGGCAGCAATCAGCGCCGCGAACCGGGCTTTGCCTGCACGGCCTCGCGGAGTGGCCGGAAAACCATTCGAAACGCTGAGGCCCCTTTCCGTGCGCCACGTGCCCTTCAGCGTTTGCAGAAAAGTGGCGAGCGATGCAAAGGCCTCCCTTGCGCCGTCAAGCCCCTCTGCAAACGGAGCCGAGGGAATCTCCGTGCATTCCGCCAGGCCCCACGGCGATTTGTCGCCGGGCTCTTCGCAGGCAAACCGGGCCAGGTCCAGCGCCTCCTCGCGCGCGCCGGGGACCTGATCGAGGAGCAGGCTGACCTGGGTGAGCGCGTGGCGGACGGCATCCGCGAATGGCCGCTCCAGACGCTGGCGCAGGGCGTCCCAGTCGGGGTTGTGGCTGAGCACGAACTCCTGCATCCATCGGTCGCGCTTGGAGAGCATCTCGACCAGCAGGTCTTCGAGCTCCTGCCAGTTGTTGTCGCGCCAACTGAGGAGCGACTCGACGGCTAGGCTGACCGGGGAACCCGGCCGGCCGATCTCTTCCATGGTGCTGCGGGCGGCGCGGCGATAGAGGTCGTTGGGCTGCTCGGCGATGGCTAGGCCGCCGCCCAGGCCCGAGAGCAGCGGCTGCTGCAGGGCCAGTTCGCGGCAGAAGGAGTCGATGGTGGAGATGCGCAGCTGGGCGGGAAGGTCGAGCAGCTTCCAGCCGCGCGCAATGGAGCTCGCGAGGGCACGGCGGGCGATCAGGCTGGGGTCCGGGCTGCGCAACTCGTCGAGGATGCGGTTGCGCATCTCGGCGGCGGCGGCGGTGGTAAAGGTAATGGCGACCACCTGGCCGGGGTCGTCAACCTCCGCCAGCAGGGTGAGAAAGCGCTCGGTGAGGAGCGTGGTCTTGCCCGATCCGGCTGGGGCCTGGACGAGGATGGAGCGGGTTGGGTCGAGTGCCTGCTCGCGCTGGCGCTGGTCGGGGGGTGGGGATTTGGGCGCGGTCTTACGCATTGGCCCCCTCCTCGTCTCCAGAGTCCTCGTCGGCATCGGGTGCGATGTGGTTTTCCTGGATGCGGCAGAGAGTTTGCAGGCCACAGCGCTCACAGGTCTTCGGATACTCGCGTGGGTCAACTTCGGCCTTCCCAGCGAGGAAATCCTCGGCTAACTGCTCGATGGCGTCCTTCCAGGCGATCAGCATTTCGGCAGAGAGAGGCTCACTCACAAGTGAGCTGCGCTGGGTCAGGTCAGGATGCAGGGTTGCGGCGGCGTCACCCACGCGGCCGGCAAAGCCGAGTTCGCCGGGACGGAGTTTGGCGAAGACCAGGCCGCCGAGTTCCTGCTCGGGGTCGAGGGCAAAACCTGCGTAGAGAGGCAGTTGCACGTCCTCCGGGCGGGGTGGGTCCCAGGAATTCGGCGAAACATTGCCCGATTTGTAGTCGACCACGAGGACTGAGCCGTCTTTGAGCCCGTCCAGTCTATCGAGGCGGAGCTTGAAGGTGAGGCCCGCCAGGGTGACCTCGCGTTTGGCTTCGGTTTCGAGGACTTCGAAGGGGGCCCGGGCCGATTCGTAGTGGAGCCACGCGGCAACCAGGCGAACCAGCCGCTGCTGTTCGAGTTCAAGGTAGCGCGACGGCATGCGCTCAAGGACGCCGGCTGGCAATGCTTGCGCGAAGGCCCGCTCGACACGACCGGCGACCCAGGACTCGCGGTTGGCAAGCGCCAGGAGCTCGGCGTGGGTGCGGATGCCGCGGGACGGACCGCCCCAGACGGAATGGAGGACTTCGTGGAGGAGTTTGCCGCGCTGGGCGGGCGTAAGACCCGCCTGGGCCGGCTCCCAGTTTTTTGCTTCAAGGCGTGCCGTGGCGAACGCCTGGAACGGACACTGCGACTGGGAGGTGAGCACCGCGGCTCCGCCTCGAACCCTGCCCAGGGCGTGGGGAATGCGGCTGAAGTCCTCGACGGGGATGGTGATGGGGGCTGGGATAGGCAGCGCCGCAAGTTCCGCAGGCAGGGGTTGCGCAGGCCCGGCGACCTGCACGATCAGGCCGGATGGCCGGGCCTCGGCGCCTTCCACCTGCCTTGCATAGCTGAAATGGACTTCTGTGCCGGAGGCGAGCAGGCGGGCGGTGATGGCCTGGGCAAGATCCCAGTCGAGCTGCGGGCTGGCGTGGGGCATCTTCGCCTCGCGCTGCACCTCTGGCGGCAGCAGCGGATGTGTGGCGCCTCCCGCGGGCCACGCGTCCTCGCTTGCGCCCAGGAACCACACGGCGTCGGCTGTAAGGCCGGCGGACTCGGCGGGGCCGGCGATCTGGATGGGCGCGTCGCGGGATTCGGGGGCGAAGAGCGTCTCGTCCAGGGTGCGGGCGAGAGCGGAGAGGAAATCCTTCCATTCGATGCGGCGTCCGTCGAAGCCCAGCGATGCGGCCGTCTCTAGCGCCTGCTGCCAGCGGCGCGCGGCCTGGAACTCGGCGCTGGAGAGCGCACCGGCCTCGGCAAAGTGGAGCGACTCGAGCATCTGGGGTACGAGCTCGGCCCATTCAAGCGGCGACTGGGGCCTTCGACTCGCCTCCCCAAGGCGCAGACGGGCCTGGGAAGTCCGCTCACTCCACGCGGCGGGCAGGGAGTTGTCCTCCGGCTGGCCGAGGAAAGGGGTCAGGAAGGCGTCCAGGGTCCAGGCGGGCCGCTCCAGGCCGCGGCTGCGCAGAGCGCGCATCCGGGCCTGCAGCGCGGCGGTCTCCCCGGGGTTGGCTGCGGCGTGACCGGTGGAGTGGAGCCAGTCGAGTTCGTGCTCGGCCAGCGGGCCGGAGAGCCAGCGCAGCAGCAAGGTTCCCGCACGGACGAGTGGAACCTGGCTCAGCGAAATTCCCAGCGAAAACTCGAAGAGCGGCGCATGTGCCGAGCCGGTGCAGTGCAGAAATGCCCGCTCGATCTGTCCGCGCCGCGTGCTCACATCCTGGGTGACGATAAGGATCCGCGAACCTGGCTCCGCCGCGAGCTGGCGCCCGCACCAGAGCGCGCAGGCAGCCAGCTCTTCCTGGGCGCTGGCGGCTTGGTGGAAGTTAATCTGTCTGGCCGGTTGGTCCGGCACAGCCTCCCGCCAGTCACCCCGCGCGTCAAACACCGCGCGCTGCACGGGCAGAATCCGGTCGAAGCCGGCAAGTAGAAGCGGCAGCCGGTCGGGAGGTGCCGCGCCAACCGACGTTCCATTCAGCAGTTCAAGCAATTCCAACGGCAGCCTGGCCGGGCTCAGCAGATTGGCCTTCCGGCAGGTCTCGTCGAACTCGGCCAGCCAGCGGCTGAAGGCGGCCGCGTCGTTCTGCCAGCCGGCGCGGGCGCTCGCTCGCAACAGCCGCGGCGAGTGGGTGCATAGCAGTTGGTGAGCTTCCATGGCCAGGGACGCCAGCCGGAAGCGGGGACCCTCCAGCAGCGCGCCTGGCGGCCCGTCAGACGCGGCGATGCCGGCCCAGACCGACTGCTCCTGCGCAGGATTAAGCAGCAGCCGGCCATCCACGCTCCGAGCCGCCCAGGCGGTGCGCACAAAGCTGTTCCAGTCCTGAATGTTGGGCGCATTCCACGCGGCCAGCCCCTCGGCCAGGCGCGCCCGATGGTAGGTGGTGGCAAGGGCGCGAGCGGCGCGTTCGCTGGCCGTGACCACCCGGCCGCCCTGGCGCAGCCACGCGTCCATCTCCACCGCTGCCAAGGCTCCCATTCCAGCGTTATACTCCGCTGGGCCGGGGCAGTGCCATTCGACCCAGCGCAGCAGCCTGGCAGGTTCGAGATTCCGAAGAGAGGAGAGCAGGGATGTTTCTTTAGGTATATACAAATTGTACGAATAATCATTACAAATATGTTGACAAGAGCATGTCATTTCATGTAAACCGCTATCGAATCCTCATACTCGTTTTGGCCGGAGCGAAGCATGAAAAACCAGGTTCAACTCATTGCATACATTGACCGTTTGTCGGGGGGAGGCATCCGGGAACTGGGGGGCCTGCTCAAGGGCCCGCTCGCCGGCGTCTTTGGGGGCGCGCATCTGCTGCCGTTCTTCCATCCCATCGACGGCTCCGACGCTGGCTTCGATCCCATCGACCACACCACCGTGGATGCGCGCCTGGGCACATGGGACGATCTGCGGGCGCTGGGAGAGACGGTGGAGGTGATGGCTGACCTGATTGTGAATCACGTCTCCAGCCAGTCACCGCAGTTCCAGGACTTCTCCAATCGCGGCGCCGACTCGCTCTACGCAGGGATGTTTCTGACCTACGATCGCGTCTTTCCCAACGGCGCCACCGAGGCCGATCTGCTGCGCATCTATCGCCCGCGGCCGGGGCTGCCGTTTGCCTACACGACGCTGGCCACAGGGCAAAAACGGCTCCTTTGGACCACCTTCACGCCGCAGCAGATCGATATCGATGTCACCCACCCGCAAGGCAAGGCCTATCTCGACGCGATTCTCGAGCGGTTCCACGCCGCGGGCATTCGTTCCATCCGCCTGGACGCCGTCGGGTACGCCATCAAGAAGCCGGGCTCCAGCTGCTTCATGATTCCGGAGACATTCGCCTTCATCGCCGAACTCACCGCTCGGGCGCGCTCGCTGGGCATGGAAGTGCTGGTAGAGATTCACAGCTACTACAAGCAGCAGGTGGAGATTGCGCGGCAGGTCGACTGGGTCTACGACTTCGCGCTGCCGCCACTGGTGCTGCAAGCGTTGTTCAAGGCCGACGCGGCGCCGCTGGCCGAGTGGCTGGCCGTGCGCCCGCGCAATTCCATTACCGTGCTCGACACGCACGACGGCATCGGCGTGATCGACGTGGGTGCTGACGCGGCCGGAAATCCCGGCCTGCTCGCCCCGACCGACATCAACGACCTGGTGGAGACCATCCACGCGCGCAGCAAGGGCGAGAGCAAGCGTGCCACCGGCGCAGCCGCCAACAATCTTGACCTCTACCAGGTCAACTGCACCTACTTCGACGCCCTGGGCCAGAGCGAGACCGAGTATCTGATCGCGCGCGCCGTGCAGTTCTTTGTGCCCGGCATTCCGCAGGTCTATTATGTTGGCTTGCTGGCCGGGACCAACGACATGGAACTGCTGGCCAAGAGCCAGGTCGGCCGCGACATCAATCGCCACTACTACACCCCGGCCGAGGTCGAAGCCGCGCTGAAGAAGCCCGTGGTGGAGAAGCTGATCGAGATCATTCGCCTGCGCAACACGCATCCCGCCTTTGCCGGAGAGCCGGTCGTCGAATCGGCCGCAAAGAATGAGCTCAGCATCACCTGGGAGCGGAATGGCGATTGGGTACGGCTCGATGTGGACTTCGCCAAGCCCGGCGCGGTGATCGAGTACTCCAGGGCGGAGATGGAGCCCAGCGGCGAAATCCGCATCGCCTAAGGGAACAGGCAACAGCAAGGAGAAGAGCAGATGACCGCAACAGCGCCGGCAGACAATCACTTCCTGATCCGCACGCTCACGTACACCATGTTCATGATGTTTGCCATGACCACGGATTCGGTGGGCGTGATCATTCCCGAGGTGATCCGGACATTCCATCTCAGCATGACGGCGGGGGGCGCGTTTCACTACGCCAGCATGTCGGCCATCGCCGTGGCCGCCATCTTCCTCGGGTTTCTGGCCGACAAGCTCGGCCGCAAGCGCACCATCGTGCTCGGCCTCATCCTCTTTTCGCTCAACTCCTACCTGTTTGTCGTCGCCAATTCGTTCCTCTTTTTCGTCGGGCTGCTGGCCATCTCTGGCGCATCCATCGGGATCTTCAAGACGGGCGCCCTGGCGTTGATCGGCGACATCTCCGGCTCCACGCAGGAACACACCTCGACCATGAACATGGTGGAGGGATTCTTCGGCGTCGGCGCCATCATCGGCCCTGCGATTGTCGCGCGCCTGCTGCTTGGCGGCGTCTCCTGGAAGTGGCTCTATGTGATCGCGGGCACCATGTGCGTGGCGCTCATTCTCATCGCCTCCCTGGTCAAGTACCCGCAGACCATGAAGGAGTCGCCCGAGCCCATTGACCTGCGCCGCACCATGCACATGCTCAAGAGCCCGTATGCGCTCGGTTTTTCGCTGGCCTGTTTCCTCTATGTTGCTGTCGAGTGCGCCATCTACGTCTGGCTGCCCACGTATCTAAAAGACAACAAGCCGTCCTCGGCCTTCATGGCGGCTTATGTCATCTCCATTTTCTTCATCCTGCGCGCGGGCGGACGATTTCTCGGTGCGTGGGTCACGGCGCACTGGAACTGGACCACGGTGCTGCTGATCTTCAGCGGAGCAATCCTTGCCTGCTTCATCGGATCAATGTGGTTCGGGACCAACGCCACGGTCTACCTGCTCGCGCTATCGGGCGTGTTCATGAGCGTCATCTATCCCACGCTCAATTCGAAGGGCATCAGCTGCTTCCCCAAGTCGGAACACGGCGCCGTGGCCGGCGTCATTCTTTTCTTCACCTGCGCAGGCGCGGCGCTGGGCCCGCTGGCCATGGGTGCAGTCAGCGACCTGTTTGGCGGCTTGCGTGCTGGATTCATTCTCGCGACAGTCTGGGCCGCGTTGCTGTTTCTCGGCCTGCTTTACAACTGGATCGCGAATCCCACCCGCGAGGTCCTGATCCGCTCCGACGAAAGCGAATACGGCCTGGTGGATGTGGTGGGGGCAAAGGCGAAGCTCGCCAGCGGGAGCTCTCGTTGAAAGATCCGTAGCTCTGCAAGGGCGCGGCCGGGTACCCTCTGGGTGCTCCGCCCCTTCGAACCAGGAGGCGAATTGAACGCTTGAACTGGTTTCGAGCCTCCCGAGATTGCGCGTTTACTCTGGTAAGTATGGATGCGACAAAAGACGCAGTTTCGCGGCAGGGAGTCAATCGAAGGCATTTTTTGATGAGTGCGGGAGCTCTGGCCCTGGCGCACTCCACGCTGGGAAGGGCGCGGGAGGCTGCACGGCGGGTGACGGCGAAGCGAGTGCTGGCCTATGTGGGCACTTATACCGGCGCGGTTGGGGCGGGGAGCAATGGCGAGGGGATTTACCGCTTCGAGATGAATGCGGCCACCGGCGAGCTGACGCGGCGGAAGCTGGTTGCGAAGACGCCCGATCCGTCGTGGATTGCGATTCATCCTTCGAGAAAGTATCTCTACGCGGTGAACGAGGTGAGCGATTACGACGGGAACAGCGGGTCGGTGAGCGCGTTTGCGATCGATGAGGCGAGCGGGGATTTGACCGCGCTGAACGTGGTGAGTTCGGAGGGCGCGGGGCCTTGCTACCTGAGCATCGACGCCAAAGGGAAGCATGCGTTTGTGGCGAACTATGGCGGCGGAAGCGTGGCGGTGCTGCCGATTCTCGATGGGGGATTTCTGGGAGCCGCGACTGGCGTTCACCGCGATGGCGGCCGCCTGGGCGGGGCGCAGGCAATCGATGCTCCGGCGGGAAGCTTTGCCGTGAGCGGGCACGACGCTCCGCACGCGCACATGATCGCGCCCGATCCGCAGGGCAGGTTCTTGCTGGCGACAGACCTGGGACAGGATGTGATCTTCACCTACAGCATCAATGGCGATGCGGGAATGGTGAACTTTGGAGACGGCGTGGAGGGCGCGAGAGTGCCTTCCGGGGACGGGCCGCGGCACTTTGCTTTTCATCCCAATGGGCACTGGCTTTATTCGATCCAGGAAGAGGCGTCGACGGTTGTTTTCTTTCGCTACGATGCGGCGACGGGGGCGCTTGCCGCGCAGCAGACGGTTTCGGCGTTGCCGGCGGGATTCAAGGGAACGAGTTTTGCTTCGGAAGTTCTGGTCTCGCCGGATGGGAGGTTTCTCTATGCGGCGAACCGCTTGCACGATACGATTGCGGCATTCTCCATCGGCGTTGATGGGCGGTTGAAGTGGCTCGGGGAGACGTCGACCATGGGCGACTATCCGGGGCAGTGCAGGATTGAGCCGACGGGGAGTTTTCTTTATGCGTGCAACCGGCGCAGCGACAGCATTACCTGCTTCAGGATTCATCGGGAGACGGGGATGCTGAGCTTTACGGGGCAGTATGCGGCGGTGGGCAGCCCGGGGAGCATTACGTTTCTCGGGTGACGGTTTCACGCGGAAAGCTGTAACGCATGAACGTCGAGAGCAGGCAGCCGACAAAGCGCGGCGCCCGCCAGGCCCGCTACTTTGGCAGCGCGTTAAGCTTGTCGAGGGTGTGCTTCAGGTCGTCGAGCTTCTGGCCTGCTTCGGAGAGTTTTCCTTCCGAGGTGAGGCGCTGATAGTCGGAGAAGTCCCGGCCGGCCTGGGCGATGAGCGACTTGAGGTCCGCGGCAGGGGCTGGCTGGGCCTGGGCCGGGGCTCCTGGTTCGGGAGCGGCGCGCGGGGTCTCGGTGGCGCTAAGGGACGAAGATTCGGAGCCGAATAGAGACGCCAGTGCCGCTTCAAATGTCGGAGCGTAGGCCAGGCGGTCCTGCAACGCAAGCACAACGAGGCGCAGTTCGGGCATGGGGCTGCGCTCGGCCTGCAGGTAGATGGGCTCGGCGTAGAGCAGCGCGCGGCCGCAGGGGATCACGAGCAGGCTGCCGCGGCGCACGTGCGAGCCTTGCTGATTCCACAGCGTGAGCTGGCCGGAAAGCTGGGCGTTCTGATCGATGCGGGCCTCGATCTGCTGCGGGCCGTCGACCAGGCGGGTCTTGGGGAAGTCGTAGACGACCGAGGTGCCGTAGTGCGCGCCATCGCTGCGTCCGGCGATCCAGCCGATGAGGTTGTTGCGGTTGGCGGGCGTGAAGGGCAGAATCTCGACGAACTCGAGGCCGTCTTCGCCGGGCAGTTTCATGAGCACAAAGTTGGGCTGCATGGGCTGCGTGGTTTGCTCGCCGCCCTGAGCCATGCCGGTTTCCGTGGCGACGGTCCAGAGGTCCTCGCGGTTGTAGAAGACCTCGGGATTGGTCATGTGGTAGAGGCCGTAGACCTCGGCTTGCAGGCTAAGCAGCAGCTCGGGATAGCGGACGTGTTTGCGCAGCCAGGCGGGCATGGACGAGGCATCTTTGAAGAGGCTGGGAAAGATGCCGCGATAGGCGGCGAGGATGGGATCGGTGGAGTCGAAGACGTAGAAGGTTACGGTGCCGTCGTAGGCGTCGATGACTACCTTGACGCTGTTG
>Ga0209517_10005225_pt1 | contig 16626 bp, 23 predicted proteins | sample PeaSoiMetSII2010_FD_187695 | JGI IMG/M metagenome (GOLD analysis project Ga0209517, IMG submission 187695) | Peat soil microbial communities from Weissenstadt, Germany - SII-2010 (SPAdes) (version 2) | ecosystem: Environmental > Terrestrial > Soil > Wetlands > Peat | place: Germany...
CCAGCCGCCGTACCGCGGCCAGCTTGAACTCCTTGGTGAACTGCCTGCGAGACATTCCCATGACTCAATTCTCCATTCCTTGGATTTTGAGTCTTAACCATTTGTCTCATTTTTGGGGGCAAGTCCAGTAACGCGCAAAGATGTCCCGTACTCGTTCTTCAGTCCAAACCGATTTGTTACGTTCTTGGTTTGTCAGTATGGCGCCTTTCTGTGTTCATTCTTGATTCTCTCCAGTTTGTGAGCAAGTCGCAACAGAGTTGCATTTTCTCCAGATGGATTTGCGCTTCGCGCTCGCGAACTACGCTCTTGAATCAGGCTGCGTTCACTGGGCTATGTCGTATCACCCGGAGACCGCGGACGATCTGTTTGACTCTCAAGTTTTAGGACCGACCCCCTGGTAGCCGCTGCGTGCAGTGGGCGGAGCGGATCATGAAGAAGATTGATAATGTACTTTCGAGCTGAGGAGTCATTTTCCGGAAGAGCAGGCTTAGCCGTTCACGACTACTGATCCCCGCTCAAACCCCACCTCGACCTTCTGCCGCCCAGCTTGAAGTGCGGCCTCGATAGCGGACTCCTGCATTGAAAAAGTGTTGGGCAAATAGAACTGAGTTTCGGTCACCCCGGACGCATCATGCTCCTCGATGGAGAACCCCGCCGAGAATCCGCCGTCCCGTAGTTCTTCCATTGGAGAAATCAGAGTACGGAGTCAGTTCACGGTCGCCCCGCCCCGCCAATGCGACTGCGCCTGCCACGAAGCAATCTGACTTTCTGTCCCTATATGAAAGCACTCGGGCAAACCGCCCCGAGAATCTGATGGCAATGTTTGGGGACGACCTCATGCGTCCCCAGTTGCCTCACATGAGGATCATATGAACATACGTAGCAAAGCTCTTTCGCAATCTGATGCTGATGCTCGCAAGCGCAGAGAAGTGCGCGAGAGCAAGCCCGTCCGAGAATGGACGGTCGAGGAACGCCGAGAAGCCTTCACTGAAGCACGCAGGATTGAACGCGAGAAAGCCGAGGCGGGGATAATGGACGAAGTTGAACTGTGCGAATCTTGTTGGGACAACCCGCGTGCCGCGCATTCATTCTGGTGCACGCGTTGTATCGAGGACGCACGGCAATACCTAGGCTGAGCGCCTCTGAGGTTGGGTCCGGCAACGCGCCTGAATTCTGTTTTCGACGTCGCCCAAAGCCCGCCCTTCTAAACCCGGTTCTCGCGCCCTCCACCCCCGCCAACGCGGCCACTAGCGCCCCAAGTTCCGGCAGTTGTCGGTTGCCGCCCTGTGCGACTACGCGGCTGGGTGCGGATGTCTTTCAGAAAGCCCCTGCTGCGGGGATTTGACTGCCGGATGGGGTTTGGGTCGGCTGGGACGTTTCAGAGGTGCTGGCAGCCTTTTGTACCACCATAGCGACCATGTACGGAAACCGAACGACCGAGCATTGCTGCGCGGTGGACGGTTGATGTGATAAGCACTGGGAGAGCGCAGCCTCTGCGGCACACCTTGACGGTCGTACAGGTCAAGAGGGGACCCACCTAGGCGTTATCGCCGCCGCGCCCATAGAACTGCACTTTGCCATCTACGACGTTCGCGATGTAGCGCCGGTCGATCAGGAACTGCATGACCTTCTTCCTTTCGCGTGCGAGTGCCGCCCAGCGAGAATTCGTGTTGGGGTTTTGCTCCAGCCCTCGCAGCGTTTTATCCTCGAACCTGAAATCCACCTGACGCAACTTGGATCGACTGGTTCGCCGCACTGGATAGCTTCGGTCGTCTATCTTGACGACCTTCGCCTCATCAACCAAGACTTGCCGCCACACCGAAATCAACGTTTCTTCTAAGTTCGGGACCATCGTTTTCCGTCGCCAGATGAGTTGCCGAACACGCCGTCAATCCTATTCATGATTCGATCAGCCCACTGAACTGCAGACGAGATCAGGTACTCGGTTCGCGGGCTGGGGCGACTATCGCCCAGATCCTCTGGCGTCTTTAGATGCCGCGCCACCAGGATTCCAGCCACAAATTGCAAGCACGCGTTTGCGCCCCTCATCCATTCTTGGTGTTCACCTATTCTGAGTCACAGCCGCTGCAATCAACCGAGAACCGACCAACCACCTGGCTATGCGTCAAACGTGTCGAGCAGCGTACGGCCGGCCTTGCGTTCGAGACGCACGAGCCGATGCTCGAACCGCGATTTGGTCCTGCGATATGCGGCCGCCGCGATCGTGCCTACTTGGTTCGCGCGACGGAGCTGGGCGAGCGCCTCACGCACGATCGCCAGCGCCTGTCGCGGCTCGCGGGCCTCGTGCTCGTAGTAGATTGCCAACTGCTCGTAAGCTTCGTACCCCTCGCGCGAGTTCCCCAGCGTATCTTCCCAAAGTTCGCACGCTCGTACGAAGTCTCCGTCACGCTTTACCAGCCGTGCGAGGGCTGTGCGAGCAGCACGATCGGTCTCCGTAGGCAGTACTGAAGCAATCGACTGTTCGTACAGTTTGCGCGCACGCTTCATCTCGCCACTCCGCTCGCAGATGCGAGATACGCCGTACAGCTCCAGTCCGTCGTCGCTGGGCGCCCCTTCATCGCCAAGGAGCGACAGAATGCGGCCCGAGAGTCCGGCGAGCCCACGCAGATCCATCTGGTTGTGATGGAAGACAGGGACGAGGGGGTCTGCGTGCCCGCCACGCACAAAGTCGAGATAGATTCTTGGGATCAACTCCGACACTACATCTGCACCCCGGGCCCATCCGAGCACGTGACGTTCGAGTTGCGACAATCTCACGGAGCCAAGCCGCAGGCGCCAGAGATTCCGTGCCGGATGAAGGAAATCGAGGTGGGCCCGCGGTGCCGGCGGAAGAATGGTCCGCGTCATCCGATAACGTGTCTCGAGCAGCGGCCAGTCGAACGATTTCCCGTTGAACGTGACGAGTACCGGACGTTCTGCCAATCGCTCTGCAAGCGCCGCGAGCAGCGAACGCTCCTCGCTGTACTCACGCATGAACAACTGCTCGACCTCGAGGCCCCCGCCTTCCCACCACGCAAGTCCGACCAGAAACGGATAAGTTCCCGTCCCGCCCGCAAGTCCCGTCGTCTCAGTGTCGAGAAAAAGCCACTGCTGTGCGTCCGCGACTTCTTCCGGAGCATCCGCCGCCAGCAACCGTAGTGCCGCAGCAGTTGGAGCGCACGGCGCATGGTCACCATGCCAACAGTGCAGTGACAAATGTTCGCCATGCCGGTTCCGCTTTACCGAGGCCCCCAGAATCAGCTCAAGCCTCTCCGATCCAATGGTGATGTTCGAGGCGCGACCGCCGGATTGCTCCTCGACCGGGTCCTGCACCAGTCCGACCTCGCGCTCTGACAGGGGCAGAGTCGAAGGACGCTGCAGCGCCTTCAGCCGTGCAAACCGATTCGTCGTCGCGCGACTCACGTTAGTTTGAAAACCCCTCTTCCTTATTACTAGGGCGCAGTGTCGAGGGCCCGCCGGGACACACCCGCCCAAGGATCGCCAGAGCCACTTCCTTGGAGCGCCCGCTCTTGTCGCCTGCGGGGCCGACACACGACGGGCATCCGTTGTCACAGGGACAGGCCGCGATGAGTTCACGCGTGCGCGTCAAGAGCACGTTGCAGACGCGGTAGAGCGGTTCGCTGAATCTAATCCCTCCGGGATACGCGTCATATAGGTACAAGTTCGGCTCGAAAAATTCCTTCTCGGCATCTGTAGCAGTCGCGAAATCCTGCCATTCAATATCGGCGCCGGCACTCGGCGGCCGCTCGCCGACTGCGGCGCCAAGGTCGCGACGGTCGCACATCATCAGGAGCGTCGCCATGGACGCCAGCGCGTAGACCAAGCCGAAGATGCCGTTCTGCCGCTCGGAAAGCGCGAAAGGCAGCGACGCCAGCAGTTCATGTTCGAGCGTCAGCCAGAACGCCGTCGTGTGCATCTCGTTCTCCGGCAATTCAAGCTTTCCGGAGCCCACGTTCTCATTGGTGAAGAATTTGATTTTCTTGAAGCCGACGACCTGCGACCGCACCAGCACGTCGCCATGCACGCGTGCTGCCGGGCCGGGGATACATTTCTCCTCGGCGATTTCGAGTACCCGCACCTGCGTGTAGCGGATGGCGTCGGTGAAATAGTCCACGTTCACCGACTTCACGTACGGTTTGCGCTGGCTGAAATCAAGCCGCTCGACGTGGTACTGCCGCCCCTGATGAATGTAGATCGCTTTCGGATGGACAGCGGTCAGGGCCGAAGAGAAGTCCACCTCACCGATCACCTCCGGCTCTCCCTCGTCTTCGCCCGTGGTATCGATGATCACGAAATTGTCAGACGTCACCGAACGCAGGCTGATCGTGTCGGCCGGATAGCCCTCCTGGACCCAGTGCCAGTTGCCTCCGCTGCGCTGCAGGAACCCTGCTTCCGCGAGTCGCTCGCACAGTTCAGGCAATTCCACGTTGCCGAATCGCTCATCGGGCGAGAGTGGTAGCTCGAAGGCGGCACACTTCAAATGGTTCACGAGAATCTCGAGGTTGTCTGGCTGAATGTGTGCGTGCTCGGGCGAACTCCCGAAAAAGTAGTCTGGATGCTGCACGATGAACTGGTCGAGCGGCGCAGAAGATGCAACGAACACCGCGCAGGAGGTCCCACTGCGGCGCCCGCACGCCCGGCGCGCTGCCAAGTGGAAGCAATCGAGCCCGCGTAACCCGCCATCACACAAGCGTCGAGTGACCCAATATCGATCCCCAGTTCGAGAGCATTCGTTGTTACTACTCCGCGGATCCGGCCCTCGCGCAGCCCACGTTCAATCTCGCGCCGTTCTCCCGGCAAGTAACCCCCGCGGTAGCCGCGGACCGGTTCCGCCTGGCCAGGCTTCGGCGGATTCACCTGCTGCAAATAGGTGAGCAGGACCTCCGTATGCAATCGGCTATTCGCGAAAACAATCGTCTGCAGCTTGCGTGCAAGCAGTTCCTTGGCTACTCGTGTGGCTTCATTGATATAGCTGCGCCGAATGCCGAGGTTTCGATTAACCATCGGCGGATTGTAGAAAACGAAAAGTTTTTCCCCAGCCGGAGCGCCATTCTCTTCGACAACGTCGACTTCGCTCTCGATAAGTTGCGAGGCCAATTCGCCTGGATTTGCGATCGTTGCTGAACAGCAAATGAACTGCGGGTCCGAACCATAGAACCGCGCGACACGCCTCAATCGTCGCAGCACATTCGCCAGATGGCTCCCGAACACACCGCGATAGGTGTGCAACTCATCCAGCACGATATAGCGCAGGTTCTCGAACAGCCGCATCCACTTTGTGTGGTGCGGCAGGATTCCCGTGTGCAACATGTCCGGATTCGTCAGGACAACATGCCCGCGCTCTCGGATCGCCTTGCGCGCGTCGTTCGGCGTGTCGCCATCATAGGTAAACACTCCAAAGCACTCATCGAGCCGCTTGGCAAGGTCGTGCAATTCCGCAAGTTGGTCCTGGGCCAGCGCTTTGGTCGGAAATAGGTAAAGAGCACGAGTATCAGGATTCTCTAGCACGGCATTCAACACTGGAAGGTTGTAGCAGAGTGTTTTGCCCGACGCCGTCGGCGTTACCACGACAACGTTCCTTCCGCTGTGTACTAGTTCACCTGTGCCGGCCTGGTGCGAATAGAGTTCTTTGATCCCTTTTGCGCGGTACGCCTCAGACAGTTCACTTCTCACCCAGATAGGCATGGGCCGAAACTTCGCCTCGCGGGCTGGGATTTGTCGAACGGAAGTCAGTACTTCGTCTGCGCTGTAGCGTGCAACCAGCTTCCCTAGAATCTCCTGAACAGTATCGAGAGTCGTACTGAATCGTGGGGCCAGGGCCTGCTGGGACGGGGTCATGCAACCCTCCGCAAATGTATTCGCCTTTTCTTCGCGTCAAGCCTAGCACCTCGCTGTGTCCCGGCGCAACATCCGAATCTCGGCACACAACAGGCCTACTGGCTTTTTCCAACCAGTCCGGCTATGTAGGGGCTAATCTGACCGTCAATCGGCCCCTCTCACAGGCGCAGATCTCTCAGGGTTTCGCTTTTGAGTGATTACAACGATTTCGGGAATGATCTCATTCCCCGCACACGTTAAGAGAAAGGCAGCAGGAAAATCAACGTAAAGCTCGAAGAGCCCTCGAAACTCTACCCTGACCACCGGACCGTTCGGCTGTCGAAGCTTGTTCTTGCGCTAATCTGCGTTGATTGATGCCATCGGGGATGGCGACGCCGTTCTTGCGGTACAATCCACAGAGTCCCGAACTAATGGGTACTACTCTTTATCTTATCGAGACGCGGGCACAGAACACGTATACCTGCCCCGCGTGTAACAGTGTTATTCCGCGGGGGACGCGCCACTTCAGACACGACCCGTATCCGTACGCCAGGGCTTACCGCGGGCAGAAAGTGACCCACTGGTGCCGGGACTGCATCTTGGCTTCCCAGCCGGGCGCAAAGGACACCATCACAGGGCGAATACGAGTGCCTGCCCTACGAGTCTTGTCCAAGGCATTTGACGGCCCTAATGAGATGCGGGTTGAGCCGTTGCGCGTGGAATTGGTTGGGATCGCTGAGCTCCTTCACGAGAAGCTTGCCATGGAGCCTTCTCTGGTCCACCAACTGACTCCTGAACAGTTCGAGGAGTTTGTTTGCGACCGATTGTTCGCGATGGGATTAGAGCCCCACCGCGTAGGCTTAACAAATTCCAGAGACGGCGGCATAGACGTGCTATTTTGGCCGCGCCAGAGAGGCGCGTTTCCCTTCTTGGGCGCCGCACAAGTTAAGCATCATCGAGATCCCAGGTGCAAGGAAGGCTCCTCGACCATTCGAGACTTTCACGGAGCCATCTCCGTTCATCCGATCAATGCTGGCCTTGTAGTCACAAACACAACATTCTCGCCCGATGCAGAGTGGTTCGCCCGTGAGCGTGCAAAACTCGTGCGCCTCCGGAACTTCTCCGACATCCGCCGCTGGATCCTGAACAACTTCGATGACGAAGCAGAGTGGAAGGAATTACCCAAGTCTATCGAGTTATGTCCAGGTGTCATTGTCGACATCAGGAAACACAATATGGGTCGATCCTAGCCTTTCACAACTGGGCGACGCACTGTTGCAACGCCCAACTCCGAAGGCGGGAAAAGCAGTCATCCACGGACCCTGACGTATTGAGTACGTAATCCGCGACATTCCTGATCGCCACCGTCTCAGATTCCACAGAATGGGAATCGAGTTTCCGCAGCTTATCAGGACTCAACGAACTGCGTTTGACCCGCTCCGCCACTGAGGTTTCAAGGTACACAAGCCTGACAGGTTGTTGCGGAATCAACGCTCTCAGCGTAGATAACGCAGTCAGGTGGCGAATACCGTCCACTACCAGGCCTTGACCGGGAATGAAACCTCCTTCTTCGAGAACAGCCTTACAAAAACCGTTCATGTCTGTTTTGGCCAGCGAGAGTCCTGTCGCTTGAAGTTGTTCAGATGACGCGTTATTCAACCCGTTCCGGGTTGCTTCCTTCCTAACGTAATCACCAAAGCTAGCAAATGGTAAACCCAGCTCCTTTGCCAATCTTCGCGCTAGGGTAGTCTTCCCCGACTTGCTGAGTCCACCAAATGCAAATACGGGATCCATATGATCAGATCAGAGACCGTTGACGCTTCACATCTTTCAATACGACCCAGCCCCGGGGATCCACCTTGTTAATCGCAATTTCCGGAATTCTGATCACGTCCTCAAGGCGAATCAGCGTTGCGAAAGACGCTTCACGCTTCTTTGCCCAAAAAGCTGAATCATCCATGCACAACGCAGATGCATATCGCTCGATCTCAGACCAAGTCGTCGGGTCAAGGCGGTAATACCAGGCATGCGATACCCTGCACACACCACAAATGGGCCCACTAGACTGTTTCAAAACCAGGAGGTCGCCCTTCCTCACCTGCTCAAAGGGTGCATGACGATGAACGCTAAATCTGGAATCGATCGTCTTCTTCCCTTCAAGAACGAAACTGAGATAGGGCTCGATAAAGACCGCGAGATGAATGCTGTTTTCCAGAGTTTCTGCAAGAATTCCCTCCAGAAGTCCAGACAAGACAGTGCCTGCAACCTCACCCTTTAGCTGCGCGAGCAAGACATTCGGCCACCAAACTGGTCCCTGTCTCATGCCTCTAGCTCTTTGACTCATTGATCAAAATGTTTAGAAACTCTTTCAACCGTTCGACCTCCCGTTCACTCAACCGTTCGGCATTCATCAGGGCCCTTGCGATGTCCTCGCACTGGTGTCCCTCCAACAGTAGCTCCAAAGCTGCGCAGACCAGATCAGGACGAGAAACGTGCAATGCGATGTTTCGAGATGTCCACAGATTGATTTTAGATCGCAGGGGCGATCTCCGCGAGACCGAACGTAACCGCATCCCGCTCGCTCCAGACACCGTCTGGAAATCAAAACTACCTCGTCCGTGCGTGCCGTCCCACTTCACTTTAACCACACTACGCCCGACGCTCCATGTGCGCCACAATTGGTGTTCTTCAGAGTAATCAACTCGATACGCGGGAACGTGCCGCTCTGCCAAAACGAAGGTATAGAGATCACCCGACCTCCAAGTCGAGACGCTCAATCCTTCGCTCTTGAGCGCCTCCATCTCAAAGGGCGGAGACAGGTATTGTAGTGATGCGGGCTCCGTTGCCACGAGATCGAAACCTCTCTCTGATGCGAAACGGAGGATTTCTGACCTGTCCAGTTCCGCACAAGGACGCGTCAACCGAGGAAGAACGCTGAGCAGCAATTTTCCCTTTGGGGCCAGCAAGCGTCTAGCGCCTTCGGTGAAAGCACGATAATGATCCAAGTACCACGGAGGATCAGCCACCACACAAGAAAATCGACTGCGCGGCGAGAAGCGAAAGAGGTCGCAACGGGTAACAGCTTTGTAGCCAATTCGCGTTAGATAGTGGACAATCTGTTCGTTCCTGTCGAACAGGTGCGCAGCTTTAGCATGATCCACAAGGAATTTGAACAGAGTAGGCGCACCCAACACCGCCACTCTTGCGCACTCCAATTCGGCTATTCTTTGGTCCAGCAACTCCAACGTCCGCCTGCTAAATCGCCAATCAAAATCCAGTGGATGGGGCTCGGGAAAATCTGAATCATCCCGACACACAGATGATTCATCTGCGGCTGCTTCTTAACCGACGGTCCGGAGGTGGAATCCGTCCGCATCCACAATTGATTCTGACCTTCCGCGACGGCACCCGCAGCCTCCAACTTTCGCAGAACTGCCAAAACGTCTGTCGGATAGGCTCCCTCTGCTTGTGCGACGACAAGCCGGAAGTTTGTGGGTCCAGTCTTGAGAACATGAAGAAGCTGCGCCTCGAGTTGTCCTTCATAAACCAGATCAGTTGGCGGGTGCTCACTCACCAGTTCATCCTTATCTGATCTCGTGTTCGGTGATTCGCCTATTGATCTCTTCCGTGGAAAACCTCCTGCGTAGTTCCTCCATCCAGGCAATGATCGCCTCCTGCTGGATCTCGAAAGCCCTGGATTGCTCAGCTCCCACCCGGTCTCTCGTCGGCGTGAACGGAACAATCCTCAGAGGAACTGTGCGTAACGGAAAAGCTGGGTGAACGTCATCCTGAAGACGATCAACAAAATCCGCCATCTTCCGATGCAACATCGCGCTCTGGGGAGCTGTAAACGTCGCATATCCGTACACATCGAACCCGGCATTCACCAGCCTCTGCATCAATCTAAACTGCTGAGCAAACAACTCAGGACTGGCCTTCGTATTGAACGAGAATGAGCCTTCATCGAACCCCTTGAAACATCCCACTCGGCCATAGCTAGAGCACTTTGCAAGGCGGGCAATCTGTTCTGCAGAAAGATACCTCCACAAATAATCGTTGCTGAGGTTGTCGTCGCTCCAGAGGTAGACCCGATTCAGAATGCCCCGCCGGCCCAGCGCTTCAAGGAACCAGAGGGTCCATTCTGGGACCAGATCGGGTTGACCTCCTGAAAGGTCTATCAATTGAGGACTCGGCCAGGAGAATCCAATTATCAGAATCGTTAATCTTCACTACGATGACACTGTTGAAACTGATGTCTACAGGGCCTTGCGTAGCCGGATTGGGCTATTCGAGAGTGTCGTTGGGAAACTGCAACCGATACTGTCGCAGCTGCCAAAACGGATTTCAACGACGGTGCTGACGAACACGGGTCGCGATCGCATCGTGAGTGACATCGAGAGCGCCCTCGACGAGGCTGGGACCGGTTTGGACCTTGATGCAGCTACCGATGCCGGACTTGAGTTAGTTCCGCGACCGCTACCACTGTACGATTTCGATGACCTAGACCGCGTCGTCACATCGGAATCGGCGCGTCCTGCAGGAATCCATGTGAACGGGATGGCGCAGCGGGAGTACTCATATTTAGCGCCTGGGATGAGCCAACCAGTTCGGATCACAACAGATCCTGAGTTTTATCAAGAGCATACTGAGAGTGTAGAGCTTTGGTCCCCAGGGAATCCCGTATTCCCTATGCCAGAAGTACTCGCTGGAGTGGGAGATCTGCCCCCGCACTGTTCGGTCGGGAAGTTGTTGGATTCCGCAGCTGTCAATGCTCCCTCACTTGCCGCAGAGGGCATTTAAGCCGAACATAGCCCGGGACAGATTTTCCATGATAATGTCCCAGAAGAGAGGCCCTGCGGACTTTGAACCCCACTCACCTTCTAAAAGCAATCTCATTTGCAGCCGACAAGCATCGGCGTCAACGTCGCAAGGACGCTGAGGCATCACCATACATAAATCATCCCATTGCAGTCGCAACTGTCCTCGCGTCCGAGGGTGATGTATCTGATGAGGCGACACTACTGGCCGCCGTCCTGCACGATACCGTCGAGGATACCCAAACCACCTTCGTGGAGCTTGAGGAACACTTCGGACCCGAGGTGGCTGGTCTTGTGCGCGAGTTGACAGACGACAAGTCCATCGAAAAAAAAGAGCGGAAGCGACTTCAGATCGAACACGCACGAGAATCTTCCATTCGCGCAAAACAGGTGAAAATCGCAGACGAGATATGCAATGTTCGCGACATCACGGTCAGCCCTCCGGCAGACTGGCCGTTACAACGTCGTCGTGAGTATCTGACATGGAGCCAGAAAGTGGTAGCCGGGTGCCGAGACGTCAACCCCAAGCTCGATCAAGCATTCGACCGGGCGATCGTCCGCGCACGAAGTGTCCTAGATCTCAAGTCATAGCAGCGTTCGGAGCCGGTTGTGTCGCTCTGACAGTTGCGTCTCAGTCTTTATGCGGTGGGTGGAGTTCAGCCCTGCCTGAACAATTTCAAAGTTCCGCCCTACCCAATGCGGCCACACCTACTCCAAAAAGTATTAATTACGGTACAACCTCAGTTCACGATTTGCGCGGCGTTAAACGGAGTGTTTTCAGCGCGGGCGGGAGCGGGTGGAGCCGAGGGTTTTGGTACAACGGTACAATCGGACACACGAGGATAACGTCCGGTTGTGTCCGTACCCGACCCCCTGGAATCGGACTGCTAGCAACCGTGGCGTCGAACTAACCTGAGAGCCTTTCAGATGATTTCCTCGAAGTGCAGGAATGCCTTTAAGGGAACTGATGGCACTCCAACGAGACCACATGCCGTATTGAGTGACATCTTCCTGGGTGTATCCCGTATCTCTTCGGTCACGATCCGAGCATCCTTGCCCTCGGCACGCAGACGAACGGCTAGGGCGAGCAGTTGGGGTCAGCTTCTTCGGCCCCCGTGTCTTTGTCAGGATCCAGCACCTTGGGTACAGCGGCAAGAACGGCCTTGACTTCCTCAAGGGACGGGGCATGTTCTGTGGCCTTACCTTCCTGTGTTTTGCCCATAAATGCTGAGCATCGGGAGAGTGAGGATCGGCCGCTCTCTCAAGCTCACCCACAACCTGTTTCGGAAAGACGACCCTTCCATCGTCCACAAGAGCACTCATGCTATCGAATACATTTTTCTTTCTCGTATTCTCGATTGATCGTCGAATCTCGGCCACGGAGGAAGTGTCTACAACCCAAATGATATCTCGGGTCATGATTACCTGCGGCGACGGCCCGTCTGGGCGAGTTCGTCGAATGTGGCGTCAGGAATGTCAAGGAATTCTATGGCCTGTGATCGGCTGAGGACGTCCTGTTCGACCGCAGAAACTAGCAGTGAGGTTACCCGATCTCCGAATTGGTCCTCCCGGATCTGGGTACGGCTGCGCCCTCCGCCACCTCCGCCAGGCGGCTTCTTGTCAGATATCGGCGGTATCTCGTCATACAGAGCCCAAGCCGCCGCGTTCAGCTCAATTAGGCGAATGACAGCGGCTCTAAGGCTGACTTTGTAACGAGTGGCGAGGTTCTTGGCAATGGCCAAAGTTGTGATCTGCCCGCCGGGACGCCATCCAGATTGACGCAGGGTAGTTTCGACATCTTTTGTAGGCATCAACACTGCGGCCGCAAACCGCTCACACCAACGCTCCACAGGATCGGTTCTCGAAGTAGCTCGGACTGGTTCCAGGCAGGCCGAGCTGGTGCGCGTGATCAAATGACCCATCTCATGGAACAAAGTGAAGATGCGTGCAGACTCATTCCAAGCAGTATTGACTGCCACCACTGGGGCGAAATCGTCCCAGAGAGAAAATCCGCGGCTCGAATCCTTACCCAACGAGAAGAGAAAGGCTAAGTGACCGGTGCGCTCAAGAGCCGTTCGCCACTCGTCGAAAGCTGCAGAGGGACTCGTCCATGCCTCTTGATCCGTAGTCGAGATTCTGAGAACGTCACGGGCAACCCTGGCCACCGAAACGGGGTCGTCATCTATCGACGCCGATGGTGTCTGCGGCCTCTCGATTTCTAGTTCTCTCGCCAACCACGAAAGTACTTCCTGGAACCTAGAGGCTTTTCGGACATATCGTCGCTCGTCGGGGTTTAGCTCCCGCCGATCTCCGATCGGGTGCCTGAACTCAACAAGTAACGGCCGACTCTCCGGCGGGGCGGGAAGAAGAAGTGCTGCGAATGGACGGTGCAGCTTGCTGGCTAACTTGCGCGCATGCGTGAGGGTAGGTTTGCTGTCGCCGGCCGCCCATTGTTCCAGCAGAGCCGAGCGCACACCAATCGCATGAGCGATGTCCTCAGTGCTGTATCCGGACTCCTCAATCGCCCAACGGAGCACTGAAGGCGTTACTGGTACCTCGGTAGCGCGACCCATGGCAGTTTAGATTTTAGGCCCTGGTTCAACCTTTGGTGTTACAAATCGGCCTCCACGCCCCAACCAGTAATCAGACGATGCAATAGGCCCCGGCGCCACGCTTGTTGACTACCACTGGTTTCCTTAACCTGCATTCGCCAGGGTCGGGCCGATGCTACCTGGAGTCTTTCTACGAGTTTGCTCAGAATCAAGCCCCGACCCGATCCAGATACTCCTTTAGCGCCTGCCGTAGAATGTCTTGATGCGTTCGTAATTTCTCTCCGGCTGCACGCAGGCCGACCAGCCGCTTGTACATGGTGCGGTCGATCTTGAGTGTCAATGCTACGGGTCTTTCCTGTGCCGCGACCCTACTGGTTATGCGCGTTGCTCTCTTCTTCTCTGCCATCGGTGCCCCGTCCTTCGCACACCAGTATATCCGCACCGACGTATTTACGTAGTCGTTCCCCGCGCTCCACAGCAGCCGCAATCACCAACTTGAGTTCCTGAGAAATCGGAGGAGCTATATGACCGCAACGACGGGCGAGAATCCAGCAGAGCCAGCCTTGATCTTCACTGGAAAGCAAGACACTGTGAATCCTGTCGCAGGAAGGAGCTCCAAATTCGCGAGCTTTTCGATTTGGCAGTAGGCTCCTTCGCGCCCCGCTTTGTGACCTTCCCAAATAATGGAAGGGTCCCGCTCCTTCGCAAATCGCTTCCGCGTGTACAAAAAGGGCGCGTCCCAACTCCAGGCGTCAGTTCCTACGACCTTAATCCCCCGGTCGAGCAGCCAGAGAGTCGCCTCACGCCCAAAGCCGCAGCCCGATCCCAAATAGCTGTCACTTCCGTAAGCATCGCCGGCAGAAGTATTCATCAAGACGATGTCGAACGGCTTCAACTGATAGTCGATCGTGCGACATGCCTCCTCAAGCTCCCGTGCCGTTACAACATGGCCAGACTCCATGTGGCGAAAGTCGAGCTTGACCCCAGGTCGGAGAAACCAGTCCAGCGGCATCTCATCAATGGTCATTGCGCGCTTGCCGCCATCCGTAGTCGAGGCATAGTGCCAAGGCGCATCCACATGCGTTCCGTTATGGGTCGTAACGGATAGTCTCTCCATCGCCCACCCCTCTCCATCGGGAAGGTCCGCAACCTGGAGGCCAGGAAACAGGGAGACCATCTCTTGTGCCCCAGTCTTATGGTCTGCGTATACAACGACTGGGCCAAAACCGGGAGGGTCTGCCGGGACATCGTTCTCGATGGCACGCGAAAGATCGATGATCATGCTCAAGTCCTCAGGAGCAGATTCTACCTGCTTCTCCCCACAGCCGTTCCTAAAACGGTCTCCAGTATTCGAGCCCCCAGCGACGCAGAATCAACAACTTAGCGGGATGGGCTTCGTCGTCCCAAAATCGACCGTTTTGGGCACGATGGTGCCACTACGCATCCACGTAGATACGTATACAATGCAAACATGAAGGTTGCGATTTATTGCCGCGTGAGCACGCGTGATCGGGGGCAGGACACTGCCAACCAGCGCCTCCAGCTAGAGAGTTTCGCCCGGAAGCAGGGATGGAAGGTGCAGAAGGTTTATGAGGATCGCGTGTCGGGCAAGCGCGGAGAACGCGAACGGGAAGCATTCAAGCAAATGTTTGAAGCCGCCGCACGCCGGGAATGGGATTGCCTGCTGTTTTGGAGTCTGGACAGGTTCTCGCGAGAAGGAGCTTTCCCCACCTTACGGTACCTCACGCGACTGAGCGAGCTAGGTGTGTCCTACCGCTCGTATACCGAAGAGTACATCAACTCGACGGGCATCTTCGGGGACGTGATCGTGAGCCTTCTTGCAACGCTCGCGAAGCAAGAGACCATTCGCTTGTCAGAGCGCACCATCGCGGGACTAGAACGTGCTAAAGCACAAGGGCGCGTTGGCGGCAGACCACGCATCGAGTGCGACCGGAACAAGGTTACCAAGCTGCGTGCCGCTGGAAAAAGCCTTGGCGCAATCTCCCGAGAATTGGGGATCAGCAAAACGACAGTCCACCGGATCGTGGAGGGTTCCTGCTGGAGGCACCGATGAGCGACAAACACAAGGACGAAAGGTTCACCGAGAGGCTTGTGAGGTGCCGCGACAGGGTGCTCACCGCTTGGGCATGTGCCGGCGCTGCTGCGCCCCGATCTCAGCCCTGCGAGTAAGGAAAAGCTCGCCAAGAAAATTCTGAAGATGGCTGAGAGCGAGGATCACAGATTGGGGATCACTCCCGGCCAGGCGCAAGAGATCGTGCTGTCCAACGTGCAGTGCATCGCCAAGAACTGCCCCATGCTCATCTTTGCTGACCCGTTGGCAAGGGAGTTAAACGCCTTCTTTCAGGAGGACAACTGAGCGACATCGAGATCAGGGGGCGCAGGTGCCGAGTTCTGGAGGGCAGATGAATAAACCTGATCGAGCAGATGTGCGGCGAGTACATGTGAGGGTTAATGGGATCATGTTCGAATCGGTTTGGTTGCGACGGAGTTCTGGCACGAACGATTTCGATATTGTGATCGACGATCCTCACATCGGACGCTTTGCGCTGACGGCTGCCGTCCCCGATCTGCAACTGCGAGACGAAGACTCCGACTGGCGGCAGGTGACGCTAGACGAACTGAAGAAGATTCTCGCGGAGGACGACGAATTCGCGCTACGGCAGCGTCCGCCGCAGGTGTCCGAGGCGGCTGAGCGCAAGTCGTTCAACCGCCTCGTTGCGGAGGGCGAACACATAATGCGTGCGGAGATTGCCCTTTTCAACGCGGGCATCCCGTTTCTCCAGCTTCCATTCCAGCAAGACAAGTTCGCCAGCAACCTCTTTATGGTATTGAGCGTGCCGAACGCAAAAGCCTGCCTCCTTCGGGCTGGGTTTCAGCCGAAGGTCGAATCAGAGACGGTTTTATTGGATAGCCGAAACGGGCAGCCGATTCAACTGATTCAGGGCAGGTACCGGCTGACTAGAACAAAGAGTTAGCGAATAGAAAAGGAGCAAAGAGCAGAATGAAAAAAGCCGCCGCAATCTACGTCCGAGTGAGCACGCCTGACCAACATGTCGAATCGCAGCTTTACGATCTCCGAGAGTTGGCCTCACAGCGAGGATTCGAGGTTGTGCACGAGTACGAAGATCGTGGTGTTTGTGGAAAGAAGGCACGCCGTCCGGGTCTTGATGCCCTCATGGCTGATGCACGGCGCAAGAAGTTTTCTGTTGTGCTGGTGGCGGCATTCGACCGCATTGCGAGGAGCACTCGGAATTTTCTACAAGTAATCGACGAGTTGGACAGTATGGGAATTGAGTTCATCTCACGGCGAGAAAACGTCGATACAAGCGGGCCGATGGGGCGTCTTTTCGTGACGATCATCTCGGCGATTGCAGAACTGGAAAGGTCACTCGTGGCGG
>Ga0209517_10005229_pt1 | contig 16622 bp, 25 predicted proteins | sample PeaSoiMetSII2010_FD_187695 | JGI IMG/M metagenome (GOLD analysis project Ga0209517, IMG submission 187695) | Peat soil microbial communities from Weissenstadt, Germany - SII-2010 (SPAdes) (version 2) | ecosystem: Environmental > Terrestrial > Soil > Wetlands > Peat | place: Germany...
CGGGGAATTCGATGAGTCTCTCCATGCGTTCGCCGCCGCTGAAGCCGACCAGCCAGGGCCGCTCGTCCTCCAGATAAAGTTGGCGAAGCGAGTGCGAGATGTCTTGAAACGCCGTCATGGTCAGAGGCGCGATTATACGGCTAATCTCACCCTGAATTGCAACACGGTACCGAGTCTTTATTGCAACCGCGCCGACCCATCTTCTGCCATTGAGGGCTTGCGCATGGCGGTACCGTGACCAAGTCGGACTTTTTGTGCTCTGCGCATTTTTCTCTTGACAAACGAGACAGGATAGGCTAGAGTTGTTTTGTGGGGTTGGGCAGGGGGTCAGGCCCTGCCGGTTAGGTCATGCCAGAAAGTCCGCTTTTGTTCTCATCCGTAGTTCCTGCCTGTGGTTTCTGCCTCAAAGTACAGTCGAGGAGTCAAAGAGTCGAGGAGTTGGGAAGCCAACCGTCGACCCGGTCTTTCGGGTCGCAGCTTATGGAGACGGTGGGCCATTCCTGGACTTCCCGACTTGTCGATTTCCCGGCCCGGGAACCTGGCGAGCGAGCCGGGAGGCACGACTCCGAAAAAAAGACAAAATATTACGAACGAAGCCAGTATGTTATTGAAAACAAATAACCGCGATTGGAAACGAACCCAAAACGAACTGGAAAACGAACCTAATTCATGCTGCCTTATGCGGGAACTAATGCCGAATTCAGAACTTGCGAGGCTCAAGGGAAAGAAACCCCTCACCTGGCTCACTACTCGCGCCACCCTCTCCCCAGGGAAGAGGACTGCTGACGAGGTTGGGTCGGGGATCCGAGGCAATGCGAGAAAATACAAAAATCGGGGGAACAAAGCGAGAATGTCTATGAAAACAAAGGACAAGGTCAAAATGTCGAGGAGTTGAGGAGCTGTGGGGCCAATTCAAGAGATCAGGCGAAACGGATTACCTTCAACGCCACGGTTCGCTGCAACGGGCCGCGGTCGAAAGCCAAATAAACGATTCCGAATCCGCCCCGCCCGAGTTCGTCCTTGATCTCATAGCGATCGGCAAACGTCTCGCCCGCGGTGAGAAGCGAGGCGGGCGAACCGCGGGGTGCAATCACCTCCTGAGCGCGCTGTACGTTCGATTCGGTTGGGGAATGTGGCAGGACTCTCTTCGGCCATACTGGAGTATTCAGGAATTCACCCGCTTGGTCGTGTTCAGCCAGCAGGCGATTTACTTCTCTACGCAGAGACTCGTCCCCGCCGCAGGCTTCCGACAGAAACTTCTCTCGCTTCTCTGGCGATTGGTCCAGGGCGGCGTTAAAAATTTCCTTGACTCGTGCCCATCCCTCAGGTGTCATCCCGCCTCCTTTCGGAAGGTTTGCGGTGAGCTACCGTGACTTTACCCGCGAGCGTACGAGAGCAATCCCCGTGCTTGAGCTTTGCCAGTAGGCGGCCCATATCCGGTCGATGGCTGCATAAACGTATCCCCGGATGGCCAACTGACGGGATTCTACCGCAAAGCCGGAACTCGTCGCGAAGAAAATGTCTTTCGCTTGTGGCCCGCTTTGGGGCGAGGTTCCCGCACCTGAAAGTGGAAAGGGGTGAGACATGAGGAAACTCGCTGAGTTCGTCGTGGTGATTGCCTTCGGGATTCTCGGGGCAAACCCAGGTCTCAGGACGCAGGAGATTGTTGACGAAGCCATGCGGTGCTTCCCTGAGCACACCGTTCGTCTCTGATACTTGAATCCGGAGAAGCTGCGTCAGTACTTCTCCGCCGTCCTACGCAGCCCAAAATTCCGTTACGAATCGGCCTTGTTAAGGTCTAGAACAAACGCATCTCTTCCCGCGAAGGTGTTGTAGAGGGGGGCCGAACTAGACTCGTGATCTACTCACCCTAATCGAGGTGCTTCTCGGACTCGTAAGTCGTTGGTGCGAAAGGGGGGACTCGAACCCCCACCCCTTGCGGGACCAGATCCTAAGTCTGGCGCGTCTGCCAATTCCGCCACTTTCGCAAATTCCTACTCGCTATTAGTTTCAATAACTTATCTCGATATCGACTGTCCAGCAATTTCTTCGATCCTGTCGCGGGTGTGCCCAAGCCGCGAAAAGAGCCTCTGTTGATTGGTCCGTTAACAATAGCCTTCTGAATCAGCAGCAGTGCTGCGCAAAGCTGCGCCTCCAATCATCAAATTGATAGCGGCCAGCGATTTCGCCACATCTCAATCTAGCTCACCACAACCGGAGAAATTACTGAATCAAAAGGCGTTGTAGGTTTTCCCTGTAATCCTCTCAACGAGTTAGCAAACCTCTTGAAAAAGGTTTCCGAAACTGTGGGTCGGGGGTTCGAATCCCTCCAGTCGTTTCATTCTAAATGACTTAGCTGATTCTAGAACAACAATTTTCAGGACCGTCGCATCTACACGACACGTAATCAACAGCCCTTCAAAACAAAGGACTTAGGGACAAGAATAAGAAGATTGTCGCCGCGAGGTGCATAGAGGGTGCATATTCGTTTCGGGGTTTGTGACGTCGATTGGGCCTTCGAAGCTGCAGAGGTGCATATTCGACCGGATCTCGGTCGTGTGAGTTTATGGCGCGCTCACCATGCAACTTCGGTACTCTCACAATTAGGAATGGAGCGATGAGTTTGACTGCGGGCTGTTCACCACGCGTTATGTTGAGCCGGTACTCCCGACCTAGATATTTGCCCAAGCGCAGGGATCAGGCGAGTCTTGGCGTGTCCAGCGATTGGAGCGCACGCAAAAACAGCCAGTGCGGGTATCGGCGGCCTTGGCGCTCGCGATGTCGAGTTAAGGGAAAAGTTGTTCGTCCTGCGCTGCCTCGCTGACGCCGGTCGTCCGCCTGCGCGAGAACAGGAACTCCAAGCCCGCTTGCATGCCTTTAATGATGGCCGGAACTTCCCGGATAGGCGCCCACACTCCGCGCTGCACGGCGTCCGACGTGGTTTCAACCTTCTCAACGAGGTCGGAAACCATCCGGTCCGTGCGAATGGCCTGCGCGCGTGATTTGTCCACGAGTTTGGCCACCAGTCCATCCGCATCACTGGTGCGTTCGCGAAGCGTCTTGCTGATTTCGGCCAGGTTCGTGGTAATGGCCCGTAGAGGCTCGCGGGCGTCGGTCAGAATCTCCGTGACCGATTGCACCAGCGGATCAAACCGTTGCTTAAAGTTGTCGCGCGCAGCCTCAACCTGGCCGGGAATTTTTCGCAATCCTAACCATATCATGATCGTCGTCCCGGCCTGGATCAGTACCGCCACGGCCACAAGGCATAGCACGATGGTCAACCCGGTAGTTTGCTGCATGGTTCGCTCACCAGTCCTTCCGGACCCAGCCTCTCACTTGGCCTTGGCTTTTTCTTCCTGGTATGCCTACTTACCCGCTTCCAGCGCTGCTGAGAGAAGCTCCTTCCGCTTGGTCACGAGATCCTTGCCTTTCTCCACAGCCCCTTCCACTTGGCGGTGCAAGTCTTCCGTCTTGGCCTTAACGTAGTCCCGGCCCTCTTCTGCTTTCCCGGCAATGTACTCCCGAGCCTCTTTCCCAGACTTGGGAGCAAGTAACAGGGCCGCAATTGTGCCCATACCCAGCCCCGCAAGAAAGAATCCCAGATTCGTTGCACCACTGCCCTCTTCGCTCATAAGCTGCCTCCGCTTCGCACTATCGAAAGCGTGCTTCGGGCGGCTTCTTTGCCGGCCCCACGGGAGTGGCTACCCGTCAGGCTCATTCGGCTTCCCCTCTCGGGGCGAACCCATCCGGCGCCTGCCGAATTGAATCCTCCCCGAAGGTCTGCTGGATAAATCGTTAGAACATGTTGAGGGTAATCTGAACGCCGGGAAAACTCAGGTCGCACAAATAATAGGCGCCATCAAGGTACTCGACATAAACGGTGTCGTCGTAGCTCCAGCCGGCCGGCCATCCTTGATTGAACCCGAACCAATAGCCGCCGTACTGGAAGCGGTTATACCCGCCGATCATCTGAGGACGCATCATATGGAACGAGTGGCCGTGACCGAAATGGGCACGGTAACTGGTGTCAGAAATGCGACCATAATGGCCTCCGCCACTGTTGGAAGCAACGGTCTGTCCCTGCTGCCTTCCGGACTGCTTCGCTTGCTGTGCGCGTTGCTGTGGCTGCGCTTGCTGTGCGCGTTGCTGCGGCTGCGCTTGCTGTGCGTGCTGCTGCGGTTGGGCTTTCTGTGCGCGTTGCTGCGGCTGCGCTTGCTGTGCGTGCTGCTGCGGTTGAGCTTTCTGCGCGCGCTGTTGCGGTTGCGCTTTCTGTGCGTGTTGCTGCGGTTGCGCCTCGTGTTGCGCCGGCTGAGCCTTTCCACCGCCTCCGCCCTTTTCCTCCTCGCCTTTTTGTGCTATTGCAGGAATGGCGGCTCCGAGAAGCAATAACAGAACTGCTGTGCTGATCACTCGATTTTGTTTCATAGGTGTTGCCTCCGACTCATGTCCCATCTGCCTCTCACTGGATTCTCGAGGCACACTTGTTATACCGCTTATGCGCATGGGTGTCAGTTCAGTGCGGCTCACCGATTAGGTCAAAAATGCTCACCTGAGTTCCGGGAAGAAACTACAGCCTGGAGGCGGTGGTAAGTTGCCGGGGATCTACAATGGACGGGCGCTTGGTTCCGCGTTGCGGTCTGCGGCTCTTCTCACCGTCGAGGCGCGGAGGCTCAGAAATGCGAAAGAGAAGCCTGCGTCTGAGCGCCTCGGCAGCGAAATAATGGGTTCGTCCCTCAGCGCAGCATCCGACGAGGTCTACGGCTAACGATGCTCCCCCTTCGGGGACGAGGAAGGAGAAATCCGAACTAATCGCTCAGGACCACGCTCAAGAGGCCGCTGTTAACCGTCAGCGCGCCGCTGCCCGCGTAATCAATGAAGCCCAGCGTCCGGAACTTGTTCATGAAATGGCTGACCCGCGAACGGGTGGTGCCCACCATTTGGGCCAAGTGTTCCTGGTTGATTCCGGGATGGACAGTTTCGGTTCTGCTTTCCTTGCCAAAATGCGCCAGCAATAAGAGAATCCGGGCCAGGCGCTTCTCACTGGAGTTGAAAAGCTGGTCGACCAGATCCCCTTCAAATCGAATGTTGCGTGAGAGCAGGTGCGTGATGAACAATTCCGCAATTCCGTGCTGCTCGTGGAGCATACGCACCATTAGCGACTTCTCAATCCGGTAAAGCGTGCAATCTGTCACCGCTATAGCCGTGGAGATGCGCAACGGCTGGCCGGCCAAGCATCCCTCGCCGAAGAACTCGTTGCCGCCCAGAATGGTGACGATCGCTTCCTTGCCTTGTTGGGAGGTCACCGCGAGTTTCACCTTGCCTTTGTTGAGATACCACACGGAATCCGCGGGGTCGCCCTGCGCGAAGATCGTGCGGTCCGCGCCGTATTCTAGAACGGTTTTCCCGTATGAGATTCCTGCGAGGAATGCCGCCCAGTTGACGGGCGGTCTGGTCCCGTTTGCCGTAGCAAGTGGCGGCTTGCCGTTGACCTTAACAACTTTAAGCGGGTTCTTCTCTTTCTGTGTCGTCATAACCACCTCTCTTTACTCCTTGCGTCATTACAATTCTTTATCTCTGAACTTCCTTAGCGTTGCGGGGGCGCGAACTCTTGGATTTCGCGCGTAAAGTTCCATCCGTCTCTTTCAAGGTTCGTCCACTTACAGTCTCCCGTCAGGGGTTCGTGATACGCGTGTCAAAGGGCATTCACGGGGCTCGCCCGAAACGCGGGAGTGCTGCGGACTTTTTCCCCAGTGGTTCGCCGGTCCCGTCTGCTCCGCTCGTTTCGTCGTCCGGAATTTCTTCTTCCGTAATCTTTTTCACAATTTCCAGGGGAACCTGCTCGAAGTGTGTTTTAGGTTGTTTCATTTTATGCATTGCAATTCACCCTTCCTTTCGAGTAAAGCCTAGCAGGCCACAACTGATACGGGTAAACTCTTTGTGAAATCTTTTCTAGTCCGTTGACCGATGAATCAACGTTCCGGTCGTCCCTCCCCCCAGCTAGTAGTCCCTGCCGTTATCCGTTGCACGAGCCCGATACTTTAGCGGTTCGATTGTTTAATTGTAGTTGTGGTGACGTTGTGATACGATAGTCCTACGGAATGTACCGATTAGCAGTCGTGGAGGGGGGCATGAGTCCTCGGACCAAAGTTCCCGGCCATTTCCAGACGATGTTGCAAGCCAGCGTCCCGCAAGGGCGCAAAGGGAAGCACCAGAAGATTGTGTCCACCATTCTCAGTGATCTCGACAAGTTGCAGGACGGCTCTGCGATCAAAGTTCCCTTGGCGGAATTGGTGGAAAGCAAAGAAAAGATACGTTCAGCCCTGAATCGTGCAACGCGGAAAGCAGGGCGGACGGTGGCAACCGCCAGCGACGCCAACTTCCTGTACATCTGGAACGTCAGCACGTCCCGTCAGAACCCTCAAGCTGAAGCCTCATAACCAGCCGATAGCCGTGTGGAATCCCCTCCGAAGCACTCATTCCCGCGAAAGCAGGAAACCTGTCCTTGTAGCATGGCCATCCTGGCCATGAGTTCACCCAAGCAACTGCCGCGCAAGTTGGGCGGCGCATTTCCAGCGGTTCTCCGTTGAGCAATTGTGACCAGCCAAGTGTGCAGTACGGGACTGACACGCGAACTACCCCACGCTATAAAGGATGAGGTGTGAGAAGTAAATCTCCAACTTCCATCCGGGATCTGCCTGGAGACGGATGTTAGGCGGGAGGATGAACATGCTTTGGACAATCTTCGTGGTTCTGATGGTGATGTGGCTGCTGGGCTTTAGCTTTCACGTGGGCGGAGGCCTCATTCACCTTTTGCTCGTGGTGGCAGTGATTTGGCTGGTCTGGAACCTGCTCACGCGTCGACGATCTTTTTCGTAAGGCGGCGAATGATCGCACAGGGTGAATCTATGCCGCAATCCTCTTGGTCCAAGATTTGTGAAGCGGGACGGAGCTTTTTCTATCTGGCTGCGCGGGAACATCTGGGTCGATGCCAACACCTACCTGCTTCGTCGCACCGAGGGCGAGCCAGTGAAGGCTCCCTCTTGGTGGGTGCGAGACGTGCGCATCGCGCTGCGCTACGGCGACGTCGGCGGAATGTGGCTGCAGACGGCTTCGGAAGCCACCGCCCGTGTCCGGATACTCGGCCCCTGCACGATGGTTTCGCGTGACGTGAAGTATAAGATCACCGAGCTCGTTGCTGACGGGTCTTCGGCCCAGGCGAACTTCTTCGAGCTGATGCTTGACCGATCTCTTCGCCACCGCGTAATTCCAAGGCTACCGAAGTGAATCGTTCGGAAGGGAGAATCAACATGGAATTGGACAAGGCGCTGGGGTTGGCAGTAATTCTGGGCTGGGATGACTTGAAGAAAGTCAGCGACGCATGCTCAGCACGGGTTGAATACCAATGTGAACCTGGAACTTCGTTGGATTACCTGAGCGTATGGTCGGTTGATGCCGAGAGTCATCAGAATAGGGTGTGCGAATACTGGACCGGGACTTCTCCGACTCACCCAACAGGGGTACGTTTCACCAACAGCTTTCAGTCCGATCAGTTAGGTCAGGCCCTTGACTTCATCCTGATGAACCAGGGTCAGTTCACACGTCCCGCCGATGCTTGCCGTGATGGGCTGGCTCTGATCTACCCGCCCACCGGAGATGAACGTACAGAAGCCGCCGCCTGGATGAAAGGGGTGCACGGCGCCCCTACTAACATCAGCCGCCCTGAGGATCAACGGGTTGCGGCTCGCTAGGCGGTGATTTCTCAGTGCGCCCCAACGGCGGTTGGCCCGTGCCCGGGCCGAGGCCACTTGAAAACGCTTACGGAGAGTGGCTGAGGGAGAAGAATCTTGCTTGGTCTTGATCGCGGCGCTGCGCGTTACACCTGGACAGCGGTTTTCATTCTCTTCGCGGTAGGACTGCTGTATCTCATTCGCGAGACTTTGTTTATCTTTGTTGTGGCACTGCTGTTCGCCTACCTTCTCTGGCCACTGGTCAAGGTTCTGGATCGGCGGCTGCCGGGGCGGTCAAAGGTGCTGGCGCTCACCTTCGTCTACCTCGCGCTGGTTGGGTTTCTGTTTGTGGTTGGAATTGCGATTGGCTCTCGTGTAGTCCACGAGGCGAACTCGCTGGCCTCCAGGGTTCCAGACCTTCTTTCGAAATTAGAGTCTTCGATCGCGCCCGCCGTTTCACCCTCCGCTCAGACGCTGAAGAGCACTGTCGTTTCGACTGTGCAAAAGCAATTGGTCGATCATTCGCGAGAGCTTTTGGCGCTGGTGCCGAATGCCGCCTTGGGGGTCATCGCGCGCGCTGGAAGCCTCATCTTTATCGTCTTGGTTCCGATACTCAGTTTCTTCTTCTTGAAAGACGGGCGGCAGATGCGCAGTTCCGTGCTGGGCTTTCTTGCCGAAGGCTCCCGCCGCGACACGGTGCAGAGAATTGCCGCTGACCTGCACCTGCTGCTGGCACAATACATGCGAGCGTTGGTGTTGTTGGGAGTCGTGGCATCTTTGGCTTATGGACTCTTCTTCTCGATCATGGGCGTTCCGTACGGGATTCTGTTGGCAGCGGTCGCTTTTCCTCTGGAATTTGTTCCCATGGTGGGTCCTCTGGCTGGAGCCGTCATCGTCTTGCTCGTTGCCGGCTTGAGCGGCTCCCACCACCTGCTGGCGACCTTCGCGTTCCTTGTGGCGTTCCGCTTATTCCAGGATTATATTGTGTCACCGCACTTGCTCAGCGCCGGGATGAAGCTACATCCTTTGCTGGTCATCTTCGGAGTCCTGGCAGGCGGCTCAATCGCAGGCATTGCCGGCAGCTTTCTTTCGGTTCCGGTGCTCGCTACTTTGCGAATCGTCTACCGGCAGTTGTTACCGAACGCCCCTCCCCCGGTGGTGGCGCCTGACGGCCCTGCCCTTCTTTGAGGAACTGACTTCGGTTTAGCTTGCTCACCCGCCTTTTCCTCAGCACCGCGCCTTGCGTAGCACTGTGATTGGCTATGTCGCTCCAATGGACAATTCAGATATTCTGAAGATACACAGGCCTTCCTTCGGCCCGCGAGCCGTGCTTGCAGGCGTAGACGTGCGTGACTTCCGCGCCTAAAAGGAAAATCTGTGCTGAGTAATAAACCCAAGTGAGAATAATGACGAGGGATGCCGCCGCTCCGTATGCTGACGCGACAGTAGACCTGGAGAGATACAACCCAATCAGCGCCTTGCCAGTGGTCAAGAGTAGTGACGCAACTGCCGCACCGATCCACACATCACTCCAGGCAATTTCCGTATCGGGCAGATACTTGAAGATCATCGCGAGCAGCAGCGTAATCACACCCAACGAGAGGAGAAAATTGACCGATTCCAACAAAAAAACATGCCACGGAAGCAGAGGCGCCATGAAGTTTCCCACGGCCCCCAGCGCGGCGCTCACTGCGAGTGACACGAGCAGAAGAAAGCCCAGGCAGAGGACGAGGCTGAACGACAAAACACGCTCTCGAAACACGCCCAAAAGGATACTTTCTGATCTCCGCTGAACTCTCCAGATCTTATTGAGCGCGTCGTGAAGCTCAACCAAGGCGCCTGAGGCACCGGCCAATAGGGTTCCGATTCCAAATGTGCCAGCAATGATGCCAAGTGCGGGCCGATTCGCGCTCCGGAGGATCGCTTGGATAGCTCTTGCACCCGTCGCACCCACCAAGGCTTGGAGTTGCCGTGAGAATTCACCCTCCGCCGCTTTTTGCCCGAACAACAGACCCGCGACCGCGATCGCGACAATCAAGACCGGAGCGAGCGAAAAGACGGTGTAAAAGGCCAGCGCTGCGCCCAGGCTGGAGGCATGGTCTTCTACCCATCCAAAACATGCCTCTTTGAATAGAGCGCAAGCAACTTTTAGACTCACTGATACCCTCGACGGCCGCAAAAGGTCCAGGTTTATCCAGCGAATTGCCGATGCTCCAGCCTCGAATCACGCTCGCGCCCTAAGCGAAGACCGCCCTCACCCTGCGCGATTGATGTGAAAATTGGTGATGTAATGCATGAGTCCAAAGACGTTTAGAAGCCACACCACCACACAAATGACCACGACAGCATTCAAGATCGACTTGATGGAGCCCGCCATCGGAATGAATCTGTTGACGAGCCAGAGAAGAACCCCAACCACGATCAAGGCAAGTACGACTTGCACTAAAGGCATGACCTTATCCTCCTAATTTTGGTTTCGGAGGCGGGCAGCCCAGCGGTCCGCCTCACGTTTCCCATTGTTGAATATCACCTGCGGCTTCTCAGTCACGACTGAAACGATGCAGTCCGCTTGAGCGAGGGGGAATCCCAGACGCTCGGCCTGATCAGTCATGATCTGGCCGAAGATGGCATCGAACCGGAGGTAAATCCACAACTCAGCCTGAGAGGTCTCGCGGTTCGACAAGTCATAGTCAGGAGCCATTTTCCCCCTCCGCCCATCTGCCCGATCATTGTTAGCTTGGGCGGGCAGGTAGCCGCACTCTAACTCTCGGTTTCAGATCGAACCTCACCCGGACAAATGCAATCCGCCGAACAAGTACAAGAGCACCACTGCGATCAGGACCACCCCCACGATCCCGATGCCTCCACCCGAACCCCATCTCCGATATCCGTAATAACCTCCGCCGCCGCCGAACACGAGCAGCAAAAGCACAATCAGCAGAATCAGTAACATGGCAACCTCCTTTCAGCTCCGCAATGGTTATATCCCAGTGTGAGTCTTGTTTCAGTCCCGTACTGCTCACACGTTTGGTCAAAATAGCTCACGAGAGAGTTCCAAAGTGCGCAGACATCTCTCTTCGGCTTCTGCCATGCTGCGTAGTGGGGAGGTGTGTAACCGCTATGAGCAACGTCAAGAAGACGGCCCGTTTGATTTTATGGTCAGCGTCTCTCGCGCTACTCTCATTGCTGGCTGCCCGAGCCCTACGAGCACAAGAAATCCGGCCCATCGCGGAACCGAACCAGTCCGTAAAAATGGCACGGGGTGGGTATGTGTGCGAGGGTCAGCTCACGCATACTCCGATAGACGCTACCGAAAACTGGACCTATGAAATGGTCCAATGCACCGGTCCGATTTACAACTCCAACGATTACATGGCCCTGAATACAAAACTCAACCACGATGAACTGGTGAAGCTAAACGCAGCTCTGGATCGGCTGGACGCTACCAGCAGCGCTACCCAGGATCTCCTCAACCAACAAGTGCAGGCGTTCAATCGTGACCTCAGAGCGACGATTGAAAAGCGCTTTCATGATCTCCCGAATGACGTATTGCTATCGCCGGCTATCCAGAACCTCAAGAAAAGTCTGATGGAGTATGTCGACCAAAGATTGCCCAGCACGCCCAAGAACAATCCACCCGCTTCGCAGTCTACAACCCCGACCACCGGCCAGCCAGGCCCGGCCCCGAACCAGCCCTGACATCCATTACTCATTCTGGTGCGCTAAGGCTCCCATGTCGAACGCATACTTGTTAGCGTTCTGACTCTCGCGCAGCAACTCGCGAACGAAGCCCCTGCTTCGAACGTAATGCGCCAGATCGCTGAATTGCTTGCTACCGAATGGGTAGTAGTCGAGGTCCTGGATGTCCGCGCCGCCGTGAGCATAGGCATGCACCTCCGTACCGCAACTGGTCTTCCGCCAGCGCCGGAAATCACTTGCGCAGCAGAGGCCGGATCTCCGCTTTCCGGGGAAGGTCCACGATTCCCTCATGCGTCAGAACGGAGTACGCAAACAAGCCACCGGCGCACATCTGCATGACACCGACGACGAGTGCAACAACTGGCGCTTTTCTCGCGTTTTGTCTTTGCCTTAACGAGGGTGGAGCCGGAATTCGCGCGCCAGACGCTCGTTGCGTCTGGCACGGTGCATGTATCCGTTCACTGACTTACAATTCTCCCCATGGATGGCTTATAACCGGGCGAACGTTCGTCCACCCGAGGGAGAATATTTCGTCAGCGCGTTGTCCAAACCGTGGGCCGCACGAGTTGGGCGCACTGTGCCGTCGATCAGAATTTCTTTCGCGCTCACCCTGCGTCCATAGAGCTTTTGGTTGTCGCCTTCATCTTGCTTGTACACGGCCCCGTCCAGCGAGGCGCCGCCAAACAAGCCCCGCGAGCGCGAGTAGCTAAGAATCTCCGCATGGAGTTGAACGTCGGTCGCACCTTCCGCGGAACGGCCCACCGGGCCGGCCGCTGCGGATAGTTCCGCACCCAGCTTGACGCTGTCCTGGACCAGTTTCTTCATGCCTTCAGGGTTCATTACCAGGAAAACCACGTCGGTCGCCTTGCCGCCGATCTGAAATCCAAAGCTCGCGCCGCCCATGGTGAACATGGAGGGGGCATCCCAGGTCCCGTTCCCGCCCTTGCGGCACACCAGCACACCGCGTCCATAAGTGCCACCAACTCCAAAGGCGAACTTTACCTCAGAAGGAACGATGCCTACACACACAGCCTTGTCCAGCAAATCATGAGGAATGCCCTTGTCCGGTGTACTCATGATCTCGTTGAGGACGTTGGTTGCCTTCTGCAATTGGCTCTCACCGGCGAAAGCCGTTGCACAGAACGTCAGCAACAGAAAAACTAAAGTAAATCTTTTCATTTGAAGCTCCTTTTCTTGCACTCACACCTACCTGACCGGAGTGTCCGATGTTCCTATTCGGAACTGTCGGACTACTGGCCGGCATTGCTATTTTTCGAGGGCTTTCTCCACTCGGCCGATTATCCCTTGAACCTTCCCGGCCGCCTTTTCAAGTGTGCCCTCGGCTTCCAAATCGCGATTATTCGTCAGTTGTCCAGCTTTCTCCTTGACCTTGCCCTTCATTTGGTGAAACTTGCCTTCGGCGTCGTCTATGGTGCTTGGTTTCATCATGGATGCTCCTTCGGCAGGATTCAGGGCCGCCGTCCCTGTGCGATTCACGGGAGAAAGTCCATACGCCCTGCGCTTGGGCGGATGATGCGACACCTGCCGCCTCTCTCCTGACGCCGATGCCTTCTCTCGGCTCTTCTCAGCCGGAGACTCTCGCGAGTCCCCGGCCTGCTATGTTTATACCCCGGGGTGATTCGCGCGTCTGTACAGCATGGCTCACGGGTTTGGTCAGAATTGCTCACTCTGGCTTACGACAGGGAAAGCATGGTGGGTCCGGCGGGAATTACAGGGCCTTTACCCTCAAGGCTAGTCGTGCAGGACCTCGCTGAGGAGATCGCGATGGATCGTCAACGGGCCGTTGCCATTGTAATCGACAAAGCCGAGTTTCCTGAACTTATTCATAAAATGACTGGCCCGCGACCGGGTGGTGCCGACCATTTGGGCCAAATGTTCCTGATTGATTTTGGGAAATGGAGTTCCGTCTCCACTTTCCTTGCCAAAACGCGTAAGCAGCAAGAGGATCCGGGCCAGGCGTTTCTCGCTGAAATTGAAGAGCCGATCCACGAAATCTTCTTCAACGCGCACCATACGAGAAAGCAGGTAGGAGATAAAAAGCTTTGCAAAGGCAGGCTCTCGATGGATGAGGCGAATAAGAGGCCCCTTATTCACGCGGGAGATCGTCGATCGTTGAGTCGCCGTGGCGCTCGACACCCGCAGTGATGGTTTCGCCAGACAACCCTCTCCAAACACGTCGCCTGGCCCCAAGATAGCGATGACCGCTTTCTTGCCGCGCGGCGATGCCACCACAAGCTTCACGCTGCCAGTCTGGATGTGGAACAGCGCATCCGCCGCGTCCCCTTGCGAATATACGACCTGCCGGTCTTGGTACTCCCGAGTCGTCTTTTGAGTGCCGATCCTTCTGAGGAAGGCCCGTGAATTGAAAGTGAGCGTATGTCTGCTCATGCTAGTTGCCTCCAGAGGCCCCTTCTCGAACCGCATCCTGGCCTCCAGCATTTTATAAATCGGAGGCGACTCGCGTGTCTGTACCGGAAAGCACACGCGTCTGGTCGAAATTGCTCACATTAGTTCATGCGGAGGCTGCCGTCCGGGGTCCCTAGGAATTGCCGAGGATGTTCCATGCAGAACATCGCCATGAATGAGGCACCCGCGAAGCGCGGGGACGGGCCACGGAGAAAACATGCGCTCGAACGGCTCAGTTGGGGGCCATCGGGTGAATATTCCTGACCGCGAGAATGCCGTGTAGAATGTAAGCTTATTCTACCTGGCTGGCTCAACATGGTGTTGCTCGCTGACATCCACGTGCTCGCGGCCGCATTTTTCATGGGACTGGCGTCGGCCGCCCCGATGGGCCCGGTCAACATGCTGGCCATCCGTCGCGGCATGATCGGTGGTTGGCGCCGTACCCTCGCCTGCGCAATCGGCTCCGTCGCCGGCGACCTGATTCTCTTTTCCCTGGTCCTCCTGGGCGGTCACTATCTCCTCTCCGACCTCTCCAACCCGACTCTCCGGATCATCCTCGCGGGCGTCGGCGTGATCGTCCTGCTTCCGCTGGGGATCTACTTCCTTGTCCGGGCCGTCAAGGAACCGCTGCGGCCTCACTCCAGAGCCCGCAAACTCTGGGACAAGAGCACCGTCCCTGCGCATTTGGTCTCCGATGTCGCCGCCGGCGCCGGCCTGACCATCTTCAACCCCATAACCATGGCTTACTGGGTTGGGGTCACCTCCAACTGGCTCCCTTTCGCCCATTCCATCGTCGGCTCCAAAGCCCCTGAGTGGGGAATCCTGATGGTGGCCGCCGGCCTGATGACCTGGTTCACCACGCTGACCGTCGTCGTTCGCTTCATCCCTCAGCGTATCGGCCCAACGTTCTTCCGCCTCGTCAACGCCATCCTCGGCCTGATCCTCCTCGGCTTCGCCGCGTTCTGTGCAATAGTCCTGTCCCACCATTTCCTGCACTGAACCGCAGGGTCCCCAACACTTGTGGTTCTCCGAAATTTGCAGCGCCAACCTTAAAGGTCAGCGCTACGGCTGTTGGTCGCCGGAGGTTGCGGGACAGGACTGCTCCGGTTCAGTCGCCGGGTGGTCGCAGACCTAGAAGGAGTTCAAACTTCAATCCAGCTTTGCTCGCCGTACGGCTACATTGCTGCCAGAACCGATTTCAATTCAACGCTCGGGCCGGTGTGACGAATAACAAATCAAAGCTGTCCCGAATGATCGCAAAAAGGAGGAGGGGCCTCGGCTTTGGGGGCGTTGCTGTGAGCCCGCACCCTCTTGTTGCGAGCCCGCTCCGACTCGTCGCGAAACGTCTGTTCACTTGCCGGCGTGTCGTCGAGCGTCACCGGCGTCTGGTGCTCTGAACCGCAACCACTTCGGGACCCACTGCCTTGCTCGCTAGGTAGTTGTGCCAGTCCTGCCTTTTTTTCAAACATGTTGTATTCTCCTTTTGTCTTTTCGCGCGTCGATCCCTGGCCGCCGGCTGGTCGATGCTTCGACCGAGTCCGTTGACAAAATCTTGGTCTCCCGGAACCAGCCGAAATTGTTATACCCCCGACCTTTTCACATGGCAGCCCACAACTGCTCACCTGTCGGGTCAAAACTACACATCAGTTTGTGATGAGGAACTACAGTGCGGACTAGATCGAGATTGCCGAGGACTCAGCACGGAAATCCTTGGCATTGATCTTCATCTTTATCCCTTCCTGCTTTCATTTGGGGTTGCTCCATTTCCAGTTCCGAATCTCCGGCAGGTCTTGGCCGTATTTGGCGATGTATTGCTTGTGCTCGATCAGCTTGTCCTTGAGCTGCTGCTTCAGGTAGACGCCCTTGTCGCCGGTCTGCGGCAGGCGGTCGATGGTGTCCATCACGAGGTGGAAACGGTCCAGTTCGTTCAGCACCGTCATGTCAAAGGGCGTGGTGATGGTGCCCTCTTCCTTGTAACCGCGGACGTGGATGTTGTCGTGGTTGGTGCGGCGGTAGGTCAGCCGATGGATCAACCACGGGTAGGCATGGAAGGCGAAGATGACTGGCTTCGACTTGGTGAAGAGCTCGTCGAAATCCATGTCGCTCAACCCGTGCGGGTGCTCGGATTGCGGCTGTAGCTTCATGAGGTCGACGACGTTGACCACCCGGATTTTCAGTTCGGGCAGATACTCGCGCAGAATGGAGACGGCGGCGAGCGTTTCTAGCGTGGGCACGTCGCCACAACAGGCCATGACCACATCAGGTGCAACGCCCTGGTCGTTGCTGGCCCAGGGCCAGATGCCAATGCCCTCGGTGCAGTGTTTTACGGCGGCATCCATCGCGAGCCACTGCGGCGCCGGGTGTTTGCCCGCGATCACCACGTTGACGTAATGGCGGCTGCGCAGGCAGTGGTCCATCACCGACAGCAGGCAGTTGGCATCCGGCGGAAGGTAAACGCGCACGACCTCGGCCTTCTTGTTTACCACGTGATCGATGAAACCGGGATCCTGGTGGGTGAACCCGTTGTGATCCTGCCGCCAGACATGCGAGGCCAGAAGGTAGTTTAGCGAGGAGATCTTCCGCCGCCACGGCAAGCCCGAGGTGACCTTCAGCCACTTGGCGTGCTGGTTGAACATCGAATCGACGATGTGAATGAACGCCTCGTAGCAATTGAAAAGCCCATGCCGCCCGGTGAGCAGGTACCCCTCGAGCCAGCCCTCGCATTGGTGCTCGCTGAGCATTTCCATCACACGGCCCTCCGGGGCGAGA
>Ga0209517_10005231_pt1 | contig 16621 bp, 13 predicted proteins | sample PeaSoiMetSII2010_FD_187695 | JGI IMG/M metagenome (GOLD analysis project Ga0209517, IMG submission 187695) | Peat soil microbial communities from Weissenstadt, Germany - SII-2010 (SPAdes) (version 2) | ecosystem: Environmental > Terrestrial > Soil > Wetlands > Peat | place: Germany...
CGCCGATGTCGCACGGGTCGGGCCTTTATATCCTTCCCCATGTCGCAAAAGCCGCGTGCAACGTCGTGCCGGAAAGCGGCGGGTTCGATCCGCCCGAGATTTTCTCCCTGCTCTCGGTTCATCGCAGCGTTACGATGTTTCAGGCGCCGACGATGGTGCGGCGTTTCATTGATCATGAAGCGCGGGCGCACGCGCCGCTCGATAACCTCAAGACGATCGTTTTCGGTGGTGGGCCGATGTATGTCGCTGACCTCAAGAATGCGCTTGCCGCGCTCGGAAACCGCTTGGTCCAGATCTACGGTCAGGGCGAAAGTCCGATGACCATTACCTGCCTTTCTCGCCAGTGTCTTGCCGACAAAACGCATGCGCGCTACGAGACACGGCTTGCTTCGGTTGGTATTCCCCACACCGGTATGGAAGTCGTGGTCGCTGACGCAGAGGATAGACCGTTGATGTCGGGCGAGGCCGGCGAGGTCCTCGTACGCGGTGATGCCGTAATGCGGGGATATTGGCGCGATTCGCAAGCGACGGCTGAAACCATGCGCGGAGGTTGGCTCCACACCGGCGACATCGGCGCCATCGACGAGGAAGGCTTTCTTTCTCTCAAGGACCGTTCCAAGGACCTTATCATCAGCGGCGGTTCAAACATTTATCCGCGCGAAATCGAAGAGGTCTTGCTTCGTCACCCGCTGGTCCGTGAAGTATCAGTGGTCGGACGAAAGCATCCCGACTGGGGCGAAGAAGCCGTCGCGTTCGTGGTTGCGGACTCGGTGACCGCTTCCCTGAGTAACGAGCTTGATCGGTTTTGCCTTGACAATATCGCGCGGTTCAAGCGCCCGAAGGAATACCGCTTCGTTAGTTCGCTCCCCAAGAATAACTATGGCAAGGTACTCAAGACCGAACTCCGGAGCAGGCTGGCATCGACCGGGTCATCCTGCGCCGATGGAGCCGCGGAACCGCGCGAGCGAGGATCGGACCATGACGATTAAATTGGGCAAGATCATCGATATAAGCCTTGAGCTCGACGGCGGGACGTATCGCATGCACACGCCAAAGGGTTTTTCCAAAGACATGCAATTTTCGGTCGAGTTGCTAAAGGATCACGACGCACCGGGCGGCGCCGGGCAGGTCGTGCGCGGCGTCCATATGCGGCTTCATGCCGGCAGCCACGTCGACGCGCCCGAGCACATGGTGAAAGACGGCAAGCAGCTGCATGAACTGCCGCTCGACATTTTTGCCGGTGATTCCGTTGTCGCGGATCTCCGCCACGCCGTCCCAGGCAAAGCGATCACCGCCGCGGACCTAGAGCAAGCTGTCGGCAAGGTGATCCGTCGCGGCGACCGGCTTCTGCTGCGGACCGACTGCAACAAGAACTACTACGATCCGGATTGGGCCGAGAGGTCGCCTTATCTGACCCGCGACGCGGTAAAATGGTGCATCGACCAGGGCGTCGTGTTGGTCGGATTTGACTTCTATCACGGCAATGATGAACCCCAGTCGAACGTCGTCTTTTACACCTCGCGGACGCTCGGAGAGAACGGCATCGTGACAATGCCATACCTCAACAATCTTGATCAGATTACGCGCGAGCGCGTTACGTTGATCGCCTTGCCCCTGAAAATAATTGGCGTCGAGGCTTCCCCCGTGCGAGCCATCGTGATTGAATCCTGAAATTAGGCCGCGCACATCGTGTGCCGGGTCCGGCGTCGGCACAGCCGATATGCATCGTTCTCGATACCAAGTCTGAACTGGAGGACCGGTTTTGCCGAGCGACATAGCGATCCAAAGCCATAAAGCCACTCGGCTTGCCGCCGATGTCGGGGGCACTTTTACCGACGTGGCCGCCTTCGACGAGCGCACGGGCGAACTCAAGCTGGGCAAGACGCTCACCACGCCGCAGCGCTTGGTGAATGGAATCGGTCACGGGGTGGAAAAGGCCGGACTTGCCTTCCGCGATGCGGGGCTTTTCCTGCACGGCACCACGACCGCGATCAACACCATCCTGGAGCGCAACGGCGCCAGGACCGGCCTGCTTATTACGCGCGGCTTCCGCGATATCTACGAGATCGGCCGGATCAACCGGCCCGAAGCGTACAATCTTTATTTTCGCAAGCACCAGCCGTTGGTCGAGCGCCATTTGCGCCGCGAAGTGAATGAGCGGGTGACGTTTGCCGGCGAGGTGCTGCAGCCGCTCGATCCCGCGGAGATCGTTCGCCTGGCGGGCGAGTTGGTGGCCGACGGCTGCGAGGCGATCGCCGTTCTGTTCCTGCATTCCTATCGCAGCCCCGCGCATGAGGCGGAGGCCAAACGGGTCATCCAGGCATCGTTTCCCGATCTGTTCGTGACGGCGTCGCACGAGCTTTCGCAAGAATATCGTGAGTTCGAGCGGGCCTCGACCACGGCAGCGAACGCATATATCGGCCCTAAAGTCCGCGGCTATCTGCGCGAACTCAACGGCCATCTCCACGACGAATCCTTCGCGGGCACGTTCCTGATCGTCCAATCGAGCGGCGGGCTGTTCGATCTCGACAAGGCCCAAAGCGAATGCATCCGGATGCTGGAGTCCGGGCCAGCCGCGGGCGTCATCGGTACGAAAGCGCTGTGTGAACGGATCGGACTCGAAAATGCCATCGCCTTCGATATGGGGGGAACGACCGCAAAGGCCGGGGTAATCCACCGCGGCACGGTCCTGATGACCAGCAGCACGCTTGTCGGCGGTTATGCCGAAGGCCTGCCGGTGCAGGTTCCGATGATCGACATCCAGGAAGTCGGAACTGGCGGCGGCAGCATCGCGCAAGTCGGACTTGCCGGCGCCTTGCGGGTCGGCCCGCACAGTGCCGGAGCGGTCCCCGGACCGGCATGTTACGGCCTTGGCGGGACCGAGCCGACCGTGACGGACGCCAATCTCGTGCTGGGGCGCATTAGCGCGGATCGCTTCCTCGGCGGCGAGATGCCGCTCGACCTCGATGCCGCAAAGGCGGCGATCAAGGAAAAGATCGGTGCACCTCTTGGGCTCGACCTCATCGCGGCGGCCGACGGCATCATCCGCATCGCCGCCACAAAAATGTCGCATGTCGTGCGCTGGGTCACGACGGAACGGGGGCTCGATGCTTCGGACTTCGCCTTTGTCGCCTATGGCGGCGCCGGTCCGCTGCATGCCGCGACGGTGGCTCGCGAGTTGCAGGCGGCCACAGTAATCGTGCCGCGTGCGCCCGGCCACTTTTCCGCTTTCGGCATGCTGGTTGCCGATCCGAGGCGCGATTTCGTGCGCACTTGGTTCAAGCTGCTCGAAGATGCCGCGTTCGATAATGTGGAGACCATGTACGCGGAGATGGAAAGCGAGGGCCGGCGTGCCATCGGGCAGGCGCGGCTCAACCTCCTTCGCATCACCGTCACCCGCGGCGCCGACATGCGCTATGTCGGCCAGGAGCATGCCGTCACGGTCGATCTTCCTCTCGATCTCTTTGTGCGGCGGGACCGTGCCGCCATCAAGGCGCATTTCGATGCGGTTCACGAGCAACGCTATGGCTATGCGGCCCCGAAGGAAGAGGCGGAGATCGTCTCGCTGCGCAGCGCAGTGATCGGACAATTGCACAAACCGGCGATCGAGGAAATCGCACGCGGCACGGCCGAGCCTCCCAGAGTCGCGTTCCGCGGGGATCGGCCGGTCTATTTCAAGGAAGCGGATGGATTTGTCGCAACGCAGACCTACGATCGTACGGGGCTGCTGGCTGGAAATCGGATCTCGGGTCCGGCGCTCGTCGAGGAATATGCCTCGACGACGGTTGTTCATCCGGGAGACGAGCTGCGCGTCGACGCGTTCGGCAATTTGGTGATCGGAATCGGCAGGAGTTGATTATGAACGACATAACGAAGGTGCCGGCAGGCAGCCGGGCAGGTGCCAAAGTCGATCCGGTTACGGTCGAGATCGTGCGTAATGGCCTGATCGCGGCCACCGAAGAGATGAAGACGACGCTGATGCGCACTGCCTACAACATGATCATCTACGAGGCGCTGGATTTCACCGTTGGGCTGTTCGACGCGGTGGGCAACACCGTGTCGATCGGCATCGGCCTACCCATGTTCATCCGCGGGATGAGCGAAACGGTGAAGGCGAAGCTCGCGCATTTCGGCGTCGACGGCATCGCGCCCGGCGATATCCTGCTCACCAACGACGCCTACATCACCGGCAGCCATCTCAATCATTTGACCTTCTCGCTGCCGATCTACCACGAGGGCGAGCTGGTCGCCTTCTCCAGCTGCATGGCCCATTGGCCCGATGTGGGCGGCACGCTCGACGGCATGACCACCGACATCTATTCCGAGGGACTGCAGATTCCCATCGTCAAGGCCTACGCCGCCGGCGTGGCCAACGACGACATCATGCGCATCATCGCGATGAACGTACGCTTGCCGGAGCGTGCGATGGGCGATTTGCGCGCGCAGATCGCGGCGGTGCGCTGCGGCGAGCGGCACTTCCTCCAGCTCATCAAGAAGCACGGTCTGGCGGCCGTTGAGGCCGGTATTGCCGCCATCATGGACCAAAGCGAGGCGCTCGCGCGCGAGCAGGTGCGGGCGATCCCGGATGGCGTCTACGAAGCCCAATCCTTCATGGACGATGACGGGGTCGAGATCGGCCGGCCGGTGCCGATCCGTGTCCGCGTCGTGGTCAAGGGCGAGGAGATGACCATCGATCTCACCGACGTCAGCCGGCAGGTCCGCGGGTTTTATAATTCCGGAGTGACCGCGGGCCGCGCGTGCTGTCAAGTGGCGTTCAAATGCCTGACCGCGGGGCTCGACCTTCCGATCAACGACGGGACCTTTCGGCCCCTGCATATCATATTGCCGCCGGGACGCGTAGTGAGCGCGGAGAAGCCGGCGCCCATGCGGTGGTGGATGACGTTCCCGATGACGATCGTCGATACGATCTTCAAGGCCCTGGCGCCGGCGATTCCGGAACGCGTCATCGCCGGTCACCACGCCGATCTTATTGTCGGCCTGATCAACGGGCATCAACCGAAGACCGGAAAGTTCTTTATCTATCTTGGTGGCCTGATCGGGGGCGGCTGGGGCGCAAAACTCACGGAAGACGGAGTCAGCGCCACCGTCGCCATCAACGACGGCGACACCCATAATGGCCCGACCGAGCAGGTCGAAGCGAAATTTCCGTTGCTGGTGGAGCGCTACGCTTTGCGTCAGGATTCCGGCGGCGCAGGCCGCCAGCGCGGCGGCCTCGGCACCGAGCAAGTCGTGCGCGCGCTCCACGACATTCGTTTCAATGCGCAGATCGACCGCGTGCGTTGCCGGCCCTGGGGAATTGACGGCGGGCTTTCGGGCGCCGGCAACGAGGTGCTCATCAGGCAGGCTGGACAAGAGGCCGAACGCTTCCCGACGGGCAAGGTTCTGGCTTATCAGCTTCGGCGTGACGACGCCTATATTCTGCGTTCTGGCGGCGGCGGAGGCTTCGGACTGCCGCTCGATCGGTCCGTTGCGGCGGTCGAGCGCGATGTACGCGAGGGCTATGTTTCCATCGAGGCGGCGGCGCGCGACTACGGCGTCGTGATGGCTTCCGAAGGCGCCCGCGCCGATGCGGCGGCGAGCCAAGCGCTACGGGCACAGATGCGGTCCGCCGGGCTGCCGAAGGACACGCCGATCGTGCCGCTCGACCCGAAGGAACTTGAGCTAGCGCAGAAGCAGTCCGGCTCCTTCGCGCCGTTCCCCAATCGATGCTGCTGAGAACGCGGAGGCGGTTGCTGACAATATGAAGCGGCGATTAGCGCACGCGACGGGCACGGGGGGCGCCAAGCCTCGGCACAAGATTTTCGATCCACGCGGCGTCATTCCCGCCGCAAAGCAGGAAACAGCCGAATCATCTCGGAGGAGCTCATGACATCCAAGCTTGGTCAGGTAATGGGACGGGTTGCCGCCACGGCCGTGATCTACGGCGCGGCGGCTGGCTTGGGCGCGCTGTCGGCCCAAGCTGCCGAGCCGATCAAGATCGGTTTTGTTACCGAGATGACGGGGCCCTGGGCCTTCTTCGGAACCAGCTGTGTCAACGGGCTCAAGATGGGCGAGAAGGAAGTGAACGATGCTGGCGGCGCCCTCGGCCGGCCGCTGGGGTTCGTGGTGGCGGATAACCAGACCAATCCGCAGCAAGCCGTCGCCGCATCCCGCAGCCTCGATACCCAGGACAAGGTCGTGGCCTTGAGCGGCCCGACCAGCTCGGACAACGCGCTCGCAATATACGGCTATGCCGAGCAGAACCACCTGCCTTTCCTGGTACCGGTGGCCGCATATCCCCAGCTCACCAAGCCCGGAACGCGTTACACCTTCCGCATCGAGCCGGACGCCGCCGGCTGGGGCTATGCGATCGCCAAATATATTGAGCAGCGCAAGCCCGGCGCCAAGATCGCGCTCATCTATTCGGACTTCGCGTTGATGCGGGCGATCTTCGCCGGGCTCAAGTATCAGGCCGAGCGGTCGAAGCTCCCGATCGTCGCCGACGTGGTCTTCCCGCAGGGCAGCACTGACGCAACCGTGCAGGCGGCCCAGGTTCGCGCCGCCAGCCCGGATTTCGTCATCTCGGTCGGCGGGGGCGGCTTCGACAACACCATCACCAACCAGCTTCTCGATCTCGGCTTCAAGCCGGGCGAGATCATTCACCCTTACGGCATAACCACCCAGATCCTGGGCTGGGGAAAGCGTAGCGTCGGTTCGATCTATGGCTCTTTCTTTGATCAAGGCCTTGAATCCGTGACTCCGGCCGGTCGGGCCTTCATCAAGAACTACAAGGACAAGTACGGCCGGCCGGCCTCCTATATCGAAAACTATTGCTACGTGACGCCCTATATTTTCAAGGCGGCACTCGAAGCGGCCGGTTCGGTGGATCGCGAGAAGCTGCGGAACGCGCTATCGGCTCTCAAGATGAAGGAGCCCACCTCCGACATTCCCATAGCCTTCAATGAGAACGGCGCCCGCGCGGAATACATCTATTACATGGAAATCACCGGCATTTCGGATAACGACTACACGTCGAAGCAGCTCTATCACACGGAATGGCAGCCGACGGTCATTCCGGTCAACGATCTGGTGAAATAGCGGTCAGGTTCAGGCGCGTCCCGAAGAGAAGCCTTCGGGACGCCGTTCCGGGCGCGCAGACCCAGGCCTTGCGATATGTCCGACGCCACGCTCCTCATCGCACTCTCGACGGTTTTCTCGGGCCTCATCCTCGGCTCGGTTTTCGCGCTCGTCGCGGCTGGCGTGACGATCGTCTATGGCAGCATCTGGCTGCCCAACGCCGCAAACGGACAGTTCTTTCTGCTGGCGGGTCTCCTCGCCTGGAGCCTCTCGACATGGCTCGGCCTCAATCCGGCACTGGCGGCGCTCATCGTGCTCGCGCTCGGCATGCCCTTCGCCTATCTGCTCGAAATCACGCTCATCCGCCGCTTCTATGACGTGCCTGACCGGAACGTCGCATACTTCGTGGTGACGCTCGGGCTGACCCAAGTTTTCTCGGGCCTATTCTCCATCACCTACGGGCAGTGGAGCGATCAATACAATATCCCGCCGATCATCCAAGGCATCATGCTGATCGGGCCGTTCCCCATCGCGAACAATCGGATCCTGGTGCTGGCGATTTCGCTGCTTCTGCTTGCGGCGCTGTTCATTTTGCTGAAGCATCATCCCTACGGCCGCGCGTTGCGCGCGGTGTTTCAGAACCGCGAGGCGGCGGCCCTTCGTGGCGTCAACGTGCGCGGGATCTATCGCCTTTCATTCATACTCGGCACGCTCGTCATCTTTTCCGGCGGCCTGCTGTTCGGCGCCGCTTACAGCTTCGATCTTTCCGTATCGTGGACCATGGCAATCACGGCATTCGCGATCATGATCGTCGGAGGACCGGGTTCGGTGCTCGGGGCTCTGGTGATCGGCATGCTGTTCGGCTTCACCCAGGCGATCGTGAGTACCTTTTCCACGCCGACAGTCGCGACCTTTTCCTACCTCGGCGCGATGTTATTGATCCTGCTCATAAAGCCGTCCGGCTTGTTCGCGCGATGAAGCCCGCTCGCTTGGTCTTGAGCGGCCGCGCGATTGCCGTTCTTGCGACTCTCATCCTGGGTGCGCCGTTCCTGGTGTCGTCCAATCCATTTCTCGGGTTCGTCGTCGGCGTCACCCTCATCCATGTCCTTTGGTCCGCGGGGATGAACTTGCTTTACGGCTACGTTGGCCTCATGCCATTGATGTTCGCCGGCATTGCGGGTGTCGGGGCCTATGGCACCGTCCGGCTCACGATGGACTATGGCTGGTCGTTCTGGCTTGCGATGCCGGTCTCGGCGCTATGCGCGGCCAGCATTGGCGTCGTGCTCGGTCTGCCATCGCTGCGGCTCAAGGGATTCTACTTCACCCTGTGCTCGCTGGTGATCCAGACGGTGCTGACGTTGGTCTTCATCTACTTCGCGCAATTCACCAACGGCGATACCGGGATTTCACAGATTCCGCCCCCCGACCTCGAGTTCTTCTCACCGAACCGGCTCGTCGGGCTTCCATTCAATCTCGTCATCGCCGTGGTCGCACTGGCCGGCGTTTTGATCGTTTCGTTGATCGCGGCATCGCCCACGGGACAGCGCCTCATCGCCGTGCGCGAGGACGATTTACTCGCCGAGACACTCGGCATCGATGTCGTCCGCTGCAAGGTAATCGCGTTTTTCCTGGGCTCGCTCTACGCGGCGGTCGGCGGCAGTTTTTACGCGAGCTATCTCGGATTCATTTCGCCGCGAAGCTTCGATGTGCTCTTGAGCCTCAATATCTGGCTCATGGTCGCCTTCGGCGGACGCGGCACCATCCTGGGTCCTGTCATCGGCGCGGTCATCCTGGTGCCCATACCGTTCCTTCTTCAGGATTATTTTATGCTGAAGGACGTTGTTTACGGGCTTCTGATCATCCTGGTGATGATCCTCATGCCAAGCGGAATCTACGGCGAGATCGAGCGCCGTCGCGCCGGACGCCGCGCCGCCGCGCTCGATCGGACGCGCACCGCCGCGCGCGCGGCGGCAGGCAGGCGGGTCATGCCATGATCCTGCTCGAGGTCAAGAATCTCAGCAAGAATTTCGGCGGTGTCCGGGCGCTGAGCGCGGTGAATATTACCCAGGCCACGGGAGAGACGCTGGGCATGATCGGCCCGAACGGCTCGGGCAAGACCTCCTTCGTCAACGCCGTCACGGGGCATCTGGCGCCGGACAAGGGCATGATCTATTTCGGCGGCGATCGAATAACCGGCCTGCGCCCTCACCAGATCACGCGCGCCGGTCTCACGCGTACCTACCAGGCGGTGCGCGTCCTTGCCAAATTGACGGTAAGTGAGAACCTCGCCACGGCCCGGCTTCTCCATGCGGAGCGCGCGCTGAGCGACGATGACATCGCGGCGCTGCTCGACTGGCTGAAGCTTGACCATTGCCTCGGCCATCGCGCCGGTGGCTTGACGCTGTTCGAGCAGCGGCGTCTCGAACTCGCGATGCGCCTCCTTCTGAAGCCACGGCTCATCATGCTGGACGAGCCGGTGGGCGGGCTGGCCGCGGGCGAAGTGCGGGAGATGATCGAGCTGCTAAAGGAGCTGCGCGCCCGCTGCGCCGTCTTCGTCATTGAGCATACAATGAAGGTCATCCGCGAACTCGCCGACCGGGTGGTCGTCCTGATCGCAGGCGAGAAAATCGCCGACGGCCCGCCGGCCGAGATCCTCAGGGATCGTCGCGTTATCGAGCACTACCTAGGGGCCGTTCATGCTTGAGGTTAGCGGCCTGACCGTGCGCTACGGCCCCTTCCTGGCGCTCGACGATGTCAGCATTGCGGTCGGGCGCGGCGAGATCGTCGGTGTCATCGGTCCGAACGGCGCCGGCAAAAGCTCCCTCGTGCGGGTGATTGCCGGGCTGGTGACGCCGGAGTCCGGCAAGGTCCTGTGGGAGGGCGCCGATCTCGGCGGCATGGCTCCGCATCGGCGCATCCGGATCGGGCTGTCGTTGGTGCCGGAGGGCCGGGGGCTATTTCCGCAGATGTCGGTCGAGGAGAACCTCATGATGGGAGGCTATTCCTTGCCCGATCGAGCACGAATGACCGCCGAGATCGGGCGATGCTACGAGATGTTTCCCGTACTGAAAGAGCGGCGCCGCCAATTGGCCGCGACCCTCTCCGGTGGACAACAGCAGATGCTGGCGATCTCCATCGGTCTGATGGCTGAGCCGCGTTTGTGCATTCTGGACGAGCCTTCCCTTGGCCTGGCGCCGATCGTCATTCAGGAGATCGGCGCGGCGCTCAAGAAAATGCGGGAGGCGGGACTGACGGTGCTTCTTGCCGAACAGAACGCGACGCTCACCTATGGCGTCGCGGACCACATCTACGTCATACACAGCGGCATCATTCGCTTCCACGATACGCCGGAGCGTCTCTTCGAGAAGCAGGAGGTCGTGGAGAGCTTTCTCAGCGTATAACAGTGCGTTCCCAGGGGCTTCGGAGCCGATTATGCCCCGGCGGTCGCGCGACATCATCGATTCTCCAGATCGGGGATCCCATCCCGGCCGCCGCGGAAACAATCAACCCGAGAAGGATTCGCTCGATCGGAACATGCGATGAATTGGTTCATTGTGATAACGCCCTCTGCCCCTCGCGCTTTACAAGCTCGCGGAAGCCATGATAGCGTTTAAGATTGGATTATCAGGACGTAGCATCCCGAGTGCGGCTGCGGGAAAGCGGTTGCATCGGCGTGGAGCATCGCCGATCCCGAAGATTGCGAAGACACGAGGAAACAGTGCCGCGCCGCCCGTTGACCCTCGCCAGCGCCGCGCCGGGCACCGACTACGACAGCAATGATTTCATTTCCGCGCCGGAATAGGACCCAACGGCGGTTGCTGGCGGCGGCGTCGCGGCGGCCGCGGGCGGCGGGCGGCACCAACCTCGCATGGGCATGATCCGGATCGACAATTTGAGCAAGACTTTCACGACCGGGGATGGCGTCATACCCGCGCTCGAAAACATCCAACTTGCGATCGAGGAGGGCGAGTTCGTCTCGATCGTCGGCCCGTCCGGCTGCGGCAAGAGCACGTTGATGATGTGCGTTGCGGGACTGCTCGAGGCTTCGGCAGGTTCGGTCACGGTGGGAACCACCCGGGTCTCCGGCCCCTTCACCCAGGTCGGAATCGTCTTCCAAGAGGCGCTGCTGCTCGATTGGCGGACGGTGCTCGGGAACGTTCTTTTCCAGATCGAGATGCGCGGGCTCGATCCCAAAGCCTATGAAAGCCGGGCCCGAGAGTTGCTCGACCGCGTCGGGTTGGGCGGGTTCGAGCGGAAATACCCCTGGGAGCTGTCCGGCGGCATGCGTCAGCGCGTCGCGATCTGCCGCGCCCTCATCCACGATCCGCCGCTGCTGCTGATGGACGAGCCCTTCGGCGCGCTCGACACGCTGACCCGCGACCAGATGAACGTCGATCTGCTGCGGCTCTGCGCCGAGACGGGAAAGACGGCGCTGTTCATCACCCACAGTATTGCCGAGGCCGTCTTCTTGAGTGACCGGGTCATCGTCATGACGCCGCGGCCTGGCCGGGTCATCGCCGACCTGCCGATCGCCTTCGCGGATCCCCGACGCCTCAGCCTCAGGGCGACGCCGCAGTTTGCCGAGCAGGAAAGTCGGATATACTCGATTTTCCGCAGCATCGGGGTGTTGCGGGACGAATAGCAGCGGGAGATCCAGCCTATGCCTGGTCAGCATCATCGCGCCGCCGGCCGAACCTGCGGGCGGCGGCTGCGCGATCGCAAGGAGCTGCTCTTATGAGCCCATCGAAGCGACGACGTGATGCGGCGATCACCGCCTGGGTCTATCCGACCATCGCCTGTGTCGGCTTCCTGCTGCTCTGGCAGCTTGTCGTGGTGGTAACACAGCTGAAACGCTTCGTCCTGCCGCAGCCGCTCCAGGTACTGGAGCGCGGCTTCGTCTCGCTGGACCTGCTTCTCGCCAATACGCCGCCAACTGTGCTCGCTATCGCGCTGGGCTTCGGCGGCGCGGTGGCCGTCGGGGTTCCGCTGGCCGTGCTCATGGTTGCCTCGCGCGCGCTCGAGAGCAGCGTCTATCCCCTTCTCGTCGGTTCCCAGGGCGTGCCGAAGGTCGCGCTCGCACCCGTGCTCGTGGTCTGGTTCGGCTTCGGCGTCCTGCCAAAGGTGATCATGGCGATGCTGATCGCCTTCTTTCCCATCGTCATCAACACCGCCGTCGGCCTCAGATCCATCGATCCCAATTACCTGCATCTCGCCCGCTCGATGGGCGCGCCGGCTTGGCGCACCTACACGCGGCTCTTGCTGCCGAGCGCGCTGCCGCAGATCTTCGCCGGGCTCAAGGTGGCGATGGCGCTGGCGATTGTCGGCGCCATCGTCGGCGAGATGGTCGGAGCCAATTCGGGTCTCGGCTATCTTCTGGTCGTCGCCAACGGCAATATGGACATGGCGCTGGTCTTCGCCGTCCTGGTCTGGCTCGTGCTGGTGAGCCTGGTTCTGGTCGGCTTCATCGACCTCACCGAGCGCCTCGCCATTCCCTGGAGCCGCAACACGCGCAGCCGCAATCTCGTGCAGGTGCAGGGCTGAGCCCGGTGCGGCGCGCGGCGCGGGCGTCGCAATTGGCTTCGCTCCAAACGAGTTACGCTGGGTCCGTCGCGCGAGCAATGCCGATGCGGCCGATGCCCGGCAGCTTCACGCCCGGATTCTTGAAATCGACGCCGAAAGTGAGCCCGAGCAGATTGAGCTCGATGCCCTCGTCGCGCGCGGCAAGCAGCCCGGCGAGGCCGAACAGCGAGAGCTGATAGCCCGTGCCGCTTGGCGCCGGTGCGAACACCGCGCCGTCCGGCAGATAGTCCTTGCCGACGGCGTTGGCGGGCAGATCGAAGCCCAGTTCCGGAACTGCTCGGGCAACATAGGCAGTGAAGGTATTGCTGTTGGGCCCCGGCCAAGCCCGGTATTCGTGCGGATAGGGATAGTTCTCGACTGCCGTATGGATTTTTCCGATCAGCGCTTCGGCCTGCGGCCCGCGGCGGTCGAGCACGAGCTCGGGCCGCGCACCGAACCAATAATTGTCGGGTCCCATGCGGTCGACCCTAACCGCCGGCGCGCCTTGGTCGACGCCGAAGCCCACCACCTCGTAGCGCGTATAGCGCGGCGCGCCCGCCGGCTTGACCGCGATCCAGGTATGCATCGCAAAAATGCCGCGCCAGGCCACGGCGCGGGCGGCATAGATTTGGATCACCGCCTCTTGCGTCGCGGCCGGATCGGGGGCGAGGCCGCTGGGATCGCGCCGCGCCTCGTACCAGGGCACGCCGCCTTCGCGGCCAAACATGCAGGCGCTCACCAGAAGCGGCGTAACAAGCAGCGCGAGCAGCAGCAATAAGAACCGCCTCCCTGTCCCGCCGCGCGCGGGATCAGGTTCCGGCCTGCTTTGAGCGTTCATCGGCTTGACGCGGCGCCGGGCCCTATTTCAGCGGGTAGCGTGACTGCCGCTCTTCCTTGCCCGTGATGAATTCGAGGAGCGCCGGCGTGCCGTTGCGAGTCTGCGCGACGCCGCGCTTGATGGCGGGCACGATGTCGGCAAGCTCGGTGACGCGCTCACCATAGCCGCCCAGCGCGCGCGCGACCGCAGCATAGTCGCCTGAGATGTCGGTCGAGCGGTATTTCTCGGTCGAATCCGGCATGAGGTGAAGCTCGCAGGCCATCGAGAAATTGTTGAAGAGGATCGAGAGGATCGGAATCCGGTTCCGCGCCGCGGTCTCGAAATCCATGCCGGTGAAGCCGATCGCGGCATCGCCCCACACATTGATGCAGAGCTTGTCGGGCTGTGCCAGCTTCGCGCCCATGGCGAGGCCGAGCCCATAGCCAAGCTGCGTCGTCTTGCCCCAGCCGATATAGCTGTGCGGCGCGCGCGACACCCAGAACGGCGAGAGCTGATCGCGCGGGCTTCCGGCGTCATGCGTGATGATGGTGTTGTCGACATCGACCGCGTGCATCAAGTCCCAGATCACGCGGTAGGGCGTGAGCGGCGTCTCGTTCGAGGTAAGTATTTGCCGCCATTCCGCGAGCCAGCCCTCGCGCATCTCGGCGATCTCGCGTGCGACCGCCGCGCCATCGCGCGGCGCCGGCACGAACGCCGCAAGCTCAGCGAGCAGCCCTTCGAGCGTCAAGCCCGCATCGCCGACCAGGCCGATCGCCGAGGCGATGTCCTTGTTGAGATGATCGGGGTCGAGCGTCGCATGGATCATCGTCTTGCCCGTCGGCATGGGCACGCCGAAATTCGTCTCGGTGAAGCTGCAGCCGATGCCGAAGATCACGTCGGCGCGGTCGAGGAAATGGCGCACCGTCTTCGGCACCGCCCCGCCGCCCGAACCAAGCGCGAGTCTGTGGTCCTCGGGGAAGGCGCTCTTGCCTTCGAGGCTCGTCACCACCGGCGCCGCGAGACGCTCGGCAAGCTCACGCAGCGCCGTCCACGCGCGCGCCCAGTGGACGCCCTGGCCGGCATAGATCACCGGCCGCTCCGCCTTGGCGAGGATTCGCGCCGCCTCGCGCAGGGCCGGCTGCTCCGGCGCATAGCGAGTCGCAGCGACGGGCGTGTAGTTGAGCGGTCCCGGCAGCTCCTCATGCCAGAGATCGCCCGGAACTTCGACGATCGCCGGCCCGCCGCGGCCGTTCCGCAGGCGAGAGAACGCGCGGCGCATCACGTTCGGCACTTCCGCCGGCAAGACCACCGACTCCGCCGACTTGGCGATGCCCCGCATCTGCACGGTGGCGTTGTAGTTGGCGGGAATCTGCGCGAGGCGGCGCGCATATCCGCCGGGGATCACCAGGATGGGGATCGATTCGCTGAATGCCTGGGCGATTCCGCCATAGGCGTTCTCCGTGCCCGGACCGGATTGCATGCAGAAGGCCCCGATCTTGCGTCCCTGCGTCATGCGCGATAGGCCGTCCGCCATGTGGAGGCCGGTGCGTTCCTGGCGCACGATGATGGGGCGGATGTCGGCCGCCGCGGCATATTCGATGAGGGGATTAACCGGATAGGCGGTCAGGATCTCGACGCCTTCGCGCTTCATGATCTCTGCGATCGCCGCGCCGACTTTCATGTCTCGTCTCCTGTTGGTGCGGGCCTAGTTCGCCGGTCCGCGTTCCATCGAATAAGGCTGCCAGCGCTTCAAGGACGTGCGTTCGAGCACCGTGGGATTGACGCAGCTCCGCGGCCACATGCCCTTGAGCGCGAGCGCGATCTCGTGGCCGACGCGGCGGCGGCGGACCGGGTCGAACCGGCCCGAAGCGGACGCGACATGCGGGGTCAGGATGACCTTGTCCATCTTGAGAAGCGGATTGTCGGGATTGGGCGGCTCGGTCTCGAGCACGTCCAATCCGGCGCCGGCGATCCATCCCTCCTGCAGCGCCTTGATGAGCGAGGTTTCATCCACCGTCGAGCCGCGGCCGGTATTGATGAAGAGCGCGGTCGGCTTCATCATGCGGAAATGACGCTCCGTCAGCATGCGGCGCGCATCCTCGGTGGCGGGCGCGTGCATCGACACGAAATCCGACATGCGCAGCAGTTCCTCGAGCGTCACCGGCTCGACGCCATAGGGGCTCATCGCCAGCTCTTCCACGTACGGATCATAGGCGACGAGCCGCAAGCCGAACGGCCGCGCGCGCACTGCCACCTGCCGCGCGACGTGGCCGAAGGCGATGAAGCCCAGCGTCTGCCCAATGAGGCGCGGCTGGTCGAGCGCGGGCCGTCCCTCGCGCCAGCGCCCCTCGCGCACCATGCGGTCCTGCTCGATGAGCCTCCGGAACGTCGCGAGGATAAGCATCATCGCGTGATCGGCGACTTCCTCGATGAAGGTGTCGGGTACGTTGGTCACGGGAATGCCGCGCGCCGTCGCCGCCGTCACGTCGACGGAATCGACCCCGACCGTGCCGAGCGCAATGATCTTGCAGCGCTGGAGCCCATCGATCATGCGTTTCGTGAAGGGCCGCCCCTTGGCATAGACGGCATCGGCATCATGCGCGGCGCTGATGAAGGCGTTCTCGGACGAGGCGTCGATCTCGACGATCTCCGCATCGAGCGGCGCCAGCGCTTCGTTCTCGTATTCGTAGTTGCCGCCCGCGACGGCGAAGCTCGTGCCCTTGGGCGTGACGACCTTGAATTTAGCCATTGCCTCCTCCCGCTCGCTTCAGTCTGGCGCGAAGCGCGCCGCTAGGCAAGGCGCTGCTAGCGATAGGACAGGTGCCGGACGCGGTGTACGATACCCCAGGCGACTGCTATCGTTCACGCCGATTGCAGGCCATCCGAGGAAGATCGGAATAACAGGAAGGGCCCGCGATTGCGCAAGTCGCGGTGCCATGACGAAAGAGGGAGGCCATGAACGGAATCATCCGTTTCTCGATTGCCGCCGGGCTCGCGCTCGCCTGCGTCGTGCCGCTTGCGGCGCAGGCCAAGGACATCAAGGCGACCAGGAGCGCCGGCGCCTATCGCGTCGAACTCAACCTGCTCGACGCCGAACCGTTCGCCGACGCCGCCGGCATGCCCGGCCAGGGCATAACCACGGGCGGCGGCATGCCGGGACATGCGGGC
>Ga0209517_10005234_pt1 | contig 16615 bp, 16 predicted proteins | sample PeaSoiMetSII2010_FD_187695 | JGI IMG/M metagenome (GOLD analysis project Ga0209517, IMG submission 187695) | Peat soil microbial communities from Weissenstadt, Germany - SII-2010 (SPAdes) (version 2) | ecosystem: Environmental > Terrestrial > Soil > Wetlands > Peat | place: Germany...
TGTGCAACCCGACATCCGGTGGTATAGGCGGTATCGCGCCATTTGTGGGATTGAGGGTGATAAAAGAGTCGCCATTGGTAAAGCTACCGCCCAGGTAAAAACCCCAGCCGATGTTGCGCAGAAAGTCGATGAAGAAGAGCTGCCCCGTCTGCACCAGCGGGAGTTTGAGCCCAGCGTTCCCGTTCACGAAACCAACGCCGTAAAGGTTGTAGTCAATGTTCCCACGCCCGTACACCGCTTTGATTTCGTAGCGAGCTTGCTTCAGGTAAAGATCTGCACCCAAGCCAAATGCTCGGCTGCCATTGTTGGTGATCATCCCACCTGCCCCGAGTACTGAAGGTGGCGAAGTTTTGTCTTTTACTTGAAAGGGAAAGATATAGCCAGCAATCGGCACGATTCCGGAACCGATTGCGGGGCTGACAATCGGGAGCGGCGCTACGACAATTGCGCCTTTCAGATGCTTCCCTTTCCCCCCTTTCTTCTTTTCATCGGGCTTTTCTGCTTTCACTTCACTTTTTGCTTCGGTTGAAGGAGCGGCGGCGGGTTGTTGCGCGGCGGCCGAGCTCACCAGAAAGAGACCAAAACCACCGCTGAGACAAAGATAGAAAAGGATCAAAATCCAGAGTGTTCGGACATGGCCAGACTGGTCGATAGAGGAACCACTCACACTGAGGTCCATTTCCATTCTTTCCGCAATTTAGACCCGAGCATTCCTGTTACTGAAGCAAGGAATCAGGTTCGAAAACTCCGCCGCTGCCATGCAGGAGGGCCGGTCTACATAACAGACTCTCCTAGTCGCAGGCGAAGAGGCTCGGTGCCCGTCTTTCTACCTGACAGATTGTGGTGACGAAGAAACTGGTCACGAGCTACCCATCATTTTTTGACAGATCAAGAGCGCAGACCATTGGCAATACTTACAGTACGGGTAGTAGCCACGTCCAATTGGTTGACAATTCGGGGATGCGAAAGCGCGGCGCGGACGGAAGGCGGATCACGCACGCGCAATACGGCCGCAAGACAGATGGTCAAATATCGCTTTCGAAATGATCAATCGGCGATTATTTCCAGGGACGGATGTTGACAGCCTTGATGTATTGGTTGCCGAAACTCTCGATTTCGTACTTCCCTTTTTTCTTATCGAAACGAATCCTGGCGGCAGCCATGATTTGACCAGTGCCCTGGCCTTTGGCGTCCAGCTTCACCTGAAGATAGCCGAAGGGGTAGTCGGTGCTGCGTCCGTTGTTGTAGAGTTCCATGAAAGGCATGGTGCGAGCGGTAACGATGGTGATGATGGTGTCGGTACCTTGCTGCCTTTTGCGCGCCACAGCAATCTGATTGCCCGTGGAGCCGACGACGTTGATACGGCCCTTGTCTTCCTTTTCCAAAGCGCGGCGGAGCGCGTCGGTGCCCTTGTCCTTTACGAGTTGAGCGAAGTTCTGGAGTTCGTCATCGGTGGTGTATTGAGTGATGCGGAAATCAAAGGAGATGGATTTGCCGCCAACGCTTCCGCCAGTGCCCATGGCCACGCCGGAGTAAGCCTCCGTAGGAGTTTTATCCTGGGTGAAGGCGATGAGCGAGAGGCAAACGAGCAGACATGAGACGACGAGGGTCCCCCGAAACAGGTGCGTTTTCATCTGCGATTCTCCTGATAAGTAAATGAATTTAGCGAGGGCGTCAGTTCACGCCCGGTGTACCTTTCCAATCGAGCACATCGACCAGATTCCAGGCATTTTGATTCAGTTCGATCTTCAACTGGCCTTGCTTGTCAACGGCAAGCTGGCATTCTGGATATAACACGCCGGTACTCTTGCTCTTGTCCGTATCGTTCAGATCGAACTCGCCGGCCGTGAGATTGAAAGATGTTGACTGAGCGTCCGCCCAGACCTCTCCGAATCTCAATAGCCGGTTGGTGACGAAACGAATCCTGCGGCCTGTCGGTGTTGGGATCATGCCAACATAAGCCAGGTCATAGCCGATCGTGCCGGTGACGGAAATATGGCCAACGGCGTGCATTTTGCCCAGAGCGTTGACGAGACCCTGGTTCTGGCCCTTATTGAAGGCGTCAAGCAGGATCTGTCTGTCTTCGGGCGTCGAGTACTCGTAGATTTCAACTGAAATCCCGATCATCTTGCCCATTTGGCTGCCAGTGCCCATGGCGGATGCTTCGATTGTCTCGTCCTTAACCTTCTTTGCGGAAAGCGCCGGGAAAACGGCCAGGACGAGCAACCCGGAAACTATGATGCCGATGAGGGCCCACTTGTAGGACGTACTGCTTATCTTCTTTGTCTGCGGCATGCGAACTCCTCCCTAAGCGACTCTCAAAAACCCATAACTCGCTTCCGCGCGGTATTCTGACTCCTTGTAGGAAACGAGGGGTATTGTCAAAAGGAACAGGGGGGATCCGGCTCGTTCAGGAGGGCACTTCCGTCTTGAGACCTTTGCCTAACCGCGATTCCATGCAATCCGCGATTAGCGCGTATTCAGGGACTGAGAGAGGCTTACCAGGTTTTGTGGGCGAACGCGAATGATGCCGCCGACCGGACTGTCAATGTCCGCGATGAGAAGGAAGGAGATGGAAACAACGAGGGGTATGACGATAAACCGAATGGCCTTGACTTCAGGGTGATGCGCATTATAGCCGATTAACAGGTTGCAACAGATGGCGATGGACACCATGAGACCCCACGCGGCAATTGGGATGCGATTCCACCAGGCAGCTTGCGTGTATCCCTGCGAGTTCAGCACGTCGTTCATGCCTGAGACGACAAGGGCGACCACGGGTGTGGGCTTGGCCTCAGCCGGGGTACGGATGGCAGCCCAAAGATCAGACTGCAGTTGTGCAGTGACGGCATTGATCAGGCGAAGCTGGCCGGCATCGCGAGTTCTATAAAACAACACGCGCTGATCGAGGTAGCTCCTCAGCAATGCGCGTACTTTTTCCGCATCGGTTGAAGGGAGCAAGTCTGTCCGGACATACTCCGTGCCGATTGCGTTGGCCTCTGCCTCCTCGTAGTTCTTTCGCAGATCGTAGCGGCTGACGGCCATCGAAAAGCTGAATCCGATAATGAGGCCGAGCAGCGTCAGGGCAGCAGCCACGATAACACCGAGGTCTTCCCGGTCGTCTACTTCCAGGTTCGTACGCCGATTACGAAAGGCAGCGCCGATCCGCGCCGAGAGCCAGAGCAGTACGAATGAGAGCGCGAAAACAAGGAGCGGATAGTTCATTATTTTGTTCATTTGGTACGGCCTCGCGTCCTACTCTGGTCAATTTACAGCATCTTGCCAGGGGCGCGCCAAATTACCGTGATAGCCGGACTGGCGTACCGGAAGAGGTCAACGGTGCGATGGCAGCGCTCCCCTGGAATGCAGAGCGGGACCATGGGATCACTGGCAGGAGCCGTCGTCGATGAATTGGTTGGCGGTGGCCATGGAAGACATGGAATGCGCACAGGTAAGGATCTTCTGATCGAGAGGATCGCTGTCGAGGGAGTCGGGTGAGATGTAGTTCATGGACACAGACATCTGAAGATATTTCGCGGTCAATTTTTGCATGTTGTTGAACTCGTTGGTGAGGAAAGGAAAGGCATTCTTGTCGGAGGGAGTATTTATTGCGAGCGAGGTGAGCCGGACTGCCTGCTGGGACTGGTTGCGGTAGGGGGCAAGCCAAGCATCGGCAAGAGGATAGCCCCGCTGGATGGCGTTCTTCAAAGCGGCGTGCCATTCGCGAATCTGGGCCATCGCTTCGATGCCTGCAGTTACAAAATCCTTGGAGAAACCTGCGGGAGGAGGGGCAGGAGCGGAAGATGCGTCAGGGGTGGTCCCTGGCAATGTCAAGACGATTTGATTTGCATTGAAGCTGATTGAGCTATTGGTGAGGCGAGCGAGAGCTTCGACCTCGACGTAATTACGGCCAGCCACCTGAATCACCTTCGCCGAGCCTGGTTGTCCGGCGATGATGAGTGAGTTGGTCTGTTGGGCGACCAGGGAGACGGCCAAGGCGGACAGGATCAAAAGTGCGGCGAGACACCACCAAGTACGGATGCGCATAGGGAGAAACCTCAGTGAAGATGCCCCGATTGTACCTTAGGTAGTGAAGGGCGCAAGGAGCGAAATGGGACTGCAAGGGGAGCCATTTTGTGGAGCGATTGGTCATCAGAGGAACACAAAAGGATGTAGACTCTCAACGACATCGGAGGCACGAAGATGAGAAAGATAGCAGGGTTGGTTTTTGCCGTACTGGCCGGCGCGGCTCTCTTGCTAGCCGCTTCACCGAAGCTGGAGTTGAGCTGGAAGAACGCCAACTATACCGGCGGGACGTTCAAGAATATTCTGGTGCTGGCTCTGAATGGCAAGGCCGCGAATCGAGCGGAATTCGAGGATCAACTGGTGGCCGCAATCTCGCGGCCGGGAGGAAAAGCGTCGCCCAGTTATGAGTTCATGCCGCGGCCCGACGTGACTCCCATAGACACGAATGATCTGCGGGAACTCGTACGAGAACAAAAATTCGATGCCATCGTGGTGGGGCGCTTGACGAAACGTACCGATAAGACGACCTATGTCCCCGGCCAGGTCTACACGCCATTTCCGTACTACGGCACTTTCTACGGCTACTACGGCGCCCTGTACCCAGTTGTTTATTCCCCCGGGTATATGAAGACCGAGAAGAAAGCGCAAGTGGAAGTGAATTGCTATTCCACGGCAAAGCCTGATGGCGAACTGGTGTGGATGGGAACGACGAATACCTTCGAAAGCAGCTCCGCGATGAAGGTAATTAAGAATGTGGTCAAAATTGTGAGCAAAGAGCTGGAAAAGCAAAACATCATCGAGCGGGGATCCTGATAATCGTCTGCAAGGATTTCCGGGAAGATGTCTCGAATCCGATAGCCAGCCAGTTCAGGTGCGCGACCACACTTTCTGCATTATGGTGAAAAGAAATGCGGTCGTGAGACCAAACAATATCCAGCCATTCAAAGCCTCCAGGGAACCCATGAGTTGCCAGTGCGGCGCCAGCCGGAAATTCTCGTGGCCGTAAGTCGTCATGGCTCCCAGTGAAAACAGCATAGCGGTCTTGTTGTCCTGCAAGGCCCCAAGAAGCCGGTAAGCAACGGCCCAGAAAGAGCCCTCCAAACCGTGCAAAATGGTGGCCCAGAGCGCCGTTCCACCCATGACGAAGATCGAAGCGGCCGAGGGATTTCGCAGCCAGGCCACACTTTCAAGCGCTGACGTAACTCTTTTATTGATGAATCCGAGGCCAAAGGCGTTGAAAACGACAGTCAGTAGGATGAGCGGCATGCTCCACGCCCAATCGCCGCCCCAACTGATGACAGTCCCCGGATTCATGGATGACCTTTCCTGTGCGCCCACGTCGAGCAGGGCGCAACTGTCCTCTCAACGCGTTCAACCAAGGGGCAGAGATTCACGCGAGCCTACCCTTTGGTGCAAGCCAGAAACGCAAAGATCGTGAGTTCTCTAGCAGCTTTGTTCAATTCGCCAGGTCCGTCTCCACAGTTGAACGGCAAGCTACCTTCGCCTGCCGCCCCCTCCTCCACCTCCGCCCCAACTGCGGCCGCCGCCGCCATATCCACCGGAACTGTGATTACCGCTCTGGTAGTGTTGGCTCTGTGTTGAACCGCTCTGCCGGTTTTGTTTTTCGGAGTCGAGGTTTTCCGAAGACGCACCAGAGGAGCGATTCTGATTCACGGTTGACTTATCTTGCTGCGCGTTGGCCTGACTGTTGGGGTGTTGTTGCTCGTAGCTCGACTTGTCCTGCTGGGCGTTGGCCTGGCTGTTGGGATGTTGTTGCTCATAGCTCGACTTGTCCTGCTGGGCGTTGGCCTGGCTGTTGGGATGTTGTTGCTCATAGCTCTGGGTGCTTTGCTTCGCCTGCTGCTGGGCCTGTTGAGTGTTGACGCTGCTCCAGCCACCGCTGCCGTTGGACTTTTGCCAGCCGGAGTCCGTGTTTTTGTAAACGTTGCCGTCGTGCCCTGCGTACATGTCGCCGCTGGAAGACTTGCCCACCGCGGTATTACCGTACGCGCTGGATGTGCCATAGGCTTTTCCGCCCTGCGAACCCTGGGCGGACCCGACCGTGCCATTCGCATTTGAGTAGTGTTGTGTCGTGGCGGATTTGTTTCCTTGGGAGACGTAAGATTGCCCCCACTGTGCCGTGGGGCTCGACCCCTGGTGGGTCGCACCGTACGATCCGGTATAGGGGTTGTACGCCTGGCCGACGCTTTGCTTGCCGTACGCCGTCGATGTCGAAGCGGTTCGCGTCGATGTGCCGGTGTAAGGGTTGTAGGAGGCGGTGCGAGTCGCCGAGCCGTACGCTCCGTAGGTCGTTTGTGATACGCCGTAGGCACCCGTCGAAGTGTGGTAGTAAGACGTGCCATAGGCGCCGTAGGGAGTGGGATATGGATGGTAAATGGGATACCCACCGATGGGATACCCGATGTAGGGCGGGTAGTAGTAGCCGGTGCCGTTGGCCACGATGGCTCCGACAGCCGCACCCATGACAAAAACGCCGAGATAGCCCGCGGTATAACTCGACTGGACATAGCCGTCCGAGGTCGTCACCTGCGTCACATACGTGACGTTGTAAACAGGCGAGCTGGGAGGAATCGTATAAATCACTTGTGGGACGGAATTGGCCGTCGTCCACGGCCCCTGCGGCGTGGTGGACATAAACCAAACGCCCTGCAGGCAGAGATAATAGAGATCGCCAACCTGGATCACCTTATCCGGCGTATTCGTTGCGTATTGCAGGCTGGTGCCTTCAATGGGTACAAATTGCGGATCACCCGTATAGACGACCTTAGCCTGGGCGGCCGCCGTCGAGGGATTGAGGAGCATGGTTGTGGGGATCTGTGCGATCAACACCGCATCCTTGGCCTGACTCGTGCCTGGCACGGACGCGAGTATCGCACTGGCCGGGCTGTAAAGGGGAATGTTGGCGAAGTCGGGCGGAAGATTCAGCGATGCAAAGGTCCACGGCCCGGCGAGATTTTGAGCGCTGAACCAGCGGCCCGCCGCGAGGTAGTAGTACGTTTGCGTTGGGCTATAGACGAAAACCGGGCTGTCCGTGTTATTGGCGTAGACGAGTTGTGTGCCAGGTATCGGGGTGTAAGTAGGCTGCCCATCGAAGAGAATGGCTTCCGCAGGTACGGTGCTATAGAACACTTGCGGGATGATGGGATTGGAGATTTGGGGAGGCGGTACCATTTTCTTCGCGTCAGCGAATTTGCCGGAGTCGGGCAACTTGTCGAACGCCTTGGAGAGTTTTGTCACGCGGGACCACGGCCCGTGCAAGTCGCCGGCGGTTAGCCACACGTTGTTCACCAGCAAGTAGTACTGCGAATTGGAAGTGTCGAGGAATAACGGCCAGATGGTGTTGACTATGAACTTCAAGCCTGTTTTTGGAATCTCTGAAAGGACCGGTTCGCCATCCACGCCGAGGAGAATCGCCGGAGAATAGCTGACGAAGATAAAGGGAGGGTCATTTCTCAGCGGGACCGTCTGCACCGACTGTGGCTTGGGCATGTAAGCGACCAAACGGTCCAGAGAAGCATTAAGGGTCTGCGGCACAAACGACCGGAACAGTTGGTCCAATTGTGCCGAAGTACCCGGATCTTGCCCAGGGAAATAAGTGTTCAGCACTTGGATGTTGAACATGAAAACGGTGTGAGAGTCGGTGTTGACCTCGGTGGTGCCTTCGAAGCTCGCGGCGCCAACAATCTGTTTGCCGCCTGAGGGAGTGAGCTGAAATGCCATGCGCCATTTAATGTCGGTAAAATTCTGCCAGTCGTCCACCTGGGGCTGGTAGATGATGAGGTTCCCGCCGGGTTTTACGAGTTGACGGGGCCAGCCGGGATCCTGTGCCCAAGTGAACGAAGACGCCATAAGGATGAATCCAAGAACTCCGAACCAAATTTTCGTGTACCGCATAGCAAACTCCTTTTGTTCTATGCCTACTGCCTGAATCGTTTTCGCGTCTCGCAGGGGAACACCCGTTCGTTCCCCTGGAGACGACATCCAGATTACTTGCTCACGGGTAGCGTGACGGGCTGGGCAAGGGTGAATTCCAGCAGCGTTTCGCTGGGGACTTTGATCGACTCGCCCTTCTTTGCCGCTGACAATCCGAGGCCAGCGGTCGCTCCGATGGCCGCACCCATGCCTGCGTTGCCGGCGATGGCCCCAACAGCCGCCCCGAGCCCCGCACCTCCTGCAGTCTTCTTGAGGGTGTCTTTACCTTCGCTCTTCCCCTTCTCCTGGAAACTGCTCGTGCTGATGGGATAGGCGACATCGCCGATCACGATGTCAGTGAGTGCTAGCTGCAGTTCGGACTTTCCGGTCAGGCGTTTAGCATTCTCAGATTTGGTGACCTTGCCGTGGATCGGGGTGCCCTTGCGCGCCACGATGACATCATTGGCCACAAGACTTGTCTCCAGGGTGGCCGAGAAGATTGCTCCTGTTTTGGTCTTGCTAGTATCCAAGCTATCCACCATGCGAACCAGGACGGTGGCTCCCGTCAGGATCGTGGCTTGGGTCGCTTTTGGGCGGGGCGGGGGGGGTGGAGGCGGCGGTGTGTAGGCAAAGGTGATCTCTTCAACATCGCTCAGAGCGAAGGCCCTTGGCTGCCCATCAGGACCCATGAACTTCACCTGGCGGGTATCGGCACCGAGGAAAGTCCCCTCGAGCGTTTGGCCGGAGCGCAGGCGCAGTGTGTCTGCATGTGCGATCGCTACGAAGAACACTGCAACAAACAGAAGCAAGAAGATGCTCTTTTTCATTTTTCTCCATTCCTTTCGTGTATTCATTGATCCTCCCGGCCTACTTCTCTACGATCGGCAGCGATGAAGCGATCTGGAGATCGATCACCATGAGCATCTGGTTTTCGACCTGAAGGAAACGCGCGGCAAGAACTCCTCCGAGCTGTTCGCGGAACTTTTCGTAATACTTCGCCTTGAGAGCGTTGCGCTGGTTCTCCAACGCCAAAGCCAGCTTGGCCAATTCGTCGGCCTTTTCATCGGTCATGTTCTGGTAGTTCTTGGCGTACTCCTGGATTCCGGCGAGTTTCTTGTCATTCAATGCTTGAAGCTCGTAGTCGTACTCGCGGTAGATGGGCCAGAATTTCTCGGCCTGGTCATCCGTGAGTTGCATGATGTCGACGAGAATGGCGGTTTTCTTCGTTTTTACGTCAGAGCGTAGGAGTTCGACGTAAGCGCGAATATTGGTTTCTTGATCATTGGTTGTTGCGGGTGCGGCTGCGGCCGGTGCTGCGGGTGGGGTACTAGTCTTCTGGGCGAGAACATTCGGGGCATTGCAGAACAATGCCGTGACTGCCACCGCCATAATCCACTTGATCGACTTCATTGGGTAAATCCTCCTTTGTTGTTTTTCCTGGTACTGAAGTAGTTTGCTTCCGCCTCGAAATTCTTTTGCACCTTCCCCTCCGGTTCGTTCACTTTGTATTCTCTATTTCCTCCAGGGTGAGCTTATAAGCGACGTAGTACTTGTAGACATTGCTGACGTACTGGACGGTTTCCTGCCCGATGTCCTGTGCCGCCACAGGTTCGATATTTCCGAATCACTTGTTGAAATTCAGGCCTTCGCTTGCCGCCTCCTTCCGCAGATGTGCAACCCACTTCCCGCGCGTCCTTCATCTCCTCACCACGAAAGCTCAGTGGCTTGCGGAAACGAGCTATGCGGTCCAGTCCTTCGTGGAATAGCTGCCAAAGCCAAAATCGCGGTTAATGTCAACATAGTTATTGCCGGCCTGGGCCCCAAAAGAGCCGGCCGGGTGAGAGAACCACCAGTCCGCATCGATCCGGAATTTGTAATTATCGAGATCAGTTTGGGCGCGCAATGGAGCCGCAGTGGCAACCAAAAAAATCACAACTGTCAGTAGAAGTTTCGTGCGTTTGCCCATGTCTCTCTTTCCCTCTTTTGGCGTGAGCAGTAAAAACCTGGATTGCGAGTTCGCTCGCTGCCCGAAAGAACCGCATCTGGGTTGAGAGCCGCTAACCCAGAGCTATAGCCATGGCGATGTTGGCACCGGCACAGGTGGGGGCGTAATTGTCAAAAGTAACAGCCTGCTTCCCAGCTCTCGAGATCCCCTTGAAGCTCATTTCTTCTCCACGGAGAAGTAAAGATAGAGGGCTAGGCCGAACTCATTGACCGATTGATTTGGGTGCTTGCCGGTATTGTTCTCGTGCTCATAGTAGGTGTTGAATTGGACGTGTTTTCCTACCGGGAACAGGCACCCCGTATAGAGGTCGGTGGTGCTCCACTTGCCGTACTGGCTCGTGTAATACGGCTCGGCCGCGACATACGGGATGAAGTGGTAGGAGTAGATCGAAAAGGTGCGCTCGACCGTCACTTTGTTGCGATAGCGCCAGGTGAAGCTGCCGTTTTTCCAGTCCAGATCCGCGCGGTTGCGGTCGGAAAGGTGAAAGCCGGCGCTCAAGGGAAAGTTGAAGGTCGCCACGGTCACCATGCGATTGTCCAGCGGGGTATTCGGCGCGGTGATATAGCGGTATCCGGCCTCCAGGACGAAGAATCTTGTCTCCGAATCGTCCAGATCAAAAGTCGTCACTTTTTTGAGCCTGATCAGAGGTCTTAGATAGAGCTGAAGACTTGGACCTATCGCAAACTGGTTCTGCTCACCCTCGTCGCGGTCATCTTTGGCCTCAAGATAAGTCTTAAAAGTGGAGTTCAATTTGAGATGGGCATCCACTTCCGGCAGGAATTGCATATCCTGGGAACGCGCAGGGAGCCACGCGACACGGACAAGAAATAACCATCTCCAGAATGTCTTGAGAGGTGGTGTCATTATTCCGCGCCAACAAAGCGAGTGGAAGTTTTATGACTTCAGCAGGTGACCATTGCGCGCCATCCACCCTTAAGCCAGTTTCCGTTCACTTGACGTGGTAGTTCGCACCGATTACGAGGCCGGGCATCCTGACGTCATAGACGAATTGCGCGCTTCCATTCGGCCGGTAATTCAAGTCGAGATAGCGATAGCCAATCTGCAGAACCCACTTACGGCTGATTTTGTACCCGAGGGCCCCAGCAACCTGGTAATCGAGATTCGCCCCACCCCCGCCCGCGTCACCGATGACCGTCGCGACTACCTTCGGTGTGAGCCATAGTTGAATTTTCGCTCCACCCAGCCCGTCAACCCAATTTGCCGACTGGGAAAAAGTGTTACCGACCTGGACACCTTGCGACAGCAGCTTGAGATCCGTTGAAAGATGCCAGTAGCGAAACCCTGCGAGCGCATCAATCTTCACTCTTCCTTTGCTTATCACGCGATACCCGATTTTGGGTCCGAACATGGTTTCGGTTATTTTCGCTTTGACGGAACCCACTTCGTCGGTAACGGGGATGCCCCTATCGTCAGAAAGCTTCATCCACAGGAAATCGACGGGCATCACGACGCGGTTGTAACGAAGCTCGGCAGCACCCATCAGGCCGATGTTGAAATACTTGAAAATGTCACTGAAGCTCGCGTGCACGCTGGTTTCATGGCCAAGCGCACCAGCTGTCCCGTGCACTCCGGCGAACCAGAGATACGGACTGACGACCGCATGCCAGCCGACGTCGCTACTTGGATCATCGAGCTGCGGTGTCGGCGTCGATGGCTTTTGTGTTTGAGCATTCATAGCAAGCGAGAAAACCGATGACGCCAACGCGAAAATCACTAAACCTGCCCTTGCTGCTTTGTAGTAGAAGCCCATGGGAACATCCTTTCTTTGCTTTCACATGATTCTGCCAACGAACTCTGCCCGGCTGGAAGTGTCAAAAGTGACAGGGTAAGGCTCACTGCGAGGCATGGCCTCGCTATCCTCTCTGGCAGGAATTGCACGTTTTGGGCGCGCGCAGGCAGCCACATGAAACAAACGAGGATTGCCAGTTGAACGACCTGCGACCGAATCTTTCTCACCCGAGTACCGCCCCTTGCGTTGCTTTTCTAAGGCAGAGCGAGGACCAAATTCCTAGTCCCGAATGAAGTGCAACTGCGGGCCAAAGACCTATGCCGAGAAGCCCAAGTTCGAAATGCGCAGAGAGAAGAATCAAGACAACGGAGACATCATAGAAAAGGAGTCCCCAGATCAGGCTGATCGCTGCGCGATTCTGGCTCTCGTTGCGCGCCAGCGAGCAAGCGATTCCCAAGGAAAGGAGGGCGATTCCACCCATGCGGCCCAGGACAAAGCCGGCCGGCACGGCCAGCCGCTGCCCGACCAAGATGGATATCGCTGTTGAAGGAACTATGACCAGTGCCAGACCGGCTAAGGTCTCCACAACAGCTTTGACAATGAGCAGGATCTTCGTAGGCGTCCCTCCCGGAGGCTAGTTGCAGTGGTGCGAGTCACTTAGCTTGCGAGAGCGTCGGAGGGCGGCTCTTGCGAGCCGCCCTCCGTGAAGGTTGTTGCTGTTAGTTGCTGGGGCCTTTGGAAGCCGCTTCCGCTTCGGCCATCTTCTTGGTCAACTCGGCTTTAAGGGCATCGAGGTTGAAGGTCGCGCCCCGCTGCATCGGAGGGTAATCGAGGAAGGTCTGGATTACCTTGCCCATTGCCTGCTGCACGAGCACGAAGCGCCAGAATTCATACTGGAACCAATCGAAGTACTCCTGTGCTCCGTCTTTGGTCCCGTTGCCGGGCCAGCCCGTACGCTCGAACGGATCGAGGCGAAGGTTGGTGATGTAAGGCACGTCCGGATGGGCCTTTACACCCACCCAGCCGTCGGGTTGATCAATGAAGCGGTATTTGAAATCGTCTATGCGCACAGCGCCGAGTGTGCTTTCACCGAGGTAGAAGATTTCATGGCGCGCGGAGGGGCCTTTGCCGGTGATGGCAGCCATCTGGTTGTAGCCATCCAAATGGTTCTTGTAGGTCCGGTCACCGATCGTTTTGCCCTTCAGCAACTCTTCAGTGATGTTTGGATTACCGGCCGCCGCCACGAACGTGGGAAGCCAATCGAGGCCGGAGAAAATGCCGTTCTGCACCGAGTCCGCCGGCACATGTCCGGGCCAGCGAAGAATCGCGGGCACGCGGAAGCCGCCCTCAAGGACTGTTCCCTTGGACTGAGCGAACGGGGTCTGACCGCCGTCGGGCCAAGTGAAGACTTCCGTGCCGTTGTCGGTGGTGAACACGACGATGGTGTTGTCGTCTTCACCTATCTCCTTCAACTTGTTCATCACGATGCCGATGTCGTCGTCGAGTTGCGCCATACCTGCTTCATGAATGGTCCAGCCATTCTCGGAGTTGCGCAGCGCTTCATACTTCGGAGAGAGGTGAGTGACGATGTGCATGCGCGTGGGGTTGATCCAGACGAAGAACGGTTTGTTGTCTTTCTTGGCCTTTTCGATGAACTTGATGGAGAGGTCGCGAATCTCGTCGTCCACGGTCTCCATGCGCTTGGGATAGAGCGTGCCGGCGTCCTCAATCTTCTGTTTGCCGACTTCGCCCCAGCGGGGCATCTCGGTTGAGTCAACCTTGTCGGTGGCCCAGCAATGAACCATGTTCCGCGGGCCGACGGCGTTCAATAGATTCTGCGGATAGCCGGGGTGTGCCGGGTCTTCCATGGCATCGAGGTGATAGAGGTAGCCAAAGAACTCGTCGAAGCCGTGCACGCAGGGCAGGTATTCATTGCGGTCGCCAAGGTGATTCTTGCCGAACTGGCCGGTGACGTAGCCCATCGACTTCAGAATCGTGGCAATGGTTACCGCTTCCGCAGGTATCCCGATTTTCGCGCCGGCCTGACCGACCGTGGTCATGCCAGTGCGAATCGGGAGCTCACCGGTAATGAATTGTGCGCGACCCGCCGTGCAACTGGCCTCGGCGTAATAGTCGGTGAACAACATGCCTTCTTTGGCGAGCTTGTCGAGGTTCGGCGTCTTGCCGGCCATCATGCCGCGGTGGTAGGCGCCGATGTTCCACATGCCGATATCGTCGCCCATGATGACAACGATGTTGGGTTTTTTCTCCTGGGCCTTGGCGGCGGGTGGAGAAGCCACACCGAACAGGGTGGCCACGGTCGCCAATGCTAGACTTACTTTTCCAGACCACTTCATAAGCACCTTCCTTTTCTTTTTCTGCGTTGACAAAGAAATCGTTGTGTCCAGATACCTTGCCGAACAGGGCGGCGTATGCTTACTGACGCAAAGAGGCTGACCCTGCTGGACACTGTTTGTAACTGTCAAAAGTGACAGGTGCGCGAAAAAGAGCGATGTGGGAGCTGGCTGGCCAGAGCCACGCTAACCGCTGAACTGGGTAGTAGGAGGCACATGTCCGGATTGGCGGCTACCCAGGACTTGGGCTAACTTGGTTCATTCGTGTACCGCGGCGCTTGACACCGCTGCTGCAGGTAGTTGCAAAACAAATCACGACAGAAGGAGCACGAAACAACGTCCTATTACGTTACGACTTCTACTTGACAGAGCTGAACAGCTCTAGGGTCGCGAATGGCTTGGCCGACCAGGGCCGGAAGCGATTGAGAGTGAACTTCGTTGGCTGTCCCGGCATCACGTCCACGTGCAAGTAGCTGTAGTCTTCCTTGGGGTCTTCGCCCATCCAGTACTGATCCAATGGGTAGCCCTCGGGAACCTTGTTGTGGGTCCTGCCGGGAAGGATCGGATCTTGCTCCGCGCCGCCGCCGCCTAGCATCAGGTATTTCACGCCGTCGACCTGGTAGAGTTCCGTCGTGTGAACGTGCCCGTTAAAGACCACGATGTCCAGGTCCTTCGCGTAAGCCGCAATCGTTTTATGAGGATTCTGCGCTTCCGGGATGGGACCCAAACCAGAACGGGCGAAGGCCGGAGCGTGGAAGGCGATGAAGACTTTCTTGATACGCTGAGCCTTGGCGTCGTCCAACCACGCCCGTAGTTGCTTCATCTGCTCTTCGTAGACGGGCTCGGTGGCATTCCACGCCGATGGTTCCTTTTCGTCATATCCGCCGGTCCACAGAAAGATGAAGCGAGCGCCGTGGTAATCGAAGGTGTAGATGAATTTTTTGTCGGAAACCCCGAACTTCTTGAGATAGGGAAATAAGGTTAGCAGGCCTTCGACGTCGGTGTCGCCCCACACTTCGTGGTTACCGACGGCGGGGAAAACCCGGCCTCGCAGTCCGGCGGCCTCCATCTTTTTGTCCGGAGGCGGCAACTGCGTGAGCACGTCCTCGTTTACCACCCTCCAGTACGGGCTTTCGGATGGTTTGTCGCCCTGCTTGCCCCACCACACCAGGTCCCCGGTACTGAGAATGAAGTCGGCCTGCCCGGTCTGGACATCCTTTACCACCTCGCGGGCAACCCAGTCGCCGCCTGACACGCGATACATGGTGAAGTTCACACCGGGAAGTAATTTCACGTCTTCGACCGAAGCCTCCGTGACCCAGCCTTTCTCAAACTTTAGCGTGGCCACTTCGCTGACGGTGATGAACGGCATGACCAACTGCACCAACTCCTTGGTGGCCGGGTCATAGGTCAGTTTGACATTCTTCTGGACCACCGCGTCCGCGACCTTCGGGGGAAGCACCAGTTCGAACATATCAACCATCAGCTTTCGAGCTTCCGCTTCTTGGTCCTGTTTGTACGGCAAGTACATCATCGAGCGCGAGTCGCCGTAGACATCAAACGAAAATCCAGAGTTGGCCGGGTGTGACTTTTTTTGCGCGGTCGCCGTGGGGCACTGTAGAGCGATCACGATCAGTAGTGCGAGCGATACAGAACTGAGCTTTTCTCTCATGTGCCTTTTCTCCATTCTAATCACTTTGAGGTGGGCGGCCTTTGCGAGCCGCCCACAGGGTAATGGTTTATCAATCTGCGTTCGTGTCAGTTGCTGCCGTGATGCGGCTGTTGGAGCATTTGCAGCACCTCGTCGACTGAGAAGCTTGCCGCCTTTTGCCGTGGCGGATACTCCCGGAACGTGCCCAGGAACTTCGCCACATAAGCCTGTGCAGGCACCAAGAGGTATGCGTGGTCGAGGAGCCAATCCCAGTAGGTGTTGGAAGTGACGCTGGCGTGTTCGTAGGGGTCGGTGCGCAAGTTGTACATATAAGGGACGCGCGTTTTCACGAAGGGTTCAGCCCAGATCTGCATGGTCCCCTCGATCCGTTGCTGAGCGAACACAAGCTTCCAGTTGTCGTACCGCAGACCCAACAGGTCGCCATCGTCAGAGAAGTAGAAGAACTCCTTCCGCGGGCTCTCGGTAGTCTGGCCCGTGAGATATGGCAGAAGGTTGTAGCCATCCAGGTGGATCTTGAAGGTCTTCTTGCCAACTTGATAGCCCTTCAGAAGTTTGTCGTTGACGTCAGGATCACCGGCCATGGCCAGGAAAGTTGGCAGCCAATCCATGTGACTGATGATTTCGTTAGACACGGAGCCAGCCTTGATGTGACCGGGCCAGCGCACCATGGCGGGAACGCGGAAGGCCCCTTCCCAGTTGGAGTTCTTCTCGTTGCGGAAGGGAGTTGTGCCCGCATCGGGCCAAGAGTTCTCGTGAGGCCCATTGTCGGTGCTGTAGAAAACGAAAGTGTTGTCGGCAATGCCAAGTTCGTCAAGGAGTGCCAGTAGCGTTCCAACGTTCTTGTCGTGGTCAATCATCACATCGTGGTACTCGGA
>Ga0209517_10005237_pt1 | contig 16610 bp, 17 predicted proteins | sample PeaSoiMetSII2010_FD_187695 | JGI IMG/M metagenome (GOLD analysis project Ga0209517, IMG submission 187695) | Peat soil microbial communities from Weissenstadt, Germany - SII-2010 (SPAdes) (version 2) | ecosystem: Environmental > Terrestrial > Soil > Wetlands > Peat | place: Germany...
TGGGTCGGCGTCACGGTGAAATTGGCCTCCCCGCCGAACCCGATAGGTTGAGCATTCGGAGGGTACTTGAACCCAGCAATCCCGAGTGATTTTGTAAAGTTGTAGTCTATCGCGTTGGTCGAGTTGAAGTAGTAGACCCTGACACAGAGGAGGGCTGTACTGCTACCGCTTACTGCCAATTCGGGATAATCCGTGGCTAAAGCATTGTTCACCGCGGGATTCTCCAAACAATCGATCTGAAGAGAATTCAAGGACTGCATCACAGTCTGATTGACAGTCGCAGTAACGGTGACGGTTTGAGCGACGGTGGTGGTCGAAGTGACAGTGCGGACAGGGCCGGCGACAAATGCAAAACTTGCCAGTGCTATTCCTGCCGCGGCAATCACCGCTGCAGCCGCAATCGTGTAGCGGTTCCGATTTCGGGCAGCTTCAGGAATCACTTGGCAACGCCGTCGGCTAGAGGGTTCCAACTTGCAATAAATGTTTGCGCGAAGTCGTATGTCGCAGACGAGCTCACTCAAGTTTTTGAATGGCTGCGCTTTCAATGGCTATGAAATAACCTGACTCCCTCATCCTCCGCTAGCTTGGTAAAAATGCGGGCATTCGCCATGCATAAGGGTTCATTGCGCCTCCGCCGGGGCATTTCATTCACACGTTGAGCTATAGGTAGTGGACGGGCCCGAACCGGTCGGGTTTCTGGTATGCGATTTCAAGGAATATAACGTCGGTCGGGAGTCAACTCGAATTGTGAGATAGGTGCACTACACGCAGATGTTCGAGGCAGTCGACTGGTTCAAACAGGACGCCTATGCTTATGATTCTGCATATGACAAAGCCCGGAATTCCGTGAACTGGAAACAGCTGAATCTCCTTTCGGATCAGCAAATTGGAAGTGTGGTGCTGAAATTCTTGAACGATTGGAAATGTAGGATACCTGTAACGGCGACCGTAATCAGAGAGGTTAGGAATGGGTACTCAGATGTTCGTCCCTATGTGGAGGCCTTGCAGGCAGAAACCCTCGAAAACACCAACTTCGAACAATCAGTTACGGTTGCCAATCAGCCTTACAAGATTTCATTCGGTATTTACTTTGCGATTCGTCGGATGACAGGTGTAGGAGAGAGATTTAGGCATGTAGCCGCCTCTAAGCTCTTACACATGGTTCTTCCCGGGTTGTTTGTGATGTGGGACAACTTCATAATTGATGGCTACAATCTCTCGGCCGATGCTACGTCTTACTCATACAGCTTCATGCCAAAGATGCAGCGAGAAGTCAGTGAAGCAATTGACACTTACATAGTTGGAAATGGCGGTCGGCGAATCGATGCGATTGCAGCGATTCGTTCGCATGGATCAGGCAAGACGCTTGCTAAGCTCGTCGACGAATTCAACTATTGGAAGTTCACCAGGCCTTCGCGCAAGTGAACGCGCACGTGTTCGATGGGTTTCGAAAAGCCTGGCAGTCTTCGTCAAGAATCCAAGCTAATTGCCTCCGCGCTTCGGAATTTCATCCAAGAATTCACGGGACCCAAATATTGAGTCTTACCTAATCGAAGCTCCGCATGATTCACATTTTGCGGCAAACTGGTCATTAAGCGTCCCGCAATATCGACATGGAATCTTGACTACCACATGGATCTCCTTTTCTTTTAAGATGGTCTGCCCAGTCGCCTGTGTCTCAGGAGGGACGCCTGACGACCTCTCGGTTTGCGCGGGTTTAGTCTGCGCCTCGGCGTGCTTGGCCTTTACTTCGGCCTTTCTCACGGAAATGAGTTCCTCCAACTCAGGGATTACATCATGCATTCCCTCTTTGGCGAACTCGAAATGCTCCCGATCGCGGACTAGGACGACAAGGGTCTGATTGAAACCACCCTTCTTGAACCTCCAGTCGCTCTTGTCCTTCTCAGGAGAAACGGAGATGATGTTGGAGAAATCTATCGAGTAATCGACGGCATATACGTTGGAATATCCAGCCAGTGTGCTCATGAAGATGAGTCGAAAGTTGGTGATAATCAGCACGCCCTTCTTTTTCCCTCCGTGCGTATGGAACTCCTTGACATCTTCGAACCATTCAATCGGCCTCTCGCCGTCCATCCAATCTACAGCCTTGCCCCAATTGGGAAGTGTGCTCATGGGTGCCGCCGCGCCAGGCCAGTGGCGCTCCTCGTGCCAATGCGCTAAGCTTCGCGATGCTGATTTTATTGTTTGCCCCGGGGCGGCGAGTCAAGAGTCATGCATTCAACGCAAGTCATCGACTTGCCTGGGTTCATCGCGCCTCCGCCTAGGCATAGTAGCTATCGGCAGAGCGACTTATCTGACGCCGCAAGCATTATCAATCGTCCGCAATAACTGGTGCGGTTGTCGTTTCTCGTAGTAGACGGAGCCCGATATCAGCTCTGGTCTCCGCCAGACGAAGAGGCCGACTTCCGACCGCTAGTGGAAGAGCACCTGAACGAGATTTTCGGAAATCCAAGCATGGATTTCAACCTCCGGCACACGATTAGAATGCTGTCTGGCAAGGGGGGCATCCCTGACTCATTCGTCTTATCGCTAGGCGCACCTCCTGTCCTGTGGGTGGTAGAGAACGAATTGGCGAGACATCCGGTCTACCAGCACATCATGTCTCAACTTGGCAAGTTCATGAACGCGATGAAGCAACCTGCTCAGAGGATGGAGCTCGTCGATAGGCTCTACGACGCCATCTCAAGTGACCAGATAAAAGAGGCCACCATAAAGAAAGTGGCGAACCCTAGGGACGTCTACAAGTTTGTTTCCGATTTAGTGACCAAAGCAAGATTTGTAATCATAATTGATGAAGACAGCGAAGAATTGAAGGACGCTTGTAATGCATTGCCGAATAGGCCCGACGTCATCACCCTCAAGACCTATGTCAGAGATCCAAACAATCCCGCCATTCACGCCTGCGTCTTCGACAGTCTCGCGAACGTGAAGCTTGCGAGGGTCATCCAATTCAGAGGGGCAAGGACACCCTCAAGCACGAAATCGCTCGACTTTGAGTTCTGGCAAGGACTTGCCGACTACTCCGGAACTGCGGCACCTGACTTGAAGCTCAGAAAACCGCGTGCGCAGCACTGGTATAGCGTCTCCGTTGGAAGTTCCGAAGCTAGCATCAGCCTAACCCTCAACACTCAGAAGAACCTGCTGGGCTGCGGGCTGTACATTCCCAGAAAGAAGAAGTTGTTCGAGTATTTGTCAAAGAATCGGTCGGTTATAGAAGGGGAACTAGGCGAGAAGTTAGACTGGCAAGCTTTGCCGAGCAAGAAGGCGAGCAGAATAAGTCTGGTTAGGAGCGGAGACATCGCAAACAGGGCAGAGTGGGAGGGCTTCTTCAGGTGGTTCACCGATACTACCCTGAAGTTCCAGCGAGCATTCCGAGGACCTCTGCGTGAGGCGAAAGGCTCACTCTAGTTTGGAAAGAGGTACGAAGTACATAGGATTGCGTGAATTTCGCCGTGCATGAGGGTTCAGTTGCGCCCCCGCCGGGGATTTCACTCGCACCTTGAGCTATAGGTAGTGGAGGGGCTGAACTAGGTCGCTCCGGAAGCGTCCTGGAACCCATTCCGTCGAGACTATTGATTATGGGTTCTTGTAGCATTTGTCAGCTTGTTCAGGAACATGGACGCCCATTTCAAAGCCTGCTCTACACTTTCCTTCGATGGAACTTGGCCTTCGTGTACCGCCTTATTTCGTAAGAATTGAACTTCTCTTAACGCTCCTGCATCGTTGGAGGTGATCAAGCTATTCCTCTGTAGCTTCTCTACCAGCACGCCCATTGGCATTCTTCTAGATTCTGCAGAGGTAACTGGGCTTATTTCTTGAAGTTTCCCCCTGATAGCAACCTCGATTGCAGTAGCTGTTGTAGTAATCGCCGCCATGTACATCTGATTTTCGAATGCCGAATAGGCTTCGTTGAAGATCTTTTGCAACTCACTCTTCTCAGTTCCCGCGGCCTCTGCTGATTGGGTAACATCCTTCTCGACGGCCTTGACTTCGGCCTTCCTCTTCTGAACCTCTCCCAAGCCAGTCTCCAAGAATTCGAATAACAAAGATTCGAGATCTCTTTTCACTTGATAGAGCAGGCCTTTGTTTGACCTAAATTTGTGATATTTGAATTGATATCGTAATTCATTCTTGATGAAGTGAGCGAGATCCTTATTCCGGCCTTTTACGTCCTTGACATAAGTAAGACATGGTTTCCGCTGCTTAACGGCCTCTTTGTATTCCTTGATGGTTGTTTCCGAATATTCTTGGCCGAAGACTCCGAGGTAGATGTCACCTTTTCTAACTCCCCTTAGTGACGCTTCGACAACATTTCTACTCTGTGCACCGCGATCCTCTAGCAGTTCGACTTCAAGAAATGGTATTCGGCTAATCAAAGTAGCGAGTTCTCTTCTTTTCCTCTTGAATTCAGTGCTGTCTGAACTGATGAATACTTCGAGGGAGTTATCCGTTAATATCGCATCTTGCTTTGGACAAATTCTCTAATTAAACATGATAGTCGCATGTTTAGGGCATTCCTCCGGCGGTGGAGCTTTGCTGTTCAGCCGAGGTCACCCATCTTCTGGATGACTGTCTTTGCCTCTCTTACCCAGTTTTGTAAGTATTTGTCAGGAAACAATTGGTTAATTTCCTCAAGAGGCTGATTTTTGGCCGCTAAGTAGTATCCGAGAAGAAGAATCGATATTCCCTTTGGAGTTGGGACGTCCCTTTCGATGAAACCTCTGCCAAATTTCAAGAGAGTTCGGGAATTGTCTTTCAGGTTTCTTTCGAGTTCATCAATGGTACGGAGGCCGCCTGCGCGAAGTAGCGATATGACCCAGTTAGAGTCAGGTTCGTTGTCCTCTCCCTCCAATTTGAATTCCTTGATGATTCTTTCATCTAAGCGGTTGACTAAGTCGCTTGAACGAATGAACGAAAGCAGCGATAATGCGTCAATTAGTACTTCGCTAGGCGATGCTTTGATTTGGGCAGACACGTCCTTTTGATAGGTAGCTAGACCTTGCCGGATTCTCATGAATTCGTCATCTCCAAGTTCGAGAAGTCCCGCTAACCGAGAGAATTGATGACGAACTTCTGCCGGTATGGCTTGTGGACCCTTGTAACCCAAATCGTGTTCGATTTCAGCCCAAGCGTGCTGTAGGATGGAGCGGAGCTGAATTTCGACAATATTGTTGGCGAATTTCTTGTATTCTGTGAGCTTCGACCTTTGTCTCGACAACTTGGCTACGTAATGTAATGAAACATATCCAAAACGTTCAGGGTCAACGAGTTTTCTCTTGTCCTCCGAACGCGCTCTATCAATTGCGAATTCGCTTTCGATTGCGGCCGCTATTGGATCCACATCGTCTGCGAAATAAGTGATGATACGAACTCCACACAGATCGGTGATATCGCTCAATTCGTGATATTTTTCGGGAGATTTCTTTAGCTTTGTCCCAAGGCTTTCCACTGATTTGGTTCTTCGTTCGATTGTGTGATATTTGAAACCATTTTCGTGAAGTAGCTGTACGACTAGATCGTAAACTATTTCGGTGAAAGATTCGTAGTGTTCGTGATTTCCTTCAAAATTGGAAATGATAGCCTCTCTTCGGGTTTCTACCACTCGGATCCAGGTTGGGTTTGTTTCGTCTAATTTATTATCTTCGAGCCGATGTTTTTTTACCACGGCAAGTTCTACTGGTTCGTGCTAACCATCGTTAAGAGCTGTCGCCGTGCATAAAGGGTTCATTGCGCCTCCGCCGGGGCATTTCATTCACACGTTGAATTCCCCCATTTGTCATCTTCCTAAGGATCACCCCAAAATCACGAAGGCGATTGTTCCGCAGCTCAACAACCAGTGATGATGAAGTAGCTAGCAAGATGCGTCGGGGATGAACTGGACGTACTTCGCTGCGAAGGCATCAAATTGACATAAGAATTGGTCCATATAGTCTCTGACGGTCCAATGAATTCCACTGAGAACCACGCTGTAGCATTCATCCCCGCATAGGCTTCGCAGAGTTCCTAGACCCAACGCATCGTTGAGTTCTCCCGTGGAAGTGAAAGCAACTCGGTAGGCCGCGTAGTCGTTGATGATAATCATCTGTGAGGAAAGTAGGAAGGCGTCTTCGTAGAAGACCTTCACAGAAGTCACGTTGTTCTGATTAAAACTCCTCGCGGATAGTATTAGTTGATTGTACGAGCCGACCACCGGAACGTAATGTAGGACCAGGTCACAGTTCGATTCGTCGATTTGGATTCCCCCTACCCCCGCGTCGAGAGAGCGCGCCATGTCTTGCATAATCGTCAACGAATTCGAGACTAATTCTGACGAGTCGGTGCAAGCAGTGCCGTTGATTAAGGGAAATGTTCGTACCTGGGCGGCAAGCGCGGCTGCGGGCGGGGTCTCGACAGATTGAGCGAATGGTTGAGCTGGACCCGGGAGAAACAGAAAGAATGTCAGAAGAGCGAATACCACGACGACGGCCGCGGCGATTGCCGGATTCCCGTGTCTGGAACCAAGTCTAGACAACCTCAAACCAGCCTCGGGACCGGCTCTGCGACCCATCTTGGGAAGGCAGTTGTGTTCTTGAGAATGATTTCTCTGACTTTAGACTTTCTGGCCTCAACGAAATTGACGAGGGCAATTCTTTCGTCGAAGGAGATCGTCCAAGTCGAAGGAATGCTGTTGATTATTGTCTGGGTGGTGCTAATCTGCAGTTGCTCTATTCTCGTGAATGCGCTTTCGAACTGCCCGACTCCCGTTATGGCATTCGCCAGAGCAGGATGGATCGCCATGAGGTTCGTATTGGAGACAATGGAAGCAAGGGTCTGCGCATTCCAGGAATTCCCACTGAAGATGCAGTTGTAGTCGCACATCATGTATGTGTAGGAAGCGGCGGAAGAAGACTGCAAAAACAGATTGTTACCGGTGTTATTTCTGTCAGTGTTTACCATCAGATTGTCAAAAGCTATGACTCCTGGAATGTCGGTCGAATTCTCGATTTTGATTGTTGTTGGTTCGAGATTTCTAGCCTCCAAATCCAGCGCCTTCTCTTCAAAGACAGTTCCGTGATGGATTCCTGCTAGGATATTTCTCTGCTTCAAGTCAGGATTGTTTTCAATCAGTTGTTGGTCTATCTCCACGAGAGCATGCCTTGGAGCGGGCAGTTGTAGAGCGTGGGCGACTTCGCTTCCCACAAATTCGTTAGTCACATTCTTGGTCCCGTCGTTGAATTTGACGACGTAAAATCGCCCGTCGTCGCACTCGAATAAATGCGATTGAGAACCTCCCTTCATCTTCTTGACCTCTTTCACAGCTCTGACCATATCGATCCTGATGGTCGGACGCCCGCAATCCGGTTCCTCGGACACTACTGCCATTGTGCTACCTTCCTGTCATGGCAGAAAGGGCCCTTGACCAACGGCTCCTGGGGATTCACCCAAGAACGGGTCATGTTGGTATGTGCTTCTGCATGCCTTTGCATATGGATGTAGCAAAAGGTCGCGCCGCAGACATGGCATGTGAAATGGTAGCGGGCGTGAGAAAGTGCAATCTTGCAGTAATTACAAACCGTTTGTTTCTTGGTTTCGTTCCCTAGCACTGGATCTTTCATTGGAACCATTCTGCCATTTACTCCATTCGCTAACTTAGCGCCTTCATTACGGCGGCAATTCCTGTGAATATGATAGCAATCATGAGAAGGATTGCGACTGCCATGAATCCAGGTGAACTCGTCGCGAGTGCTTGCAATATGACCCAGCCCACGTAGACGACAAGGATTACCATGGGCACGGCAACTAGCGCTTCTTCGAAACCCATTTTTCTTCGAAGAATGGTCGACCAAACATTATATTAGCTATATTCCTGTTAACAAAGTTATCAACCTTAAAATAGTTATGATTCTGCTAACTTGTCGTGTTAAAGAAACTTCGAGTCCATATCGCCCCTTACGGCTACGAAACGAAGCGCGTGTCTGACCCATTGATTCAGTTGGATGCCGATAGAGTCTACCTGATTGGGTACGCGGCTAATGATTCAGCAATGAAGTACCACGACGAGATTCTGAAAGAATTGGCAAAACATCCACGTATTCGAGTCATCGAAGAGTCGGTCGACATGTGGGACCTGTTCGCTTGTATTGAGAAGTTTAGGTCAATCATTCTGAAGGAAAGCAATAATCACGTCTATGTCAATGTCTCAACGGGATCCAAGATAACCGCGATGGCTGGAATGTTGTCATGCATGATCTGGAAGGGGGTGGCCGAGCCGTATTACGTGCATGCCTCGGGCTACCGCGTTATAGAAATCCCCAGTGAAGGAGAGCAACAGATTGATTCGTTGCCGGTCTATGGAATCAAGAAGCCGAAGAATGAGGAACTAGTCGTGCTCAAGACGCTGGAAGAAAACAAGAAGGGGCTGCGAAAGTGGCGACTAATTGAAATTCTGGAAGAGAAGGGAATCATAGGACAAAAACCAGGAACAAGCCGGAAAGCGCAACCTAAGGAGTTCACGCTCGCGGCAAAGCACAGCCAACTAAGGGCCATTCTCGGGCCGATGCAGTCCGCGCAATATGTTCAGGTTGAAGGAAGCGGAAAGAGTAGCGAGGTATCTCTGACTGAGCAAGGTAAAGATGCACTGAGGATTTTCGGAGAGGCCAAACTAAGTAATGGTGTGTGATTTCGTATCACCGAATCGAGAGCCACTCATTGTTTGTCAAGATGGCTGAGGATGCCTCATCCTATTTGACCTGACTAAAGTCTTGGGTCTCATCGCATCGAAGAAGCTCGAAATCTTTGCTAAGTCTTCGATTTGTAAGCTGGAAATCTTTTCGACTTTGGCCCAACTGCTCCTCCTCGAATCTTTATCGAAGGCCAACACCATGGCGAAAGCCATCAGCAAATATGACCAATAAGACGCGCCAGTCATTATTCGGACAAAGTCCTCCTTTCGACCGGCCCGGGTATCCACTTCTAGTGTCCTGCAGATTCTTCGCAGACTCTTGACGGCTTCTCTTCTCTCAGAAGTGGGAAGTGCTGTCAACCTCCTATCGATTTGCGCCGCGACGAAATCGATATCCTTGGAATCAAAGCTTTCCTTTGCCCTGTCGAAAACAAGCTTCATGAATCGAAGAGACTTCTCATCAAAGGGCTTATTCTTCATACTGGATTACTAAGCCATCGACGAGAGATATAATCTGTCGTTCGACCTCTTCCGGTGGCATTTCTCCATCTACTATCTTTACTTCAGGATGCGTACCAACCATCTTCAAGAATAGCTTTCTGACAGGACCTAGCCGCTCTTCAAAATGGTTTGTTTCGCCATTTCGGTTCCGGTAGATTCTGCCCTTGGCGGACGCGGGAGATATGTTAAGCAATATCACCAAGGCTGGCTTGGGGGCGAAGGAGTTCTCCTTCTCGATTATGGAGGGATTCAGGCCTTTGGCTCCTTGGTATGCCATGTTGGAATAGTAGTACCTGTCCATAATGACAATCTTCCCCTGCTCCAGAGCGGGGAGAATCCTTTCCTTCACATCCTCCTTTCTATCCTCAAGAAAGTATCGTGACTCTTCCTCTGCGGTCAGATTACGGCCTGTCCTACCCATCGAGGCAATCTTTCTTCCCCACGGCCCCATTGTTGGCTCTTTGAAAACGACCACGTCTCGGCCTTGTTGTTCTAGATATCGCTTCAGATTATGGGCTTGTGTTGTCTTTCCTGCGCCGTCGATTCCCTCGAATGCAATCAGCATCCCTCGTTTGGGAAAGCGTTTGGCTTTCTCGCTCAGCAATCTTTCACTACTTGACCTGACCGAAGCATCGTGCTTTTCTATAAAAGCGGACCCTAGCTTCTGCATCCTGTGCGAGTTGATGGGGCGAGGAGCTTCGCATTTACTCTGTATGGCTATGTTCGCTATTTATCGTTTCTCGAAGGATGGCCCTGAGTCCCTACGCCACCGCCTGGGCATTCCATTCACACGTTGGCCGATTTCGCGAGAATCAGGTATCCCCGAACAAACTCATCATAAATGAGTGCTTACGATGAGCAATTCCCTTTAAGCCAACTCGGGCCTTTCGCCGCATGAGTTCCGGAAAGCGGTCGTCGGCACCGTTACACGTCGAGGTTGCCGGTTATCATCTCCACCAGGGTAGGAACCCATGGGATGGCTGAGGAAGTTTCTTGGAGGGTTCATCCTCGTTCTCATCCTCCTGTCTTTGGCGGTGTCTTTCTCCGCCTACCTCCTCGTGAGTCATGGGAGTTGCTCGCCCGCCTCCACCGGCACTGGCACCTCCAGCCACCCCCTCAACTCGACCGGCTCTTCGAGCTACTCCAACGCCACCCTCCCGCAGGCGGTTCCCTATTCGACTGTCCCGGTCGCCGCCGACCTCGTCCTCGCTCCCCTGGGCAACCTGTCGCTCACCCGGGGCAACTCCAGCGCGCTGGCGGACCTCGCGGACCCGGCGTACTGGGGGGAGGTCCACTCCTCGGAGCTCCAGACCTACGAGGAGATCGTCCCGCAGACCGTCGTCGGGTTCATCGACAGCAGCGAGCAGTGGAAGGCCTGGGCGCTCCGGAACCTCCCCGACTCCCCGAGCTGGCTGGACACGGGCTTCGTCGCCCAGGCCCAGAGCCAGGTTTCCGCGGTCGCCCCGGGCGGCAGCGGTTACGGCGAAAACGTCACGGCAGTGGAGCAGGGGGTCGACGGCTTTGCCGCAAGCGCGGCGGGGGTGACGCTCGCCTCCCTCGACTTTCTCTCGTTCAACGGCCTCACGGCGATGAAGACCCTGTTCGAGACGGACAACGCGACCCTGGCGGCGTGCCAGACGCTCCCCGGGCAGCTGGCGCAGCTCTACGAGTCCTCCTTCGACCCCGGCGTCCCGCAGGCAGAGAGGGCCGACTATCTCGGGAGGGCGCTCGCGATAACGAGCGTGATGCTCCTCGTCGGCGGGAAGGACGGCATCGCTGACCAGTTCGGGAGCGCGATCGACGGCCTCGGCTTGGGCGACTCGTGGTCTACCGTCAAACCCTACCTAGGAGACATTGGAACAAAGGTCTCGGCGGGCGCAGCCTCTGCGACCCTCGGCATCCTGCAGACGCTCGCGGGAAGGTTCCCGCAGGACTCGACTTTCGTTACCGGGTTTACCGCGGACAGAATCGACTCGATGGTGGACGTCCTCGAGAAGAAGGGCGTTTCTAACAACGTGATCCAGAGCGACATCGGACAGGTCGCTCAGGCAGCTGGAACGGCTACCGACGAGCAAGCAAGCGGGGAGGCGGCTGACCTAGACAGTCTCAAACAAGGAGGAGGGATGCAGGTTTTCGTTAAGACTGCAAACAAGATTGTGCTCTATTACGACTCGACTGGAAAGACTGCGAGCTTCAGAGGAACATTTCTTGCGCAGGTCATTCCAGGATTCGACCCACGAGGTCCTGATTTCGTCCAAGTTCACTACCAGGAAGCGGGAGTGACAGTCTATCAGTACTATGACCAAAAGGTTGCGCCTGGTGCACCGTTCGGCCCATCCAACACACTATGGAATCCTAGAGCCCCAAAGGACATCGCGAACCCTGGCGACATTGTTACCGTCTCATTCAGCCTGCTTACGACGGATGAATTCGTTAACAGCATACCAACAATCGCATACATCAATGACGGGCAACCATGGGTAGCAGATTTTTCCGAGATTCAGTCTTTCCGACTTGATGGGAACAACTTGGAAATGAACGTCGAGCAAGAACCATTGGAAGGAGTTTCGAGCTTCCAAGTAGCCGGAACCGCAGGGCAGCTTACCAACGTTGGAGGTGATACCTTTCTGATCTTCTCAATACCTGATGTAGTCAATGTTCCAGAGACACTCAAAGTCACGTTCAACGGTTACGGCGAACCCATTCTGAGCTTCCAGTCCGGTTCCAACTTCGACCCCGTCATGTTGGTCTCCTCGGATGGAGCCAAGCTCAAGTTTGTCTACGACAGTGGAGGGGATTCAGTCGCTACTGCGACAATCTATCTGCAGCAGCCATCTCTCTGGTGGCAATTACCTGCAATGAACGAGGGCGACTTTGGCTTTGCGGTCTCGGGAGCCTCACAGACCTTCACTTTGAGTGATGTCACCCCTACAAGGGTGTTGGAAAAAGAAATGGTGAACAGCGGTAACAATTATGATCTTGCCAGGGTGGGAGCGGAAATCGCGTACACTGTAGCACAGCAGAAGTTCGGCATCGAGCGCATTCAGCTAAATGAACCATCGGAACGAGGTGCGGACTTGATATCTGGAGATAAAACCGTGACCATTCAAGCAAGGATGCTGGGTTCTCCCAGTGCTTTGTCTCCAACGAATTTAGAGGCAACTTTGGATTTTGAGATGAACAACTTGGCAGGCCAGATCCAAAAAGACTTCTCGAAGAATTCCTCGGCGCAAGTTGGCTATGCGGTCTTGTCATACCTTAACCCCACAACAAAGACAATAATCACTCTCGTCGCGGTGATTCCGCGACAATGACGGTCGTTAAATAATGAAATGGATTCAAAAGGTGTGAAAATCAGTTTGGACTCCGAGGAAACCCGGTCCGATCCTCCCATGTCGGATTACCAAAGGAAGCTGTTGACCTCGCTTAGAGCTGCATTTCCATGGCCTTATTCGGTCCACAAGGTCAGAGACGGTACCTTGAACGACGCCAAGTTGACCTGGAATCCGGACTTCTGGGTGGGCAAAAACAAGACCAAGATTCTAGTTGTAAAGGCGCTTGACCAAGATACGACTACCGAAAACCTGGATTCAAGAATGGAGGATGCTTTTGCAGTGATGGCGGTGAATCATATCTATGAGAGCCGTATTGCACTCTCTGCACCGCGCGGAGCTGTGATCATGCCTGATGTGGTAATGCATGATTTGCCGAACGACCGCCTCCTTGCCTACATCTATGCCTTTGAGGAGCTGCATTGCGAGGTTATCGCGGAGAATCAAGTTGGGGAGCTAGAGGTTTACAGAGATGAAGAGGATCGAGGAACCAGTTCTTCGCGTTAGAGCCGGCTTCGGCGTTCGCGATCCAAGACGGGTGAGCGCACTTTGAGTAATCCTAGCGGGGCGCCCATATCCCTAGCCTATACTCTTGTGCACTTCGAACCCATTGAGGAGAAGTGGAATACCTATTCCTTTTCCGACGGAACAGTAATAAGATACAGATTGGTTCTGACTCGAGTTACAGCCCAGAAAGGCGCTGCCGGGGGGCCATATGAGATGTCTTTCCAGCAAATCTGTCAAGTGGAGGCGCCTCCTTCAGACAGAGGGCAACCCAAGCCACCGCCGCCGGGAGCAATCGGAGCGGAAAAGTACGAGGTCAGACCAACTGAGACAATCGAGGAGTGGAACAGCTACAGGCTAAGGATGACGGATCAAATCCTGAAAGTGAAATATGTCGCGAGCGCCTTCTATCGCTTCAAGGAGAGCTTCGACCAATTTGGAGAGCCCGTGTACGCGGTTAGCGGCAGTCCTGTCGTGACGCCGCAGCAAAGAACTGGGAAACTACTCACTACCTGAAATCTTGTACATTGCGCCTCCGCCGGGGTAATATTTGTAGAAGGACTCAGGGGACCTGGCCCTCATCAAGTTTGTACATCAAGAGACTCGCCAAAAAGAGGAGATGGATTGCCCGTTCTGGGCTTATCGTGATAATCTCGTGAGCCTTCGGATTCCTTATCCCGGTCATCGACCCAGCGAAAATCTGCATGTAGCCCACTTGAGTGTCTCTCCCCGTGTCCGTGTTTAGATCATCTAGCACAACAATCGGATTGCTAAGTGAGAACACATGGGTCATCAATGAAGCCCCATCAAGTTCCTTCCCAGTTTTCGATTTCGCGTATTTCTTTGTTCTGATGTTGATCTCCTTCAGAGCTGTCTCTACGGAATCTGCGTACCAACCATCTTCGAACTTCTTCCTTGCGAGTGAAATAATCTTAGGATGAATTAGAGGCCAGACTGAATCAAACTTGTTACGTTTGGGTGATATTGCAAACCTTCGCAAGAAGTCAGTCCCTGCGGTCAAATTTTCAACGAATTGATTAAGCAAGTTCAACTTCACATCGTCGGAAGCGGCCTGTTCAGAGAGTGTCATCACCCAGTCATAGACACGTTGAGACCTGATTGAAGTGATATTTTTCATTGGATGGTCCTTTCGGTGAAAATCGAAAACTGCATGCCCGATTCTTTCGATTTGATCCACGCTGTATTGGTCCTTGAGTTCCTCTCCTAGTTTCACCGCGATCAACTTGAAGTTAATATTTTCTTTAGCCGCCATTTCGAGCGGAAAAGGTAGCTCTGGACTTAAAGCTTGATAGATACTCTTCGCGTCTGCCCGTTTGCGATTGCCGCCATGCATAAGGGTTCATTGCGCCTCAGCGGGTTACTATGCAAGACCGTTATTTCCTGAGGAGGAGAATGTCTCCAAGCAAGAGGTAAGTGTAGATTACGCATCTCTTTGCATCTTGTCTTTCGACTTTGTGGTGAACAGCTTTGTTAATGGACACAGACAGTTGGTCGAGCAAGCTTCCAAGATACTGCGTTTCGGCTATTGCAAACCGACGGACATCGTCAGTAGAATTCTTGTCAACGAAAGCCAAGAGACGGTTGATAGGCTCGTTAGGGCCGACCTGATAGGTTTGACCATCCAAGGCCTTGTGAGGTTTGTCCTGAGGTGGGAACACGGCATCTGCGACATCTCGCAGGATTCCTCTACATTCTAGAGCCACTAAAGACCAATTTTGGTCACTCCCACCACTTGTAAGTTTCTCGTATGCTAACTCGAGCTTTTCAATTGCGTCTTTACTGAGGTCTATGAGTTGTTTATCCACTCTTTGCCGTATTTCCTCAAAGATTGAGGATGGTATGTCTCCGTATTCCAATTCTAGTATTAGGTTGTTAACGTGGTTGAGCAGCGCATTTGTAAGTGCGTTCTGGACGTAACCGAATGTCGCGGCAATGATTTTGAACCTAGCCGGTGTTACGTCGCTTGCGCGCTCCACCTTGTCAATCTGACTTGAGGTTGGTACCAGACTCAGTGCAGTTTGTGACTGTGAGAAATGCATGACCCTGAATATCGGGATACGTAATTCGTACCGAAGCAATCTTTCGGGGGCATCGATTTGATAGTCGTCGTCGTCATAGAATCGCCCTGCAACGTCTCTATAAGTTGGAACGTCCTTGTCATCTGGGTATCCGTCTAACTCGTAATTTAGCCATTGGTCATCCGACGAGCGTCCTAACAGTGAGGAGGCAGTGACACAAGTTCGAAGTAATGAAACAAGGTCAGGTTTGCCATCTAGGATCTTGTTGCGCGCCTTCAGCAAATGCTCAAGCGCATCATCTCTCTTTGATTTGCGCCCAAGATTGTCATGGTCCACCACGGTTCTCGTCAACTGAAAACAAGATATTCTACTTTGCGCATGAGCCTCATAGAAGAGGCTAGACAGTCGAATTCACCGCGGGCTAGGTGAAGGAAGTAATAGCCCAGAACCAAACTCTTCTGAATTCTAGCCTAAACCCTGGGCTTCGGGTGGATTCAGTCAAGTGATAATCGCCATACGTAGGGTTCATTGCGCCTCCGCCAGGTTTCTGACCAACTCCCATCCTGACAGATTTATTAGATGAAGTTTGCGAAAAGCATCAGGCAACCAATGCTTGAAAGCGCAAGAGATAATCTTGTCAGTTTTTTTGGCTGCTCTAATCGCGTTGCAGTTTGTTCGCGATGATTTTGCCCTTGATCAATGGACAACGATTCTTTTCCTCGCATTAATTGTCATTGTGTTTCTTGACGCACACCCAGAGATAATTGCAATTGAGGCTGGTTTGGGTGGTCTGAAAATCAAGAGAGCTGAAAGGAATCTCGAGGAGCTACAAGAACAGAAGCCAGAACTAAAGAGTAGAATTGAAGAAAGCGTCAAAGTAGCGAAAAGCGAATCCGAAGACTCAGTACTTGCATTCCTGAATCTTTGGAATGCAATCGAAGCAGAATTGAAGAGGTTAGCGAAGGTAAGGGGATTGCCTGAAAGATTGCCTCCAAATCAGTTGATTAGATCATTGCAAGAAGGACATGCTTTCGGAACCTTTGAATCACTTATTGTCCCGTCTCTCGATGACCTTCGGTCGATAAGAAATGATGTGGCCCACGGAGAAATCAAGCTTAAGGTAAAGGACGCTTCGTCATTGGTCGAGCTGGCGGCCGGGTTGCTAGCTGAACTAAAAACTATGACGTAAACTCCCATCGATTCTTCTCCTGCAGAGGAGGAAAAGGAAATTGTCGCCATGCATAAGGGTTCATTGCGCCTCCGCCGGGGCATTTCATTCACACGTTGAGCTATAGGTAGTGGACGGGCTGAACTGGTCGCCCGAAGGCTTCCAGCGTACACCCCCACCCCTTCAACGCGATCTTCTATCGCCGCTCTCCTCAGCTCCCTCCTCCCCTTGCGGGGAAAAGGTGTGCTGATGGAACACTCTTCTTGGGAGTGGCTTCCCGCTTAGATGCTTTCAGCGGTTATCCACGATAGCTTAGCTGCCCTGCGGTGCCCTCTCGGACAACAGGTACGCCAGAGGCTACGCGCCGCTGTTCCTCTCGTACT
>Ga0209517_10005239_pt1 | contig 16603 bp, 17 predicted proteins | sample PeaSoiMetSII2010_FD_187695 | JGI IMG/M metagenome (GOLD analysis project Ga0209517, IMG submission 187695) | Peat soil microbial communities from Weissenstadt, Germany - SII-2010 (SPAdes) (version 2) | ecosystem: Environmental > Terrestrial > Soil > Wetlands > Peat | place: Germany...
CCCGCCGCGGGCGGCCTACGTCCTGGCGGCGCTCTTCATCGTCGCCGGCCTCAGCCTCGTATGGCTCGAGATCGGCCGTCCCTGGCGGTTCCTCCACGTTTTCTTCAATCCGCAGACTTCGTGGATGACGCGCGAGGCACTGATCGCGCCGCCGCTCCTCATCGCGCTCGCCGCCGCCGCGTGGCATGGCGGTGCGGCGCTTGCGGCCGTCGCCGCGCTTCTCGCGCTGGCCTTCGTCTACTGCCAAGCCCGAATGCTGCGCGGATCAATGGGGATTCCGGCCTGGCGCGAGCCGCTGATCGTGCCGTTGGCCCTAGCCACCGGGCTTGCCGAGGGCGCGGGCGTCTTGCTTGCGCTGGCGATCGTCGCAGGCGCCGCTCCCAGCCGGTTCGTGCTGATCCTGGCGCTGCTCTCGCTGGTCGCGCGCTGGATCGCCTGGGCTGCCTATTGCCGGCACCTGGCGCGGCGCGGCGCACCCACCGCGACGCGGCAGGCGCTCCAAGCGATCGACTTGCAGGTGCTGGTCCTCGGCACGATCGCGCCGATTGCCCTGATCGCTGCGGCGCTCGGATTTGCCGACTACGCCGGTCCGATCGCGCTGGCGGCAGGCGTGCTCGGCCTTGCCGCGGGCTGGCTGATCAAGGACACGATCCTCACGCGCGCCGCCTTCAATCAGGGATTCGCCGTGCCCCATCTGGCCCGGCTCGGCGCCGTGGGCAGTGATTCGAGCACACGACCGGGATGGAGCTGAGCCATGGCCACGCAACTCCTGCGCAATAGAGACCGCGATCGGCAGCATACTTATTTCTCGCCGGACGTCGAGACGATGCCACGGAAGCAGCTGCAACGGCTTCAGCTCGACCGCCTGCGCCGCGTGCTGCACCACGCCTATGCCAACGTGCCGCATTACCGCCGAAGCTTCGACGCGGCCCACGTCACGCCGTTCGCGCTGCGCGGGCTCGGCGATCTCCGGCGCTTTCCCTTCACCGCCAAGGCGGATTTGCGCGATAATTACCCCTTCGGCATGTTCGCCGTTCCGCGCGAGACGGTCATACGCCTCCATGCTTCCTCGGGCACGACGGGAAAACCCACCGTGGTCGGCTACACCGCCGCCGATCTTGCAAACTGGGCGCTGCTCATGGCGCGGTCGATGGTCTGCGCCGGTGTCCGGCCGGGCGACATCGTGCACAACGCCTATGGCTATGGGTTGTTTACCGGCGGGCTCGGTGCCCATGACGGGGCGCAGCGGCTCGGCTGCACCGTCGTGCCGGCTTCGGGCGGCGGCACCGAACGGCAGGTGACGCTGATGAAGGACTTTGGCGCCACGGTGCTCTGCGCCACGCCGTCCTACGCGCTCAACATCGCCGAGGTCGCCGAGCGCATGGGCATCGACTTGCGCGGCGGGCCATTGCGCGTCGGGCTGTTCGGGGCCGAGCCGTGGAGCGATGCGCTGCGCCGCGAACTGGAAAACCGGTTGGGACTGAAGGCGATCGACGTCTACGGCCTCTCCGAGATCATGGGCCCGGGGGTTGCCGTCGAATGCCATGAGGCTCAGGCCGGATTGCACGGCTGGGAGGACCATTTCCTCTTCGAGACCGTCGACCCCGAAACCGGCGAGCCGCTCGGCGCGGACGAGACGGGAGAGCTGGTCATCACGGCGCTCACCAAGGAGGCGCTGCCGATGATCCGCTATCGCACCCGCGACATCACGCGGCTCACCGACGAGCCGTGCCGATGCGGCCGCACGCATCTGCGCATTCGCCGCATCACCGGCCGCAGCGACGACATGTTGATCGTGCGCGGCGTCAACGTCTATCCCTCGCAACTCGAGGCGGCGCTGGTCGGCTTGCCCAGACTCTCGCCGCATTATCAGCTCGTCCTTGAACGCAAGGGACCGCTCGACCATGTGACGCTCGAGGTCGAAGCCGATCCCGCGGTGACGCTCGACGACGCGACCTGCCGGTCGATCGCCCAGGCCGTCACGCATCACATCAAGGCGCTCCTGGGGATCACCTGCGACGTGGCGGTGCGGCGTCCGGGGGAGGTGCCGCGCTCCCAGGGCAAGGCGGTGCGCGTCCGCGACCTCCGGCCGAAGCCGTGATCGCCGGGATGAAGGCGCCGCCGGGAGAGCGAAGGAGGCAATCGCGATGGAACTGCGTCGACATGTCTGCCGCGCGCTTCATGAGGATCACGCCGCGACGATGGCCTTGCTCTTGCGCCTCGAGGCGCTGCTCGGGCGCCATGCCATGGACCGACCGCCGGAGCACACCAACGCCGATACGGCGCGGTTCGTGAAAGAGCTGATCCGCGCCGTCGATGCCGAGATCGGGCCGCATTTCGCCTTCGAGGAGGAAGTCGTGTTCCCTCTGCTTGCCGAGGCCGGCGAGCGGGAGATGGGCGAGGTTCTCGTGGGCGAGCATCGCGTGATCCTCCCGCTCGCCCAGCGCCTGGCGGAGCTGGCCCGCCTCGCGCGCGACACGGGTTTCGCCGTGGACCTGTGGGCGGAATTCCACGAGGTCGGCGCGGCGCTTGCACGGCTCCTCAGTTCGCATATCCTGAAGGAGGACATGGGTCTCTTGCCGGCGCTCGATGACGTTTTGGACGATGAGACCGACGGCCGGCTCGCCGTCGAGTTCGCGGCCCGCCGGTGAACGCAGCGACAGAAGAGGACGATGATGCCGACGAAGCAACGTGACTCTGCAAAGCCTTCGCGCAAGGAATCCGTGAAGATACGCCCGCTCGTCGCCGGCGATCTCGACGCCGTCGTGGCGATCGACAAGGCCGTTTCCGGGCGGCCGCGCCGCGGCTTCTTCGCAAAGCGCCTGGCGCATCTGGCGCGCGAGCCCTCGGCCTTCGTCGCGCTCGCCGCCGAGCGGGGCAGTCGGCTGGTCGGCTTCGTCTTCGCTCGTATCTATGAAGGCGAGTTTGGAGGCAACCTTCCGGAGGCGGCGTTCGACGCCATCGGCGTCACCACCGAGGCGCGGCGTCTGGGCGTGGGGCGCCAGCTGATCGACGGCATGGCGGCGGCGATGCGCATCCACGGCATCAAGGAGATCGCGACCCAAGCCGACTGGACCGATACGGATCTCACCGCATTTTTCGCCGCCATGAAATTCTCTCTCGCGCCGCGGATCGTGCTCGAACGCTCGGTCGTTGCGACGAGCGCCGATTGAAGGAGAGGAGAAGAGCCATGCCACCGACGAGGCCCAAGCCGCAGCCCGCAAGCGCCGCCCCCGCCGAGATCGACTACAGCAGCCCGAGCGGCGATGAATTCACCGCGCTTTCGCACGATCGCGTGCCGATCCGGTCGATGACCGGGAACGACCTCGGCGCCATCCTGCGCATCGACAGGCGCATCACCGGCCGCGACCGCGCCGCCTATTTCAAGCGCAAGCTCGCCGAGGCCATGGAGGAGTCCGGCGTGTGCGTCTCGCTGGTCGCCGAGGTCGACGGCCGGGTCTACGGCTTCATCATGGCGCGGGTCGACTTCGGCGAATTCGGCAGCCTCGAGCCGACGGCCGTCATCGACACGATCGGCGTCGATCCGAGCAACGGCCACAAGGGCGTGGGCAAAGCGCTGATATCGCAGCTCATGACCAATCTCGTCGGGCTGCGGGTCGAGCGCGTACGCACCGAGGTCGATTGGAACCATTTCGGGCTGCTGAGCTTCCTCGACCGCATGGGCTTCCGCCCGCACCGCCGCCTCGCCCTCCGCCGTGCCGTCAGCGCCTAGAATCAGAAATCGCCGCTAACCGTCGCCCCTCGCCCAAAATCTCGCCCGCTCATCCCGATGGGGTGAGGGGCGGGGTCACGGGGAGGGGCGCGCCCGCGGCGCTCCCCGCGTCCGCGCGGTCAGCCGTGGAGCTGGTTGTACTTGGCGAGCAACTCCTCGCGCGATTCGCGGAAGTCCGGATGATCCAAGATGCAGTCGGCCGGGCAGACCAGCTTGCATTGCGGCTCGTCCTCGGCACCGATGCATTCCGTGCAGCGCAGTGGATCGATCACGTAGATGCCGTCGCCGACGGTGATCGCCTCGTTCGGGCAGACCGGACGGCAGGCGTCGCAATTGGTGCAGGTGTCGATGATGGTGAGTGCCATGATGATCCTCTTTCCGTCCGTTCCGCCGCGTCAGGAAACCTTGGCGAGCTCGCCGAGCCGCGCCAGCTTCTCGTGGCGGAACGCGCCCCACAACGCCGCGCCGATCGCGCCGGCATAGACCGAATCGGGATGGCAGCGCACGGGATAGGTTACCTTCTCCTTGGCCATCGCCTGCTGCATGGCGGCGACGAGACCTTCGTCGAGCGCGAGGCCGCCGGTCATGAGCACGACGCCCTCGATGGTGCCGATGGTCTTCAGCAGCTTGGCCAGGCGGTCGGCCATCGACGAGTGGATGCCCTTCAAGATGTTGGGCGCCGTGATGCCGCGCGAGACCATGTTGATGACGTCGGTCTCGGCCAGCACGGCGCAGATGCCGCTTACCGTCTCCGGGTTGTCGGCCTGCTTGGAGAGCATGCCGATCTCCTCATGGGCGATGCCGAGATAGCGGGCGATGTTCTCGAGAAACTGACCGGAGCCCGACGCGCACTGGCTCGTCATCTTGTAGCTCAGCACCTTGCCCCTCGCGTCGAGGCGAATGGCGCGGCCGTGCAAGGCGCCGACATCGAGCGCCGCGCGCGCCTCGGGATCGAGGTAGATGGCGCCGCGCCCGTGCGTCGTCATGGAATAGAAATGGCCGGTGTGGAACGCCAGCGCCTCGCCTTCGCCCGTGGTCGCGACATAGGCCACGTCATCGCGCTTGAGCCCGGCCTCTTCGAGGATGCCGTCATAGGACTGCTCGGCGAGCTTGAAGGGATCGCCCTGGCGCACGCGCTCGATACGACGCACCAGCCAGCGCGTCTTGTCGCCCTCCACCTCGAACAACACGGCTTTCACGGCGCCGGTGCCGACATCGATGCCTGCGGTTACGGCCATGGCTTCTTTCTCCGTCAGTTCTCGATCGCGCGGCGGGCAAAGGCGGCGGCGCCCAGCGCACCGGTGTAGATCGAGTCGGGATTGATGTTGATGACGACGTCGCCGTAGTTCTCGCGGATGAGCTGGCGCAATTCCTTCACCGCCGCCTCGTTCTTGGCGACGCCGCCGGTGAAGGTGAACTGGTCCCGCACGCCGCCCGAGCGCGAGATGATCGACATGGCGCGGAGGATGATCGAGCGGTGGAGACCGGCCATGATGTCCTCGCGCTTCTCGCCCAGCGCCAGCCGGTCGCGCAGCTCGGCGCCGGCGAAGACGGTGCAGGTCGAGTTGATGCGCACGACGCGCGTCGCCTTCATCGCCATCGGGCCGAGCTCGTGCAGCCCCAAATTCATTTCGTCGGCGATGTAGCCGAGATAGCGGCCGCAGCCGGCGGCGCAGCGGTCGTTCATCTGAAAGTTCTCGACGATGCCGGCGGGGTCGACCTGGATGGCCTTGGTGTCCTGGCCGCCGATGTCGAGCACGGTGCGCGTCTTCGGGTACATCATGTGCGCGCCGAGGCCGTGGCAGAGGATCTCCGAGCGGATATGCTCTTTGGAGAAGGGCAGGGTCACCCGCCCGTAGCCGGTGCCGACGAGATAGGTCTCCTCGAGCGGGATCTCGAGCGCCTGACGCACCAGACCGTCGATCCGGCCGACCAGCCCCGCGAATTCCGGCGATGCCGAGACGACGCGGTCGAGCGCCTTCAGATATTTGTCTTTCATCTCGCCCGCGGGTGGACGGTTCTCCACGTCGATGATCGCCTTGTCGTAGACGTTGAGCAACAGGTCGTAGGAGAGCCCGGCGCGCTTCGCCGTCTCCTGCGCCAGGGCCATGAAGCGCGAGCCCGCGATGTCACGGAAGAAATCGGATTTCCGCTTGGCATCGGGAGCGAAGAGCAACGGCGCCTCGGCGCGCAACCGGACGAAGACGGCGGCGAGCGCTTCGCGCACCGCGCTTTCGCTGCCCTTGAAGCGGTCGCCTTTGACGTTGGCGAGGCAGGTATGCTCGAGATCGGCGAGCTGATCGAGGAACTGCTCCAGTCGGAAGTTGCGCTCGAGAGCGCCGAGGAACTGGTGGAGCATGCCGCCGAGGTCAGGCAGGGCAGCAAGCGCGCGCTGGAAAAGGGTGAAGCGCGTGTTGATGATCGCCTCGTGCTTGGCGACCCGCGTCGCCGTGTCGTAATTGGAGCGCGAATTGGTGATGCCGCGGCCGAGCACATCGAGGCGCTCGTCCATCAGCACCGCCTTTGTCGTGGTGGAGCCGAGATCGACGCCGATGAAGCAGCGCATGGGTCCTCTCCTTCGGCTCAGGCGGCGGTGGCGGCGCCGTGCCGCTTCTGCTCGATCATCTGCAGGTAGCTTTCGAGCCGGTTCTTGACGTTGGCCGGCGAGAAGTAGCGGGGATCGACGAGATCGGTCTCGATGAAGGCGGCGGGCTTGCCGGTGCGGCGCTCGATCTCGCGCAGCACCAGGAGCTGACCGGCGGAGAAGCTGTTGCAGCTCTTGATGGAGTTGATGAGAAGGCCGTCCGCCTCGTACTCGTTGACGTACTTCTCGATCAGGTCGACGCGCGCCGGCAGGTTGCGGTTGGTGTAGCAGCCGAGGCAGTACTCCGCCAACGTCTCCAAGGGATGGTCGGGGTCGTGGCGGAAGCCCAGATCGTAGATGCCGCCCACCTTGGTATATGTGCTGGCGACCACGACCGCGCCCTCGTCGTAGAACATCTTCCAGAAGTCGCGGAAGCTCGTCCAGTTGGGCGGGCCTTCGACCACCAGGCGGTAGCGCTCCTCGTGCATCTCGCCGTCCGGCGTGACGGGGCCGAGCCGGTCGGCGATGCGCTGTTCGATCTCCTGGCGCAGCAGCCGGTAGTATTCGGTCGCGTCCGCGGTGCCGCGGAAGGAGGTGAACATTGGCCCGATGTAATAGACGCCGCCGAAATAGGCGTCGATCGGCGACGGCTTGTGCTTCGCCGACTCGAGGACCCAGACGAAATTCTGCTCGGCCTTTGCGGACTCCGCGAGATATTGCCTGAGCCGGTCGATGTCGAACTTGACGCCGCTGACCCGCTCGAGCTTGGGGATGACCTCCTCTTTGATCTGCTTCACCACGTAATCCCGCATGTTCTTCGAGGCGTGCCCGTCGCCCTCGTAGGGCACATGCAGCATCGCGGTCTCGCATTTGTAGTGCTGGCGCAGCAGCTCGAACCATTTCATGAAGGTGAAGCAGCCGGTATAGGACAGCAGCAGCAGGTCCGGGTCCGGCAGCGCCCGGCCGTCGGGGCCGAGATTGCCCTTGGCGATCATGCCGATGTCCGTTTTGACGTAGGTGCAGACATCCTCGGAATGGCCGCGCTTCTCCGCCTCCATGATGTAGCCGCCGCTCTTCTTGCGCATGCCGCTCTGGATGGCGTTGATCTCCGGCAGGTTGTTGGCCATGTCGAAACACATGATCAGCTCGTTGAGATTGCCGGGAACGAAGGTGGAAACCACCTTGCGACCACTTTCACGGGCCGTGGCAAGCAGCTCGTAATTGCCGGCGATCATCGTCTTCTGCTTGAGCATCGACAGCTCTTTGACGGCTTCGGTCACGGGCTTGGCGCTCATCGGTCGCTCCACAGTTTGATGGAATCGGCAAAGGTGCCGGCCTGCTCGCGGATCGGCTGCATCTGCCCGGAGTTCTCGGCGTATTTGAAGGCGATATAGGGAACGCCGTGGGCGGCCAGCACGGCCTGCAGCATCGGCCGCTCGAGCAGCGCCGGATCGCAGAAGCTCGGCGCGGCGAAAATCACGCCCTCGGCGCCGCTGCGCTTGACGGCCTCGACGAGGTAAAGGCCTTTCTTCTTCTGCTCCGGCTCGTACTTGGCCGCGGTGTCGCCGGAGTCATGGAGATAGGCCAGCGCCAGGTTCCGGATCGGATCGCCCTCGAGCGGCACGTCCGAGCGCTCCCAGCGGTTCACCAACATGAAATCGTCATCGACGATATAGCAGCCGGAAAGCTCGATCGACTTGATGAGGTTGAGCGGCGGCTGCTCGCAGAAGACGCCGGTGACGACGACGCGCGTATTGTCGAGCCGCGGCCGCTCCTGCGCCGCGGCAGCGGTGAGATAGTCCCGTAGCAGGCGGTTGTGCTCCTCGACCGCCAAGGTCATCCCGGCGCGCATCAGCAGATAGACCTCGGCGGAGGGCGCCTTCCAGGGCCGTTTAGCGCGGAAGGCGTAGACCTCGCGCACGAGATTGCGGTTCTCGTTGTAGAGGGCGATCGCGGCGCGGATGGCGTCGTCGCCGATCTCGTGCCCGGTCATCTCGGCCAGCATCTGGCGCAGCTCGTTGAGCTCGTTGATGTAGAACTCGCCGCCGACGTCGTTGCGATAGTTCTGCGGCACGTCGAAATAGCGGCTCTGCACCTTCGGGAACATGATCTTCCACATGCCCGACAGGTTGCGGATCACGTCGCAGATGCTGGGAAACAGCATGCCGTCGACGAAATCGAGCCGCCCGGTGACACCGAGCTCGATGGTCGAGCGCGGGATGCGGCAGATGTAGCTTTGATAGTAGGCGTCGCCATGGATGACCTCGAGCTGATCGCCGCCGCCGAGCACGCCCAAGGGGAGCGCCCCCGCAGCATGGATCAGCTCGCGCGGGACGTAAAACGGCATGTAGCCCACGACCTTGCGGCCGGGCACCGCCGCCTTCCATTCCCGCGCATAAGTGAATTGGAGGTCGTCGAACAGAGTCTGGCAGCGGGCGACGATGTCGGCGGTGGCGGTCATGGCTAGCGGTGCTCCCATCTGGGCGGACGCTTGGCGAGGAAGGCCTCCAGGCCCTCCACCGCGTCGCGGGTCGCCATGAGATCATCGAGATAAAGCGCCTCGACGCGTACGAGCTTGGCGCGGACGCGCTCGACGAGATCGAGCCGCGCGGCGCGCACGGCATGGCGCAAGGCAGCGGCGCTCTTGCCGGCGAGGTGCTGCTTGAACCAGGCGAGTGCCGCGCCCGCGGGATCCTCGGCGATCGCGGTGACGAGGCCGATGTCCCGCGCCTCGGCGGCGCCGAGGCTGCGCCCGGACAGCAGCAGCTCGTCGGCCTGGGCGCGGCCGATGCGTTCCGGCAGCAGGCACGATGCCGCCGGTGCCATGACCCCGAGCTTGATCTCGGGTTGGCCCAGCATGGCGTCGGGTGAAACGAAAAGCAGCGTGCCGGCGAGTGCTACCTCGAGCCCGCCGCCGAGGCATTGCCCGCGCACCGCCACCAGCACCGGGACGGGACTGGCCACCAGGCGCAGGAGAACGGCGTGGAAGCTCCGCAACATCGCCGCGCAAGTGCCCGGGAGATGCTCCTCGACGCTGGCGCCGAAGCTGAAATGCGGCCCCTCCGCATCGATCAGCACGCCGAGGAGATCGAAGGCCGCGAGATGCTGCGCGAGGGCTTGGTCGAGCGCGGCGATCATGGCGGCATCGATCACATTGGCCTTGGGCCGCGCCAGGCGCAGCCGCAGCAGCGTCCCGCCCTCGTCGAGCCAGACGCGCAACGGCGCGGGCGCAGCCGCCGTCACCGCGCGCCTCCGGCCTTGGGAATGAGGCTCTCGATGAGGTCCTCGCTCCATGGCGCGCCGTTGGCGAGCGACTGGCGCAGCGCCACGAAATCGATCTCGCGATGATCCTTGGGTCCCTCGTTGAAGGCGCGGAAGCCGGTACGCGCCTCGGCCATCATGTTGAGGGCGAGCCAGGCGCGGGAGTTCTCCTTGTTGCGGTTCCAGACATCGAGCTTGGGCTTGCGCAGCTCCTCGAAGCTCTTGGTGAGGCATTCCGGGAAGGTGAGCAGAAGCTTGGCGCAGAGCTGATCGACCTTCTCGTCGAGGAGGGAGAGATCGACCGTGCCGCGCGCCAGCACGCTCTTGCCTTCGGCCAGCGCCGCGTCGGTCTTGGGCTCGCCATGCGCGATGCGGCCATACTCGTCGAGATAGCGGTCGGTCACGACCAGAGGGTTGGGCACGAACTTGCCGTCGAGCTTGAGCGCGGGCGCGATGTCGCTGATCAAGCCCAGGCGATAGGCCTTGTGCGCCGACCAGTGCTCGCACAGCGTGCCCGATTCCATCGCCCGCTCCATGCCGATCATCACGGGGAGGAAGTCGGTGGCGCCGCCGAGCGCGGCGGAACCGTGCTTGGGCCCGGCTTGGCCGAAGCGCGCCAGGTCTTGTGCGACCGAGAAGTCGCAGGCCATGCCGATCTCCTGGCCGCCGCCGATGCGCATGCCGTTGACCCGGCAGATCACCGGCTTGTCGCAGCCCAGGATGGCGGAGACCATGTCGTTGAAGAGCCGCATATACTGCCGGTATTCCTGCGGATTGCCGGCATAGTACTCGGCATACTCCTTGGTGTTGCCGCCGGTGCAGAAGGCCTTGTCGCCGGCGCCGGTGAAGACGACAGCGACGACGTCGCGCGCGGCGCTCGCCGCGCGGAAGGCCATGATGGCGCCCTTGGCCATCTCGGTGGTGTAGGAATTGAACTGGCTCTGGTTGTCGAAGACGATCCAGGCATTGTAGAGCCCGGGCGCGACCGCGCCGTCAGGCGTCTTGGCCGGGCGCTTCTCAAAGCGGACGCCCGGCACGGAGAACTCGGGAACCAGGTTGTGGTCCCTAAGCGCCGCGGGCTTGGTCTTGGCGGCGATTGATTGCGTCGAGGCGGCCATGGCGATCATCCTCTCTCTGTTCTCTGTCTCCGGCATTACGCGGTGGGAACGAGCACGACGCGGCGCTTCAGCTCATGCCGGTGCACGGCGTCGAAGACAGCATTGATCTCGCCGAGCGGGCGCTGCTCGACAAAGGGCTTGATCTGCACCTCGCCGTCGAGCACCAGATCCAGCGCGGCCGGATAAAGCTCCGGCGGGCAGCCCCAGTTGCCGAGGGCGCGCGCGTCGAAGGCCATGAGATTGGACAACCGCAGCTCGACCTTGTCCAGCGTGAAGCCGACGACCGAAAGCGTCGCGCCGTAGACCAGCAGCCCATAAGCGGTGAGTTGGCCCGCGGCCGTGCCGGAACATTCGAAGATGAACCACTCGGTGCCGGGCAGGCCCCGCTCTTTGGCGAAAGCCTGGATCGCGCCCTTGAGGGCGCGGCCGTCCATATCGCGCGCATTGAGAGTGGCCGAAGCGCCGCAACGCGCGATGGCGGCGAGCTTTTCCGCATCCACATCGATGGCGACGACCGTGGCGCCGAAGGCCTTGGCGATCTGCACGGCGTAGCCGCCGACGCCGCCCGCGCCGACGACGACGGCGAGCGAGCCCGGCCCGACCCCGGCGCGCTTCACCGCTTGGTAAGGCGTGGTGAGCGCGTCGGCGACGACGGAGACATCGGCAAGGCTAAGGCCGGCGGCCTTGAGCCGCGCCTCGTCCACGGCGCAGAGGCCGCGCGCCGGGATGACGATGTGGCTGGCGAAACCGCCTTGGATGTCGTTGCCGGGCATCTTCTGGCGGCGGCAGATGGTGCCGCGGCCGCGCCGGCACAGCTCGCACTCGCCGCAGGGCAGCACGGCCGGCACGATCACGCTCTTGCCGAGCCAGCTTTCGGCGCCGGCGCCCGCGGCGGCGACCCGGCCGCTCACCTCGTGGCCCAGCGCCAGCGGCAGTGCGTGGTTGAGGCGGACGCCGTCATAGTAATAGCCGAGGTCGGTATGGCAGACGCCGCAGCCCGCGACTTCCACCGCCACCTCGCCGGCGGCCAAGGCGAAGGGATCGAACGAGGCGCGCACCAGCGGCGCGTTCGCCGCGGTCATCATCCAGCGATAGGCGGATGGCTGCATCGTCCTGCTCCGTTTCCGGCCGCTCGAGCGCCGGCCCAATCCTTCGATTCCGCCTTGACCCAGATGCGGGGTTCCGCTATTTTGGTATTTAGGTACCAAATTACCGGTGGCCCTGTCAAGCGCAAATGAGCCCTAGACGGTAACGCGCTTGTGGGGTTTGATCCAGGTCAATTTCTCGCCGCCGCAGCGCGGCGAGAGTGCGATCCGCGAGGGAGGTGGACACGATGGCATTGGCGGCTCGGCCCGAGACCTCGCCCACGGTATCGATCGCCATGACCGGCAGCGGCGGCAGCGGCGTGATGACTGCCGGCAACATGCTGTTGGAAGCCGCTGCGCTCGCCGGATATTACGGCCTGATGAGCCGGACGAGCGGGCCGCAGATCCGCGGTGGTGAGGCGGCGGCGCTGATCCGGCTGGCCGGCGATCCGATCGACGGCCACGACGACCGGTTCGATCTGCTGATTTCCATCGATTGGCTCAACCTCGAGCGCTTTGCCGACGAGATCCCGCTCGACGGCGAGAGCATCGCCATCGGCGATCCGAGCCAGGGCGAGCCGCCCGCCGCCATGATCGGCCCGGGCACCAAGCGGTTGGCGCTGCCGATGAAGGACCTCGCCAAGAAGATACCGGGCGGGCGGGCGAATATGATCGCGCTCGGCTACGTCGCCAGCCTCATCGGTCTGCCCAACGATGCGGTGGCGGAAGCCGTGCGCCACACGCTCGGCACGGAAGGCGGCAGAGTGACCGCGAGCCTCGCCGGCATCGAGGCCGGGCGCCTTGCCGCCGCGAACGTGCCTTGCCCGCACAAGCTCGCGCCGAGCCGCGGGCGCGGCGCCGGGCGCTGGCTGATCACGGGGAATGAAGCGGCGGGCTACGGCGCGCTCAAAGGCGGCGTCCGCTTCGTCGCCGCTTATCCCATTACGCCGGCGACGGAGCTGCTGGAGTGGATGTCGCCGGCCTTGAGCGGGCTGGGCGGGGTGCTGGTGCAGGCCGAGGACGAGTTGGCTTCGATCAACATGGCGATCGGCGCATCCTATGGCGGAACGCCGGCGCTGACGGCGACATCGGGTCCCGGGCTCGCGCTGATGACGGAATCGCTCGGCCTCGCCGTCGCCGCCGAGGTGCCGATCGTCGTCGTCGACGTCATGCGCTGCGGGCCATCGACCGGCATTCCCACCAAGTCGGAGCAGAGCGATCTCAATCTCGCGCTTTATGGCGTGCATGGCGATGCGCCGCATGTGGTCGTGGCGCCGAATTCGGTGGCTGATTGCCTGGCGACGACGCAATGGGCGGTCCATCTCGCCGAGGCCATGCAGGTGCCGGTGGTGGTGCTGTCCGATCAGTCGATGGGGCAGACGCGCATGGTGATCGACCCGCCGCGCGACGAGGAATTCGCCGGCAAGCGCGCCGTCGCCGCCGCTAACGGGCAGGACTACAGGCGCTACGCGCTCACCCCGTCCGGCGTTTCGCCCATGGCGATCCCCGGCGCGCCCGGCCTCATGTACACGGCCGACGGGCTCGAGCACAACGAGCGCGGCACGCCGTCGAGCCAGGCGAAGGATCACATTGCCCAGCTCGACAAGCGGCAGCGCAAGCTCGGCTCGGTCGATTTCGGGCCGCATTGGGCCGAGATCGAGGGCGATGGCGAGATCGCCGTCCTCACCTGGGGCTCGTGCACCGGGCCGGTGCGCGAGGCGATCGCGCGCGCCCGCGATGACGGCATCGCCGTGAAGCTGGTGTCGCTGCGGCTCCTGTCGCCGCCGCATCCCGATCGACTGGCCGCGGCGCTCAAAGGCGTCAAACGCGCCCTTGTCGTCGAGCAGACCCATAGCGGCCAGTTCTACCGCTATCTCCGCGCCGAGCACGCGCTCGCTGCCGAACTGCGCGCTATGCACTGTCCCGGGGCGCAGCCGATGCGTCCCGGCGACATTTACCGCGAACTCGTCGAATGGAGCCGCCCATGAACGCGCCGGTCACGACGCTGCCCTCGGCGAAGGACTTCAAATCGGATACCAAGCCGGTATGGTGCCCCGGTTGCGGCGATCACGGGGTGCTCACCTCGCTCGCGCGAGCGCTTGCCGATCTCACCTGCCGCCGCGAGGAGGTCGCGATCGTCTCGGGCATCGGCTGCTCCTCGCGCATGCCGGCCTACACGAATTGCTATGGCTTCCACGGCGTGCACGGCCGGGCGCTGGCGGTCGCCACCGGCCTCAAGGTGTCGCGCCCCGATCTCACCGTGATCGCCACGGGCGGCGACGGCGACGGCTACTCGATCGGCGGCAACCACTTTCTCCACGCCTGCCGGCGCAATGTCGACCTCACCTACATCGTCATGGACAACCATGTCTACGGCATGACGAAGGGCCAATCCTCGCCGACCACCGAACCCGATTGGGACAATGCCTTGACGCCGGGCGGCACGGGGTTGCGGCCGTTTCAGCCGCTGGTCATCGCGCTTGCCTCGGGGGCCAACTTTGTCGGCCGAGCCTTTTCCGGCGACGTCATCGGCACTGCGCACATCATCGCCGAGGCGGTCAAGTCGCCGGGGTTTTCCTTTGTCGAGATCTTGAGCCCGTGCATCACCTTCCGCCCGGAGCAGCGGGACTGGAAAGAGCTTGCGCGGCCCTCGCCGGTGCCGGTGACCAACGATGCGGCGCGGGCGGCGCGGCGCATCATGACCGATGACGGCTTCAACATCGGCATACTCTATGCCGGCAACCGCAAGCCCTATCAGCCCGAGATCGGGCGAGCGCAGCGGTCGCTGCAGGATCTGGCGCGGGAGTTCGCGCTATGACCGCGGTGGACCCGGGCGATCCCGGAGCGGACGCACCGGCCATTTCCACCGTCGAAGACCTCCTTGCGCGCGCCTATGCCATGGAGATCGAGGCGACGGAGCGCTATGCGGAGTTCGCGGCGCAGCTGGAGCTGCACAGCAATGTCGACGTCGCCGACCTCTTTCGCAAGCTCGCCGGCGCCGAGCGCAAGCACGCTGAGGCGCTGGCGCGCGACCTTGCCGAGCGCGGCGTCGCGGTTGCGCCGGGCGCGGCTCTGGCCGCGCCGGGCGCCGAAGGGCTCGAGACCACTCTCGGCGACGCCCTCCATTATCTCATGACGCCCTACCATGCGCTCCAGATCGCGCTGCGGAACGAACTGCGCGCCTTCGCTTTCTTTTCCAACCTTTCGCACAGCGCGGCTCCCGACGACATCCGCCGCCTCGCGAGCGAATTCGCGCAAGAGGAAAAACTGCATGTCGAGCTCGTGCGCGAGTTGCTCGCGCGCCTGCCCAAGCCCGAGGAGGATTGGGCCTACGATCCCGACGAGCCTCGCATGCCGGATTGAGGGAGGGGGATGATGACTGTACTGCTGCCACAGGGCTGGAAACCGCCGATCGGCTATGCGAACGGAATCGCCGCCGAGCCAGGGCGCCTCGTCTTCGTCGCCGGCCAAGTCGGCTGGGACGCCGACCAGGTCTTCCGCTCGCCCGAGCTCGCGCCGCAATTTGAGCAGGCGCTCGAAAACGTGCTCACCGTCCTCGCCGAAGCCGGCGGGCGAGCGGAGCATATCTGCCGCATGACCGTCTATTGCACCGATAAGCCCGCCTATCTCGCGGCGCGGGCCGATATCGGCCGCATCTGGCGGCGCCTGATGGGGCGACATTTCCCGACGATGAGCATGATCTTCGTCACCGACCTCCTCGACCACCCGGGAAAGGTGGAGCTCGAAGCGACTGCGGTCGTTCCAGCGGCGCCGAACGCATGAATTGGATCGTTGTCGCGCGCGCAAGGCGCCTTATCGCGCACCCGATCTGCGGGCTCCAAAAGGCAGGCTGTCGCCACCGTCCGAGGGGATGCGCGTGATGGGCACGATTCTTTCCCTGACGCTCAACGGCAGGAAGCGGACGGATCTGGTCTCGGACAATCTGCTGCTGGTCGAGTATCTCCGCGACTTGGCCGGCCTCACCGGCACCAAGCGCGGCTGCGATGGCGGCGAATGCGGCGCCTGCACGGTGCTCGTCGACGGCGAGCCGCGGCATGCCTGCCTGACGCTCGCCGCGCGCTGCGCCGGCCAGCATGTCGAGACGATCGAAGGCATCGGATCGCCCGGCCGGCTGTCGCCGCTGCAGCGGGCCTTCCACGAGAAGCTGGGCACGCAATGCGGCTTCTGCACGCCCGGCATGATCATGGCGGCCGAGGCGCTGCTCCGGCGCAACCCCAGTCCAGACGAGGCGCAAATCCGCACGGCGCTTTCGGGCAACCTGTGCCGCTGCACCGGTTACGTCAAAATCATCGAATCCGTTCAGGCGGCAGCGGGGAACGCGCCATGACCAAGCTGCACGAGCCCGCCGTAGGGCGGCGGCTGCCGCTCGTCGACGGCATCGAGAAGGTGTCGGGGCGCGCGGCCTACACGGCCGACCTTCCGGCGCACGCGCTGGTCGGCCGCATCCTGCGCAGCCCTTATGCCCATGCCGAACTGCTCGACGTCGACGTCGCCGCGGCGCGGGCGCTGCCCGGAGTCGTCGCCGTCATCACCGGCGCCGATTGCGACAAGACCTTCGGCGTGCTGCCCATCAGCATGGACGAATACCCGCTGGCGCGCGGGCGCTTGCGCTACCGCGGCGAGCCGGTGGCGGCGGTGGCCGCCGTCGACGAGGAGACCGCCGAGCGGGCGTTGGCGCTTATCCGGCTAAGCGTGCGCGAATTGCCCGCCTATTTCTCGGCCGAGACCGCGCGCGCGCCGGGGGCGGTGCTGCTGCACGACAACCACCCCGGCAACGTGCTGCGCGCGGTGCATGACGAGT
>Ga0209517_10005240_pt1 | contig 16603 bp, 13 predicted proteins | sample PeaSoiMetSII2010_FD_187695 | JGI IMG/M metagenome (GOLD analysis project Ga0209517, IMG submission 187695) | Peat soil microbial communities from Weissenstadt, Germany - SII-2010 (SPAdes) (version 2) | ecosystem: Environmental > Terrestrial > Soil > Wetlands > Peat | place: Germany...
ACTCGGCCGCCCTTGAAATCGCCAAGGTGACCAAGAACACGCCCGACCCCAAAGGCGGGGAGTTCCAGCGCGACGAAAAGGGTGAACCGACGGGATTGTTGAAGGAACGGGCGGCGGGGATCGTCCGGTCCGCCGCCCCGCAGCAGGACGTGCCCGATTCCGACAAGGTAGCCGGCTACCGAGCCTGCCTTCGCTCGTTCCTTGCCAAAGGACTAACGGGCATACACGTCGCCGGAACTGACCCGAGGAGTGCGCAGTTGATGACCGCCGCGCGCCGCAAGGATTGTCCGGTGCGTCTTTATATCATGTTGCGGGAGAGTGACATCGATCGGGCCGTAGAACTGAAGCGGACCACGGCCCCTGACGAGTGGGGCGTTCGCTACGGAGCAATCAAAAGTTTCTATGGAAATTCGTTGTCCGGACAGACCGCCTGGCTTTACGAACCGTACGCCAATCAGGCCGACTACTTCGGCCTACCCCCAGCCCGCTCCCGCGCCAGTCTCGAGGCGTTGGTCCTGCGCATCCATAAGGCCGGTCTGCAATCGTGCATCCACTCGAATGGAGATCGCGAGATCGACGTCGTGCTGGATGCCTATGAAGCCGCGCTCAAGGCGGCACCCCGGCCGAACCATCGCCATCGCATCGAGCACTGCAGTGTCGTTAACGAAGCAATTCTGAAACGCATCAAAGCCCTGGATCTCGTCATCGCCCCGCACAGCTACATCTACGAGCACGGTGACAAAATGGAAAACTTTGGGGCCGCGCGCTGGGATTGGATGCTTCCCAACCGCTCGCTCATCGATCAAGGCACGGTCGTTGCCGGCAATTCCGATTATCCTATCAGTGCAGCCGTGCCGCTGTTGCGCATCCACGACATGGTGAACCGGACCAGCGCGGAAGGGAAGATCTACGGCCCGAAGCAGCGTTGCACGGTCGATCAGGCCCTCCGTGCTTTTACGTTCGGTAGCGCGTACGCGGAATTCGCGGAGGAACAGAAGGGCTCCATCGAAGCCGGCAAACTGGCTGACTTCGTGGTTTTGGACCGCGATCCGCGAAAGGTTGATCCGAAAGCCATCAAAGACATCGCCGTATTGCAAACGGTCATCGGGGGCAAAACGGTCTTCGAGAAGCGATGAAGTTTTTTGACAGTACGGGGTTGGAAAACGCAAAGGGCACACTTTGCGTATTCTCATGGATTGTTCCTCCGTTTTCCTCATCTTGTGATGCCGGTTCGGAGTCCGGAATAAATATGGTCAGCGCCAGGATGCTCATCATCGGAGCCGGAGTTAACGGCTCGGTCTGCGCTGTAGACTTGTACAACGCTGGAAATGACGTGACGGTTCTCGCCCGCGGAAAGCGTTACGAGGAGGTGCGGGACGAGGGGATTGTTATCGAGGACCCCTTTAAGAATAAACGTAGGGTCGCAAAGGTGCCGGTCATCAACCATCTCGATCCGGATGATCTCTATGACTTCGTGCTCGTCGTTGTACGCAAAAACCAGGTGGCAGACCTTCTAACGGTATTAGCTCACAACCGGTCTCCGAACGTAGTCTTCATGGGCAACAACCTTTCAGGCCCCGGCGATTTCACGAGTGTGCTCGGTAAGCATCGGGTCATGATTGGAGCCGTGTACGCCGCAGGAAAACGGGATGGCAGCATTATTCGCGCGATTACAGTCAAATGGTTCGGCGTTCCACTCGGAGAGGTTGACGGGAAGATCACGCCCAGGCTAAAGCGTCTCGTCGGTATTTTCCGCCAGGCGGGCATCAAGGCGCGAACGTCAACCGAGATTGTGGATTTCCAGAAAACGCATGCAGCGGTTGTGGCTCTGCTCGCGAAGCTCATCATCAAGCATGGATGCGATACCTCGGCCCTGGCGCGATCGACGGAAGACCTGAGGCTTTTTCTCCATGCTAGGCGCGAGGCGCACCAGGTCCTGCGTGCCCTCGGTCACCGGATCATCCCGTGGTCTGAGGTCGTCTTTGGACTCGTTCCGGATTGCCTGCAAGTCGCTGCCCTTCGAGCGTTGCTTAACTCAAAACTGGGGAAGGTCGGTGCGGGCTGGCACTGTTCCCAGGCGCCCGACGAAATGCGCCAGCTTGGCCTGGAATTCCAAGCATTGGTAGATCAGACCAGCCTCCCGGCCCCCGCGGTTAGGAAAGTACTTGGAGACTGCTGACTGGTGCGAGGACCGAAATGAAGAAAGACGAGGCTTATTGCCGTGTCAGTGGGCTAGGCTCCGCATATTTCGTGAGCCAGAAACAGACCCATTTCTTCTTAACTGGGTCCATTAGGCCAGCCGGTTTAGCCTCGGGTTGTAGGAGTAGTTCGCCAGTTCCGGGGGGGGGGGTAACTCGAAAAGAGAGCCCGGGAGAGTTTCCGGCGTTTCGGGGCCCTCAGCGTCGTCTCTGCATGATCTTGTGGCAGTTTCGGGCTTTCTGGAAGGAGTAGGAACAATACAAATCTCGGCGCGTTTCTCGCGAAAATCGCGTCGAGTGAAAAAACGCTGATCGAAAGCTCTCAGATTTGGCAGTTAATTCAAATTGGCGAGGATTTGCACCGAAAAATCAGCTCCCCGAGAGGGACCCTCTCCGGGAGTTTTTTGCTTTTCTACGGACTAAATCCCACCTACCAGCTAACCGAAATCGCCGGAAGAGAGTTTTCCCGGCCTTTTGCATTTTCCGCCTTTTCCCGTAAGGGTTTGCGCTAATTCCAGGCCAAGGCTCAAACTTTCTCTTTCGAAGCCGAATTTTCGGGGCCATTTTGGCAATACGTGCTATTCACAGTTCTGGAGCAACCGTCGGGCTTCCTCAACGGTCATCACTCTGGGATCCGCGCTGCCGCGCAGGAGTTCCCAGCCGTTGTCGCTCTCTCCGCACAAAGGCAACTGAAGAGACGCCAGCGCAGCCCGTGCCGTTGCTGCCGCGATGTGGTTTTGCCGGCAACATTCATCCACGCGCTCGATCCGGCGCAGCACTTCCATTTGCTCTGGCTCGTACGGCGGACCTGCCAGCAGGCCACGCGGCAGCTGAATGCAGAAGAGCGCACAGATGCCCAAGCAAAGGACGAACGCCGGGCGACGCGAGAGTAGTCCCGAGGAAGCCTGTTCCCCGCCGATGCGCAGGTGGCTGGGTAGCGCTCCGCAGCAGAGTAGCGCCAATCCAACCTGCGGCAAGAGATGGTAGCGTCCCCAGGAGGGTCGGTTCATGTTGCCTTCGTAGGGCCAGGCTGCCCGTGCGCTATAAACCAGCATGTAACTGAGCAAAATGAAACCCAGTCCAAGATAAAGTAGCCGGCGTTCCCGGGCTGGTCGCCACCACTTCCATAGCAGCCATACCAGCCCGATGAGCAACACAGGAACAAGGAACGGGGGGCAATCGACACTGCTGATTCCAAAGATGCCCAGCGTCAGATTCTCCACGATGGATCTGCCCGTATTGAGCAAGCCGGTGACCGGCCCCAACGCCTGGATGGCCGTGCTCCCTGAATAATGCTCGGCGTGCATGATGCGCTCTCCCGTGAGCGGCAGGCTGACGGCCAGGAACGCGAGCGTTCCGAGAAGCGGGACCAGCATCGCCATGAAGGCAGAGATCGTGAAACGACGCTTGCTTGGTCCCGTGCCAGATTTAGGCAGTGCTGCGTCTCGGCTCGGCAGCAGGTAGAGACTGCACAGCGGGCCGGCCAAAACCCCGCTGGCGAACCAGCCCGGTGCCAGGGCCGTGCAGAGTGCACATAGCACAAGGTAGATGCTGTGCCGCGTCTGCCGCCAGCGCTGCGCTGCCAGAAGACCGAGCAACAGCGAATCAAGCGTCAAAACGGAGAAACTCGCAGAATACCACGTGACCGCCTGGGCGTGGACCGAGGTGACGCCGAAGAGGATCATGGCAACCAAGCCGTAAAGCGGATGTCCCAGTTCGCGACGCACAAAGAGGCAGAGGAGACCCATCGCGGCAAGGAAGGCCAGGGGACCTTGCCACGCGCAGACCGCGGGGAACCACGTCGGCCGGCCAGCCAGCTGCACGAGACACCAGGTTGACAGCCGGCCCAGCGGCATTGCATGCTCGTTGGCCGGGATCCACAGGTTCGCGCAAGTCGTAGACCACGTCAGCGAGCGTGCCAGGATGCCAAAGTCATCGAAGACGATCATGGGCCAGAAGATTGCCCGGGCATGGAGCGCTAGCGCCGCCAGGCAAGCGAAGAGGCCGATGGCGATTTCGTCACGTCGGTACATTTCGTGATGAATTCTAACGAGGCTCCGCCTCAGACCGAAGAGTTGATTGTGAGGAAGCTCGACCTGAGAGGACGAGAGGGCTTTCGATATGTGTCGTTTCTTAGCCGGCGCGAGCAAACGAGGAGGGGACAGTTCTTATCGAGAACGGTCCGCGTCCCCTTTGCCCTTCCCTCGAAGCCTACTTTGCGCGGGTGATCGCTCGACTCTGGCAGAGGGTCGTTAACAACCTACCTTCAAAGCAATCGGAGGAGGCCACAAAGCAAAATGAAAATGTTCGCCAAAGCTACAAGGACCTCCACACGGACGGACGTGCCTCCCGACGGCGTCAAGTGCAACGTTGATCGTCAATTGAGTGGCCTCTTGATGGCGCCCTCATCTGAGATGCCAAACTGCCATCGCAATTCACCCATTTTGTCATTGCGGATGGTATCGTTTTGTGGCACAATTTGCTTAGAGGCTGACAAACAACCGGCAGGAATTCGCGATTTCCCCAGGTTATCCACCCTATTGGCCAAGTTATTTGGCAGCCTCTTAATCGCCACGGAAGGCCCGATAGGAATAAGTGCGGGTGTCGGCTCTCTTTCGTAAATGTCCCACCTTTAGCTTGCCTGTTTACTAGCCCCCGCCTCTGACGTACGACGCAAAACGTAAATGCTATCTGCTTAGTATGCGACTTAAATTATTGCGTACGGCGCTGGCAAAAGGCACTGGAATAGAACTGGCAAGCGGCGTCAAGAGACCGACCGACGTCCGTCCTCGTAGGTCGGGTCCGAAACCGACAAACCTACGAGAACGTACGCCTGCCTTGTCCTAGGCGGATAAGGTCTCCCGCTGCTTCTGCTCCGGCGCGTGCAAGATGTGCAAGATACCTGCGGCCAAGTAACAGACTCCAATGATCAAGTCCAGCAGCACAATAACTGCTTCCCGTTTGACTGAGGGCGCGCGGGCTTCAGCAGGGAGTTTTGCTGCTGGCCGATCGGGTCCTGGCGGAGGCGCCTTCATCGCGATTGTCGGGGGGGCCATTTTCTGTTGGGCGGGATCGCTCAACGACGCATGCACAAAATGGCATGCGGCAATGCCTACATACAGCACAAAAAAGAGTTTGTTCATTGTGAGGTCTCCGTTCATTTTCTCCAATGGACTACGCTCAAACCCGGTTGAGAGGCGTCTTGTCCTCGCCTTCGCGACCGGCTGCAGTCCGGTCTCTAAACCAGGATACGAGCGTCCCCAAAGTGAACGCCGGGCCCCTCCCGCTTCGCGTCTCCGAGTCGCCTACCCTGGGTGAAACGGAGCGATCACTGAATGTCAGTGACTGTCAGTGATGACGCAAGTAATTTTCACGAAATGTCTTGCGAAATCATTGAGCTTCAAAAAGACACTTAGTATTTGGGAATTCTCACCAGCGGCGGGAATCATGTTAAGTGAAAATGATGCACTGCCTGCCAATGGCGGCAGACTGCGGCCCGTTTCAAAGGCTCTGGTCACCCTACTTGCAAACGCCTGGACAATTCTGGATTACAAAGGCAAGGACTGCCTGCGACATCTCGGCGTCGATAGCAAGAATCTGTCGGGTTGGAAAAGGAAAGGGCTTCTTCCTATTCAGATGCGTGAGAACACGCTTATCAACATCTGCAAGGCTGCGAACCTGGCTGCCGACAAACTCCCCGGTATGGCCCACGATGAAACTGTGGACCACCTGATCGATCTCCTAAATTCCCAAGGATGGGAGCCTGATCAAAACCAGCCGACGCTACTCGACGAACTTTTCAAGAAGGGCTACCGGCCGGAAGAGTTAATACGGGAGTTCCCGTTTGAGATCCAGCGAGTCCGCACTCCCTTGGACACCCCAGGCGACGGAGGTAAGGCCTCTGAACGCCCCACTCTCGAAGTCCCTTGTTCTGATCCATTCGCGGCCCCGAGTCTTCCCCGCCTGGTCGAAAGCCGCCGACAAGTGACTTTGCTAGACTGTGAAATTGCTGCTGCGCCACTCCCAAGCGACGCCGCTGACCGACAGCCAGATTTCCTTGTCCAATGCCTTGGACGCTTGGCGCAGGTTATCACCGACCTAGGGGGCCAAGTAAATTCCAAACATACCAACCACATAGTCGCACACTTCGGCTATCCCAGCCTCTGCGAGAATCATGCTCGGCGGGCCGTCTCCGCAGGGTTGGCGCTAGTGAAGGCTGCCGCGGACCTTGTGGTGTCCGTCCGGGTAGGAATCCACACTGATCGTGCCTTCGTCTGCGCGGGCGTGCCGAAGGGCAAGTCGGTAGCGACGGCAGCTCAACTGAGAACCTGGGCCGAACCCAGCACCGTGTTCGTCAGCGGTACCACCTGGGATTTGGCACACGAAGTCTTCGATGGCCAGCCGCTGGGAAGCCGCCTTCCTCTGGGCTCGTTAGAGTTGGATGTCTACCGCATTGTCAGGGAACACAGTCGCCTTGACGCGCCCCTCGACAAAAGTTGGTGGCCCCCTCTAGTAGGTCGGAAGTTGCAATTGGACCAGCTTCTCAAACTGTGGAAGCGGGTCGAAAGAGGTCAAGGGCAGGTGGCCCTACTCTTAGCGGAACAGGGCATGGGCAAAACACGCCTCGTTGATGAGTTTAAAACGATAGTCGGGAAAGAGGCTCGCTGGATCGAGATCTTTTGCCTCGAACGTTACCAGTCCAGCCCGTTTTACCCGATTATTGAGCGGCTCTTTCGAGTTCTGGACCTGAGCGATGATGATCCAGAGGAAACGAAGCTGCAAAAGCTTGAGAATAGCTTACGCACCAACCACCTTGAGCCTCTGGAGATCTACGTGCCGGTGTTAGCCGACCTACTTGGCATCCGGCTGGGGAGCAGTTACGCCCGGCCCAATCTCGTACCCATTGAGTTGCGTCGGAAGCAGTTGGAGGTACTGGGGGAAGTGATTTTGAAGATCGCGGCCTTGGACAGACCCTTAGTCCTACTGGTAGAGGACCTGCACTGGGCCGACCCATCAACGCGCCAACACTTGGGCCATCTCGTGGTCGAAAGCGGGTTGCCAACAGCTCGCCTGTTATTGCTCATTACGAAGCGCCAGCCGCCACCGGATGCCATTGGCTGGGGCCAGCGCCCTTATGTCACCCAATTGGCCCTCGATCCTTTGGAGGACGAAGAAGTCCGGGCCATGATCCGCGGAATGCCTCGCGGCGACACGCTTTCCAAGGAGACCGTGCAGAAAATACTTGACATCTGTGGCGGGGTCCCCTTCAACGTCGTCGAAGAAACTAGGAAGTGGCTGATGCCAGGGCGACGATCCCATGTCAGCCGCGTTCATGATTGTCAGATGGCCTGGATCGACAGCCTCAGCCCGAAGGCCCGCGAAGTGGCCCAGTTGGCGTCGGTGCTCGACATGACATTCACTTATGACCTCCTCGTACTCCTTGGCAGTGTGGAACGGATCGGCGAAGACGAGGTGAAGGCTGCAGTCGAGGAGTTGCTGGAACAGGCTGTGTTCTACCCAGTGGCGTCTCCCCATGGACCGACAGGACGCAAACGCTTTCAGTTCAGCCACGCAATCACCCGGCGCGAAATCTCCAATTCGCTTTCCCGTTCGCGAAAGAAACGCTACTATCAGAGGGTCGCTAATATCCTGCGACGCACGTCCTCAGACACCGCTAAGATCCACCCAGAGGTCCTAGCAAGATTCTACACCAGTGCGGAGCGATACCAAGCAGCCCTCAACTACTGGCACGAGGCCGGGCAAAAAGTCGTTGAACAGTCTGCGCTTCCAGAGGCAATCGCCCATTTCTCCCAAGGTTTGGACCTGGTGGGGCACCTACCAGGCCGGAAATTGCGGAGCAGGTGGGAGCTGAAACTGCGGGTTGCTCTGGGCGAACCTCTGGTCATGACTCGGGGTTATGCTAACGATGAGGTGCTGACGAATTACCGGCTCGCGAGCGAATTATACGCGAACGGCGCCGGTACGCCGTGGGACCGTTTCCGCATTCGGTGGGGGATGTGGGCATGTTACTTGGTACGGTCCAACTTGTCCGGTGCCCTCCGCGCGGGGCGAGAACTCCTCGAAATGGCTCACCGCCTAAACGACGAACCTTACCAGGCCAACGCCCATCGCATGATGGGCGTCACGCGTTTTTACCAAGGAAAGCTCGCCGAGGCGGAAGTTCATTTCCGGCGAGGGCTGGAGTTGTATGACCCTAGGCAGCATCTCGCTGAAGCGCGGCGATACGGCGAGGACCCAGGGATGGTCTGTTATTGTTACCTCGCCTGCGTGCGCTGGCTGCGGGGTCACCCGGACGAGGCACTCACCTATCTTGGCCGACCCGGGCACGTCTCGGCAGATTCGGGGGACGCCTTGAGTCTAGCTCAAGGGATACTACGCCATCCCTACAGCATTGCCTTCGCCCTAAATTGGTCGGCGCGAGTCTACCAGTTCCGACGCGAGGCGGCGACAACTCAGCAACTCGGCGAATCAGCCCGGGACTTGGCGGCAAAGAACTGCTTTCAGCTTTGGGAGGCAATGGGAGCCATGTTCAGTGGCTGGGGGCGAGCCCAGCTGGGGGAGCGCGAAGAGGGCAGTGAAGAGTTGGCCCGCGGCCTAGCCAGCTGGCGGGCAACAACGACGGCACTGGCGCAGCCGTATTGGCTCTCGCTGGTCGCGGAGGTCCAATCTGGTGGGGGCCGGCCTGCGAATGCTTTGAAACCCTTGTCGGAAGCAATAGCCGCTGTCGAGCACCTTGGAGAAACTTGGTGGGCAGCGGAGCTCTTTCGGCTGAAGGGAGAACTCTTCCGCATGCAAGCCCCGGATCAGGCCGAGGACTGTTTCCAGAAAGCCAGGAACATCGCTCGTCGTCAGGGTGCTCTGTCCTTGGAACTACGCGCAGTGACCAGCTTAGCCCGCCTGTGGGATTGCGGGCACAGGCGGGCTGAAGCGCATCGTGAACTCTTGAATGTTTACAGCCAATTTAGCGAAGGGTTTGCCACCCTCGATCTTTTAGAAGCTCGGGCCTTGCTCGCTGTCCTTGCCGAGAACTGCTCAGTCAATAGCCACTAGTGAGGAATGGCACTGTCGCACCCAAGACGAAACAAAAGGGGACGTATCTATTTTATTTGACTGGTTACTTTAACCGTGCTCGCCGTTCTGCAGCAGCGCGTCCCCCTGCTTTCTAGATTTCCTTTCCGTCGTCGGCGTTTATCCTGCCAGGGCGTCAAAAATAAGTCCCCAAATCTCCTCGGCTGCCGTTCCATGTCCGCCTTGCTGAATCTACAATTGGGGCGTCGCGACGGTGGGAGTCGCGATTAGCGCGAGCGCTTGGTAATCCCTGGTGTGACTCGGCCAAGGGACCGTGCAACCCTGGTGCGCTTTTCCCGGGAAGAATCTGTGACAATGGTGCACTGAATTGACGAGGCCCAACATGGTTCTGTCCAAGAAGACGAGGGCGACGGCCGCTGCAACGGCGCATTTGGCGGGCGAACGGGGCATTTTCGGCGCACTTTCGGCGCACTTTCAGCGCACCATTGACGCGAACGATTCTCCTGGCCGGAGGGAGCAATGACGAGGGGCGAGTAACAGGGGGGTCGGGAGCGGGACAGCATAAGGTCGCCAAGACCTAGCCGGCCGCCGCTAGGGAATTCACAGCGATGTTCGTGGAAGAGGGTTGACCAGTGCTAGAGCGTTTACGCGCACGCAACGAGTGGAAATTCTTCAGCGTGCTGCCGAAGGCGGACCGCGCCCTCGCGGTGCTCTGGTGGGTGGTCCTTGTGCTGCGGGGCGTGCTGCCCGCGGTCTTCGCTATCGCCATGGGCGTGCTGGTTACGGCAGTGCAGCGCGGCGAAAGCCTCGTCGACGGACTCGCCCTCGTCGGCATCGTCTTCGTGTTGCTCCAAGTCCTGACGCCTATCCATCAGGCAGTTGGCGCTAATCTTGGCGACCGCACAGCCGCCTGGCTATACGACCGGCTGACCGACGCGTGCGTCCGCCTGCCGGGGATGGGGCACCTGGAAGATCCAAAGCTCACGAACGACCTTACGGTCGCGAGAGATTTCGATCTGGGCATGACCGGCCCGCCGCTGTTCATCTCGATGGACTTCATCGCGAGCGGCCTGGTCGAGCTGATAGGCGGCCTTGCGTCCGCCGTCGTGCTTGCCGCTTACGCGTGGTGGGCGCCGATCTTGCTCGGCGGCGCGTGGTTGGCGACGCATTGGCTGCTGCGCGAGAGCGCGATCTGGCGTGACCGAAACACAGATGAAGTGCGCGGCGCGCAGCGCGACGCCGACTACGCCTACCGGCTTGCCGTGGATCCGCCTGCGAGCAAAGAGCTGCGGCTGTTCGGTCTAGCAGGTTGGACGATTGACCGCTTCGTCAACCGCCGCACACGTCTGCACGCGCTGCAATACGAAGCGACCCGGCTGCGCGAGCGGCCGGTGCTGTGGAGTATGCTGCTTGTGATCGGCGCCAATGTCCTGGTATTCTGTTCGCTCGCCAGTGCCGGAGCAAATGGCAGCCTTGCTCTCGGCGAGGTTGTCATGTTCGCCCAGTGCGCGATCGGCACATCGATGATTGCCTTCGGCGGGCTCAATTGGGCGCTGGATGGAGCCTCGGCGCCGATTGCGGCCGTGCTGCGCCTCGAGCCGGCAATGGGCCCCGCCGGGGCGCTGCCCTCCGGCGAGCGCAGCGCGGCTGGACTGCCCGCGCGCGAGGTCCGCTTCCGCGATCTTACCTTTGCCTACCCAGGCGGCGCGCCCGTGCTCGAGGGCTTCGACCTCGCGATTCCCGCCGGTTCGTCTCTCGCCATTGTCGGACAAAACGGTGCCGGCAAGACCACGTTGGCGAAGTTGCTGTGCCGGTTATATGACCCGCAAGCGGGGTCGATCGAGATCGATGGCGTCGACGTGCGCGAGTTCGACCTCGGCTCCTGGAGGTCGCGCCTGACCGCCGTGTTCCAGGATTTCATTCGCTTCGAGCTGCCGCTGCGCGACAATGTCGCGCCCGCGGGCGCACCTGACGCCGCGGTGCGGACGGCGCTCCAGTCGGCCGGGGCGGCGGATCTCGCCGGACTCGACACGGTACTGGCACGCGGCTACGAAGGCGGCACCGAGCTTTCGGGCGGGCAATGGCAGCGTGTTGCATTGGCGCGGGCGTTGTGCGCCGTGCAGCTCGGCGCCGGCATCGTGCTGCTGGATGAACCGACGGCGCAGCTCGACGTTCGGGGTGAAGCGGAGATCTTCGATCGCGTGCTGGCTGCCTGCCGGCACTGCACAACCATCCTCATCTCGCACCGGTTTTCCACGGTGCGTCACGCCGACCGCATTTGTGTACTCGAGCACGGCAAGGTCATCGAGCTCGGCACGCACGACGAGCTAATGGCGAAAGGCGGTCGCTACCACACGATGTTCGACCTGCAGGCGCAGCGCTTCACCGCCACCGAGGACGAGGAGGGAAAAAGCTATGACGTCCTCGCGTAAGAATCCGCGGGCCGTGGTGCCAGACGACTTGCCGCCGGCTCTTTCGTCGATGTGGCGGCTGTGCAAGCTTGGCTATCAGCACGAACCGGGAATGCTCCTGGCTTCGTTCTGCCTCGCTCTCCTGGCCGCGCTCCCCGATGCGCTGCTGGCCCTCTGGTTCAAGCTGCTTGGCGAGGGAGTGATCGAGGGCGATCGCGGCCTCGTATACACTGCGGCGGTCCTGCTCGGCGTGTCCGCTGCCGGCACCTGGTTCCTGCGCACGGTCAGCACGCGCGTACAGCGCCGCTTCCGCGACAAGGTGACGATCGCGCTGGAGTCGCACGTGGCCCGGCTTCAGGCGTCCGTGGCAACCATCGCTCACCAGGAGCGCCCAGAGTACCTTGACCGGCTTTCCATGCTGCGCAACCAGGTATTCGTGCTCGATCACATGTACATGTCGGTCTTCTCAACTTGTGGGTGGATCCTCCGCCTGGCGGTGACGGTCGTGCTCTTGATGTCCATCCACCCGGCGCTCGTGCTGCTCGCGGCGTTTGCGCTGCCCACGGTATTTACCTCGACGTGGAGGCCCGCGATCGAGCGCAGCGCGCAGGAGCGCGGCGCCAAGTTCGGCCGTCTGGCGCGTCACCTGTTCACCACAGCCACCACCGCGCCGCCTGGCAAGGAAGTGCGCGTCATCGGCATCGGCGACCGTTTAGCGACCCAGCGCCGTCAGGCGTGGGAGAGCTGGTACGGGCCGGTGTCGGCGGCCCGTTGGGGTTCGGCTCTGTGGCACTCGTTGGCCTGGACGGTATTTGGCCTCGCCTATGTCGGCGCGGTTGTCTTCGTGTCCTCCGGCCTCCATGCGCCGGCGGGCGACGTGTTGCTGGTGCTGGCTGCCGGGTCGCGCCTGACGGCCTACGTCGGCGCCACGGTCGGCGAGATCGGCTTCCTGCGCGGCATCTGGATGGACGGTGCCAGACGGCTCGCCTGGCTCGAAGACTACGCCGCCTCCCTCGTCGCGTCGGCCGACTTGCCTGTGCCCGCCCGCCTCACCCAGGGCATCCGGTTCGAACACGTCTCGTTCGCTTATCCGGCGACCGATCGCCTCGTGCTGGAGGATGTGAATCTCGAATTGCCTGCCGGCACTGTGGTCGCCATCGTGGGTGAGAACGGCGCAGGCAAGACGACGTTGGTGAAACTGCTTGCCAAGCTCTATGAGCCCAGCGCCGGCCGAATTCTGATCGATGGCGTCGAGCTCGCCCGCATGCCGGCCGACGAATGGCGTACGCGACTGGCGGGCGCGTTCCAGGACTTCTTCCGCTTCGAGTTCCGGGCGCGCCACAGCGTGGGTGTCGGAGACGTGCCGCGCTTGGACGACGGGCCTGCAGTCGCCACGGCCGTCGAGCGCGCCGGCGCTGACGACGTTGTTGGCGGACTGACTGCGGGGTTGGAAACGCAGCTCGGCCCCACGTGGCCCCAGGGTGTCGAAGTGTCCTTCGGCCAGTGGCAGAAATTCGCGCTTGCGCGCGGCTTCATGCGCGACCACCCGCTGCTGCTGATACTTGATGAACCCACGGCTGCGCTCGATGCCGAGACCGAGCACGCGTTGTTCGAACGTTACGCCGCCGCCGCAAGCCGCAGTCGTAAGGGCAGCTCGGCTGCCGATGCCGCCGCCGTCAACCACGACGGGCGCATCACAATCCTGGTGTCGCACCGTTTTTCTACCGTCAGGATGGCTGACCTCATTGTCGTACTGGCCGGCGCGCGAGTCGTTGAGGTCGGCACGCACGATGAACTCATGGCCAAATGCGGCTCGTATGCGGAGCTCTACGGGATCCAAGCTGCGGCCTATCGCTGACTGCCCGGGAAATCAACGCGACGGCGACGCGGGCGCTGCCGAATTGCCCAAACTGGGCCGATGAGCCACAAGCTATGTACAGTGCATGCTCCAAGGGAATAATAATCACGGTGAGTGAGCGCAGTGGCTCGGGTAATAGGATTCGAATGCGCCAAGGCCGTCTCCCTCGTGGATGCAAGCACGGGCCTGGGTGTCGTGACCGGATCCCTGCGCGTCGACATGGCCGGTGTCGCTCAGCGCAAGCGGAACATGGTCGACATCGCGGACGAAACGCCGCACTAGCGTTTGACATTGAAGCAATGAAGCAGTTCCTGATCGCGGATGTAGAGCCGGCCGTTCGCCACCACAGGATGCGTCCAAAGGCCGCCGCTGGGCCGGCGCATTTCGGATTCGCGGGGAAGCGTGAACCGTCCTTTTTCATTCCAGCCTTTCGAAGTAGCCTGCACCAACGCTACAACTCCGCCCTTCTCGGCGCAACAGATGAGGTTGCCATCCGCGCAGGTCACGGAGCCGCGGCCGAGCTTGTCGCGGACAGACCAGAGGATCTTGCCGGTCTTGAACTCTGCGCAGAACCAGCCCTGGTTTTCCGAGTGGCCATAGACGTAGCCATCCACGAGAACGAGGCCGCCGTCACGGTTCTCCACGGTCTTGTTCGACAACACTTTTTCAACCTTGATTTCGGTTGCCCCGGGAATCAGCCTGATGAGATCGCAGCCCTGCTGAAAGCCCACGGTCGCGAATACATAGTCATCCTGAAACAGCGGGGTCGCGATCACCACGTCATCGTAGGCCGGCTCGCGGCGATAAGACCAGAGCTTCTTGCCGTCGTGCGCTGCCACGCCAACGATCCCGCCATTGGTAACTTGAACGTATTGCTTGACGCGGCCGACCTCGACAACGAGCGGCGAGGAATACGATGCCTGCTCCGTCACTTCCTGGCTCTGCCAGAGGAGTTCGCCCGTCTTCTTGTCGAGCGCGGCCAGCAGGCCCTTCTTGCCGCCGGGTACGCAGACAAGGTGTGCGCCGTCCACCAGCGGCGCCTGTGCGTAACCCCAGCCAAGTGGCGTAGGATCCTCGGTGCCGCCACCAATGGGGTTGACTTCGCCTCCCAGGTCTCGCGGCAGGTTTTTCCGCCAGCGTTCCTTGCCTGACGCAACCTCCACGCAGACCAAATCGCCCCGGCCGCCGAGTGCGTAAAGCAGGTCGCCGTCTACCGTGGGAGTGGCGTTCGGACCGATATTCCAGTTGTTCCCTTTCCAGGTGAATAGGGGCCCGATCTTGACAGACCAGAGCTCCTTGATTCCCTTGCGGGCATCGTTCTTGAGGTCGAACGCCAGAACATACTCGGAATCGCCGCGCCCCGCGGATATATAGAGCCGGTCGCCAACGACAGCGGGGCCCGAGTAGCCGACTCCGAGCTTGGTGTAGCTCCAGACCAACGGCGGGCCGCCCTTGGGCCATGCCTTGAGAAGGCCCGTTTCTCGCGACACGCCATCCCGCCGCGGCCCCCGGAACTGCGGCCAGTCAGCCCCATGCAACGCCGACAATGCCACGCCCAAAAGTACGATGGAGACGGAGACTGATCTGATTCTCATGCTTCACCTTTGAGCTATGTACACAGCAAGGAGGCCCGATTGCCGCCATATTGATGGAGAGCACACTGGTTTTGAGAAACTACTCTAAAAGGTCCGCAGGGTCGTCTGGTCGGGGGCAAGCGTCACGCGGTCTGCCACAATCAGCCCTAGGCCTTGGGGTCCGAGAGGTATTTCATGATGTGAACGTTGCTGACGGTGACCAGGCCCTCGCCAATCATTTCTCCGAGCGCCACTAGCAGCGGCTCCACACGCTCGGCGATGTCCACGATGTCGATCCGCACCGGCAGGTTCTCGCTCAACTCGAGCAGGCGCGAGGTATGGAGATGACGGCTCGATCCATACCCCTCCACACAGCGGACCACCGTGGCACCGGCGATGCCCTTCTCCTGGCAGAGATGCACGATGGCCGTGTAGAGAGGCCTGCCGTGCCATTGGTCGGTGCTATTCACAAAGACAGTGACCATCTTGGCATCGACTTCGATTTTCATCATGTCTCCCAGGTTAGCGCTTGGGCAGTAGGCCGTTGACCATGATTACCGCCAGCAAAATTGCGGCGAAACCGGCAAGCACACTGCCAAAGGCATTGGCCAGGGCGTAGTACCAGCTGCCATCCCGGAGCAACCTGAACGTCTCCCACTCAAAGGTAGAAAACGTAGTGTAGCCACCGCATAACCCGGTGCCCACGAGCAAGTACCAGTCCTGATGCGAGGGCGGCAGCCGCTCCAGGATAATGACCGCCGCGACGGCCAGGATGAAGGAGCCACTCACATTGATGACGAAGGTTCCATAAGGAAAGCCTTGCGCCCACGGCTGCTCGTTGAACCATTTACCTAACCAGTAACGAGCCCAAGTTCCCACGGCGCCGCCAAGGATCAGCAAGACCGTCTTGCTCTTCATCAGCAGAAATAGCCAACCTAGAGCAGGACCGCACCAGCCGATCGCCCACTCCATGATTCGCTGCCGGCTGCCCACTTTAGCAGACGCTGCCGGGATCGCCTTACCTTCTTGTTCCTGTCGTGCGGCCTCGCTACCAGAAAGGCCGCTGGCTCTCCTTTTCCTGGGCCAAGCCGTAATCGCAGATAAAACAACTTCCCACACTTTACTCAACTTTGGGTGCTCCGCATACATGACGATGATAACACTGCGAGGGCAGCGCTTGCTGACGCGATGCGCCGTACCGAAGTAGCTCTCGAGGAAACCTCGACGCTGGGCGTCTGTCCTGGCACTCAACCACGTCGCCTGGCATTCTCTCAGCCAGCGATGTTGCATCACAACGGGTTTTCCTCGATCACCCGGAAAGAATCGCAGCCGACGCTCGTAGGACAGGCAGCCTTGCCTGTCCCGCATTCATATTGGACAGGCAAGGCTGCCTGTCCTACGAGCGTCGCGTTCCTAGCCTATGTTTAACACCAGTCGCCGTAAGTCCTTATTGTGCAAGGGTTGAATTTCGTGTTAGTCATCAGGTCACGGTTTCTTCTCCTGCAGGTGGGG
>Ga0209517_10005243_pt1 | contig 16599 bp, 12 predicted proteins | sample PeaSoiMetSII2010_FD_187695 | JGI IMG/M metagenome (GOLD analysis project Ga0209517, IMG submission 187695) | Peat soil microbial communities from Weissenstadt, Germany - SII-2010 (SPAdes) (version 2) | ecosystem: Environmental > Terrestrial > Soil > Wetlands > Peat | place: Germany...
GAAACTTCCGCATCGCCCACTGGGGCGTGATCCTGAGCTTCCCGACTCTGGTGTTCACGGGATTTGCACTGAAGTATCCCGAGGTCTGGTGGGCACGTCCACTGTTGATCTGGGAGGGCCACTTCGCGTTTCGCGGGTTGTTACATCGTAGCGCGGCGATCGTGTTAATCGCCGCCACGGTCTACCACGTGATTCACCTGGCGAGGAACCGTCGGGACCGCTTGTTCCTGAAAGCGATGCTGCCCGACGCGAAAGATGTCACCGATCTGGTGCAGGTGTTCACCTACAATCTGGGACTCACCAAAACCGAACCGCGCTTCGCGAAATTCAACTACGCGGAAAAGGTGGAATACTGGGCGTTCATGTGGGGAACCGTGGTGATGACGGTCTCCGGCTTTTTGTTGTGGTTCAATAATTTCACGCTGCGCCATTTCCCCAAGTGGGTGTCGGACGCGGCCACCGCCGTGCATTATTACGAGGCGTTGCTTGCCACCTTCTCCATTCTGCTGTGGCACTTCTACATGGTGATCTTCGATCCCCTCGTCTATCCGATGGATACGGCCTGGCTCAACGGCAAAGTTCCAGCCGATCATTACCGCCATTCCCGCCCGGAGTATTTCCGAGCCTTGGAACGGGCCCACCTGGTCGAACTGCCCACTGAGCCTGCCGACTACGGTGAGGAGCAAGGAACGGCTGACGATCCCAACGGCGACCCACCCGCGAAGGCCTAAGCGACAGTAGCAAAACCCTCCTGAGAGTAGCGATTTGCGTCACCACCAGCTGTGACGCCCCTCACAGCGTTCGGGCTCGCCTCGGTACACGCTCTTACCTGAAGGAGGATTTGGCCGGCCTCCTTTAGTCTGAGTCTGCGTGCCCGCCGGTTTCTGGATTTGGACCGCAGACTCTTAACGACCTCTAACCCTTTCGCAAGGAGAACTTTCGATGCTACATCTCGATACTGGGAATACTGGTTTCATGATTCTATGCACCAGCCTGGTCATGTTGATGACGCCCGGACTCGCATTCTTTTATGGGGGCCTGGTAGGACGCAAGAACGTACTCGCCATCATGATTCAGAGTTTTGTCTCCATGGGCTGGACGACGGTGATCTGGTACCTTTACGGCTATTCTCTCTGTTTTAGCGGGGACTGGCACGGGGTCATCGGCAACTTCCACAACGCATTTCTGCGCGGGATTGATCTTAATACCCCGTCGCCGAATATCACGATCCCGGCATTTGTGTTCATTGCGTACCAGATGATGTTCGCCATCATTACTCCAGCTCTTATCTCGGGCGCATTCACCAATCGGGTCACCTTCAAGGCGTACATGCTGTTCCTGACCGGTTGGTTGACCTTTGTTTATTTTCCGTTTGTGCACATGGTCTGGGGCGGAGGCTTCTTACAGCAATGGGGTGTAAAGGACTTTGCCGGTGGCATCGTGGTTCACAACATTGCGGGCTTCGCTGCTCTGGCATCCGTTTTGTATGTGGGCAAACGCCGTGTTTTGGACCGCGGACCGCACAGCATACCGCTAGTGGCGCTGGGCACGGGACTACTGTGGTTCGGATGGTACGGGTTTAATGCCGGCAGCGAAATGCGGGTCGATTCGGTGACTGCCACTGCGTTTCTCAATACTGATGTGGCAGCTTCCTTCGCGGCTGTCGCCTGGTTGCTGGTGGCATGGTTCAACGAAAAGAAGCCAAAGTTCCTCGGCTTGCTGACGGGAGCTGTCGCCGGACTGGCCACCGTCACTCCCGCAGCCGGGTATGTTTCTCCGACCACTGCGGTCATCATCGGCTGTGTTTCTGGGGTGGTTTGCTACTACGCGGTTGAGATGAAAAACAAACTGCACTGGGACGACGCGCTGGATGTTTGGGGAGTGCACGGTGTGGGTGGTTTTCTCGGCATTATTATGCTGGGGATTTTCGCCAGCAAGGCCTACAACCCTGCGGGCGCGGATGGCTTGCTCTACGGCGATCCGACGTTCCTGTTGAAACAAGTCGTGGCGGTTGTCTTCTCATCGGTCTGGGCATTCGTTTTCACTTACGCCATGCTCAGGATTATCGATGCATTCACGACGGTGAAAGTCACCGAAATGAGCGAGGAAATCGGCCTCGATGAATCCATCCACGGGGAGCACGCCTACGAAGACGTCTTCCACAGCGATGACCTGGCGCGTGTCGTAAACCAGGCCCATGAGGAGGAGCCGCTAGCTGGCCGGAAATGAGCAGAAAAGGACTCTGGCGGGCAACACGCCGGACCTTGCGGAAACTGGTCGTGGCAGGGGTGATGGTAACGTCACCCCTGCATGTACTTGCGCAGGCCGGTGCTCCCACGCCGGATCCGGCCGCTGACCCGGTCGCTGTTGTTGGCACCGGGCAGGAAGGATCCTGGTGGAAGGGAGTTTCTACCAACGGCTACCTGTCGCTCTCCTACACTTCCAACCTCAATGATCCCAGCCCTCGTATAGACCAGTTCCGGGTTTTCGACTTCAACGATAATGATCCCCAACTGGACGTCGCCGAACTCGTCATTCAACGCGCCATCAGCGAACCCAAGCAATTCGGTTTTCGCTTCGACCTGATCGCAGGTTCGGGCGTTCCCGAAGTTACCGCCGCCTACGGACTGTTTCGCGATATGCGCACTGGAATCGCGCACCATTTAGATATCCCTCAACTTTTCATTAGCTACATCGCGCCCGTCGGCAAAGGCCTGCGCTTCGATCTGGGGAAGTTTGCCTCTTTCATGGGATACGAGGTGATTGGCGGATACGATGGATATAACGATAATTTCAGCCGCAGCTTCAGCTTTGGATATGGCGTCCCGTTTACCCTTACCGGGCTGCGGTCGTCCTATTCTTTCACTCGTAAGATTGCGGCAACGGTCTCAGTGACGAACGGGTGGGACGACGTTCAGAGACTCAACCACGCCTACAGCGTCGGGACGCAACTGGCGCTGACCCCAACGAAAACGACCAGCATTTCTGTCAACTTCATCCACGGGCCCGAGCGCCGGCAGGATACCCACGACCAGCGCAGCGTCTATGAATTGGTCGCCACCTGGAAGCCGGTCGCAAAGCTTACCCTGGGCGGCGATGGACTCTATGGTCACGAAGAGAATGGTGTTGCTATTGGTCATGACGCGCTGTGGAAAGGCCTGGCCGGTTATGCCAAGTACAGTCTTACCTCCAAGTTTTCACTGGCATTCCGCGGGGAAGTTTTCTACGACGGCGGTGGTACCCGAACTGGCACTGACCAAACTTTGCAGGGATTCACTTTCACTCCCGAATACGATTTGAGCGCCAGGTTCTCCCGGTTGAACTCTCACTTCCGGAAGGCAGACGGAAAGTTCGCAGTACGAGGCGAAGTGCGGCAGGACCTCTCGAACAAGAATGTGTTTCTTGAAGGCAGCAATCCCATCAAGAGAGGACAGTTCACCTCGGCAGTGAACTTGATTTATCTGTTCTGAGTGCGTGCCTCAAGAAACTACGCGTCCTCGGAAGAAATCGCTCTAGGAAGGCGGCTCTAACGCGGGAGGGGGCCGGTGGTCAGACCGGCCCATGGCAACGGTTTCTTCTACGCTGTGATAAGCGATTCCAAGGCAACACGGTTGGGGATCACCAGCGTGCAGCCGTTCTGCTGAATGAGATGTTGCTTCTTGAAACCAGCAAACAGCCGGCTGACGGTCTCTCGCGAAGTGCCAATCATCTGGCCGATTTCTTCGTGAGTCAATGCCAGCTTCACTTGCGTGGGGTTTTTGGCTTCGGTGTTGTGATCGAGCCATCCCACCATCAGTCGAGCCAGCTTTTCACTGGCTGAGTCGGAAAGCATCAGGTCACGAATTTCGCGGCAGGTACAGGCATAGTCCTGGCTGATGTGCCGGGTCACCCACAGAGCGAGCTCGCCGTGCTGGCGCATGAGACGCAGCAGATCGCTTTGCCGCAGGAAGCTGACCTCACACGGTTCCTGGGTTTCGGCCGTAGCTTCATACTGCCGTCCGGAAACCACTGCGGCAACCCCTAGCGGATCACCGGCTTCGATAATTCGCAGGATCAGCGTCCGGCCGTCGCTGCCACAAATGGAGAGCTTCACCCGCCCTCGACGCACAATGAACACTCCACGCGGTGACTGCCCCTCGGCGAACAGAACCGCTCCTGTGGGGTAGGTGGTGGTAAGTGCTTCTTGCTCAAGGGCATCGACTACGGCAAGAGGAAGATCGTCGAAGGTTTTGTCCACCGGCGCTAATTTTTGGGTGCTGTTTACGATGTGCGTTGCCATATTAAGTGCCTCCACTCACTGCTACTATGGCAAGTCCCGAGCCAATCTCCCAAACTAGGGCAGATTTCGGTGGAGTTATTCTAACTGTAACAAAATAAATGGTTTGTTATTAAATAACTCGCAGCGCGTTTGCCTGTTGCCTAGCGAAGATGTGCCCTGAAGTGCGTGTTTTCACCCAGCGATGTGTGATCCCCATCACCAAATTGATGGTTATCAGAACGGAGGCCTCTCGTCTATCCCAACGTCGCGTGGATGGTATTCAGCAAAGCGGTCCGGGAAAAGGGCTTTTCGAGGAGGGTTATGCCGCGCTTCAGCATTTCGCGTTCGGCAATCAATTCACCGGTATAGCCTGACATGTATACGACTTTCAGGGCGGGGTGAGAGACGTTCAGGCGCTCAACCAATTCAGGACCACTCATGCGGCGCATCACTACGTCGGTCAACAACAGATCAATTGGACCGGGATGAGACTCCATCCATTCCAGGGCGGATTTCCCGTCATCGGCCTCGACTACTGTATAGCCGTGTTCCTGGAGGACTTGCCGAGTCAAGCTGCGCATGATTTCGTCGTCTTCCACGAGCAGAATGGTGGTCCCTTGGCGTTTCGGAGCGACCGTCTCCACTTCGGGCTTGGACGCGAGTCCGATTTTGTGGTCCGCGCTGGGGAGATAGATCTTAAACGTCGTCCCGTGTCCCGGTTCACTGTAGACCAGGATGTGTCCTGCGCTCTGTTTGACAATGCCATACACCGTGGCCAGGCCCAGGCCGGTTCCCTTGCCGATCTCTTTGGTGGTAAAGAAAGGCTCGAAGATGCGCGCCATAGTAGCTTCATCCATGCCGGCGCCGGTATCACTGACCGCAAGCAGGACATACTTGCCTGCCGCCATGGCTTGATGCTGTTCGGCGAAGGTCTCGTCAAATCTCACCGCACCCGTTTCGAGAATGAACTTGCCGCCGCGAGGCATAGCGTCGCGCGCGTTCACCGCGAGGTTTACCAGGATCTGGTCGAGCTGGCCAGGGTCCGCCTCAACCACCGCGGTTGATGATCGGGGCAGAATGAGAATTTCGACGTCATCACCCATCAGCGGACGCAAGAGCTTGCTGATGTCCTTCAGCCGTTCGTTCACATCAAGGACGCGAGGTTGGATGGTCGAGGTCCGGCTGAAGGCGAGCAGTTGTTTGGTCAATGACCTGCCCCGCTCGGTTGCCTTCTTGATGTTCTCAACGTAGAGCGACGGTTCGGCGGCGGGATCGATGCGGTCACGCAGGAATTCCGTGCAGGCATTGATGATGCCCAGGATATTGTTGAAGTCGTGCGCGACTCCTCCCGCCAGCCGTCCGATGGCTTCCATCTTCTGGGATTGACGAAGCTGCCCCTCAGCCCGTTTCTGGTCCGTGATGTCACGCGCAATCGCTGACGCTCCCACGATCTCGCCAGTGGCGTCGCGCAACGGCGACACCGAAATAGAGACGTTCAACTGGCGTCCGTCTTTCGCGACTCGTACCGATTCATAGTGCTCGATGCTTTCGCCACGCACAATTTTCTGTAGGATCTCCGAGATTTCTTCCGGACGATCACTGGGAGCCAGAAGGGATATGTGCTTCCCGACGATCTCTTCGGGCGCGTAACCATAGATGTGCTCGGCTCCCTTGTTCCAACTGGTAATAATGCCGTCCAAGTCTTTGCTGAGGATCGCATCTTCGGATGAATCAATAATCGAGGCCAGCCGCGACCGGTACTCTCCGAGTTGCTCAGTGGTTCTGCGATGCAGTTCTTCATTCGCCCGGCGCAGTTCCTCGGCGATTCTCTTGCGATCGCTGATGTCACGGATCGCACTCAAGACCAACGTTCCATTCTCGGTGGAGACAGGACTGAGGCTGATTTCTACCGGGAACTCCGAGCCATTACGCCGCTTTCCATACAGATCCAAATCCGCTCCCATCCGTCGAGTCTTCGGTGTCTCCGCGAAGGTCTGGCGATGATGGTGGTGCTGGAGGCGATAGCGCTCGGGGACGAGCATTTCGATCTTCTGGCCAATCAGTTCATCGCGGTCATAACCAAACAGCTCTTGGGTTTGGGAATTGACCTGAATGATGATGCCGTCGCGATCAACGGCGACGATGGCGTCCGGAAGGGTCTCCAAGAGATCACGGGAAAGGAGTGCCTCAGCCATAGTTTTGGCGGAGAGCGAAGACGCGGGCTGCTTGTGTTCAAAGGAAGGTCGTGACATGCCGCTCGGGTGTTTTGAACTCGGTCTCTAAATCTACGTCGGAACCGGCATGCGTGTAAAGGCGAGCGGTACGAGAGAACACAGCAGAATGAAACACTTCCGGGCGAGACGTGATTTTCATCACCAGACGCGGTGACATCAGTCACGGTAGGCCAAGCGTGCTTTTGCGAACCTAGTCGGGAAGCTGCCTGAGCCAATGCAAATAGTTCCACCATCGCTAGAAATACGCTCTACTCAAACAGTACGTCGTGATGTGGGTGAAAACACGGCCAAACTCACCATTCCCCAGAAAGAACACCGACGCGCACTGGTCGTGCCTCGCGAGCATGGGGCATGGGGGATGTTGCTGGTTCCCCTGTTGACGGGAGCAGCCGTTGGCTTGCTGGCAGGAGGACGCGTCGCTCCGGTTCTGCTGTTGACCACGGCAGTCCTGGCGCTGTTCTGGCTAAGGACGCCGGTTGAGAGTTGGCTCGGCACCAGCGGTGTACGTGTCCAGACGTGGCAGGAACGCCAGTTAGTGTTCAGCGTCATGCTGCCACTTGCTACCATAGCCACGGTCACTCTAATCGTCCTCTTCTGGCACGGCAAGAACCGCGGACTGGTCTGGCTTGGAATGATCGCCTTCGCCGCTCTTGCGGCACAGATTTTATTGAAAAAAGTGGGACGGACGACGCGAATGGCGGGGGAAATGGCGGGGGCCCTGGCATTGACCTTGACCGCGCCCGCCGCATACTCCGTTTGTACAGGGCGGCTCGATGCCAGAGCGTGGGCGCTGTGGCTGGTCAATTGGCTGTTCGCTGCCGACCAGATCCACTTCGTGTGGCTCAGAATCCGTGGGGCGCGAGCGGGCGGGTTGGGTGAGAAGCTCACAATAGGCTGGAGTTTCCTGGCCGGACAAGTCTTCCTCGGCGGGATTTTGGCGCTTGCCTATCATTTCACCTGGTTACCGGGATTAACCTTGATTGCCTTTGGTCCGGTCTTGTTTCGTGGTTTCGGTTGGTTCGGGCAAAGGCCTCAGCCAATTGTGGTCCGCCGACTCGGCTGGACGGAACTGGCCCACGCGGTGGCCTTCGGCATACTCCTCACCGCCAGTTTTTGCCTCATTTTGTAGCTCGATGGAATGAAGTCTATCGTCCCAAAGCTGCGACAGTCACTTCGCTTTGTGCCAAAGCGCACCGCGATGACAGTCATCCATCACTGCATTTGTAAAACCGCTCGTGGTAAATTTCCCTCGGCCCGAGCTCCCGGCGTCCGGGAAGCGCCCATGCCTCTTTAGACCGAGGGCCCCTGCCTAGACCGCGTTCTGATCCCACAAAGAGAGGAGTATTGCCATGTTTGCCCGTATTCTTGATTTCGAAGTCAAAATGGAGAAGAAAGAGGAGTTCGTCAAGACCATGAAGAACCAAGTCCTGCCCATCCTCAAGAAGCAGACCGGCTTCATGGAGATTCTGCCGTTTTTCCCGGAGAAGATGAGAGAGGAGAGGGTGTTTACCATCAGCCTCTGGGCCACCAAGCAGGATGCCGACCGCTATGAGAGGGAGTTCTATCCCAAGATCAACGATATGCTGAAGCCATTCCTGACCTCGCCGGTTGAGGTGAACTACTACAAACTTGAGACCACACTCTGCGAGCACTTCATGGAGACAATGGCCGCTTAAGGCCGTCAGCATTGATGAGATGAACGATTCGAAACCCCGGGGCGAATGCTCCGGGGTTTTTCACACGTCTGCTACTGCTTTGCCACTTCAATATTTTCCGTGGGCACTTGTATGTTGATGGGTGCATTCCAGTCGTAATAGGTTGTGACTACGCCGCCGGTGCCCATAACAATCTGCCGGGGTAAATGGGTCCCTTTATCGAGGCAAATGGAGTAACTCATTTTCTTATCGGCTGGGGCTTTTCTCTCGGTGCCATTCTTGTCGGGATGGCGGAACTGAACTGCCCATTCCTGGCAGACTCCACCGTCAAGTCGGACCAACGGACCACGCACTGCGACGGCATTACCCGCGTCCACCAGTTTAGAGAGTATGGAGGTCAAATCGCGACCTTCATTCATGATGGCCCAAGGTGCGCGCATTCCCGGACTGTCTCCGCAGGGATAGAAGTCCGGCGTCGCGGTTGATTTCTGCCAGCTTTCTTCATTGGCCTTCACGAACGCCTCTCCGCCAACCCGGATGGTCTCGTAATGACTCTGTCCCAATTTACCGGTCATGCGCTCGTGATCCGGGCAGAGGACTTCCGACGTGGTAACCAGGGGCTCGCCGGGATGCATGCGCATCTCAGTTTTCATGCGCCAGCTCTTGGCTGCGTTCTTAACCGTCACCGCGCTTTGCAGCTCGGACTTGCCGCTCACGAATACTGCCCGAACCGAAGCCCAGACACGCGGACCGATACCGACGTCGAAAGAGGCGTTGGGGAATGCCGATTCCTTGTTGCCGCACCCTGTCATAAGGGCTAAACCCGCCACAATTCCGATGAGTACGATTTTCCTCTTCATAACTCTCCTGTCGTCAGATGAACCGGCAAACGCCGCATCTAGCTGCTGTTACTCTAAGGCATTCAATATGCCAAATTCGCGGAGTAGAACTCGCTTCTAGCGGGCTGTGTTTTCAATGGGTTACCTCAAACAAAGAGCCGGTTTCGAGGTTCATTTTGGGCCATATTGCGCGCTGGTAGCGTGGTTTGACACCTCAGAACCTGAGGTTCTTATGGTCGGTGCCATGGCACATCAAGTTGCAGGTTCCATGTCCGACCCCGGTCTGCACGTAGGATAACTGGCCCGCACTGTTGGGGGCGACGATACTCAAATCAAAATTCATCAGCATGGGCGACGATGATGCGTGCGGGTCATGGCAAGTGGAGCAGGCCGCGCCCGCCTGCTGTACGTGCTCCCGATGTTTGAAGCTGCGGTCCTGCATGATGCTGCCCTGAACGTCGTGGCACTTGTCGCACAATCCGTAGTTGTTGGGCGTGTACGCAACCCCTGAGGTTGACTTGCCAGGCATCGCCGGGGGAGGTTCCAACATGCTCTGGCGCTCCAACAGGTGAGGGATGTTGGAAGCGTGCGGTCCCGAGGCTCCGTTGGTACCAATTCCCAGATTGCTGCCGGTGTCGTTGTTGTGACAGTCCGTGCAGTATATGTAGCTTGATGACGAGAGCGTGCGATTGGGCAAGGCAGTTCCGCCCGGCGAGATGGGAGCCGGACGCAGGCTGGGTACTTGTCCGCCCGGACCACCGGAAAGGTTCCCCAGCCGTACCACGGGATGGTAGGAAGCGCCGAATGCAAACTCGATGCGGGTATTGTTTCGATTGGGATTCCCCACATAGAATTGCCGCTGCGGATTTCGTCCGAAGCCAGTGCCGCCGGTTCCAGTGTCCATGGCTTGTGGCTTGTTGGCGCTGTCCCCGTGGCACTTGAAGCATATTTCATATTCATTGTTGGCAGCCGGCATGAAGGAATTCGCCTGGGACTGGCCCTTGACACCAAGCAATGCTCCACTCACCAGCGGCGGTTGACCAACGGCGTTGTTGGAATAATGCGCATTGTGACAATCCACGCACTCAGCGTGCCGGATGGTTCCGGGACTGGTCTCCGGCATGGGGTACAACGCCGAGGTTGGGCTCTCCGAGGCATCATGGATGCCTGACACAGTCTGAACCGGATGGCGATACATCTTTACGAATTCATTTCTAATATTGATGTTGGTCACCGCTCCGTCGTGGCACTGGTAGCAGGTGTTCTCTTCCGGAAGTTTCAAAAGTCGTTGAGCGACTTGGGCCGAATGAGGGCGATGGCAGCTCTCGCAGCCATTTCTGCCCACGCCCACATAGCCGGTATGGGCGCCCTGGGTGCTGGTATAACGCAGATCCTCGGCCAGATCCGGAGGCCGGGAGTGCGCCGAGGTCATCCATCCCGGCGTCTGATGACAGCTTTGGCAGATGGCGGACGACTCGTTCGATTTCACCAGGAACTTGTCGACCGTGGGATCAATGGATTCCTGATGGGGGTCGTGGCAGCTTGTACATTGAACTTTGCCGTTTGCATCCAGATGGACCGCGTCACCGGGCGGCGGTTTGTGAATGTCAGCGGTTAGCTTGGGTATGAAGCCGAAGGGATGATCGTCAGCGAATCCTTCCCCGGCTCCCACCAGGTTGGATGGCGAACTGGCCGGCAAGGCGTAACTGTTGCCCTGAACGAATTGAATCAGCCCATCGTTCTCCGTATCGCCCAGCGCGATGGTCCCATCATGACAACTCAAACACAGCTTGGACGAGTCCTGTGGGCCGATAGGAGTGATAATCGCCTGAAGCGTGCTGCTGCTGTACGTGGGAAAGCTCCTTTCCGAAAGCTTCTGATTCCAGATCATCGGGCCGGACACGGCGTTATGAGGGGTATGGCAGAACATACAGACATCCTGCTTGGAAACGGAGTGGATGGGGGCGGATGATGCCGCCCGGAAATCGTGCTTGCTGTTGATGATAAAACTTTTTCCTTTAGCCGCCCGAACCTTAACGTCGCTAGCGGCGGCTAAAGCCAGCACCAACAGGAGGGTAATTCGCCACCGCATCAGTGCCCCCCTCCGGCTCCGGACGGCGGGACCAGAGTGATGCCTCCTTCAGGCCGGGCATGAAAGATTTCCACGCGCCGGTTGTAGGCGTCCGCTACATAGATCCGGTTGTCGCCATCCACCGTGATGCCGGTGGGCAAAAAGAACTCGCCGTCCGCGCTACCGGTGTGGCCGAAGAAAAACAGCAGGTTCCCCTCCGGGCTATAAACCTGCACGCGATCGTTGCGTCCTTCGACCACGTACACCCGGCCCTGGCGGTCGAGCGAGATCCCTTTGGGCTTATCGAACTCTCCAATCGCATCTCCCAGCCGGCCGAAAGCGGAGATCACGGTTCCGTTCGGGTCCAGATGCTGTACCCGGAAGTTCAACGAATCCATGACCCAGAGCATTCCGTCGGGAGCCACTGTGATTTGCGTGGGATAGTTGAACTCCAGCGGACCCTCTCCGGGCCTTCCCAGGCGATTGATGACTTTGCCATCCAGCGTCATCGCCACCACATTCATTGCAACCGTGTCCACGACGTAGAGCCGGCCCCGCTGCTTGTCAATCGCCAGTCCGGTGCAGCGTTTGAAGATGCTCTCTTCTTTATCGATTGCACCGATGGTGCGCAGGAACTTGCCTTCCGAGGTGAACACAAAAATGCGGGCTCGAACCGAATCGGAAACGTAAATCCTGCCATCAGCGTCGGTATCGATGGCGATGGGAGCCGCAAACGGATCCCGGTCAGGAGGGTGGAAGGTCTTGTATTTTCGGCGGACAGGGTCGAAGACGTGAACCACGCGCTGCCGCGTGTCGGCGACCAGGACCCGGCCCCGGGCATCGACCGCGATCCCATAGGGCATCATCATGGCCTGCTTGCGATCGTCCAGGCCAACAATCCTCTTCACCCATTTCTTGAAAAAACCAGGCTTGGGAGTTACATCGGCTGCGCTGCGCAGCGTACCGACCCATTCCAGTTGTGGAGGAAGGATAACTTGAGGAGGTTTGGATTCCGCGTCGCTCGCTGGCCACGACCAAAGGGCAACAAAAATAACCAGGATGCTGCCTGCCCACAACAACCGCGTCCTCGAGATTTTCAATGGGTTCACAGCTCTCGCCATCAGAAAAGGTTGAAGCTCCTCCGGATGCGGAACCAGTAGCGATTGATTCCCAGTCCACTCAGACTATCATTCTGGTTGATCGAACTGCGCAGGTTGCCAACCCCGCCGTCAATGCTGACTCTGCCGATCCGGTACTGTGCCCGAACTTCCCACAGCCGATAATTCTGGGTCGAACTGATAAGCAGGTCGCTCTCCTTACGGTAATCGGCATCGAGCTCAAGGTTTCTCTTTACGCGTCCGAGCAGGTTTATACCTGTGCTCCGGCTCGTCAGATTCAAGAGGGGTGTCGAAATCAACTGCGCAATCGGCAGTGGCACAAAAAAACTGGACTGGCCGGTAAGGGCGGTAGGGAAGATCAATCCTGACCCATCGTTGAATCCCCTGCTCGCACTCAAATGAAATCTGCGGTGCTCTATCTGAGCGACGTAATTATTGTATGCACGTTTGGTTTCGCCGGAAATACTCAACAGGTCGATCTTGCCACGGTCCATGCCGCCGCTCAAACGGACGCCCCAGAATCGGGTGGTTTCCGCTTGTGCGCCATAAGTGTTGAACTGGCTAAAGCCGCCAATTTCCTGCACCAAGTTCAAGTGTTCGTAACGGTAGTCTCCCGTCAGGTGAACTTTCTGCACATTGCCCCAGCCCACCCGGCTGTCCACATTATTGGACCAGCCGTTTCCACGGTTGCTGAAATTCGTCGCCATGGTCTGCATCACACCGGTATAGGTGCCGGACAGATCAAAGCCGCGCCATCTCTTGGTCACCGCGACACCGGAGGAAGATTGGAACAATGATGTCTCGGACTCCGCCGTTGGCGAAAGTGGGCTCAGATGGTCGTATTGCACGTCTTGAAAAATGCGGACTGGCTGTGCCACCTGGTAACTGACTCCGGCATCCACGCCCTGGGTGTCCAGCGTAGGGGGATTCAAAATCGTGACTCCCTCCGAAGTGGCCGCGAAGTTGTTCTGCTCGTTCAAGTGCGACAGGTAATACGTGTAGTGCGAGGAAAGCTTCTGCGTGTGTTGAACCTGCAGACTGGAGGAAAGCAGGAAGTTGTCACTGGTGGATGTACCCGTTCCGGGAAAGTCGTAGGAATAGTGTTGGTCTCGTACATCGGTGCTGAACACTGCCTTGTCGGCCCAGAACCGCCGGTAAGCTCGCGCGTTCAATGTCCGGTAGTCCTCCCTGGCGCCGCCGCTGCCGAAATCCAGGCCGCCCAGACTGGTCTCGTCGAGCTTGCCCACGTTGAAGCCGGCGCTCCAGTGCCACTCGAGGGTACTGTCATTGGCCTGTGCCGACCAGTCAGATTGCTTGTATCCCGCATTGGATAAGGAATCCGCCCAGTTCACAGCGTTGCTGTTGTCGCTATACCCAAAGACCAAGTGTGGGACGCTCGGTAAATTGATCGTCCATTGTGCTCGGAATTGCGTGATGGTCGTGTTCGACCCGAAAATGCTGCCCGAAGTGTCCGCCCCCGTGTGCTGGTAAAAAACGTCAAACGGACAATGACTGGCCGGCAAAATATGGGCGCTTATTCCGCCTCCGAGAAGATCGTTGCTATAACCCAGCTCACTCACCGAGCTGGCCCCGCGTTGAAAGTTGAAGTTCGAATCAAAAGTGATAAACCTTGGGTCCTTCACGATGCCACTGATGTCCATCCCAAAGTCTCCCCCGAAAAAGCTGCTGGGGGTCGTAAGCGAGGATTCGCCCAGCGTGTTGTTCACAGGTGTGAAGCTGTTACTGGAAAAGTCGAAGCCAACCGTACCGCGAGCATGCAAGCCTTCCAGCATCTCTTGAGCAGTGCAGGGGAGGATCGAGAATAGCCCGAGTGCCGTTAGGGCCCGGATTTTGTTTGCCCACCTCATATCTCTAACTCTTTCCGGTTCCCTCGGCGAAAAAACTGAGAGAGGCGCGGGGGCGCCTCTCTCCTCTCACTTTATAGGTGGCAATAATTGCAGAAAACCCCGCCGGTGGGGATGCCGCTGGTCGGGAAGTTCTGCTCGAAGATGCCGGACTGGCCGTTGTGTGCATCATGGCAGGTCCAGCATTGCATTTTGCCGTTCTCCAATGGCACGGAGCCGGCTGCATCGACCGAGGTCATACTGGCGGGAGCCAGGACTCCGGCTTGCGGAATCCAGGACGCGCCGTAGTAGGTGAAATTCACAGGGTGGGTGTTCGTAAGATTGCTGATCACGTAACTATTGTTAAGTGTTGCCATCGTCTCAGTGTTGGTAGCGCCTGACACGCTCACGTAGAACGAGTCGATGGCGACCGTGCCGTCATGGCAGCTCAAGCACAGGTTGCTAGTCACGTAACCCGGGCCGTTGCTGCCGCCAAGATCGGCGATGTTGGTTCCATAAGCGTTGAAGGAGTTGCTGGAGTACACGCCGTAGGTGGTCACAGAAGAAAGCGTGTGGTTCCAGAGCAGCGGTCCATTCCAGGTCTGGAAGGTATCGCTACCGCGCTTGTGCGCAATGTGACAGAAGTTGCACAGAGCGTAGCTGGACGATGTATTGCCCAGCGCGATGCCGCCCGTCTCCCCAGCGCGCAGGTCATGATCTGAGTTGATGATGTAGGCCTTTGACGGCTTTTGGGCGAAGCCCATCGTGGTCACGATGGCAACCATCAGCAGGATCAGGCCGATTGTTCTTGCGGTTTTCATAAAACCTCCTGAGTTATGAGTTGTACAACCCTTACCTCTATGAATTACTTGCACTTCAGCAGTACTGCTTTTCTGCAGAGCACGATCGTGCACAACAGAAGTCATTTCAGTCCCGGTCACGTTACTTGCCTCCCAGGAACTGGAAGATCTGAACCCGGGCGTTGAGGTTGTCGCTGACATATACGCGGTTATTCCGATCAATGGAAATTCCCAGCGGCACCTCGAATTGACCAGGGTCAGACCCCTTGGTTCCAACAAACATCAGAAAGTGGCCTTGCGCATCAAAGATCTGGAAGTTGTTGAAGGCTGCATCCACCACCCACAGGTGCCCTTCACTGTCGTACGCAATTCCTTTGGGCCGGACGAAAGCTCCGGGCCAGTATCCCTGCTTCCCGAAGCGGCGCACGAATTTGTAATCCGGCGAGAAAATCTCGACCGAACAGTTGCCGGTGTCGGTGACCGCAATGCTGCCATCGGGACCGACCGCAATGCCCACCGGGAAATTGAATTCCCCATTCTTGGTGCCACGCTTTCCGATCTTTGTCTCCAATTGCAACGTGTCCAGGTTGTAGACCAACACCTGGTGCAGATGAGAATCCACGACGTAAAGGCGTCGGCGCTGCTCGTCAAGAGCCATAAACGTCGGGTTTTTCATCCCGGTATCGTTTCCAAGGCTGGCTTGGATGTGGTTATTGGCGTCGAACTTCATGACCATGTGCAGAGCCGCATCGGATACGTAGAAGTTGTCCTTTGAATCGATCACAATCCCAACCGGCGTCTGGAAGACCATTCCCTGGTCGCCGCGGAAGCGAATGACTTCGTGCTTCTCTTTTTCCAGGATGTAGACGGTGTGTTTCTGGGTCGAAGCAATGAAAATGCGTCCTTTCGAATCCGCCGCTACGCCGGCAGGCTTTTCGAACATTTCCACTTTGTTGGGGTCGCCATTGCCCACCAGCCTGTCGACCCAGCCCTGCTTCTTTCTGGGCTCGATGTCGAAATTGTTGGAGTACGCCTCCAGGAACTTGACTCGCGGCTTGTCCGGAGGCAGAGGCCATATCAAGTTAACCGGCGCGGCGGGTTGTGGTTTGTCCTTTGCCGCCGCAGGCGGCTGGACCGCGGATCCCATGGCGAAGAGCAGGATCGTAAGGATTAGCGATTTGCAAGATCTCTTAGTCATGACTAGTTCGACCCCTTGGGAGATGGTGTTGCCGGCTGTTCATTTACCACTTTCTTCTGCCGATCTTGTACTTCCTTCCGGTTCTTGTCTTCGATTTCCCCATACTTCTTCTTGCTTGCGTCTTCCTGCTTGGTCTCAACCGCTTCGTGGCAGGCGGCGCAAACATCGCCGTTGTGGGTTTTGGCCACGACGATGAGCTTGTCGGCGGGTGAGGAATGAGGTTGGTGGCAGCTCAGGCAGGACATTTTCCCGCCGCTTAGAGGATCGGTAATGTCCGCGATGGGATGTTTCGCAAAGGGATGCCCCGCCTTCACGCTGGCATTGGGCACCACTTTCTCGATTTGCTCAAAACTGTCCTTGTCCATGGTCTGGCTGCCGAACAGGCTGACGGTAGCGTCCAGCTTGGCCCGGTCCGCGTGGCATGCCATGCACAGTGCATTCCCTTCCGCCCGCAGTTGCTTGGGATAGTCGCTGGTGTGGGGATCGTGGCAGGTGACGCACTGTCCTTTGTCGTAAGGCCCGTGCAGGTCTTCTTCTTTTGATTTCTCGTGGCAGCTGAAGCAAAGCTGTTCTTTCGGAGCC
>Ga0209517_10005244_pt1 | contig 16596 bp, 16 predicted proteins | sample PeaSoiMetSII2010_FD_187695 | JGI IMG/M metagenome (GOLD analysis project Ga0209517, IMG submission 187695) | Peat soil microbial communities from Weissenstadt, Germany - SII-2010 (SPAdes) (version 2) | ecosystem: Environmental > Terrestrial > Soil > Wetlands > Peat | place: Germany...
CGGCACGCATCTTGCGTATGTCGCCAGCCAGAGCGGCACGCAGCAGCTTTACTTAAGGGCGATGGATAGCCTGGAGGTCAAGCTGATCCCCGGCACCGAAGGAGCTATGGAACCCTTTTTCTCATCCGACGGCCAATGGGTGGGATTTTTCGCAGGCGGGAAACTCAAGAAGGTCTCAGTGAGCGGGGGATCGGCGGTAACTCTCGGTGAAGCTGCGACCCCCGTCGGGGCCAGTTGGGGTAGCCAGGGGATGATCGCATTTTCTCCTACTGCAATTGGAGTTCTCCAGCAAGTGCCGGATGCCGGAGGGGCCCCGCAGCCGCTGACCGCTATTGAAAAAGGGGAGATTGTCCACCGATGGCCGGAATTTCTGCCCGGCGGCAAAGCAGTGGTCTTTGCTGCCGGTACGAATGCACTCAATTTCACAGGCGCACAGGTGGCCGTCCAGTCCGTTGGGACGCGGGAACGGAGGAACCTTATCCAAGGTGGGACAAATCCGCGCTACGCTTCCTCTGGGCACCTCGTTTATGCGCAAGGGGGGAGCCTGATGGCCGTACCATTCGATCCCCAGCGGCTGGAAACGACGGGCGCGGCGGTCCCTGTGGTGGAGGGCGTCCTGCAAAACACATTCGGAGCCGCCCAGTACAGCGTTTCTGCCACGGGATCGCTGGTTTATGTTTCGGGAGCCATTCAATTGGCCCAACTCAGGCTGGTATGGGTCAATCGGAATGGAACAGAGCAGCCCTTGGCCGCCCCTGCTCACGCTTATGTGGGTCCGCGCTTTTCCCCCGACGGTCGGCAGGTAGCCGTCACGATCACAGAACAGGAGACGCAAGTCTGGTTGTACGATCTTTCCCGGGAGACGCTGACCCGGCTGACGTTTGAGGGGACTGCCAACAATGCCCCGCTATGGACACCAGATGGCAAGCGGATTGCGTTTAACTCGAACAACGAAGGAGCGGGGAACATTTTCTGGCAATTGGCCGACGGCAGTGGTGGTCTTGAGAGTTTGACCACCAACGGCTCCCTCAAGGCTGCGGGTTCCTGGTCCCCGGACGGGCAACTGCTGGCCTACCATGAAGTCAATCCCACCACGCAGCGGGACATCTGGGTGCTGCGGATAAGCGACCACAAGGCACAGCCTTTTCTGCGAACACGGTTCGACGAAGCAGAGCCACGGTTTTCCCCCGATGGGCGCTGGTTGGCCTATATCTCGGATGAATCGGGGCGATATGAGATTTACGTGCAGCCCTATCCGGGCCCGGGCGGGAAGTGGCAGATCTCGACGGAAGGCGGCACGGAGCCGGTGTGGAATCCGAATGGGCGGGAGCTGTTCTACCGCAGCGGCGACAAGATGATGGCCGTGGACATCGCCACGCAGCATGGATTCTCTGCGGGCACGCCCCGGATGGTCTTTGAGGGACAATACGAAAAGGCTCCATTCCCAATCTCCAACTACGACGTCTCTCCCGATGGCCAGCGCTTCCTGATGCTCAAGCCAGTTGATCAGGCGCAAGCGGCGCCAACACAAATCAACGTGGTGCTGAACTGGTTTGAAGAATTGAAGCAAAAAGTTCCTGCAGGGAAAAATTAATGAGCGTGAGCGCCGGAACTCGATTCGACACACAAAAATTATTTCCCGTCGGTTGAAGCGCAGGGTTGTCACGATGCGCTGCGGCGGTTCGCTGGTCTAATGTTCGAAGCTTTCAAAGGCGAGGTTGTCCTCGCAGATGTGCTCGAGGATGTCCCAATCGGGGTGGAGTAGGAAACGGATCTGCGCCGTCCACGGCTTCGTGTAACTTTTGGCGTCGTCAAATTTTAGGTCGACCTGCAACGTCTTGTCGTCCACGCGACGGATGCGCTCGAGGATGTGCATCTGCGCGCTTTCCGGATGGCCCACGCGGTCCAGCCAATTCTTTCCATTGAGGCCGATCGTATCGACGACCAGCGTATCGTCTTCCCAGTGTCCGATGGAGTGGCCGTTGTAGGAAGGCTTCACGACAACGGGATGCTTGCGCCCGTCGATATAGATGTGGCGTACGATATGGTCGTACTCAAACAGTTCGATCACTTCTTTCGGAGTTTGGATGATCTGCATGGGAAAGAGCTGGATGTAAATGTAGGGCATTCCCGGTGGGGTGCACTTGTAAACTCTGTCGTTCGTTTCGTTGAGTTTGACGCCGTTCGGCCCTTGGGAGGGTCTGGCCGCGTCGAACTTCGCCTTCCCCCACGGGGTCATGGGCGGCTCGTCCTTGCTGAAGGCTGCGTATTGGTACAGCCCGGACGTCGCATTCCAGACCCCGGACAGATCGTGGCTCGCGACCGAGCTTTGCGCCGTCGCTTCAGCCAGCGGGGCGGAGCTCTGCGGATTGGCCTCGGTTGGTAATGCAGTGGAGAGGCCGGTCGCCGCCGCCAGCACACCCACCAACACTTCAAGGCGAATCCGCATCGGGGCACTCCCTCTTTTCACACTCAGGCTGTCGAAATTTCCGATTCCGTTTATCGGACAGGGCATCGTACGCTTCCTCAATTCACGAAACAATGATTTTGGCGGAGTTTTGCGCGCCGCAAGGAGAGATGGCCGGCGTCTCGGCCCAGCTTTTTCCACGAATGACGCGGACTGCACGCGCTTTGAATCAGCTGCTCGGAAAGCGTAGGATGTCAGCCGCTGGGTGCCTGTCGGAAATAGTCGGACGGTTGCAGAGGATTTCATGGAGTTTACTGTTCGCGGGCCGGTTCTGAACGCGCTTGGTAGGTGCGCCCGCCGCTTTTTCCCCGCAGCTTTCAAATACAGAATATTGAAAATGCCGGCCCTGCAGACCGAACGGCTCGCGTTACGCCCGTTTGATCGCGAGGACCTCGGAGAAATAGCCGCTTGGGAAGAAATTGCCGCCGCGCAAAATCCCGGAGCTGCGGCGCAGGAGTTTCTCGACTATTGCTTGCGCGAATACCGTGAGCGAGGCATTGGCCCCTGGGCAATTCGGAGCAAGGAAACAGGATCGGTTGTGGGCAACTGTGGGTTTCCGGATATCAATTTCAAGGAGCATCTTGGAGAAGTCAACTGTTACATCGCTCCGCCTTATCGAAACCGGGGGCTGGCTACCGAGGCGTTGATTTTGCTCTTCGCATTCGGATTCGAGGGGATCGGGCTCGCGCGAATCCAGGCTCGAGTCGACCTGGACAATTTTAGTTCTCAACGGCTAGCCGTGAAGGCGGGAATGAAGTTTGTAGGATTTTTGGAGCCTGCCCCGTCGTTGAAGAATGCGGGAGCAAGACAAAAGCTGTATTCCATCCTGAGAAGCGAGATCCGCCTGGGAAACGATCCAACTGTTCGATTTTCGGTAAAGACAGAGCGCCCCGGCCCTGTGACAGGCCCGGGAGATCGCAGGTGAATTTTGCCCATTTTGCCCCTGTCCGGCGCAAGCCGGTATACAATGCCGCACAATTCGCAAGCCAGAACGGCTATCTGCTAACGAGAGCGAGGTTCCGGGTTATGAAACGAAACGTGATTCGATGGTTCCTGGTTGCCGCGGCTGCGGCACTCCTTTTTTCTTTTCCAACGATTGGCGGCGCGCAGACCGCTTCTGCCGCACCGCACAAGGCGCAGCCCCCGCGCTCGGTCCGGCTGTACGTGTTTGATTGCGGCGTCCTCCACAATGCGGACATGGGACGCTTCAATTTGAAAGCGGAAGATGTCGCTACGACGGATATGTCCATGGGCTGTTTTCTGATCGCGCATCCCAAAGGAAATCTGATCTGGGACACCGGCGCCATCCCGGACGATTCCTGGACTCCGACCGGCCGCATGACCACGCAGCATGTCACTCTTCCGGACGGGCAGAAACGAGATGCGGACGTGGACAAGACCCTTCTCGGGCAGCTCAAGGAAATCGGCTACTCCCCTTCCGACATCAACTACCTTGCGCTTTCGCACTACCACTACGATCACACGGCCAACGCGAATGAATTCGCGAGCGCCACGTGGCTCGTTCGGCAGATCGAGCGCGACGCGATGTTCGGTGGAAAATTCTCCGGCTCGCTGCAACCCTCCACGTTTTCGGCCTTGCAGAAAAGCAAAACGGTCATTATCAAGACCGACGAATACGACGTGTTCGGCGACGGCAGCGTCATCATCAAGTCCGCTCCCGGCCACACGCAGGGCCACCAGGTCTTGTACGTGAAGCTGGCCAAGACCGGCGGAGTCGTACTGTCCGGCGATCTCTATCACTATCCGGCGGAGAAGACGCTGGATCGAGTCCCGACGTTCGAGTTCAGCCAAGACCAAACGCGCGCAAGCCGAGTGGCGGTCGACGCTTTCCTGAAGAAAACGGGCGCGCAGCTCTGGATCCAACACGATTTTGTAGGCAACGCAAAATTGAAAAAATCGCCGCAGTTCTACGAGTAGGGCAGGAACCCTCTTGGCTTAAAAGTTCCACATAAGTTTTTCCCTCGCGGCGGCTGCGGCACGACCCTCGCATCCTATATTTGCCGTCCGGTCCGTTGCTGATGGGCGAATTATGCTTCGGAGGAATCACGCGCCGCAGGGCATGCCACATGGGCATGGCGAGTCGCGACTAAACGTGAGAGAATGTCGGCAGGCGGCAGTGGCGGAACTGGCAGACGCACCAGCTTGAGGGGCTGGCGGTAGCAATACCGTGGAGGTTCGAATCCTCTCTGCCGCACGAAATTCCAACCTAGAATTGGCACAGAATCTCAATTCTTAGCGAACGAAAGTATGAATCCGCTTCGCTTTGTATCAACAGGTTCTTGCAAATACAGATGATGATTTTTGTTTGGTCTTCCCTGGAATTGCGAGGCGGAGACGTTTCTGTAGTCCCGCAAAGGATCAACCGCCGGATTCTGAACGGTCTTTCTTACTTATTTCGACGGCGCAGGCGCTGCCGGTGCGGGAATGGCCGGGGCCGGGGTAGGCGCTGACGCCGGAGCTGTCGGAGCAGGGGCTGCGGGCGCCGACTTAGAAGTTTTCGAGAACTGTTGCAACACGGAGCTGCCGGTTGACGCCACGGCCGAGTTCTGGTGCATGGTCAACGCCATGGACGTAAGCATGAACATGATGGCGCACCAGGTCGTCGCCTTGGAGAGAAACGTGGCCGCTCCACGCGGGCCGAACGCCGTTTGGCTGCCCGCGCCGCCGAAGGCGCCCGCCAGGTCCGCCGCCTCGCCGCTTTGCAGCATGATGACGACGATCAAAAGTCCGCAGATCACGATGTGCAATGTGACCAGCATGAAATACACTTTCCAGCCGAGCGCCAGCAGGCCCAATCCCACAGCCAACGAAATTGCCCATTTCACTTCTCTTGGCATTTCTTTTCCCTTACTTTCAGAAATTCACAATGGAGGCAAAGGCCTCCGCATTCAGACTTGCGCCGCCGACCAGCGCTCCGTCAATTTCCACTTGAGCCATCAATCCCTTGATGTTGTCGGGCTTGACGCTCCCGCCGTAGAGGATTCTCAGCCCAGCAGCGCGCTCCGGAGTAAAACTCGCCGCCGCCTGTCCTCGCAAGAACCGGTGCGTCTCGGCAGCCATTTCCGGCGTTGCTGTGCGGCCCGTGCCAATCGCCCAAACGGGCTCGTAAGCAAGGATGATACGCGAGAACTCGGCACCGGTCAACGCGGCCACGCCGCCGCTGAACTGGCGTTCGAGCACCTCCTCGGTCTTGCCGGCTTCCCGCTCGGCGAGCAATTCGCCGACGCACAGTATCGGCGTCAGCCCCGCCCCCAGCGCCGCTTTAACTTTTTTGTTGGCGCTCTCATCGGTCTCTCCGAAGAACTGCCGCCGTTCGGAATGCGCGATGATGACGGCGCGGCATCCCGCATCGAGCAGCATCGCGGCGGACACTTCGCCGGTGAACGCCCCCTCGGGCTCCCCGTGCATTTCTTGCGCCGCGATCGAAATCGGAGTTCCCTTCACGGCTTCCACCGCAACCGCGAGCGCCGTGAAAGGCGGCGCGACGATAATGTCGCAATGCACGCAGCTCTTGACGAGCGGCGCGAGCGCCGAAAAATACGCGCGCGCTTCCGCCTGCGTCTTGTACATCTTCCAATTCCCCGCAATCACCGGCCGCCGCATCGCACCTCTTCTCTCTTCACTCGCTTTGTAGGGCCGGGCTTCAGCCCGGCCGTAACGACCAGATCTAAAATCGGCTTTAGCCGCTGAAGCCGGATTTGCCTGCGGCTAGCCGCGCTGTGGCAATAGATTTTTAAACCTCGTCGGTCAGCGCTTCCACGCCCGGCAATATCCTGCCGCCCAAAAATTCGAGCGACGCGCCGCCGCCAGTCGAGATGTGGGAAACTTTGTCGGCGAGTCCGGCGGCATGAATCGCGGCGACGGAATCTCCGCCGCCAACAATGGACGTGGCGCCCTTGGCAGTCGCCGCCGCGACCGCGCGCGCGATTTCCAGCGTGCCCTTGGCGAACACCGGCATCTCGAACACACCCATCGGCCCGTTCCACACAATTGTTTTCGCCCGCGCCAACTCCGCGGAATATTTCGCGATGGTATCCGGCCCGATGTCAAGCCCCATCCAGCCGTCCGGCGTGGAGTTGACGCTGGTCGTTTGCGTCTCGGTGTCCGGCTTGAATTGGGCGCCCAACACGTGGTCGGTTGGCAGCAGCAAGCGGAAATTTCGCTGTTTCGCTTCGGCGAGCAGCTTTCGCGCCAGGTCCAGCTTGTCCGCCTCCACGAGCGAATTCCCGACGGGCAGCCCCTGTGATTTCAGAAATGTGTATGCCATGCCGCCGCCGATGAGCATCGCGTCGGCCACGCGCATCAGGTTTTCCACGACTTCAATCTTGTCGGACACCTTTGCGCCGCCCAGCACCGCTACGAATGGGCGTTCGGGATTCGAGAGCGCCTTTCCCAGATAGGCCAGTTCGCGCTCCATGAGCAGCCCTGCCGCAGCTTGCTTTACGAAGCGCGTGATCCCCACGACGGACGCGTGCGCGCGATGGGCCGAGCCGAAGGCGTCGCACACAAACAAGCCGTCGCATAGCGCCGCCAACTGGCGCGAGAAATTCTCGTCGTTGGCCTCTTCCTCCGCGTGGTAGCGCACATTTTCGAGAAGGAGCACGCCGCCATTCGTGAGAGCGCGGCTCTTGGCTTCGGCATCCGCGCCAACGCAGTCCGCGGCAAAATCAACGGCAGCGCCGAGCAATTCCGCAAGTTTCGCCGCCACGGGCTTCATGCTGTATTTTGGATCGGGCTTTCCCTTGGGCCGCCCCAGATGGGAAGCGAGGACGAGCCTCGCGCCGCGCTTGCGGGCAAACTCAATCGTTGGCAGCGTTTCACGGATGCGCGTATCGTCGGTAACGCGCCCGCCGTCCAGGGGAACATTAAAATCCACGCGCATAAAGACGCGTTTCCCGCCCATTTCCAGATCGCGAATCGATAGTTTGTTCATGGCTTATGTCAGAAGATGCATAGGATTGGGAGACTGAAACATCGCTTCAGCAACGCCACGAAGGACTTCAGGGGCTAAAGCCCCCGCACCTTACCGTGCTGGATGTCGCGGCTGAAGCCGCGACCCACAAACCTTGGCCCTATCGCAACATTTTCTTGGCGCTGGAATCGCACGAATCGTCAGTCACCAGTCGCCCATCACGAATCACAATTCACGAATCACCAGTCACCAGTCACTTCCTCCTACATCTTCGACGCCAGAAGCGTGATCAAATCGCGGCACCGGCTGGAATATCCCCACTCGTTGTCATACCACGCGAGAACCTTGGCGCAGTTCGTTCCCACGGCGCGCGTGTAGCCGGAATCCACAATCGAGGAATGCGGATTTCCGCGGAAGTCGGCGGAAACCAGTTCCTCCTCAGTGTATTCGAGGATGTTCTTCATCGGGCCATCGGCCGCGGTCTTGAGCGCGGCGTTCACCGAATTCACCGTCACAGGCTTTTCCGTGAACACCGTCAGGTCGACCACGCTGACATTCGGCGTGGGCACGCGAATGGAATAGCCATCGAGTTTCCCTTTCAGCGCCGGAATGACAAGGTGCAGCGCCTTGGCCGCCCCGGTCGAGGTGGGAATCATGGAAAGCGCCGCGGCGCGGGCGCGCCGCAAATCCTTGTGCGGCAGGTCGAGCAGCTTCTGGTCGTTCGTGTAGGAGTGGATCGTGGTCATCGTGCCGCAGGAAATCCCAAACGTGTCCTGAATCACTTTCGCAACGGGAGCGAGGCAATTGGTGGTACAGGATGCGTTCGAGATGATGTGATGCTTCGCCGGGTCGTAAGCCTTATCGTTCACGCCAAGCACGACCGTCAAGTCCTCGTTCGTCGCGGGCGCCGAGATAATGACTTTTTTCACCGTGCCGCGCTTGTGCTTGGCCGCATCGGAGGCATTCGTGAAGAGGCCCGTGGACTCAATCACAATGTCCGCGCCGACCGAGGGCCAGTCGATCTCCGCGGGATCTTTCGTCTTGAACACGCGAAAGCTCTTGCCGTCCACGGCGATCGAATCCTCGGTGTGAGTCACCTTCTGGTGGAGATTGCCGAGGACGGAATCGTATTTCAGCAAATGCGCGAGGGTCTTCGAGTCGGTAATGTCATTTACCGCGACGAATTCAACCGCTGAATTTCCCAGCGATGCGCGCACGATGTTCCGCCCAATGCGGCCAAAACCGTTGATTCCCACTTTAATCGGCATGAATCCTCCGGAAGAGTGAATAGCGCAATCACCGCTCCATCCCAATCAGCTGCAAGGGCCCGGTTGCACACACAAAAAGAGTCGCTACAACATAAATATCATCGGCCATATTCGGTGGATGTTTAGCGCAATCGCTGTAGACCTCACGTCGAGGCTTGGGCGAGATAATTCCGTCCCTTCATCATCTTTCACGCGGAATGTAATCTCAAGATGCTAGGGTCGCCACAACGAAAAGTCAAACCAGTTTGTACATGCGATGTGTCAAAAATGTGATTGCCTTCATCAGTTTTTGGAGTTCTGTTCCAGTATCCCTTGCAGAGTGCTAACCTTGCCGTCGATTGGCCCCGTTTGCAGCCCAAGAATCCTGGCAATGAAGGGGTACACATCGACGTTTTCGAAGGATGCCACGGTGACGCCCGGGCGAATGTCTGGCCCGGCCGCAATGAAAATCGCTTTCATGCTGGGCATCTGCCGCGGATCGTATCCGTGCCCGCCCCGGGACGGCATCCTGGTGCCGCCTTTCGCATTGGGATCGTGAGGCACGATGGAATAAGGGCCCGTTGGCACGACGACCGGATCGCCTTCGCGCGGGTTCGAATTAAAATGCAAATCAGCGGGCACCTGGGCGCGCCGGTACACCTTGAACGTGTCACTTTTGCCCAACAGCGATTGGTAGGCCTTCTCCGCGTCCGCTTCCGATTGGGGATAGAGCCGGCCGCCTGAAGTTTCGAATTGCGACAGGTCGGCCCATTTGTCGAGAATCACCCAGCCGCCCTGCAAAGTTTCCATCCCGTGATCGGCAACCACAATCAGGTCCACGGGCAATCCGGTGGCCCCAATTCCATCCGATAGTTTTCCAATCATTTCGTCGAGGTGCCGGACGGCCTTGGCTGTCTCCGGCGCATCGGGACCGTAGGTGTGGCCGGCAGTATCGGTATTCTCGAAGTAGAGCGTGATGAAATGGGGCCTTTTTTCGGGTGGAAGCTGGAGCCACGCGAGAACTTGCTTGACGCGTTTCTCGTCGGGAAAACTCTCATGGTAGGTCGGAAGGTAGTAGCTGGGGCGTTTACCCTGAATCTCGGTCTGCGAGGTGGGCCAGTAGAAGCTTGCCGAGCGCATTCCCTGCTGTTCTGCCAGCACCCACAACGGCGTGCCACCGTACCAGCTACCGTCGCCCGTGGTTTTTGGATCGGTGATGGAGTAGGTCTGTTTGCGTGCTGGATCGTAGAAGGTGTTTCCGACGATACCATGATGATCCGGGTAGAGGCCGGTCACGATCGTGTAGTGATTCGGGAACGTCACCGACGGGAACGACGGAATCATTCCATCCGGCGCGCTCGCGCCTCGCGCCGCCATCGCCAGGAGATTTTTTGCGCCGTACTTCGTCGCATAATCATAGCGAAATCCGTCGAGCGAAACCAGCACGACATAATGTTTGGCTCGTTGCTCCGCAGTGTTCGGCGGATTTAGGACTTCGACGACCGGGCTGGTCGATTGCACGGCCCACATCGCCGCCGTCAGGAGCAGAATTAGGAGAATGGACCACGCCCGGGTAACCGGAGTGCCCCATCCCCGCCGCGGCGATGGCGGGGTTTTTCGGTCTTGAATCATCGCTCCTCATTTCAAACGCGGGTATGCAGCAAAATCCCCACCCTTTGAAAATTCACAAGGGGTGGGGCTACCAAAACCGTTTCTTCCGTTCATCCGGTAAAAAATTCAATCGGTCGGGGACTATTGCGGATATTGATGAACCTCGGTAACCTTGTCCCCTTCAAAACTCACGAAGATTGTCTTGGCAGGAGGCGTGCCATAGATCCAATCTTCAATTTCGTTCCCATCAGTACCTTTTTCGCGGACTTTGCGATCCGGCCGGCCCATTGCCGCCAGCACCATATCGTGATCCATGCCCACTACAGGCTGCTTGTCTTGAATCGCTTTCTGGATCTCGGGAGGCAAACTTTCCACCCACTGCACAGCCGCGGAGTGCCGCTTGGAGAAATCGAGCACGCCGGAAAGGAATTGCTCCAATTCCTCGGCCGTCATGTCCGGCAGAGGCTTGTCAAAATCCAGGTACAGCGTGGCGCCCGCGTTTGTGTTCACGGGCGTGTTCGGAGTAACTGTCCCCGTGGGGATCCCCCCGACTTCCAAATGGATGCGGTCGCGCAGCCGGGTTTTCCCGCGGCCGCCTCCATTGATGTCCACGATGATTTCCTTGTCCTTAAAATCCAGATTTGTGATCTGAGCATGGTCTCCCGGATTGATGGCGGAACCGGCCGAGGCGACCGCCATCCGGAGCGCATTTTCATTGAGAGGAACGCCAGCTTTCAGATGGAATCCCTTTTTCCCCGCGGGTATCGCTCGAACTACTCGCACAACTTCCCCATCCACATACCGAACGAGCGACAGGCGGGACATGGGTTGCAAGGGCCCAGGTTGAGCTTTCGTTTGCCGGTCGGGATTGTTGGGGGAATCGTTTTGCGCAGGCTTCCCCTTATCAACACTCTGAGTTGTTCCTTGCAACGCGGGCAAGTTTTCGTCGGGAGAGATATTTACAACCTGACTGGGAGGTGGCGTGCGAAGCAATCCGGACGCGTCCGCGCTCAGCAGGAGCGCCGCCGTCACGATCATAGAAGCCAGACGGACCATTCGGTACCTTCTGGATTTATTTTAGCACTAAACGCATCCCGCAAGTGCGTCAACGAATTGGAGGATTGTCTGCGTCGGATTGAACGAGAACCCCGCCGCGATCGATTCGCAACGGCAACACTTTTGCGCCCGTGGCGACGACGGCGGCTTCGACGCGCGCGCGCGCATCAGGATCAATCACGAGCGTGACGCAGCCGCCGCCCCCAGCGCCGCAGACTTTTCCGGCAAGCGCGCCCTGACGGCACGCGGAGGAAATCACCTTGTCGATGAGCGGAGTCGAAATCGTGCGAAGATTGCGGCGGCGGAAATCCCATTCTTCGCGGATCAGGCGGCCCACTTCGTTCCACTCGCTCCGCTCGAGCGCGGCACGCACGGCTCGCGCGACTCCCGAAATCTTTTCCAGATTTTGCGAAACGCGGCGGTCGCCATCGATGTGCCGCTTGAAAACTTCCCAGTTGTTGATCCCATGTTGCCGGGGTTTTCCTGTGTAGCACAGGACCAGCCGGCGCTCGAGTTCGTCGAGATCGCAGCCAAGGGTTTCGCGCCGCTCGCCGCCAGGGGCGAGGACAATCGCGGCTGCGCCGCCGAACGCCGGAGGGTAGTGATCCTGTGTCCCTGTTGGCACGCGGATGACGATGGCCTCGACGTCGCGACTGATGTGGATCCAGTCCTCCCGCCGCAGACCAGCGCGCGTGAGCCGGTCCAGCGCGGCACAGATGGCCACGGCCATGGCGGACGAGCCGCCGATTCCCGCCCCGGCGGGCGCTTCCGAATCCGTGGTCAACGTGAACCCGCCCGTCGGGCAGAAAAATCGGACGAGGCGCGCGAGCAATGGCAACTTGTAGCGGCGTGCGCGGCACAACGCTTCGAGCGAGGCGAATGACTCCTGGCGCCTTGTATCACGCGAAGCTAAAACGATGCGGCGAGAGGACTCCGGCGCGGTCTCGATTACGCAGGACGCGTATCGCGTGATGGCGCAATTCACGGTCAGCGCCCCCTCGTGAAACAGGTACAGCGGCCAGATGTCCAGCGTTCCCCCGGCCAGGTCAATCCGCGTCGGCGCTCTCGATTCGATTCTCACTTTGACTTGTTTCCTTCCTCCCGCTAGCCTCTTGCTTCACGCTGATTTGCGACTTCCGCGCGAATCATATCAGATGAACACGGTCGCCCAATCCGGAACGGAGCCGCGTGATTCCGTACTTGCACGATTCATGCTGGGCTTCGACGGCGATTCCCTTCCCGGCGAGCTCGCGGTGTATCTCGCTCGCGGCCTGGCAGGAGTGGTTCTTTACCGGCGCAATTTCACGAGCGCGCAGAGACTGCGAGAACTGACTTCGGCGATCCGCGAGGCCGCCGGACGCCCGGTGCTGATCGGAATCGATCAGGAAGGCGGGACGCGTTTTGCGCTCCGGGAACCTTTCACGGCGTGGCCTTCGGCGGCCGAACTGGGGCGATTGGGAGAAGCCGAATCCGCGGAGGAAGTCGCCCGCGCGATGGCAAAGGAGCTGCGCGCCGTCGGTTGCAATGTTAATTTCGCACCCATGCTGGACTTGCACGTCAATCCTGAAAGTCCTGTGACACGGGATCGCAGTTTTGGTTCTGATCCAAATCTTGTGGCCAGGATGGGCGCTGCGTTTGATCGCGGGTTGCGGTCAGGGGGCGTGCTCTCCTGCGCCAAGCATTTTCCAGGGCATGGCGATGCCGTCGTGGATCCGCACTTGGACTTGCCGGTTTTCGCGGGATCGATGCAGCGATTGGAGTCGGCCGAGCTTGTTCCCTTCGCCATAGCGGTTGCGGCGGGTGTGCCACTGGTGATGACGGCACATATCCTGCTGCCCCAAATCGATCCCGAAAATCCTGCTTCACTTTCGCGCTCGATGCTCGACGGCGTCTTGCGGCGCCGCTTGCGATTCGATGGCGTGATCCTTGCCGACGATCTCGGCATGGGCGCGATCGCCAAGCGATTCGGGCCGGGAGAGGCTGCGGTGCAAACGCTGCGCGCGGGGACAGACATGGCCATGCTATGCCATGACTGGTCTGCCGTGGCGCCTGCAATCGCAGCAGTCAGGAAAGCGAGACAAGAAGGGGGCTTCGACGAGGATGAGTGGCGTGCATCTTTGAACCGAATCGAGCGCGCATGTATCCAGGCGAAAGCACCAGGGCCCGGGCCATCGATCGACATTTTGGGGTGCAAGGAATATCAACGGTTGGCGGAAGGGATTCGCGCGCGTCTGCGGTGAATTTTCTGCAGGCTCTGTGTTCAAGCAGATCGGAAAAAATCTTTAACACAGAGGGCACAGAGAAAAACAATTCTCATGAAACGACGAATTCTACTCTGAAGATGTGGAGGCTCGTGCCGCGGGAGGAACTGCTCCCGACGACGCATTCTTGTTTGCTTCGACTCGATCGTGCGCCAGGTGCGGCTCGAAGCATCGCCGGCAGCGCGGTTCGTACATGCCGGCGGCGCCGACGACGATCAAATCCTCCGACGCGACAAGCCGCTGCGTATGCACGGCGGGATTTCCGCACTGCACGCAGATGGCGAGCAGCTTGGTGATTTCTTCAGCCACGGCAAGCAGGCGCGGCATCGGCTCGAAGGGGCGCCCGAGGTAATCGGTGTCCAGGCCGGTGACGATCACCCGCTTGCCGGCGTCCGCCATGCGCATGCACGTGTCGACGAGCCCTTCCCCGAGGAACTGGCCTTCATCAATCCCCACCACTTCGGTCCGCGGCTGAACTTTTTCGAAGACCTCGGCCGCGTTCCGGACGACCTGCGACGGCAGCTCGAACCCGGAATGAGAAACGATGTCGGTTTGCTTGTATCGCTGATCGATGACCGGTTTGAAGATCTGCACGCGCTGACGGGCGATCTCGGCGCGCTTCAAGCGCCGGATTAATTCTTCACTCTTGCCCGAGAACATGGGGCCCACGATCACTTCGATCCAGCCCATGTTCCCTTTTACGATGTCCACTTGACCTTGTCTCCTGGTGAATCTTGCCGCAGAGTAGCATATTGCGCTGCTACTCCGGCAAACATCATCCACAAATGAAAACCGATCCTAAGTTTAATTCAATCCGTGTGCATCCGTGTCCATCCGTGGTTTCATAATTCTTACACGCGCCAAAGCGGCGCTTGCTTTTCCTTCCCGTATCGATCGAGGAGAAATTTCTTCAAATCATCCACGTTCGCAAACACGCGGTCGGCGCATGCCAGCATCCAGCCGCTGATTTCTCCCAGGGGCGCGTCCGTCACGAGATAGACAGGAATCCCGCGGCGCTGAGCGAAGGTTAGTTCGGCGGAGGTCCCGCCGGAGGAGAGCGCCGCGCCGTCGCCGCTCAAGCAACAGATGACGTAGTCGGCCTTGTTCTCCACGATATCGAGGTCGTATTGAATGATCTTGCGGACCACTCGGCGGAATCGATCGACGTCGGTTTCCTTCCAGTCCCGGAAGTGCGCGGCTTCTTCGTCGGTGAGGTTTTTCTTTTCGTCCTCGGCGGGATCGTAAACGCGATGCCCGAGATCGTTGTGCAAGAACGGCATGAGTTTCCGGCGCCACAACTTGCCGCCGTCCGGCGCGAATTCAATCGGGCCACACAAATATGCCAGCATGGAAATTAGGTAAGGACCAGTTCAAGAAGGAATGGAGCGGCCGATGGGACTCGAACCCACGCCTGGACCTTGGCAAGGTCCCGTACTACCCCTATACTACGGCCGCCCGAATCATCGAAACTTTAACATGCCAGCGTTTCGGCGACAAGATCCTAGCCGGGTCGAAATGAGATATGGCCTTGCAAACACACCCGTAAGACCAGGCCTGCCCGCCCAGGCATCCTTTGAGAACTCGTAAGCCAGTGGGATCAGCCGACTTGCAATACTCGCGCGGTTTTTACGACAGGAGATTTTCGTTGCCGTTCGGCAAACTTGGCGGCTTTTTCCCTGTCCGTATACACGCGAGCAAACCGCTCCCCGTCCTTGTAAAACACTGTCACCTGCCAGTGTTTGTGCTTCCGCCGCCGATCCTTCCCGAACTTGGTGCGTTTCCGTGCGGTTTTGGTTTTGGGCATGGTTTGAATATCTCAATGACGCTTCGTGCGCACAAGTACCAATTAGGTCAATACTTTGCACGCAATCGAATTATACTTTATTATCGCCTCCGTTGTAACGACTAAAGGTAAGGTACCAGAAATTTCCTACCGGCCCGTTCTGGAGAGCCACTCAGCCCAGCGCGGAACGTCCCTCTTTCGAGTTCATCCCAATGCCGGGCAAAATTCATTAAGAAAATATTAGAAAATCGAGTCGTCGCGGCGGCACACCCTTTCCTCATTCTCAGCGCATTTATACAAGGCTTCGTCAATCTTTCGCACGATTTGGGATGGTTCGTCCCAGCTTCGAGACTGTGGTTGCCGTTGGAATGCGAATGAACACGATCAAAAATTTGGAATTCTCCTCCATCGCACCGCAGCGTCTAATGAATGCAGGAGGAACGCACATCGCCGGTGGGCATGCAAAGGTTTGAACCCCGGCAATTCGGTGCATGTTCGGCTCCAGGAAACTTTTGCCGACATTTAACGCAGTGTTGAAGGAGCGTTTCGGAAATTCGCTCATCATATACTTGGAGTAAGCCGAATCCGTAGTGGTCTAATAGTGCAGGAAGCGATTGGAGGCAGGATGATTCAGGTCAAAGAAGGAGCGAGGATCGAAAATCCCCGAATGTATGAACTTGGCGCGGTCGAGCACCTTCGCCAATTGCTGGAAGTTGGCATCCCGGCGCAACGAGATGCCCGCCGCGAAAATTTCTACGAAATCGAAACCAATTACGAGACCTATTACATTCACGTATCGCCGATCAGCGGAAATGTGGTGCTGTTGGCGAAGTGGCTCCGTCAGCCGCTAGACTGTTGCCTCAGGTCAGGATACCTCGTCGCATAAATCTGGCATCCATGGTTTCCAGCCCCCCTCGCTACGGCATAATATTTTATATTTCAGCAGGTTATGAAAATCGTTAGGACTGAGCACCAGGATTCCAAAATTGGCCTCTCTTCATAGGGCCACGCAGCTGAAGAGTGACTGGGAGATGTCACTTGCCCCTGTTGCCGTAGAGTTGGCCGATTCGTCGAGCGTGCAAGCGACTTCCTGAAGACTTCCAGACAAAAAAATAGGGCGAAACGGCGGTCGCCGTTTCGCCCCGATTTCTTACAGGCTGGTGACGTTCGCTGCCTGCAGGCCCTTGGGGCCGGAAGTAACTTCGAACTCCACCGCCTGGCCTTCGTTCAACGATTTG
>Ga0209517_10005245_pt1 | contig 16595 bp, 13 predicted proteins | sample PeaSoiMetSII2010_FD_187695 | JGI IMG/M metagenome (GOLD analysis project Ga0209517, IMG submission 187695) | Peat soil microbial communities from Weissenstadt, Germany - SII-2010 (SPAdes) (version 2) | ecosystem: Environmental > Terrestrial > Soil > Wetlands > Peat | place: Germany...
GCGTCTTCTTCGTGTACCGCTCAAAGCCGGTCATCATCGCCAGTGTCCTCTGTTTGTTGTGAGGCTTCATCTGGCTGCACTTTAGCTTGAGTGCTTGTGGAAAGCGGAGAACTTAATCAGAGTCTCCTTAGGTGGATGGACCAAATCAAAAGCTGTCCAACATGGATGTGGAAGGCTGCACTGATACTAGGAGTGTATGGGCTGTTCATCTTGTGCCTGCAGGCAATTTTTCCGCAGGGCACCTCCATCTCTGACCAGGCCTTGACAATATCCGGATTTCCACTCGGTTTTGATGCAATAAGTTTCTGTATTCTTTACTCCGTTCTACGGTCAGGCTACCTAGATAAATCCGAGGTCGTTCGCCGGGCCCTCCATTCGGTAATTTTCGTAGCTCTGGGTGTCACAGCGTTCCTAGCATACCGTGCTGGATACCTGCACCATCCTAACAGTTACTGAGCATTGGGCTAACCCTGGCGCCGCTCCGGTTAGTGGTCCCCACCGGTGCCGCCCAGCTCCACCACTACATTCCTCTCTACCGCCGCGTTGCCGTCATACACCGCGCACATGATGCGCACCGGACCGCTCAGCGCCCGGGCTGCCGCCAATCCTACCTCGAAGTCGCGCCAGGACGATTTGAGCATCCAGTCCCCGGCATTCGGTATCCAAATCTCGTATTGCTGATGTTGCGCCATGCGCTTGCAAGCCATCCCTAGCTTTCCCCGTCTGTGGCCTTTTTTCAATGTCATTCCTGAGTCCGATGCGGGTGTAAGCTTCAGGCGATAGTAGCTAACGTTCAGTGTCCACAGCCTCCAAACCGCGCGTTCTCCTTCTTTGCACCACCACCGGCTACCAGGCACAGGCGTTCGTGGATGCGGCCGAGAAGCTCGGCCTCGAAGTCGTCTTCGGCACCGACCGCTGCCACGTGCTCGACGACCCCTGGGGAGACGATGCCATCCCGCTGCGGTTCGAGAATCCACCGGAGAATTCGCGCAAGATTGTAGAGGCGGCGCGTGAACGGCCCTTCGCAGCCATCATCCAGATCGGCGATCGGGCCACGGCGACGGCGGCGCTGGCCAGCAAGGCGCTCGGCCTGCTCAACCATCCGCCGGAGGCGGCCCAGGCGTGCCATGACAAGTATCTCGCCCGCGGGCGGCTGCGCCAGGCCGGGCTCAACGTCCCGGACTATCGGCGCTTCCCGCTGGACGCCGATCCGCGGCAACTGCTGGCCACGGGCGCGGTAACAATGGATGTCCCCCGCGTGCTCAAGCCGCTGGCGCTCTCGGCAAGCCGCGGCGTGATCCGCGCCGACACTCCCGAAGAATTTGTCCGCGCCTTCGAGCGCATAAGGACGCTGCTGAAGAGTCCCGAGGTCGGCGTGCTGCGCGAAGAGACCAGCAATTTCATTCAGGTGGAGAGTTACATCGACGGCGCCGAGATCGCGGTGGAGGCCATCGTGGACCGCGGCCGCCTGCGCGTCCTTGCCATCTTCGACAAGCCCGATCCACTGACGGGGCCGTTCTTCGAGGAGACCATCTACGTCACGCCCTCGCGGATGGGCCGCGAGCGGCAGCCGGAGATCGTCGAGACTCTGGCCCTGGCAGCCGACGCGCTCGGGCTCTATCACGGCCCAGTGCACGCCGAGCTGCGCATCAACCCCGCCGGCATCTGGATGATGGAGGTGGCGGCGCGCTCCATCGGCGGGCTGTGCTCGCGCGCTCTGCGCTTCGAGATCCCGCTGGTGGACAAGGAAGTCTCGCTCGAAGAGTTGCTCATCCGGCTGATGCTTGGGTTGGACGTCTCGCGCATCTATCGCGAACATGCAGCCTCGGGAGTCATGATGATTCCCATTCCCGGAGCGGGCTTCTACCAGGAGACGCAGGGCATCGACGAGGCGCGCGCCGTCGGCGGTATTGAAGATATCGTAATCACCGCCAAGGAATCCCAGAAACTGGTGCCGTTGCCGGAGGGAGCGAGTTACCTGGGCTTCATCTTCGCGCGCGGGGGATCACCCGAATTCGTGGAGAACGCCTTGCGGCGTGCGCACGAGAAGCTGCGCTTTGTCATCAGCCCTGCCTTGACGGTGATCTGACCCCCACGGCGGCAGCCTCATCGCTGGTTGCGCTAGAATGTTTCGTCTTCTTGGCGCGAATCATTTCCACGCGGCGGGCGTTCCCTGTCGAGCTTCACATCCCCCGGAGTAGGAGCAGTCCGATGAAATCGAGAGCAGTAAGCGTGCTGGCAATCTTAACCATCCTGATCTTCTGCATGGCCGTGCAGGCGGACGAGAACGAGAAGCCCGCCCCCGAGAAAAGCCACGACATCCTGGAGAACATCAAGTTCCGCAATCTTGGCCCGGCGGTAGGCGGCGGGCGGGTGACGGCGGTGGCGGGCGTGGCCGGCCAGGCGAACATCTACTACGCCGGCGGCGCCGGCGGCGGCGTTTTCAAGACCATCGACGGCGGACTTTCCTGGAAGCCCATCTTCGAGAAAGAGGCGTCGGCCTCCATCGGCGCCATCGCGCTGGCGCCTTCGAATCCCAGCCTGATTTGGGTCGGCACCGGCGAAGCCAATCCGCGCAATGACATGGTCACCGGCCACGGCGTGTATTTCTCGCCCGATGCCGGCGCGAGCTGGCGCTTCATGGGACTGGACAACGTAGGCCAGATCTCGGCCATCCTGGTGCACCCGACGAACCCGGACGTGGTTTTCGTCGCGGCCCTGGGGCGGGTGTGGGGCAGCGGGCCCGACCGCGGCGTCTACCGCACCACCGATGGCGGCAAGAGCTGGCAGAAGGTGCTCTACGTCAACGAGCAGACCGGGGCCAGCGACCTGGTGATGGACCCCGCGAATCCGATGGTGCTGTTCGCCGGCATGTGGGAGGTGCGGCGCTATCCCTGGATGATGCTAAACGGCGGCAACGCCAGCGGCATCTACCGCTCCACCGACGGCGGCAGCGCGTGGAAAAAGTTGAGCGAAGGGCTGCCCAAGCCGCCGCTGGGCCGCATCGGGTTAGCGATCGCGCCCAGCAATCCGCAGCACGTCTATGCGCTGGTAGACGCGAAGAAAGGCGTGCTCTGGGATTCCACCGACGTGGGCGACCACTGGAAAGAGGTCAGCAACAACCGCGAGATCAACGCCCGGCCGTTTTATTTCTCGCGCCTGTTCGTGGCGCCGAATGACGAGAGCCACCTCTACTTCCTGTCGTTCGACATCGTGGAATCGCGCGATGGCGGCAAGACGGCCAAGATCATCGGCAAGGGCGTGCATCCCGACCAGCACGCGCTGTGGATCGATCCCAGGCATCCGGAGCGCATGATCGAAGGCAATGACGGCGGAGTGTACATCTCCGCCGACGCCGGCAAGAACTGGCGCTATCTGGACAACCTGCCCATCGAGCAGTTCTACCAGGTAGCGACCAGCGATGACGATCCCTACCTGATCTGCGGCGGATTGCAGGACAACTTCGGCTGGTGCGGTCCTTCCAGCAGCCTCAGCCGCGAGGGCGTTGTAGGCGCCGACTGGTTTGTGACCGTGGTGGGTGATGGCGAGTACGTCGTGCCTGCGCCCGGAAAGTCCAACCTCATCTATGCCGACTCCCAGAACGGCCACATTCAGCGCCTCGACAGCCAGACGGGTTTGACGCGCTACGCCCGTCCTTACCTGCACGGCGTGGGGCGCATGCCGCCGGCCGAGCTGAAATATCGTTTCAACTGGACTTCTCCCATCGCGGTGTCGAGCACCGATCCCAATGAGATTTACCTGGGCGGCAACGTGGTGTTCAAGTCCACCGACGGCGGCATGACCTGGTCGCCGATCAGCCCCGACCTGACGCGCAACGACAAGAGCAAGCAACAACACAGCGGCGGTCCGGTGGAACTCGACCTCAGCGGAGCGGAGACCTTCGACACCATCCTGTCGATTGCCATCTCGCCGGCCGATCCCAAGGTGATCTGGGTGGGCACCGACGATGGCGTGGTGCAAGTAACGCGCGATGGCGGAGAAAACTGGACCAACGTGACGGCCTCGATGCTCAACCTGCCGGAGTGGGGACGCATCCAGCAGATCGAGGCCTCGCCGCTCTCTGCCGAGACCTGCTACGTGGCCGTGGATCTCCACGAACTCGACAACGACAAGCCTTACGTCTTCAAGACGCACGATTTCGGCAAGACGTGGACAGCAATCACCAGGGGGCTGCCGGCCAGCGATCCCGCGCGTGTGGTGCGGGAGAATCCCAACCGGCGCGGCTTCCTGGTGGCGGGTACGGACACGGGACTGTTCTACTCCGACAACGACGGCGAAGAATGGAAGCCACTGAAGAGCAACTTTCCGACGGCACCCATCTATGATCTGAAGTTCGTCAAGCGGACACACGACCTGGTGGTCGCGAGCCACGGGCGCGGCGCCTTCGTGTTCGACAACCTGACGGCACTGGAGGAGATGACGCCAGACACGGCGGCGGGCGATTTCCATCTGTTCAGCGCGCAGACGGCGCATCGCTGGCACCTGTGGAACAAGCGCGGCTTCGGCCAGGCCGGCTTCTCCGCGCCCGATGCCCCGCGCGGCGCGGTAATCGATTACTTCCTGAAGTCGGAGATCGAGGTCACACCGGAGATGAAGGAGAAGCAGCAGACGCCGGTGAAGATCGAGGTCTCGGATGCCGACGGCAAGTGGGTCAAGACGTTCTACGGCCCATCGAAACCTGGCTTCAACCGCGCGCTCTGGGATCTCCGTCACCAGCAGCCGGTGCGTCTGAGCTTCCTGCCGCCGCCGGAGCCCAGCATATTCTTTGATGCCAACCTGGGGCCGGCAGTGGTGCCCGGCACGTACCAGGTTGCGGTCACGGTGAGCGGCAAGACCGAATCGCAGCGCGTCGAGGTGGCGGCGGATCCGCGCTTCCCCGCCGACATGGATGCTTTCCGCGCGCAGACCAAGGCGGGGCTCGAGGTCCGCGATCAGCTTTCCGACCTGAACGAGGCGCTCAATCGTCTGGACAGCCTCAACTCGCAAATCGGCGTGATGAAGAAGCTGCTGGCCGCGGATGAAACCTCCGGCCGCCCGATACCTGCCGGTTATGCTCCCGTGCTGGAGCAGGCGCGCGCGCTGGAGAAGAAAGTCAAAGCGCTCGAGGAGCGGGCCTACAACACCGAGTCGCAGGGACCCGACGCTAAGGACTACATCCGCTTCACACAAAAGCTGTACGACCACTATGAGGACCTGCTGCGCGGGATCATGATGGACTATGACCGTGCTCCCAGCCCGTTGCTGGTAGAGGAACATGACGGCCTTTACAAGGAGTTGCAAGCGTTCCTGCAGGACTTCAATGGGCTCTTGAACACGGATGTGACCGGATTCAACAAGCTGGCGGCGGAGAATGGGGCGGGATCGCTGTTCACCGGCGCGCCCATCCAGATGGCCAGCGAGCCGGGCAAGAACAAAGGTGAGTAAACGGAGGACACGATGGCTGATGCAACTATCCCTGAGAAATACCGAGACCTGTTCAACAAGCGCGCTTTCGCCAGCCTGGCCACGCTGATGCCCAACGGCGACGTCCAGGTGACGCCGGTTTGGGTCGATGCCGAGAACGGCAACGTGATCTTCAACTCCGCGCGCGGCCGGCTGAAGGACAAGAATGTCCGCCGCGACCCGCGGGTGACGCTCACGCTCATCGACCCCGACAATCCCTACCGCTACCTCGAGGTCCGTGGCCGCGTGGTGGACATCACCGAGAAGGGCGCCGACCAGCACATTGACAAGCTGGCCAAGAAGTACCTGGGCGTGGACAAGTACCCGTACGCTAAGCCGGGCGAAGTACGCGTGCTGTACCGGGTAAAGCCGGAACACGTGCACGCCTACGGATAAGGCCGGGCTGCTGAGTCGCAGCGCTCTTCCCGCGCATCCTTAACAGGAGATGCCCGTCCCGACTGCCACTATCGAAAAGGAGCAGGTCTTCGACCTGTTTCGCCGCTGGGGATACCTGGAGGCCGATCTTGATCCGCTCGAGTTCCTCAAGCCTGAGTCGTGTCCGGAGCTCGGCCTCGACGGTCCCGACGCCGAGCAGGCCCGCCGCTACTACTGCGGAACCATCGGGGCGGAGTTCATGCACCTGCCCGATCCGGAGCGGCGAAGCTGGATCGAACAGCGGCTGGAGGGCGCACCTTCCACGCCGAACCGCGAGCGCATCCTGGAGCGACTGGTGCGCGCCGAGGTCTTCGAGCAGGTGCTCCAGGCGAGATACCTGGGCACCAAGCGCTTTTCGCTCGAAGGCGTAACCGCCCTCATTCCCCTGCTGGACCAGATCCTGGAAGGCGCGGCTGAACACAACGCGGAGTGGTCGGTGCTGGCCATGAGTCACCGCGGACGGCTGAACGTGATGGCGCACGTGGTCAACCGCCCAGCAGAGGAGATCTTCGCCGGCTTCGAGGATGTAGACCCGCGTAGCGTCTTGGGTGGCGGCGACGTGAAGTATCACATCGGCGCCACCGGCGACTACGTCGCGGGCAACGGTCGCAAAGTCCACATCCACCTGGTGTCGAATCCCAGCCACCTCGAAGCGGTTGATCCGGTGGCCATGGGCCGCACGCGCGCCAAGCAGGTCCGCGCCGGCGCCAATGGCCAGGAACTGGTTCTGCCCATCGTGATCCACGGCGACGCCGCTTTTGCCGGCCAGGGGATCACGGCCGAGACCCTCAACTTCGCCGGCCTCGGCGGGTTCTCGGTCGGCGGGACAATCCACATCCTCGCCAACAACCTGATCGGGTTCACCGCCCGCCCGCCGGAGCTGCACACGGCGCGCTTTGCCGCCGAACTGGCGAAGCGGCAGGCGATCCCCATCTTCCACGTCAACGGCGAAGATCCCGAGGCGGTGGTGCGCGTCGGCGCGCTTGCGCTCGCGTACCGCTACCGCTTCCACGGCGACGTGGTCATCGACCTGATCGGGTATCGCCGCCACGGCCACAGCGAGGTGGACGATCCCACGATCACCCAGCCGCTGCTCTACCGCAAGATCAAGGACCATCCGCCGCTGTGGAAGCTTTACGCCGAGCGCATCGGCGCCCAGGCGTCCGCGACTGCGGCCATCGACGAAAAAGTCAGGACCGAACTAGAAGCCGCGCAGAAGAACGCACGCAAGCTGGAGAAAAAGCCGACCATGCGTACACTGCCGGAGTACTGGTTACAATTCGCCGGCGGGCGCTGGCTGCCGGAATACGAAGTCAATACCGGGCTCGACGCGGCGGAGTTGAGCGAGATCACCGATGCCCTGACGCGGATTCCGCAAGACTTCCGCATCCATCCCAAGATCAAGCGGCTGCTGGAGCAGCGCGCGCAGATGGGGCACGGGAAAGCCGCAGTGGATTACGGCATGGCTGAGGCGCTGGCGTTTGGCTCGGTGCTGCGCCGTGGCGTTCCCGTGCGCCTGACCGGCCAGGACACCCAGCGCGGCACCTTCAACCAGCGCCACGCCGCACTGGTGGACATCGAGAATGAGCAGAAGCACTTCCCGCTGGCGCACGTCGCGGAGCATCAGGCGCGCTTCGAGGTGTACAACTCCGAGCTATCCGAAGCCGGCGTGCTGGGATTCGAGTACGGCTACAGCCGGGATTATCCCGAGGCGCTGGTGCTGTGGGAGGCGCAGTTCGGAGATTTCGCCAACGGCGCGCAGGTGATCATCGACCAGTTCATCACCTCCGGCGAGGACAAATGGAACCTGCTCTCCGGGCTGGTGCTGCTGCTGCCCCACGGCTACGAAGGCCAGGGTCCGGAGCACTCCAGCGCGCGCATCGAGCGCTACCTGCAACTCGCGGCCCAGGACAACGTGCAGATCTGCCAGCCCTCCACCGCTGCGCAGTACTTCCACCTGCTGCGGCGGCAGGCGCTCGGCAAGTGGCGCAAGCCGCTGATCGTGTTCACGCCCAAGAGTATGCTGCGGCATCCGGATGCGGCCTCGCCGCTGGCCGCATTCTCCGAGCCGCGATTCCGGCGCGTGGTGCCCGATCCGGAGATCGGGAACGCTTCGCGCCTGCTGCTGTGCACGGGCAAGATTGGGCACGAACTGCGCGGGGAGCGCAAGCGCCGCAAGGATGGCTCGACGGCCATCGTCTTCGTCGATCAGTTGTACCCGTTCCCCGAGGAAGAGCTGTCGGCGGAGCTGGAGCGGCATCCGCAGGCGGAGATCGTCTGGGTGCAGGAAGAGCCCGCCAACATGGGAGCGCTTTTCTACATGCGTCCGCGGCTGCGGCGGATCGCACACGGGCGCACGATCCTGAAAGTGACACGCTCGGCCAGCGCCAGTCCGGCGACCGGCTCGGCCAAGGCCCACGAACTGGAGCAGAAGACGCTGCTCACCCTCGCCTTCGAGGCCGGCAAGAGCTGAGCGGGACCTCGGCGGGCCGGCTAACGTATACTCAAGCAATGTCGGGAGACGTCATGCCAACGCGATCTCGCGCAGCCGCGCGCATCATGCTTCCCGCTCTCATCCTGGCGCTCGCCCTCTCCACCGCCGCACTTGCCCAGAAACCCGACGAAGACCGAGTGGAGTTCGGCCACAACATCACCGTCGCGCTCGGGCAAAGCGTGGGCGATATCTCCTGCTTCAATTGCTCGGTTTATGTCCGCGGAAGGGTGAACGGCGACATCGCCGTGTTCGGCGGGCGCGTGGTGGTCGAGGGCAGCGTGAAGAGCGATATCGCGGTCTTCTGGGGAACGGTCCGGATCGAGGACGGAGCACAGGCGGGCGGCGACGTGGCGGTTTTCGGCGGAGCCATCCGGCGGGCACCCACTGCCGCGGTGCACGGCGAGGTCGTGTCGTTTGGCCGGGGATGGGTGCTGCTTCCGGTCATCGTCATGGTGGTGATTGTGTGGTTGATCGTCGCGCTGATCGTGTGGCTGGTCACCCGCAACCGCAGGGCGCCGGTGGGAGCGCAGACTGCCCGGCAGGCTTAGGCTTTTTCACCGCCGAGACGCCGAGTGCGCCGAGAAACTGCACTTCTTTTCTAATGACCCATGGATAACTCGGCGTCCTCTGCGTCTCGGCGGTAATCTTTCGTTTCAGAATTGGGCCAACTGCCCACTCGTCGGCTCGCTTCAACAGAACCAGGGCTCGGTCAGGTAAGGGATGGTCGCGCGCGCTGCCGTGGGCGGCATCGCCGGAATCGTTTCCTCAAAACCCTCGCCGCGTGCGCGCTGCGTCCGCTTCCAAATCTGTGCGAAGATCTCGCCGCGGCCCGCTCCCTTCTTACTCTCGCCCTGCACCATCTCTTCCAGTTCGCGCTGCAGCTCGTCCACGCGTGGATCGGGATTGCGCCACGGATACATCAGCCGCTCCGGCTCGAACGCTCCCACCTCGACGCCATACAAGTCCGTGATCTCCAGCAGGCGTGAGCCCGCGGGGATCAGCAGGCGAATGGTGAGCTGCACCGGCGGCACGTGCTCGATCAATTCCAGTTTGGCGATGGTGCTCAGCAGTTCTTGGTAGCTTTCGAGCGTGGTCCACGGGGTGAACGGCACGAACGTGGGGACGAGGAACAGGCCGAGGGCGCGCATCAGCATCGCCAGGTGGATGAAGTCGGCGCGCGAGTGGCCCTTGTCCAGCATGCGCAGCATGCGGTCGTCCACCGACTCGACCGCCGTGGTCACGAACGCGCATCCCGTCCGGCGAAGCACCGGCAGCAGTTCGCGCTGTTCGAGCAGATGCTCGACTTTTGTAGTGACGTCGTAGGAAAGGTCGGGAAATTTGCGGTGCAGCGCCTGCACGATCTCGACCGCATGCGTCGGCCCGTTGAAGAAATCAGGATCGCCGAAGGTGATGTGCTGCGCGCCGGCCGCGACCTGGCGGCGGATGTCCTCGAGCACGATCTCACGGCCCACGATGCGGAACTTGCCGTTGTACACCGGCACGATGGGACAGTGGCGGCAGCGGTGCTTGCATCCGCGGCTGGCCTCGGTGTAGCCGACCACGCGCGTCGAGCCATCGGGCAGCGTCAGGCGAGCGTACTTGTCGAGCGGCGGCAGGCCCGTGCGGTCGGGTACGAGGAACTCTTGACGATCGAGTGAGATCTCGGGCTCGACTTGTGAAACCGTGGCGATCTCGCCTTCTGTCTCCGCCAGCCGTCGCGCCAGGCTGCGCAATCCCGCCTCGAATTCTCCGCCCAGGATGGTGGCGACACCCAATCCGCGCAGCAGATCGGCGTTCACCGGCGCGTACAGCCCATAGGCGCAGAGATGCGCACGCGGGTTGAGCGCGCGCACTTTCGCCAGCGCTCGCACCCCGAGCCGTGTTGCCGTGTGCATGGGAAGGAAAATGCCGATGAGATCGGCGCGCCGGACCGCCTCTTCGTCCAGGGTTTGTCGCGAGAGATCCAGCAGGCGGACGGAGTAACCGTCGGCGCGCAACCAGGCTGCCGGGGAGGCGAGCCCGAACGGCTGCCGTCCCAATTCGTAGGTCGAGATGAGCAGCACGCTGAGGTCGCGCATGGCCCGCCGGCTACGCCTTGGTCTTGGGAGGCACGTAACCCGGGGGCAGGGCCGCGCCCTCGCCGAAGAAAAATTCCTCCAGGTGCTTGACCAGGACCTCCTGGTCCTTCGGGCTGGCGGGATTCAGCCGGTACTCGTTGAGCACCATCTTGCAGTACTCGCCCCACATCTTCCAGGCTTCCTGCGAAACGTTCTCGTAGATGCGGCGGCCGAGCTCGGTGTCGAAGGGAGGCTCGTCGAGGCCCGGCATCTCGCGCTGGAACTTCACGCAGAATACGGTGCGCTTGCCCGGAGTCTCGGGCATCGGCGGTCCTGGTGTGCTGCAGCAACCCATAGGCGCTCCTTGGAGGAGATATCCCAATAGAGTAGTTTACAGAAAATCCTCCCACGCTGCGCTGCGGCGCCGCCGATGAACCCGCTCTAGCTGGTGGCCACCGCCGCTTTCGGAACCTCTGACGTACACGCGCTGCACCGCGTCGCCTTCAACGGAATGCTGGCGCAACAATAAGGACACTCTCGCGTAGTCGGGGCTGCCGTCGGCTGCTGCCGCTTGAAGCGGTTCACCTGCCGCACCAGCAGGAAGATGACGAAGGCGACGATCACGAAGTTCAACACGCTGTTGACGAATATGCCGTAGTTGAGCGTGGGCGCGCCCGCTGCCTTGGCTGCCGCCACGCTGTCGAAGTGCCTGCCCGTCAGGCTGAGGAAGAGGTTGGCAAAATCCACTTTGCCGATCACCAGCCCCAGCGGCGGCATCAGGATGTCCTCGACGAACGAGGTCACGATCTTGCCGAAGGCCACGCCCAGGACGACGCCGATCGCCATATCCAGGACATTGCCGCGAAGCGCGAATTCCTTGAACTCCTTGAGCATTGGTGTGCCTCCCATGCGAAATGAAGAAAGCGGGCCGATACTCGCTGAGCAGCCGTGAGTTGTCAAGACGGTGTGGAAGGTAGGATGCCGGCAAGCCTTACGATTTCGCGACCTCAGCCCGCGTAGCGGGCAACCGGGGTCCCCGACGAGGCCGATTTTGCCTCGTTGGGGTGGCAGATCATAGCCCACGGCGCAAGCCGTGGGAAGCGAGGCGAGTTGAGACCAGCCCGCGAAGCGGGCGTAAGAATCACTTCCAGAGATAACGCTCGTCGAACGCAATCCCATGTTTCCGCAGCAACGCGATGAATTCCTCCTCAAATGTCATTCTGCGATGGTGCCTCTCCTGATCCTGGATGTACTTGGCCACCTGCTTCTCGTTCGAGGTGCTCACCGAGAAGGCGCCATATCCGGTCTGCCATGCGAAACTCCGATGATGGGCAAATTTCTCATGTATCCACCGGGACGAATTTGTTTTCACAAGCCGCAGGCATTCTGCCACCGAGATATCGGCCGGGAGACTGGCCAGCATGTGGACGTGGTCCTCGGTGCCATTGATGACTCGCGCCACCCCGCGAATCTCGCGGACAATGCCACCCATGTAAGCGAAAAGATCGGGTCGGATTCCCGCGTCGATCGAGCGGACGCGGCCCTTTGTGCTGAACACCACGTGAACGAGTAAGCTGGAGTAGCTGTGCGGCATCTCTTACGCCCGCTTCGCGGGCTGGCTTTCTGTCCGAACATTTTCCCACGGCTTGCGCCGTGGGCTACGTTCTTCTGCCCGCTTCGCGGGCTTGCCGTCTCTTCCGGCCCTGACCCACGGCTCAGGTTGCGGGCTGCTTACGGCGGAGCCGAGGGCCATCGCGCACGCTTCCGCCATGGCCCGGACCTTTATGACGAACCGTACGGTCGAGCCAGGGCTTTAGAGATTGTGGTGCAAGCCAAAGTGCAGCTCGACAGTGCAACACGATACGAAAAGCGCGCGTAGCGTGCGCCAGATCATAGCCCACGGCGCAAGCCGTGGGAAGGCAGGCGGCACGAGACCAGCCCGCGAAGCGGGCGTAAGAATCACTTCGACAATCCTGCCTTAACTCTGCTGGCGATGCTTACCCGGCACTGCGTGCCGGGCTACATTCAGTCGCGCCTGGCGGCGCTTGAGGGAGAGGCCCCCGGAGGGTGGCCCCACATCTGCCAGATGCGGTCGGATGTGGGGCACCCGGCGACATTTGCGACGACTCTGTGTAGCTCCTACAATGGCGGATGTCGTACCAAAGAGGTCACCCTTCTGTCCGTCCCCGAACTTCGACGCCTTGTCCTCCGGTACTGCGACACGGCGCAGGCCCTTCTCGCATTTAATTTCAGATTTAACGACGAAAATCGCAGGATTTTGAACGACATCCGCGCTGAGGTGCCGCTGGCCACCGCCAAGAGGCTAAGAGACTTCCGCGATGAACTACGTGAGAACGTCGCACGATTCGCTAAAGAATTTGGATGTATGGAGGACCCGGCCCGCTTCGCTGAATGGTTCAAGAAGATCAGCATATCCCCCCAGTTCGGCACTGCCTGTTTGCCAAAGTGGTTCATCGATCGGAACTGCTTTTCGAACTTCGGCGGCGACCGAGCAAGCGTGGATGCATTGCTGGCTCCGCATGCAATGATATGGCTTGATTTCGATGCCCACAACGTCGTCGGGCAGTTCGACTACGTCTTGCCTGAGGCGGCGCTGTACGAGGATATGGCAGTCGCCTATAACAACGCCGTCAGAACAGAGCAGGCGACGCCACAACCTACAAACGACCGGGAAGCCGCGAAAACGCACACTTTCTTTATGCGACAGAGTGTGTTGTGCGCATTTTACTTCGTCGAGGCGTACCTGAATGGTGTTGCCTTTGATTATTGTTATCGGAATCCCACTCTGCCGTCGAGTGTCACTGATGTGTTGTTGGAATGGAACTCGAAGAGGAACGCGGAACAGTGGGTGAACTTCCGCGCCAAGCTCCTCCAATACCCGAAGCTGATATTGGGAGTGCAGCACCCTCCACTAACCGAAACCAACTGTGATGCTCTACGGCTGTTGCTCGAGGCGAGAGAGGTCCGAGATGCACTCGTACATCAATCCCCCAAGCTAACGGCTACGGGGCCGAGGCCTGTCGACGTGAGGGTACCGAAGGTCGCCGCCCTCATGCATCTCCGGATGCCCGATGCAACCGCAGTTGTTGATACCGCAATCGCACTGGTGCGACGACTAAACGACGTACTCGGGAAGAATGGGCTGCGCCTCGACTGGCTATACGACCGCAGTGCAGAAGCTCTTTTTCCAAAAGAGACGTTCTACTAGCGGTATGTCAGGCGGGTGGCGAAGGGGCGGGTGGCCCGGCCTGAAACTGCCCCGCCCTAGCAAAAGAAGCTAGGACGGGGCACCCTCAGGTGCCTCGCGGTGCGTGGCGCTTCGAGCTGCCCCCAAAAAACTCCTTGACAAATGTCGAGTCGAGTGATATTCATGTAACCAATGTATTATCTTTAAGCAATACATGTTGGACATCAGGGCTAACCCCTTCCCCAATCGGTATTTGCGCGTAAGTCCTTTGTTTAATCGGTATTCATCGGTCAGTCCTATGCAACATGATGATTCTATTCACCCGAGGAGGGAGGGGGTATGGTCCCATACCGATACGATCCCGAACACATTGCACCAGCCAACAACGCGCCGCGCTGCCAGCACATCAAGGTTAATGGCCAGCGTTGCGCCGCGCCCGCGCTACGCGAGGAGAGCCATTGCCATTTCCACAAGCGCATAGAGAGTCCTGCGACGTACATGGAACCCTATCTGCCGTTCATCGAGGATGCCAGCAGCTTACAACTTGCGCTGGCGCGGATAATGCGCATGCTTGTCCTCGACAACGTCGAGTACAAACGCTGCGCTTTGCTGCTCTATTCGCTGCAGATCGCGTGCTCGAACCTGAAGGCCTTCATGGCCGAACAGCCGAAGCCGGAGCTTGCCGAGGGCGAGAAGGTCCGGAAGATCGAGCCGAAGCGCGCCGGCGCGGGGAAAGCCAAGAGCAGCGACGAGCCGGGCAGCCTGGCGGAACTTCTGCTGGGGTTCCTCGCCAAACCCGAGGGCGATCCCAACGCACCGGCGCCTCGCATCCGCAGCCGCGAGGATTACTACGCGGCGGTGGGCGAGAAGCACCCGCCCAAAGCTGCCTCACCCGGCGGGACCGCGGCAGCGGGGTGAGGTGCGAACATTTCCATGTCATGCTGAGCGAGTGCGGGCTGCTTTTTGCCCGCACGAGTCGAAGCACCCCTGCTCTCGCCATATCTTTCGAGTAGGGGTCCCTCGGCTCCCCCCCCCCCCCCCCCCCCCCCCCCCCCCTCGCTCGGGATGACAAATCGGGTGAATCACGCGGCGCCGGTCTTGGCGGCAGAGAGATGATGCAGCGTCTTCTGCAGCGAGGCTTCGTCTTCCACGTTGAGGCAAGTCCTGTGGCGGTCGATCTGGCGCATCAGGCCGCAGAGCACCTTGCCCGGACCGGCCTCGATGAAGGTCTCGACGCCGTGCGCCATCAGGTGGTGCATGCAGGGCTCCCAGCGCACGGCGCCGGTCACCTGGCGGATGAGAGCGTCGCGCGCCGCGTCGGGGGCATTTACCAGCCGGGCGTCCACGTTGCAGGCGACCGGGATCTGCATCGCGTGGAACTGGAGCTGCGCGAGGTCGCCCGCCATCTTGTCCTGAGCCGGCTGCAACAGCGAGCAGTGGAAGGGTGCGCTGACCGGCAGCAGGATGGCGCGCTTGGCGCCGCGGTGCTTGGCCAGCTCGGCCGCGCGCCCGACCGCGCGCTTGTTGCCGGAGATCACGATCTGGTCGGGAGAGTTGATATTAGCCGGCGAGCAGACTTCGCCCTGCGCCGCCTCGGCACAGATTTGGATCAGTTCCGCCAGCGCCATGCCCAGGATCGCGGCCATGGCGCCTTCCCCGACCGGCACCGCTTCCTGCATGTAGCGGCCGCGGCGGCTTACCGTGCGCAGGGCGTCCTCGAAGCGCAGGGTCCCCGCGGCCACGTGCGCCGAATACTCACCCAGGCTGTGTCCGGCGGCATAGGCCGGGTGGATTCCCTTCTCGCGCAGCACCCGGCACGCCGCTATGGAAACAGTGAGGATCGCCGGCTGGGTGATCTCGGTGAGCTTCAGCTTCTCTTCCGGTCCTTGGAAGCACAGCTCGGAGAGCTTGAATCCGAGCGCCGCATCGGCCTGGTCGAAGGTCTGCCGCGCGGCCGGGTACCTGGCCGCCAGTTCCTTGCCCATGCCGACGGACTGCGATCCTTGCCCGGGAAAAAGGAATGCGATGACGTTCATGTTTGGGTGAGCACGGCGTTGTGCTGGATCTGGGCCAGTTCGTGCTCGATCTTGCGGGTGAGGCCGGCGCGCGCGCATTCGGCGGCCACGCGCAGCGCGTTCTTGATGGCGTTGGCATTGGACGAGCCGTGGCACACGATGCACGCGCCCTTGACCCCAAGCAGCGGCGCCCCGCCGTATTCGGAATAGTCCAGGCGCCGCTTGAAAGCTTTGAAGGCATTGCGCGCCAAAAGCGATCCGACCTTGGAAGCGAGGGTCGCCTTCAGCGACTCCCTCAGCATGTAGCGCACGGTCTGGGCGACGCCCTCGGAGACCTTCAGCGCGACGTTGCCGACAAAGCCGTCGCAGATGATGACGTCGGCGTGGCCGTTGTAAAGATCGCGCCCCTCGACGTTGCCAACGAAGTCGATGGGCAGCGCCTTCAGCAGGCGAAAGGCCTGGAAGGTGAGCTCGTTGCCCTTGGTCTCCTCTTCGCCGATGGAGAGCAGGCCGACGCGCGGCCGCAGCTTGCCGAAGATGCTGCGGAAGTAGACCTCGCCCATCACCGCGAATTGCTCCAGATTGTGGGGCTTGCAATCGACGTTGGCGCCGACGTCGATCATGATGGCGGCCGAGCCGGTGGCGGTGGGAAAAACCGCGGCCAGACCGGGGCGGTCCACGCCGGGCAGCGTTCCCAGCACCACCTTGGCGGTGGCCATGGCGGCGCCGGTGTTGCCGGCGGTGACGAAGCCGTCGGCGCGCCGATCGCGAACCAGCCGCAGGCCGACGCGCATGGAGGAGTCGCGCTTGGCGCGCATGGCCTGCGCGGCTTTGTCGCCCATGCCGATCACCTCGGTGGCGTTGACGATGACGATGGGCAGATCGGCGGCAGCAGGATACTTCGCCAGTTCTTCCCGTAACTG